>Ga0134126_10004244_pt1 | contig 17942 bp, 14 predicted proteins | sample KB31752_FD_96881 | JGI IMG/M metagenome (GOLD analysis project Ga0134126, IMG submission 96881) | Terrestrial soil microbial communities with excess Nitrogen fertilizer from Kellogg Biological Station, Michigan, USA - KB3-175-2 | ecosystem: Environmental > Terrestrial > Soil > Unclassified ...
GTCGGCGAGTACGGCTCGGCCGAAGATCGGCTGACCATCTATGAAGCCGGCGGGGACTTGTTCGCCGACGGACACGGTCTGCACCAGGTACCGTTGCGGCGGCTGTCGGCGACACGGTTCTCCGCCGGCGGCGCGGCGCAGGCGGAGCAGCCGACCCGCTGGGACTTCGAGTTGGATGGGCACCGGCAAGCCGCGGCGGTGGTCGTCGGGGGCCACCGATGGCCGTTCAGGGACTTCGGCCGTGAGACCGTGAAACTGATCCGGGCCGGTGTCAGGAAAGATCCGGGCCAGCTCCGTAAAGCGGCGCTGGCGGCCAAGCCGCCGGCGGAGCCGGCGCCGAAACGTGCGTCCGAGCTCGTCGATCTGGCAACGGTCGATCCTACGATCAAATTCGACATCCGCTACGCCGGCTCGAATAACTTCATCGGCTTCCCCCTCTATGAGCGGGCGGTTGCCTACCTGCAGCGTCCCGCGGCAGAGGCCCTCGGCCGGGTGGCGCGGGCGCTGGCGCCGACGGGATATGGATTGCTGATTCACGACGGCTATCGGCCCTGGTTCGTGACCAAGATGTTCTGGGACGCCACCCCCGAAACGTCCCATATGTTCGTAGCCGACCCGTCTGAAGGGTCGCGGCACAACCGTGGCTGCGCCGTCGATCTGACGCTCTATGACCTGAAGTCAGGCAGGCCGGTGGAGATGACCGGACGGTACGACGAGATGTCGCATCGATCCTATGCCGACTATGTGGGCGGCACGAGCCGTGAACGCTGGCTGCGGGATCTCCTGCGCAGCGAAATGGAGGCGCAGGGCTTCTCGGTATATCCGCAGGAGTGGTGGCATTTCGACTACAAAGACTGGAACGACTACGGCATCGGAACGGCCACCTTCTCGCAGATCGGCGCCGCGCCGCACACCCCGGCGCCCTGACCCGCTCACGCGGACACACCGAAGCGGCGGCTCGCGGTTGCGAGCCGCCGCCGAAGTGCTGCGTCGCGGCCGTCGTACTACTGAATCGCGCCCAAGTAATCGGCTTTGCCGATTTCGACGCCGTTCTTGCGCAGCAAGGCGTAGACCATGCTGATGTGGAAATAGAAATTCGGCAGCACGAAATCGGTTAAATACCCGACTGCCGTGAATTTCCAGCTGCCGTTCGGAAACTTCAGTTCGATGCTGCGGTTTTCCGCGTCCTTGAGCTGGGCCGCGTTGATGGATTTGACGAAATCGGCCGTTTTTGCGACCCGCGCCTTCAGATCGGCGAACGTCGCCTCGGTATCTTCGTGCTTGGGCACATCGACCCCCGCCAGCCGCGCCGCCGCCCCTTTGGCGGTGTCGCAGGTGATCTGCACCTGACGCAGCAGCGGGTACATATCGGGAAACAGGCGTGCCTGCGCGAGCACGACGGAATCGTACTTCTTCGCCGCCGCATGCGCTTCAGCCTTGTCGAGAAGGCCGGATAAATTGGCGAGGCCGCGGGTCAACGCGGGAATGGAAAAATCGTACAGGGAAATCGACATCGGAAATCTCCTTCGTGCACCGGATCGATCGGGGCGTCACTGTAACCAAAGTTCGAACGCTTGAGTAGCGCTGGCCGGCGCGAAGCGGCGTGCTGGATTGCTCAGGAAAATTCACCACCCGCTGAACGCCTCGCGCGCGTAAAATGGCCATATGCTCCCCTGCTCCGCCGCCTGTGAACGCAACAAGCATCCCATCCTCGAGGTGCTGCGGGTGCGCTTCGCCGGCTGCACCCAGGTATTGGAAATCGGCAGCGGCACGGGCCAGCACGCCGTGTATTTCGCCCGGGCGCTCGACCATCTGACCTGGCATCCGACCGAGCAATTGGCGTACCTCGCCGACCTGGCGGAACGCGTCAAACTCGAAGGACCCGGCAATTTGCGCGCGCCCACGGTGCTCGATGTGGGCCAGGCAGTGTGGCCGGTGCGCACCGTCGATGCGGTGTTCACCGCCAACACCCTGCACATCATGTCCTGGCGCGAAGTCACGGCGGCGTTTGCGGGCATAGGCACCGTGCTCGCTTCGGCCGGAGTGCTGTGCATCTACGGCCCGTTCCGCTACCAGGGGCGCCATACCTCCCGGAGCAACCAGGAATTCGACCGTATGCTTCAGGAACGCGACCCGCTGTCCGGCTTGCGCGACATCCAGGAAATCACCTCGCTGGCCCTGCAGCACGGCTTGGCATTGGACGCGGATCACGATCTGCCGGCCAACAACCGTCTGCTGGTGTTCACCAAGGAACCCGGTTGAAGCCGTGTAATATCGGACCCTGCTCCTGCCGGCGCCCCCTTCTTCGGCCAAGGAACTCTCATGCCTGACTTTCCCTATCGCAACGCGCTGATCGTCGGTGCGGGACCCGGCATCAGCGCCTCGCTGGCCCGGCGGCTGTCGGGACTCGGAGTGAAGATCGCGTTGGCCGCCCGCAATGTCCAAAAGCTCGGCCCGCTGCTTCAAGACACGGGCGCGCAGGCCTTCGCCGCCGACGCCTCCGATCCCGAGTCCGTCGCCGGACTGTTCGAACGAGTGACGGATGGCATCGGCGAGCCCGAGATCGTGGTCTATAACGCCGCAACCCGCGCTCGCGGCCCGCTCGCCGAGCTCGACCCGGACGCGGTGCAGAAAGCCCTCACGACCACGGCATTCGGCGGGTTTCTCGTCACCCAGCAGGCCGCAAGGCACATGCTGCCGCGCGGGCGCGGCGCCATATTGTTCACCGGCGCGACCGCCAGCATCAAGGGATTTGCCCAGTCGGCCGCATTCGCCATGGGCAAGTTCGCGCTGCGCGGTCTCGCGCAAAGCGCCGCGCGCGAGCTCGGCCCCAAGGGCATCCATGTCGCGCACTTCATCATCGACGGCGCGGTGCGCTCGGCGCAGCGGCCGGAGCCCGTCGACAAGCCCGACGGCATGCTCGACCCCGACGCGATCGCCCAAGCCTACATCGACGTGCTGCGGCAGCCGCGCAGCGCCTGGTCGCAGGAGGTGGAATTGCGTCCCTGGCTCGAACACTTCTAACCCCTCGCTTCGGCCCGCAGCAGATCCGCGCCGCGGCTGCCACTTCTTCGACCGCCCGGTCAAAGGCAGCTTGGTTGGCCTTGGAGGGACTGTTGAAGCCACTGAGCTTTCGCACGAACTGCAGCGACGAAGCCTTGATCTCTTCCTCGGTAGCCGGCGGCTCGAAATTGAACAGTGTCTTGATGTTTCGGCACATGGGCGCTCCTTTGCTCCCAGGATACCCGAGGGCGCCGGAGGATTGCTATTCGCCGACGACGGCGGCGAGCAAGCTGTCGAGGTAGCTCGATACCACCCACAGATCCACCGATGCCCCGCGTGCAAGTATCACCGGGCAGTCGAACACAACGCCCGCTGCACACTGCCGATGGCGCAGCAGGGCCTGGACGTTGATGGAACGGCCGAGAATGCCGGCGGCATCGGCGATGCGCAGCATCTGCCATTTACCATCGACGTCGATGAGCGCGCCCCTACCCCGGTGCTCCAGATCGGCCAACCGGGTGTGCAGCGCGGCGCTCGGCGAGGGCACGAGCCAGCGGCGCGGCGCAAAATGGAGCAGCGTCGCGCGGCCGTCGGCGGCGCATTGGATTTGCCCCGGCTCGAGCGGCAAACCGTCCGTACCGGCCGGCGCGTCGTAGCAGACGAATTCGAAGCAGCTCTCGAGCGCAATGCGCGTCACCGACGGGGATGCGTCCACACTCATGCCTTCATTCGTCCGCCCGCCGCGTCGAAGTGGTTCGTCGGCGTGATCCGAAGCAGCGTATCGCCGCCCCGGAGGGGATCTTGCGCGAGAATCGTTCCCCCTTCTCGCGCATGCTCCCGCGCCAGCAGAGCGAGGCCGATCCACTCGCCTAGAGCGGGGCTGTACACGCTGGAGGTCACGTGTCCGCAGCTTCGCCGGCGATCCTCCGGAGCGGTGAGTTGCGCACCCGCAAGAAACATCGCCCGGCCATTGGCCGCGCGCACGCCCACGAGTTTCGGCCGAATGGGTTCGTGAAATGCCGGACGATGCAACAACTCGCCGCCGACACAGTTGCCGGCCGTTTTGACGAGGTGCCCCATGCCGAGATCGAAGGGCGTCGTCTGTCCGTTCAGCTCGGCGCCGACGAGATACCCCTTCTCGACGCGCAGGATGTCGAGCGCCTCGAGTCCGTAGGGCGCCATGCCGGCATGAATCAGCGTTTCCCAGAGCGGCAGCGCGTTTCGCGGCGGACAGTGCAGCTCGAAGGCGAGCTCGCCGGAAAAGCTCGCCCGCAACAGCCGAAGCGTCGCGCCGCGCCAGCGGCCCGGGGCGAACTCCATATGCGCCAGCCTTCCCAGCGCTTCGTGCCAGTCGCCGCCCAGAACGCCACGCAGCGCGTCACGTCTGGCCGGGCCCGCGCAGACGATCACCGCCCACGCCTCGGTCACATCCGTCAATGCGACCCTTCGATCGCACCACTCCGTGTCGCGGTAGAACTCGAAGTGCGAAAGCATGTGCCCGCCGTGACCGGAACTCGTGGTCGCGAGGTAGCGATCGGGCGCCAGCCGCAGCACCAGACCGTCGTCCAGGACCATGCCGTCCTCGCGCAGATTGACCATGTACTTGCTGCGTCCCACCTTGATGCTGCTGGCGCGGGTCAGATACAGCCGGTCGAGGAACTCGGCGGCATCGCTTCCGGTGACCTAGATCTTGCCGAGCGTCGACCCGTCGCAGACGCCGCCATGCTCGCGCACGCGCTTGGCTTCCGCGCAGCCGGCCGCGAAGGCGTCGGCGCCGTTCGCCGCGTAGTGGCGCGGCCGCATCCAAAGCCCCGTTGCTTCCGTCACGCCGCCATGCTCTTCGTGCCACTGATGCAGCGGCGTGCGCCGCACCGGCTGCAGCAGCGATCCGGCGCGCCCCCCGGCAAGTGTTTTCAGCGTTGCCGGCTGATAGGGAGGCCGCGTTCTGAAATGACCGATCGTGGCGAGCGGATGCCCGGTCAGCTCCGCGATGATGCCGGCTCCGAGCACGGCGCTCAATCGGCCCTGATCGGTGCCGATGCCGAGCGTGGTGTAGCGCTTGACGTGCTCGATGTCGGTGAACCCTTCGGCGAGGGATTGGCGCAGGTCAGCCACCGTCACGTCATTCTGAAAGTCCACGAATTGGCGCTTTTCCGCCGCCGGCGGCGCGGGGGCCCGCCAATAGGCGCTGAGCGCGGGGGGCCCATCGCCCGATCCCGAAGGCGCGCGGCCCGGATCCGCGGCCGCACCGGCGGCACGCGCCGCTGCGGCGCCGGCCGCATGTCCATCGGCGAGTGCCTTGCCGAGCTCCAGCGCTCCTCCGGCCGCGCCGCACAGGGTGCGCCACCCGGGCTGCTCGCCGGCGATGAACGCCGTCAAGCGGGGAACATAAATCGGCGTTCCTCCCTCTTGGAGTCCGGCATGAACCATGGGCGACCAACCGCCGCTCATCAACAGCGCGTCACAGGGAATCGTGCGCGTCTCTGCGTCCGGACCGAGCCGGAGGATCTTTGCGCCTCTTACATCGAGCCTGCCGAGTGCTCGTACCACCGCATGGCCCATCATGCACTCGACTCCGTGCCGCTCGAGATCGCGGCGCGCGCTTTGCGAGCCGCGGGCCAAATCGGGCGGGCGCGTATCGACGACGGCACGGACTCGCACGCCGCCGGCCGCCAGCCGCAATGCCGCGGGATAAAGCCGGTCATGATTGCCGAAAAGCACCGCTTGCCGACCGGCGCGCACACCGTAGTATGCGAGCAGGCGCTCGGCGGCGCCGAGCAGCATCACGCCCGGACGGTCGTTGTCGATGAACGCCAACGGTCTCTCGACGGCGCCCATGGCCACCACGAAGGCCTGGGGCCGGATCCGATGCAGGGTGTCCGCGCCCGGCAAGCCACGTTGCTGCTCCAGTGCGACCACCAACCCGCCCGTGCCGCCGACTACGGCCGTCGAGGTGAGGATGTGAACATTGCGCCGCCCGAGCTCAGCCAGAGTGGCCCGCACCCAAGCAGAGGCACTCTCGCCGCCGACGGTGGCGGTCTCGAATTGGAGTTCCCCGCCGCACACGCCATCTCGTTCACAGAGAATGACGCGTGCACCGGCGCGCGCGGCCGCAGCGGCTGCGGCCAGCCCGGAGGCGCCTGCGCCGGCAATCAATACATCGCATTCGAGGTTGCGAACCGAAGGCGGCGGCAGGGCGCAAGCGCCGGGCGCCGGCCCCAGCCCCGCCAGCCTTCGGATCATCCCCTCGTAAAAGCGCCACGACGGCCAGATGAATGTCTTGTAGTAAAACCCGGCGCCCATGAATCCGCCCCCGATCCGCAGCACGGCCGACAGATCGAAACGCAGCGAGGGCCAGCGGTTCTGGCTGGCAAGCACCATGCCCGGCGTCAATTCGAGCAATGGAGCCGGAACGTTCGGAATGACATGGGGCGGCCTCCCCACCGTCAACAGAGCATTCGGCTCCTCGGGCCCGTAGCTCAACAGGCCGCGGCCGCGGCGATACTTGATGCTGCGGCCAAGCAGTGGAACGCCGTTGGCGAGCAGCGCCGAGGCAGCCGTGTCCCCCTGTTGCGCACGCAAGCGGCGGCCGTCGAAACTGAACTCGAATGTCTCGCCGCCCACGCGGGAGCCTTGGCGGACGCTCTGCGTCACGGGGGCCCCTCGGAGCCGAGCAGAACCGCGCCAAGCACCGTGTGCGACGAGGGATCGCGGCGCACCCGAAGCCACGCGCGGCAGCCGTGCAAATGCTGCCAATGCTCGAGGCTATCGTGCAGGCGGTTGACCCGTTCATACACGGCCTCGTAGGGAGTCGCGGCGGGCTCCGCCAAAGTTTTGCGAAATACGAACTCTTCGAGCTCGCGCGGGCCGCAGAATGGGCAAACGAGCCTGCTCACAATCGTGCCGGGAACGGGCCGTCGCCGCGTTCATCCAGAAGATGACCCGTGACGAATCGCGATAGACGATGCGCGCGAATGAGATCCGGGGGCGTGCCGGTGGCGACCAATGCGGCGCAAGCCGCACCGGAGGCCGGGATGGCCTTGAATCCGCCGTAACACCAGCCGCCGTTCAGGAATACATTGTCGTGCTTGATACGGTCGATGATGAAACTGCCATCCATGGTCATGTCGTTGGTGCCGGCCCAGTGGCGCAGGATTTTCAGTGCGCCGATCTGCGGCAGGAGCGCCACGGCGCTCTGCACGACATCTTCGAGACGATGCCACTGGCCCTCGCGCGTGTACGATGGGAAACCGTCGAGGAATCCGCCCATGACGACACCGCCGCGGTCGGATTGCGTGACATACACCTCGCCGTGGGGATAGGCATACACCAGCACGGTGCTGACCAGGGGTTTCACGGGCTCCGTGACCATGGCCTGCAGAAGGTGCGTCTCCACCGGCAGGCTGAGACCAAGCATGGTACCTATCGCGCCCGTATGGCCGGCGACGGCGAACACGATGCGCCCGGCCTTGACGTAGCCGCGCGAGGTTTCGACCCCCACCGCGACGCCGCCGGCCGTGCTCACGCCCGTGACATCGCAGTCCTCGATGATGTCGACGCCGAGCGCCGCGGCCGCCCGCGCATACCCCCAGGCCACGGCATCATGACGGACTGTCCCGCCGCGCCTCTGCAAGAGGCCGCCGACCGGTGCAAAGCGCCGCGGTTGCTCCGGGTTCAGTTCGGGTGCGAAGCGTGCGATGCCACTGCGGTCCAACAGCTCGGCATCGATTCCCGCGAGGCGCATGGCATTGCCGCGGCGCGCCAGCGCAATCATGTCGCCGTCCGAGGTGGCGAGATCGAGGACGCCGCGCGGGCTGTACATGACATTGTAGTTCAGCTCGCGCGACAGACCTTCCCATCGGCGCAGGGAATCCTCGTAGAAATAATGATTCTCGGGCAGCAGGTAATTCGACCGTACGATGGTCGTGTTGCGGCCGACATTGCCGTAGCCGACCAGGCGCTTCTCGAGTACGGCAATGTGCCGGGCGCCATAGTCGCGCGCGAGATGATACGCAGTCGCGAGGCCGTGGCCGCCCGCGCCCACCACGACGATATCGTAAGCATCCTGCAGCGGTCTCCCGCTCCAAAGAGGGCGCCAGTAGCCGCCGCGCGCGAACCGCGCCCGCAGCAGCGACCACGCGGAGTAAGGAGGCGTCATGCCACGCCCCGGCTGTTGCCCGGCATGAGCGCTCAGAACTTTCCGGAGGCCGACACGCCGATGGTTCTGGGACGAAGCGTGTATCCGACCGGCAGACTGGCGTGGTCGGGGGTCTGAATGATCTTCTGTTCGTTGAATAAGTTCGTGGCATACACTCCGAACTCCCAATCGCGATGCGTGACGCCGAAACTGGCTCCCACGAGATCGTACGACGGGCGGTTGTAGTCCGGATCGGAGACCAGCAAGGCGCCATGGCTCGATCCCGTGTAGTTGTAGTTGGCGCGCAAGAACCCGGACAGGTCGGGCGTCAGCGGACGCTTGAACTCGCCGGCAGCGCTGGCATTCCAGCGGGGCGCTCCTTCTACGGGCGTTCCCCGCTCTATGCCGAGCGAGGTTACCGGTTCGGTCAGAGTCGCATTCGTATAGCCGCTGGTCGCGGACAGCGTCAGTTCCGAGGTGGGTCGCACGGTCAACTCCAGATCGCCGCCGTAACTACGAGCCGACCCGACATTGGTGGAAAACGAGAATCCGCAGATCGGCAGGTTGAACGACTGCTGAAGCTTGTCCCATTTGATGTAGAAGGCCGACGCATTGATCGTCGCCCACCGGGCCGGCTGGCTTTTGACTCCGAACTCGTAGTTCCAGAGATTTTCGTGCGAATACGCGTGCGGCGCGGCGGCAAGGCCCAGATTGGCCAAGTCTCCCGCGCAAAACTGCGTCGGGACGAGCGGGTTCGGCGCTCCCAGCCGAAAACCCTCGCTGGCCGTTGCATAAACCGAGGTCTGATCGGTGATCTCGTAGGTGACGGACACGCGCGGCGTCGTTGCGTGATCATGGGCCGATGCGGCATCGGAGGTCGGGCCGCCGTTGAAGAAGCCGTCGCCGGTGCGCTCGAACGATTGATATGCGGTCAAATAGCGCGCTCCAATCGAAAAACGCAGGGCCCGGGTCGCGTAATAACTCAAGTCTCCGAACAGCGAATACTGCTTTTCCTCGAACCGGTTGGTTCTCTGATAGATGACCTGGTTCGGCAGCGGGCCGCCGAATATCGAGGTCAACACCTGCGGACCGTACAGGGAGGTAAACGTCTGATTGAAGTTATTGATGTACTCGACGTCGTCCGCCCGGCTGCGCGAATCGACCAGGTAGATGCCGGCCACCCATGTCAGCGGCAGGCCGCTGCCCTTGTAGGCCGGCGACGCCAGCCTGAGTTCCTCGGCGACTTGGCGCTCGAAGAACACGTCATGCGCGGGCGCCGGCAGCGCCTCGATTTGAGATCCCGAGAGGCGGCCGTGCAGGTCGGGTACGGGCGGCGATCCGCATTGTCCGTCCAGGAAGCACGCCCCGATATACACGCTGTTGAAGGCGGTGCCGTCGTAGATATACTTCGCGTCGCGGGTGTAATCGCTGGTGATCGAGGTCAGAGTCGCGCCGCCCATGTCGTAGGTGACCGAGAGACTGGGCACGATCATGGTATCCGAGCCGCCGTCGCTCACGCGGTCATCAACCGAGTAATTGCCGAGCCCCAGGCTCACCGTATCGGAACTTCCGTACGAAATTCTCTCATAGAAGAGATTCGGATTGATCGCCAGGCCCTCGACGGGCCTGGCCTCGAACGCGACGCGCGCGACACTGGTGCGGTGGTCGTTGACGTTCGAGCCGACCTTGCCTCCGGTGTCCGGCGAGTAGCGGTCTATATAGCCATCGTCGTACGAGGTCGCGGCCCCGAGGCGCAAGCCCATGATGCCGTCGACCAGCGGTGCGTTGATCACCGCACTGACGTTGTAGTTCGGCCCTCCGTGCTGCGTCCCCGACAGCGACGCGGACGCCGTGCCGCCGAAATCCGTCAGGTTCACGGGATTGGTGCGGAACTTGATGACGCCGCCCTCGGAACTGGCGCCGTACAAAGTTCCCTGGGGTCCGCGCAGCACTTCGATTTGATCGACGTCGAGCAGATAGGGTTCCGGTTGGCCGACATTGTAAGTGCCTCTCGTGCGTGCCGTTATGGACACGTCGTCGAGATAGATGCCGACCGTCGATGCACCCGCCGAGGAGCTGATGCCGCGCACTTCGAGCGCGTTGCTGCCCGGGTTGCCGTTGCTCGAGAAGGAGAAGTTGGGGACAACCCGCGTGAGATCCTCCGTGTTGCTGAGATGCTGTTCGTTCAGCTGCGCGGCCCCCACGACGCTGATGCTGATCGGGACGTCGCGCAGATTCTCCTTCACCTTCTGAGCCGTCACGGTGATTTCGGGTATGTCGTTGGACTCTTCGGCCGCCCAGCAGGCTCCGGCGCCCAGACATAACCATAGTGCCGCAGGAGGGACCAAGCGAAATCCTGAGAACATAGGCATCGACTCCCTAAATTTGGTTCAGTGTCTTGATCGGCGTGGGCCGAGGCCTCGGCCCACGCCCCGGCGCTCAATTCGAAAATTAATAACTCGCTGAACAAGCAGTCAGCCAGGATATTCTCGCTAACTAACTAGTGAGTCAACCATTTGGTCGAAAAAATGCGATTCCGGGCGCCGGACCGCCCGGCGGCGGCACGGTCAGCGTGCCTTGGAGCGATGATCTCCGAAATGCCGCGGGAAGGCGGTGGCAAGCAGGAAAGCCATGCTGCGCTCCACTTGGGCCAGCGCTGCGGCGCCGCCTCCCAGGCTATGGAACAGCCAAAAGCCGAACGTCTGCAGATAGATGGAGCTGGCCACGGCTTCGGCGTCCACCAGAGCGTACCCGCCCTCTGCCTTGAGTTTTTCGACCGCGTCGCGCATGGCCGCAAAGTAGAAATCATCGACCCGGCGGCTCACCAGCCGGTACAGCTCGCGGCCGCTTCGATCACCCCAAAATGCGAACCAAACCGCGACGGCTTTCGGATGCTTGCCCGCAAAGCCGACATCGTGCGCGATGAAGCGCTCCAGCCGCTCCTTGGCGCCAATCCCCGGCGCGTCCACGAAGGCGTTCCAGCTCTCGGTGTAGAGTCCCGAGAGCACGCGCAGCAATTCGGTGAACAGCGCCTTTTTGCTCTTGTAGTGGAATACGGGCAGCGTCGGCGACAACTTCGCGGCCTTGGCTATGGCGTCGAAGGTGGCGCCGCTCAGCCCTTTCGTGGCAATGAGGGTCACGGCCGCATCGATGATCTTCTTGCGCGTAGCCAGGCTTCGCTGGCGCCGGATGTTGATCTTCGGCTCGCGCCGCGCCACCGGGGAGCGTCGCTTGATTTTGCCGGCCCGCAGACGGGAGCGCATGTCTTGGGGAATCATGTGGGGGTCACTTTAGCATTGTGGCCGAGCAATCGTCGATGCCCGCGAGCCGGCTGGCGCACGCCCGTGGACTGTAATACACTAACTAACTGGTTAGTGTGGATATCGCCACGGGTGAGCCCATGAACAGCGACTGCGTTTCCCATCCGCTCACGCGCTTCGTCGCCGATCTCCAGTTCGGCGAGATTCCGGCCGAGGTCGCCGAGGTTGCGTCTCTTTGCGTGCTCGACACCTGCGCCGCGATGGTGTGCGGTGCGATCAGCCCGGTTGCCCGCATGGGCGCCGACTATGCGCTGAGCGCTTGGCGTGCAGGGCGGGCGAGCGTCCTCGCGACCGGGGCGCGGCAGACCGCCGTCGCGGCCGCGTTTGCCAACGCGATCGCGGCAAACGGCACCGACCTTGATGACGTGGGCAGATACACCTGGGGCCATCCGGGTGCCATGATCGTCCCCACCGCGCTCGCGCTCGCCGAGGAGCGCGGCGCCACGGGGGCGGGATTCATCGCGGCCGTCGTCGTCGGCTATGAGGTCGCATTTCGCGCCGGCCGGTGCGTGAACTTCGGGGTGGGTGCGCCGCCCGTCGATGCAGCACGCGAGTACCGCGCCTGCGGCTCGTGGGGTGCCTCGGCCTGCGCGGCCGTCGCCGCGCACCTCTCGCACCTGCCGGCTCAGCAGATTGCGCAGGCGCTCGGCATCGCGGATTACCACGCGCCGGAAGCGCCCATGATGCGCGACTTGGAGACGCCTGCCATGGTCAAGCATGCCAACGGGATCGGCGCCATGACCGGAATCCAGGCGGCAGGACTCGCTTCGAGGGGGTTCACCGGCATTGTCAGCCGCCTCTACGCGGACGCGCATCGTGCCTGGGTCTTGGATATCGGGCGGGATTATCTGCTGCCGAGGGCGGTAAGCTGGAAGCGCTTCTCTTGCTGCTCGTTCGCTCATGCCGCGCTGGACGCCGTCGAACAGCTGCGCCGCCGTTACGGGCCGTTCGCGGACCGTGTGCGGCGGATCCGCGTGCAGGCGTACAGTGATGCCGTGCGCCTCGGCGCACGCGTTCCCGACGATTCCGAACAGGCCCAGTTCTCTCTCAGCTGGCCGATTGCCGTCATGGCAATGGACGGCGAGGTTCACCCGCGCGCGATGTCGCCCGAGCGCGTACGGGACCCTCGGACCAGAGCGCTCGCGGGGCGCGTCGAGGTGCGGGAGTCTGCCGAGCTGACGGCACGGTATCTGATATCCGAAGCGGAACAACCGGGCGGCGAGGAAGCGGCGCTCGTCGAGGTTGAGCTGGACGACGGCACCATTCTCGGGCCCGTGAAGGGAATCAATGTGTTGTTTCCGGACGAGCTGCCGGAGCGGCATGCGGTCGAAGCGAAGTTTCGCTGGGCGGCGGCCGATGCGCTGCCGCCGGCTCGGATCGATGCGCTATGCCGGCTGGCCGAGGAGCTGCCGCGCCTGGGGAATCTGGGGGACTTCGCGCGGCTGCTCGTGCCGCCGCGCACGGACGGCCATCAGGACATCAATTCGCGCGACTAGCATAGGAGGGGTGATGGAGTCGTTGGAAAATACGCAGGACCTCATGCGTGAGGCCATCGTGTGCGACATGACGCTGCCGTGGATCAAAGGCTTCATCGACGAAGACACGACTTTGCAGCGCTTCCACCGCGCCGGTATCGATTTCGTGTCGCTCACGGTCAATGTCGCGGACAATCCGCTGGCGGCGACCATCCACCACATCGCCAAGGTCAAGGCGCAAATACTGGCACATCGCGGACAGATGGTGTTTGCCGCCACCGCGGAGGAAATCACCGCCGCCAAAGCCACGGGCCGGCTGGCGGTCGGCCTGCATTTCCAGAGCACCGAACCGCTGGAGCGTTCGGTCGAACTGGTACGCACGTTCTACGACCTGGGCGTGAGGCACATGCTTCTGGCTTACAACCAGAAAAATGCCGTCGGTGACGGCTGTGCGGAACGCACCGACAGCGGCTTGAGCCGCTATGGTATTCAAGTGATCGAGGAGATGAACCGCGTAGGCGTCCTGGTCGACGGCTCGCACACGGGCTACCGCACCACGATGGAGGCCATGGAAGTCTGCAAGGGACCGTTCATCTTCTCGCATTCCAATGCCTATGCGCTCGTTCCGCATTACCGGAACATCCGCGACGAGCAGATCCGCGCGTGCGCGCGCTCCGGCGGATTGATCGGAATCAACGGAGTGAACGAATTCCTGGGCGATCCCGCCGCATCCACCGAAGCGATATTCCGTCACGTGGACTATGTCAGCCATTTCGTGGGTCCCGGGCACGTGGGTATCGGCTTGGACTACGTGCAGAATCTGGAGGCGGTCTGGCAATGGGTGCAGAACGATCGCAGTCTTTGGCCGGACAACAACGGTGCCCCGCCGGAGTATCCCGCCCACGGCCAGCCGGAGCAGATCCGCGAACTCGCCGCGCTGATGCTTGCACGGGGGTACCCGCGGGAGGACGTGAGCAATATATTGGGCGGGAATTTCCTGCGCGTGATGCGGGCGGCGCGCGCGACGGCACGGGAATTGAGCAGCGCGGGTGCGAGATCAGTTGACGACTGAGTACGCCGGGGGCCCGCCCCCGCCATTGCACCGCAGCGGCGTACCGCCGGGAGCTTGGTTGATCGTCGGCTTGCTCACGGCGGCTGTCATCGTCGCCTACAGCGACCGGCTGGTCCTCAATCTGATGATCGACCCGATCCGCCGGGATCTGCGCATCAGCGACACTCAATTCAGCATACTGCAGGGGGTCTCCTTCGGGCTGATCAATGCGCTGGCGAACCCCGCGCTCGCCTGGCTCAGCGACCGTACCTCTCGGCGATGGATATTGATCTGCGCCATGGCGCTGTGGGGTGCGGCGACCATGGGCTGCGGGTTGGCATCGCAGTACGGACACATGATCGGTGCGCGCGCCCTGCTGGGTTTCGGCGAGGCAGCGCTGTTGCCGACCTCATTTGCCTTGATCTGCGAGCGCTTTCCGGCGGACCGGCGCACCGCGGCCCTCAGCGTACTGTTCACCGGCGTGGGGGTGAGCGCCGGGATCGGCGTTCTCACGGGCGGGGTACTGCTCAAATCGGCTGAATCGGGCGCGCTCAACTGGCTCGTCATCCAGAGCTCCTTGCCGCCCTGGCGCCTGGTGTTCGTACTGATGGGCATACCACCCTTGCTCATAGCGCTATGCCTGCTGTTTGCGCTGAAAACCGGCGCCTCCCCGAAACACGAGGCATCGACGCCGAACGCCGGCGCGGAGGGGACAGGACGCATGCAGTCGGCTCCGCTCCTATGGGGATATTTGGCGGCGGCTGCCTATCTGGTCGCGTTCTGGGCCGAGGAATCCTGGATTCCCGCGCTGCTCATCCGCCGGCACGGATTCGATGCGGCCGCCGCCGGCGGTGCATTCGGCCTCATCACCATCGTCAGCGGCGTGCTCTCGCCCATCCTCGGCCTGCGAATTTCGGACAGGCTGCGCCGCAGATACGCAGGCCGAGGCCCCTACATGACCTCAGCCGGCTCGCTGCTGATAGCGATCCCGGCGTCCCTGCTCCTGCCCGCCGCAAATACCACCGTCGTCATCTCGGCGGCGCTGGTCCTCGATACGGCCATATTGGTGTCCGCCTTCGCTTTCATCAGCTCGCTGCAGGATTTGCTGCCCGCCCGCCACAGAGCCCTGGGCCTGGCCATCGTCTATTTCGTCAGCGGCGCGATCGGCGCCAGCATCGGACCGACGCTGGTTGCATTGGCCACCGATAGACTCTACGGCGCGGCGACCGCGCTCGATCAGTCTCTCGTGATCGTACTGCTGCCTACGCTGGCCATCTCCATGCTCGCGTTCATTGCCGGCATCCGTTCGCAGCGCCGGCGCGGGCCGGCGCCGCGACGCGGTGGCGCAGTCGCCTGAACGGCCGCGCGCCCGCCGCAGAGGTTTGCGGCTAAACGCTGCGAATCATGCCGCCGTCGACTCTGACGACACCGCCGGTCATATAGGAAGCGCGCGGGCTGGCCAGAAAGGCGGCGACGGCGGCAAATTCGGCGGCCTCGCCGTAGCGGCCCGCGGGAATCGCCGCCCGCGATTCTTGCTCCACCCGCCCGAGCTCCATGCCCTCGCGCGCCGCGCGCGCCTGATCCAGTTCGGCCACCCGATCGGTGGCGATGCGCCCGGGGGCCATGCAATTGACCGTGATGCCCTCACCCGCGACTTCGGCCGCGAGAGTCTTGGCCCACCCGACCACCGCGGCTCGAAGTGCGTTGGATACTCCCAGATTGGGAATGGGCTGAATGACTCCCGAGGACACCACTGCGAGAATCCTGCCGAAACGCCGTGCGCGCATGCCCGGCAGCGCCAGACGCGTCAAACGGACGGCGCTCAGGAACATGGCTTCGAATTGCTTGCTCCACACCGCATCCACCGTGGCGGCGGCCGATCCCGGCGGTGGACCGCCGCCATTGAGCACCAGGATGTCCACCTGCCCGAGGACGTCGCCCAGAGCCTCTATCGAGGACGCATCGGCCAGATCGCAGGTGCGCACCGTGATGCTGCCGCCTCCGGCCCGGCTTTCCGCGGCCAGTTCGTTCAAGCGTTCGCGGCTGCGTGCCACCGCGGTCACCAGCGCGCCCTCGGCCGCCAGCGCCGAGGCTATCGCGCGGCCGAGTCCGCGCGAGGCACCCGTGACCAGCGCGCGGCGGCTCCCCAGTTCAAGATTCATCGTTCACCCACCGTTGCGCAGCGCCGCCATGCCCGGGAGTGTAGCGCAGGAACCAAATCCCGTGCCGTGGGTCAATCCGTTGGGACGGCCGGCGGCCGTGACATGAGCGAAGTCTGCGCATGGATCAGTCGAAGCGCTGGGGACTTTCGCGGTACGTCGCACTATTCGTAGTGTCAGGCCTGCATTTGGCTTTTCTGGCGGCACTCATGATGGCGTCTCGAACCCGCCAGGTCGCCTGGCCGGCCAATGAACCCGTCGAGTTGGTGTACTTGGCGCCGGCCAATGTCCCCAGGGTTCGCGCCGAGAACTTTCATCCAAGACGCTTGCGCGGAAATGCGAGCCTGTCGGTGCAGCCGATCTTGCCCGGCTCGGCGGCATCTTCACTGTCGCCCTCCGCCGCCGCGTCGGAAGGCGATGGTTCGGGAGTCGACTGGAAGGCCGAGGCGCGACGTGCCGTACATAGCTTCGAGATTCGCAACCACCCGCCTCAGGGCAGCTACTCCGTGTCGGGCTCGCCGGTGGACGATGAGGGGAGGACCAGGACGCAGCACGATGCCGGCGACCGGTACAAGACCGCGAGCGGCGATTGGATCGTCTGGATCAATTCAATCTGCTATCAAATATCCGTCACCGGAGCCAGCGCGTACGCGCCCGGTGCGCTGCCTCCCCGGACCGTGTGCTCCGCAGAACCCGACCCACCGCACGGTGAGTCCGGCAAGCCGCGCAGCGAACCGGTTGACCAGTCCGCTTCGTCCCGGAAGCCGCATGGCCCACGCTGATCCCACTCGTGCGCGCCGTTGGCGGCGCCGCTTGCTGCACCGTACTTGGCGCCGACCGGCGCCCGCGGCTAGCCGATCAGCGATCGTAGCCGCTGGGTGCGGGTCCCGGCCGTGGTCTCGGCGGCGCGGCACAACAGCTTGTGCGCGTCGGCCGCCGGCAAGGCGCGGCTGAACAGAAATCCCTGCGCCTCGTGGCAGTCGTGCTCCTGCAGGAACAGCAGCTGCGGAAAGCTCTCGACCCCCTCGGCGGTGACGTTGATCCGCAAGGAACGGGACATGGCGATGATGGCGGCGGCGATGGCGCGATCATCGCTGCAATCGATGAGGCTGGTCATGAACGACCGGTCGATTTTCAGGCGATCGACGGCAAAATGCCGCAGGCGGCCGAAGCTCGAATAGCCCGTCCCGAAGTCGTCGATCGCCAGCATCACGCCCAGCTCCTTCAATTGCGCCAAGGCCTGCTCGGCCCAGGCTTCATCCTTCATCACCACGGATTCCGTGATTTCGAGTTCCAGCATGGCCGGATCGATGCCGGTATCCTTGATGATGGAGGCCACCAGCTGTGGAAATTCCTTGAGGACGAATTGCTGCCCGGAGACGTTGACGGCCATCCTCGCCACGGGCAGACCCTCATCCACCCAGGATTTGGCCTGCCGGCACGCGGTGCGCAGCACCCATTCGCCGATCCCCAGGATGAGCCCGGTCTCCTCCGCCACCGGAATGAATTCCGCCGGCGTCACCACGCCCAGTTCGTCGTTGGTCCAGCGCAGCAACGCCTCCATGCCCGAAACCCCGCCGCTGCGCACGTCGAATTGCGGCTGATAGTGCAGGCTGAATTCGTTGCGCTCCAGGGCGCCGCGCAGCTTCGCCTCCAGCGTGAAGCGATGCAGCGCCGCGTCGTTCATGGAGGCGTCGAAGAACGCCGACATGCCCGGCCCCTTGCGCTTGGCGAAATACATGGCAAGGTCCGCGTTGCGCAGCAAGGTATCGACTTCCACGCCGTCCGCGGGGAACA
>Ga0134126_10004245_pt1 | contig 17940 bp, 16 predicted proteins | sample KB31752_FD_96881 | JGI IMG/M metagenome (GOLD analysis project Ga0134126, IMG submission 96881) | Terrestrial soil microbial communities with excess Nitrogen fertilizer from Kellogg Biological Station, Michigan, USA - KB3-175-2 | ecosystem: Environmental > Terrestrial > Soil > Unclassified ...
CAACACCGGCGCCGTCACCTCGCCGACCGCGTCTGGGCCGCTGAACATCGAGAACGGCAACGCGCCGGGCTTCGTCTGGGACTCGGCGGCGAACCTGTTCGTCGGCTGGGATGGCGGCTCGACCCTCTATACCTTGGACCCCAATACCTGGCAGTGGACCGCGCATGCCGCCGCCGCCGGCAACACCGTGATACCGACAGGCGACGCGGCCAACGGCACCTTCGGCCGCTTCCAATACGACGCGGCCGACAACGTCTTCATCGGCGTCAACGACATCAGTCAGGACGTCTACGTCTATAAGCCGGATTTCGGCTCTTCGACGCCGAGCCCGAGCCCGAGCCCAGCCCCAGCTCCGGCACCCGCGCCGGTCCCGGCTCCGGCGCCCGCACCAGCCCCGGCGCCCGCACCAGCCCCGGCGCCCGCGCCGGCTCCGGCACCCGCTCCGGCGCCAGCTCCGGCGCCGACTCCGCACCCGACACCCTCGCCGTCGCCGGCCCCGACACCTGCGCCAACGCCGACGCCGGCGCCTGCGCCGACCCCGGCTCCGACGCCCGCACCGGCCCCTACGCCTGCGCCGACACCGGCCCCGACGCCCGATCCCACACATTCAGGCGACCACACACCCGATGTGGTGTCGTTCCTGGGGCATCAGATTTTCTCGTTCAGCTCGATGGGCGACGCCGGAGCGATGGTCACCGACTTCCATGCGAGCACCGACATGTTGCATTTCGTCGCGTTGATGCAGTCGATCGGCTACACCGGCCAAGATCCATTCGCGGATCACACCCTCGCCATCCAGCAGAGCGGAACCGACTCGGCTGCCGTTATTCTCAACCATGGCGGCGTGCAGACGACGTTGGTGACATTGGAGCACGTCCTGCCCAATGCCCTGCCGGCCAGTCACAGCGACATCATCTGGCACTGACCATCAACGGCTCTCCCAGATCATCACCCGGTGATCTGGGAGAAGCCGCCGACCCGACAAGGTTGATTTGCGTGGGACGGCTTTCCGCCCCATCGCTTGTGCCAAGCCGAATGCCGTCGCGACCCCGGTGCCGGGGTAAGGTGATCCATCCAACAATCGTACCCAAACGCCCCCACGCTTCCCGCCCATGGGCGATTGACGCCGTCCGGCGACGCGGAGCGGCCGTTGAATCATCGAGCTTGGATCGCTGGCTGGCTGCCTCTTTCGTTGCATCCCGCATCGAAACAGGGTTCACTCAGGCTGGCGTCCTGGGGCCACCGCACGAAAGTCGGGGACAATGCCAGCAATCAATGCCGAGCGCCGCTCAATTAACTAAAGCGATAAGGTCAAAGGTGGCCTTGAGGTAGGCCCAACCTTGGTCGTTCATCAAGGGCGGAGATGATGCACGCGCTCTCATTGATACAAGCCGGGTTCGTTGGACACCTTGTCGCCGCCGGGGGCTATCTTTTGCTCGCTTTCCTTATTATTGGCTGGTGGGAGTACCGACTGGCTGGTCTTTTGATGGCGGTCGCGAGTCTCGCCACCGCTCTGTGGGCGGCGGTCATCGCTCGTGATCTGTGGGGCGCCAGCGCCATAGGGCCCGCCGGCGAGATCCTCGAGATCGCCCGCAGCTGCGGCTGGCTGGTCCTGTTGGCAAGCCTTCTTTACTGGGTTTCGCCTGTTGCACGCTCGAGTTGGGCCGTCGTGATTACGGCAATGGGAATATTGGTGGGGGTGCTGAGCCTGGCTCACGGCAATAGCTCTGGCACTGTGAGCGATAGAGGGGGCTCCCTGCTTTTCGATGCGACGCATCTCGCGTTTGCGCTGGTCGGCTTGCTGCTCGTGGAGAACCTATTTCGGAATTCTCCGTCATCGCATTTCTGGAACATCAAGTACCTGTGCATCGGCGTCGGCGCGCTCTTTGCGTATGATTTCTTTCTCTATGCAGACGCGCTGCTTTTTCGCCGGCTCAGCGCCGACCTCTTCCTCGCGCGTGGCGGGACAAATGCCTTTGTCTTGCCGTTCCTGGTCGTCTACGCCGCCCGCAACCGAAAGATCGGGCCAACGATCGTCGTATCACGGCGAACGGTCTTGCATTCCGCGACGCTGCTTGGCGCCGGCCTCTACCTGATCGGCATGGCCGGCGCCGGATACTATGTGCGGCAATTTGGAGGCCAATGGAGCAGCTTTCTTCAAGCAGTATTCTTCTTCGGTGCGGCGCTGCTGCTCGTTGTGCCGCTCTCGTCGGCAAGCTCTCGCGCATATTTGCGTGTACTGATCGAGAAGAATTTTTTTAAATACAAGTACGACTATCGCGCGGAATGGCTGAGATTCATCGAGACGATTTCCGCAACCGGTAGCCCCGATGATTTGCGCGATCGGGTTACACGCTCCGTCTGCGACATCATGGAGAGTCCGGATGGCGCGCTTTGGTTGGAAAGCCCGCAGGGGAAATATGCCCTCGCATCGTCGTGGAATTGCTCTCGCTGGAAGATCGACTCGATCGATAGCACGATCGATGCGAGAGACCCGCTGGTGGAATTCTTCACGCGAAAATACTGGGTCGTTGACCTCGATGAATTTGCCAGGAATCCGGAGCGCTATCAGGGTCTATCCGCTCTTCCGCAATGGCTCCCGTCGATTTCTCGCGCGTGGCTTGTGGTGCCGCTGATCCGGCATGATCGACTCTTCGGAATAATCGTCGTCGGTCGCCCGCGAGTTCATCGTGATTTGTCCTGGGAGGATTTTGATTTGCTCAAGACCGTCGGGCGGCACGCGGCTAGTTATCTGGCCGAGCAGGCGGCAAGCGAAGCCCTCGTCGAGGCGCGCCAGTTCGACGCATTCAACAAGCGCTTTGCCTTCGTGGCGCACGATCTGAAGAACGCCGTAAGTCAGTTGTCACTGATCGTGGCTAACTTAGCGCGTCACCGCGACAATGCCGAGTTTCAACAAGATGCCAGCGAAACGCTGCGTCAGTCCGTAGAGAGGCTGAACCGGCTTCTACGCCAACTCAGCACGAAAGCACCGGGATCGGCGTCGGCGTCTGCACCCGCGCCGGTCAAGACGATCGCCCTTGCGCCCCTCTTGGAGAAGATGGTTGCCGAACGACGGACGCTTCAGGAAGCGGCCGTCACGCTGACCGTCGACAGCGGGAATGCCGTGGTGGTCGCCGACGAGGAGCGTCTTACGGCGGTCATCGGGCATTTGATACAGAACGCAGTTGATGCGGCACGCGATCATGGCATCGTAAATATCAGATTGAGCGATACGAAGAAGATGGCAGTCGTCGAGGTCGAGGATAATGGCCCCGGCATGGACGCGGATTTTGTCCGCGACAAGCTGTTCCGGCCGTTCGCCACGACGAAAGGCTCGGGATATGGGATCGGCGTCTACGAAAGCCGCGAATATGCTCAGGCCCTCGGCGGACGCCTCGACGTATTCACACGGCCCGGAAGCGGCACGATCATGCGGGTGATGCTTCCTATCTGCCAAGCCTATGATGGTGCCGCAGGAGCCTGAGAAGGTGCCGGAATGGCCAAGTCGAAGCCGAAGCTACTGATCGTCGAGGACGATCTCGGTCTGCAGCGTCAGCTGAGCTGGACCTTCGAGGACTATCAGGTCTTATCGGCAGTCAATCAGGAAAGTGCGATCTCGCTGGCTCGTTCGGAAGAGCCGCCAGTGGTCACTCTGGATCTTGGCTTGCCGCCCGATGCCGATGGCGCCAGCGAGGGATTGGCGACCTTGGAGCGGATCAGGAAGCTGTGTCCCAATAGCAAGGTGATCGTCGTCACCGGTAGCGACGAGCGAGAGCACGCGCTCAAGGCCGTGTCTTTGGGCGCCTACGACTTCTACCAAAAGCCGATCGATGCCGACATGATACGCCTGATCGTCGACCGTGCTTACCGACTTTATTCGCTTGAAACCGAAAACCACCGGCTCCGGAAGCTGGAAGCGCGTGCCCCGCTACCAGGGTTGGTGACGGCAAGTCCAGCGATGCTGCAAGTCTGCAGCATCGTCGAGAAGGTGGCGAGCAGCGCCGCTACGGTGCTGTTGCTCGGCGAGAGCGGCACCGGAAAAGAGGTGATAGCTCGTGCCTTGCACGACCTCAGCGCGCGTCAAGTCAATCGCTTCGTTCCCATCAACTGCGCGGCGATTCCCGAGAACCTTCTGGAGACCGAGCTCTTTGGGCACGAGAAAGGCGCCTTTACCGGCGCTCATAAGCAAGTAATCGGTCGGATAGAACTCGCCAACAACGGTACGCTCTTTCTCGATGAAATCGGCGATATGCCGTTGTCGCTCCAAGCAAAGCTGCTCCGCTTCCTTCAGGAGCGGACTTTCGAGCGGCTCGGTGGAAGGGGTCAGATCGCGGTGGATGTCCGCGTTGTCTGTGCTACTCACCGCAACCTCGATGAATTGCTCAAGGCAAGGCTCTTTCGCGAAGATCTCTTTTATCGGCTCAGCCAGATCGTGATCAATATTCCGCCGCTTCGGGAACGAGAGGGTGATGCCGCTCTGCTCGCGCACCATTTTGTCGGCGCCATGTGCCAACAAGATGGGCGCAATGCACTGGGCTTGTCGGCGGGCGCGCTGTCGGCGCTGGAAAACTATCCGTGGCCGGGAAATGTTCGCGAGCTCGAGAACCGGGTGAAGCGTGCGGTCATCATGGCCGAGGGTAGCCACCTGACGGCTGCCGACCTTGACCTGGCGGCGACAACCTCTAGCGCGCCTCCGTTACCTGTTACACTTCGGGAGGCGCGTGATGCCGCGGAGCGCGAAGCGGTGCTGAGGGCCCTCAAGAAAGCGGAAGGTAACGTCAGCCAGGCGGCAAAGCTGTTGGATGTGAGCCGACCGACCCTCTATGACCTCATACGGTATCACAGGATTCAGGTGTGAGCGTCGGGAGGCGAGACTATCGCGAGCAAATCGCGGACCCAGTCCTGCGTCCAGTCCGCCACGGTGTCACGCCATTCCCGGCGCGAGAAAGTGTGATCAGCAGCAGGGAGATCCCGGCGCGTCACACGAGGGCTGGCGCAGAGCTGCCGCCAGGATATTGACCTTTCGATGGCATCCTCAAACTCCCTCGCCGTCAGATCCTGACCGCTGACAATCAACAGAATGTTGCCGCGATAGTGCCGGAGCTCCGCCGCCATGCGCTCGGCGAGCGGGTTGAGCGCGCGGCCATCCGGGCCGGGCCGTGAGCGGCCGAACACCTCGGCGAGATTGCCCAGCAGGTCGCGGCAGGATCTTATGGGATTGACCTTCCCCCGCAAAACCTTGCGCAGGAAGTCGCGTTGGGCCAGCCGAGCGATGTAATAGTGTCGGAGCTGCGCACGAGCGTGACTCTCCGACGTCCGCACCCAGGGATTGACGAGCACGACGCCGCCGACGCGAGGATCGCGTTGTGCACGGATGCATATCGCCAATGTGGCGTCGCACAGCCCCCATAGGACAACCGTGCGAAGGGAAGGGAGCTCGTGCATCATGGTGTCTATCGCCGCAGCGACGTCTGGTTCGATGCTCTCAAATCCGTGAAACTCTCCGTCGCTATCGCCCATGCCGCGACAATCGAAGCGGAACGCCGCGATACCCTGAAGTGCCAAGCTGCGAGCGAGCAGTATGAACTGCCGGTGGCTGCCGACGCGATATTGTGGGCCACCGACGACAATGACCACTCCGCCCTTCGGCGGCGAGGCTGGCCTGTGGAGAACGCCGACAAGGGTGTCACCATGGCAGATGAATGTCAGAGGGACCTCGTCGGTCGACCGCTCCGGGACGGAGCGGTCGTTAGCGGCTGGGAACGGGGACGGCTTCAAAGAGGTCTCGCTTGTATTGGGTCGTGGATCTCCCACCAGCCAACATTTCTCCCAAGAAAACTCATGGAGTCTATCCTCATGATGCAATATATTGCTACAAAATCAAAATTAACTGATTGGACGAGGTTAAAAGCTTGCCCGGCCGGATTCTGAGTTCGCTGACCATACTGGTCTTCGCGCTGTTCGCTGGCGCCGGTTTAGCGGTCGCTGACGACTATCGTCCTTCCCCAGGAATTCCCGATCGCTATGGTATTCTTTACGACACCCCGATCTATGATCCGGTGTCCAAAAGCTATTTCGCGTTAGCCTGGGCCCACAAAACCGTGTACCGGGGAACCGATTGGCTGACCGCCAATGCTGAAGCCAAATCACGTGAATACAAGGGCATCCATGGACGCCTGGCGGTTGTCGATAGTTTGGAGATCCACGAATTTCTTGAGCGTACGTTTCACCCCAATGTCGATGTGTGGATCGGATTGCGATATTGGTGCCAGAAGAAAACCCTCGAGTGGTCCAACGGACGAACGGCAAAACGCAGCTTTCAAGCGTGGGACGTCAACTGGCAGCAGGACATCTACGCCTGTAAAAGCGGCGACAAAAACACGGACTTCATGCCGGTTGCCTATACTCCGACGGACAAGGGCTTCCGTTGGATCGGAAAAGGGCGGCACAAGGAATATTTCGCGTACTTCGTCGAGTTTCCGACAGCGCATCCTTAGCAAATCCTTGTCACCATTGGTCCCGAGGTACGGGCACATTTTGATCAGGCATGACTCCTGAGATGGAACGCCCTTCGACACGTGTGGTCGTCTATGACGACATTGAGCAGCTTCCGGACAATGTGCGCGCATTTGTTTCCGGGTCGAACCCGGACGCGCTCTGCCTCAATGGCTCTTGGTTTGAATTGCTGATCCGCTTCAGTCCATCGGAGGGATACAGACCGCGCATTTACGTCGCCATGGGCAGTGGCGATGAAACAGTCGATTGCGTTCTCTTCGCCATGAGCACCGCTCGGACGCGGCGCCCCCGAAAACTGCTGAGCTTGACCAACTTTTATACGATGAGCTATGCGCCCCTGTTGCGGCCGGATCTCGTTGAGCCGGCGGAAGCGCTTGATGCTCTCGCCTTTCATATCGCCAGCGAGGAGCCCAACTGGGACATCCTTGAGTTTCGCAGCCTTGTCGAGGAGGATAGGGCGACCGCCCAGCTCGTCCGCTCGTTTAAACGCGCCGGAATGTTTGTCGATACCTATTCTCAATACGAAAATTGGTTTTTCCCCGTCCAAGGGGTTTCCGCCGCCGATTACTTTGCGTCGCGGCCGTCACAGGTGCGCAACACGATCATACGCAAACTGAAGAAAGTGCGTCGCGATCACAACCTCGACTTTCACCTCTATCGCTCAACCGACGATCTTTCCGAGGGGCTGATCGACTACCAAACGATCTACGCCGGCAGCTGGAAATTGCCTGAGGCACATCCGGAATTCATTCCGCAACTCATCCGGCGCTTTGCCGATACAAATGGCCTCAGGCTGGGCGTGCTCCGCATCGATGGTGAGCCGGCAGCTGCGCAAATCTGGCTCGTCACAGGACGCCGGGCGACGATCTACAAGCTGGCTTATGCCGATAAATTTGCATCGCTATCCGCCGGGTCAATTCTCACCAAGATGATGTTCGATTGGGTGCTCGAGAATGACCAGATCGCCGAAATAGACTACGGCATCGGCAGTGAGCCGTACAAGATGGCGTGGATGAGCGCGCGCCGCCATATCGTTGCATTGATTGGTTTCAATTGCCGGTCAGGGCTCGGGTTGCTTGCGGCCGGCAGGCATCTTGCGGGACGGTTGAAGCGTCACATTCTCGTCAATGCCGGAATCGGCCGAAGTGACCCTCCGGCAGCGGCTATCGGGGCGAGCGATGTTAGTTGATGTTTTGGTGGGTAAATCGAAGCGCGTGGAGGACTATCCGGTGGCTGTCATCGAAGATGTGAAGGCAATATTGGGCCAGACGCTCCAGCTGGGCGATCGCGCCGCGACGTTCGAGGCAAGGACCCCGCTTTTCGGAAGCATTCCGGAATTCGATTCCATGGCGGTTGTCACTGTTGTAGCTGCCTTGGAAGACCGCTTCGGCATCGTCATCGACGACGATGAGATTACCGAGGATCTATTTGAAACCGTCGGCGCCCTGTCGCGATATATTGAAACGAAAATAGGCCATTGATGTCAGTGGTCGGCCGCGCGGCTGTCCGCCCAGTCATCCTTCACGGCGAGTCCGGGCGGCTGTTCGCCGTGCATGTCGCGCCGGCAGCAACGGGACAGGTGGGCGCCGCGGCCTTATACGTTGCTCCCTTTGCGGAGGAATTGAACCGGTCGCGCCGCATGGCGGCGCTTCAGGCACGCGCGTTTGCCGTCGAAGGCGTAGGGACGTTGCTCCTGGATCCTTTCGGCACCGGCGACAGCAACGGGGATTTCGCCGATGCGCGCTTATCGGGATGGCTAGGCGATATTTCCGCCGCCGCGGCATGGCTCGAGCGCGCCGGCTATACCCGGCTGGTATTGTGGGGGCTGCGTTTCGGTGCCCTGCTGGCCTGCGCGGCGGCGACGAATGAGCCGGAGCGCTTCCGACGACTGATTTTATGGCAGCCTGTCACCAGTGGAAACGGCATGTTGACGCAGTTCCTGCGCATCCGTGTCGCCGCGTCGATGGGCGGAGCGCGCGAAACGACCAAGGATCTGCGCGAGCGCCTGAAGAGCGGCCGCTCGGTCGAGGTCGCCGGCTACGAGCTTTCCGCACCCCTTGCGAGCGCGCTCGATGGCTTGCAAATGCAAGGGTTAACGTTGCGACCGGACACACGTGTCCATTGGCTCGAGGTTGCCGCCGGGCCCGGCGCGCAAATGGCGACCTCGGCGCAACACGTCATCGATAGCTGGCGCGGACGTGGAATTGCAGTGTCGGCGGCAACGGTTAACGGGGATCCCTTTTGGGCCACGCAGGAAACAACTGTGGTCCCAGAATTGCTCACCGCGACCACCGCGGCGCTGCTCGATGGAGCTGCATAGGCGAGATACCGCTGGAGCGTAGATCGCCAGACTACCGCATTTACCATGGCTCGGAGGCTTTTGCGACGGGATGGCGCACCGAGACGGCTCTGCTGCGCATATTTCTACATCATGCCGTGAAAGCGGCGTACTATGTCCGGCCGTTAGGGCAGCTAGGGTCGCGGTTTTCAAGGGCGAAAGAGTAGGACCCCTTTCCATGCGGGATGCCTTGGTCGTTCTGATAGTCTTTGGATCGGTGCCGCTCATTCTGGCGCGGCCCTTCATCGGCGTTCTGATGTGGTTTTGGCTTTCGCTGATGAACCCGCATCGATGGACGTGGGGTTATGCGCAACAGCTTCGCGTAGCCCTCGTTATCGCCTTGGCGACACTTGGAGCATGGCTGTTCTCCAGGGAGTCAAAGACGCCGCCCAATGTGCCAATTACTTACGTCCTGGCAGCATTCGCGCTTTGGACGAGCATAGCCGCGCTATGCGCGATCCACCCGGAAATCGCCGTGCCAAAATGGGAGGAAATAATAAAGATCATTGGCATGACGTTCGTTACCACCTGCATCGTGCGCTCGAGCGAGCGTATTCACCAGCTTGTCTGGGCTATCGTCATCTCGATCGGCGTCTACGGAATCAAGGGGGGCGTGTTTGCGATTCTGACGGGTGGCCACTACCGGATCTATGGTCCGGAGGAGACGTTCATCGAGGACAACAATAGCCTGGCACTGGCCCTCATCATGATCCTCCCATTGATGCAATATCTGCGCGTGTATACGGCGAGCCGGTGGATCAGGCTCGGCCTAGTGACCAGCATGGGCTTGACCATCGTCTCGATCCTGATCAGCTACTCGCGAGGTGCCTTGGTCGGTCTCACATTGACGTTGGCATATTTTTGGCTGAAGAGCCGCCACCGCGTGACCGTGATGTTGGTGACCGGGGGCGTGCTGCTGGCGGCGCTGCCGCTCCTTCCATCGGCTTGGTTTGACCGCATGAACACCATCGAGCGATACGACGAGGATGCCTCGGCGTTGGGTCGCTTCGATGCCTGGCTGTTTGCCTACCGGCTGGCGCTCGATCATCCATTCGTCGGCGGCGGACAACTCATTGGCATGGATGGCAATCTGTTCATGAAATATGTGCCGACCGCGACGGTGAATCGCGCTGCGCACAGCATCTACTTCGAGGTGCTAGGGGAGACTGGATTCGTCGGCTTGGGGTTATTTCTGCTGCTCTTGGCGACAGCGGGATGGACGGCACGAAATGTCTTGGCGTCAACGCGGGACCATCCTCAGTTGGCCTGGGCACGATCTTTGGCGGCCATGATCCAGGTATCGCTAGTCGGCTATGCGGTGACCGGCGCATTCTTGAGTCTCGGCTTCTTTGATCTTTTCTACGCGCTCATCGCGGTGTTGGCGGTTACGCAAGCCGTGGTTCGACAAGAATTGGCCGCTCGAGTTGGCAAGAAACGAAATCAGCTCACCCTGACGTCAACCGAATTGACGCGGCCATCTCCGGCATGATCTGCGCGGTGGCGCTACCGTAGCGTAGCCGGGTCGAGCGACGCCGACAGCCCTCAAGCGGCCGCACACTCGTCTTCAACGCGTTGACACGGCAACTCCCGCTCCATACGGCAGCGCCTTGTTAACCTTAATTAAATCCCCAAGCCAGGAAATAGGAGGTCGGCCCGGTCGCACCGACAGCCGCGTAGCCGCGACGTCGCTCAACCGTGGCACGCCCAGCCGACGGGATCAGGATATGGATTGCTCTTGCGAACGATGTCAGCATTTTTGTCATAACAAACCGGGGTGGTTCACGCCGGACCAGATTCGGCCACTGGCGGACCTGCTGGGCATGGCCATCGATGAGCTGTTCAGAAGATATCTGACCATCGACACGGTGTTGTTGGGAGATGGCAGGAGCACGAAAGCGATCTATGTGCTGGCGCCGGCCATCAACGGCCGCAACAACGGATCTATTTCGCAACCCACGGATCGCGGTACGTGCATTTGGTTCAAGGATGGAGGCTGTGGGATACACGCGGCGAAGCCACTTGAGTGCCGCCTCGCGGATCACACGACGACGCGTGACAGCAGCAACAGGCTCCGCGCGTCGATCCTCGCAAAATGGGTATCCCAGAAACAAATCGTGCAAGACCTTTACAAGAAAAAGCTCAAACCACCGCAAGCCTTGAAAAGGGCGAGCCAACAGGCCAGGAGCCTACGGCGCGAGGCCAGCCGGTAGTCCCGGCCGATTGATCTCGGCGCGCAGCTCATGCGGTGAAATGGGCGCGCCACCGCAAATCCCGAAAAAGTATTCGCAGAACTGGTCGATTACGCCCAGGAAGCTCTGTAGCTCAGTCGTGTCCCGAACATAAGGGGTGTTTCCTGGTACGACCGATGGGCTGTGATAGCTTAAAACAAAGAGCTGTTGACCTGCGCGCAGCAGCGTCGCCGTAAGCCGCTTCATCTCCGCCAGAGAGTTCCCTTCAGGCGTCAGCCGGATGCGTTCCAGCAACCGCAGACGCGCAAACACGCCGGGGACGTGCAATCGTATACTACGATCCGACAGCACGCGGGACTGGAGCGCGCCGGCGTATGTTCTCAGGCGTCCGCACCAGCCGACCGTAAGTGGTATCTCTAACACACCTCCGGAGGGGCCGAACCAGAAGGGAGCAGCATCGAATCCGGAGAAATCAGGTCCGCCGTCGTGGTGAAAATCGGTAAACGGCACGACGCTGCTATCGATCTCGTAGCCCAGCTCTTCGAGGATGCCGCCTGTGGCCGGACCGATCCCGTATCGTCCGGCTCGATAGACAGTTGGCCGGCCGCCGAAATTTGTTGCGATGACCTCCGTTAAGCGCGTGAGCTTTTCTCTCTCGAGCCTCGCCGGCAGATTCCCCGCATACGAATTCCAGGCAGACACTTCCTCCTCGAAGGGTGGATTGACCCAAGGATGCAGATGCGTGCCGATCAGACATTTACCGTCGATGAGCCACTCGCGCAGAGGCCGGTAAGCCGCCTCTTGCGAGGCCACCGGATAGTCGACGACGTAGGTGGGCCGGATGCCGTAGCGCTCCAGGATCGACTGCGCACGGTCCTGATGCCGGATGTGTTCAACGCCCGTACATGAACGCGAATGCGGCCGGCTCCAATCGAATTCCTCCTCCGTGTCGACGACGACAAGCAGTCTCGGGCCATCGAGCTGAAACGGTGCCGATTTGCGCGACGCGGGCAGCATCAGTATGCATCTCCGTCGATACACCTCACGTTTAGAGCTTGTCGTGCGGGTCCTCAAGCTGCTTTCGCGTTAACCAAGCGTGCGGCGGCGACGCCTGCTGAGCGTGGTTAAAGCCGGTTTCCTGTCGACGAGAAGCCATGTGCGGTTAGTCTTCCGGCGCGCAAGATGGTACCATCCGGTGATCGGATGCCGAGAGAGGACTTATGACAGCAAGGAATGACCTTCAGAATCGGCATGCGGGTTGCCGGTTTTGCGGCGGACTGCTGGTCGATTTCGTCGATTTGGGGATGTCGCCGCTGTGTGAGAGTTTTATCAGCGCCGAGCAACTTAACGTCATGGAGCCGTTCTACCCGCTGGCGGCCTATGTCTGCAGCGAGTGCTTTTTGGTTCAGCTGCAAGAGTATGTGGCGCCGAAGGATATTTTCACCGAGTACGCCTATTTTTCCGCGTTTTCCGATGCCTGGCTCACTCATGCTCGCAGCTATGTCTCGGCGATGACGGCGAAATTGCAGCTCGGCAGGCATAGCCAAGTCATCGAGCTCGGAAGCAATGACGGCTATCTCCTGCAATATTTTGTGGAGAAGGGAATTCCGGTTCTCGGCGTCGAGCCGTCAGTGAATGTCGGCCGCGCGGCGGAAGCGCGCGGTGTGACGACGCTGACGAAGTTCTTCAATGCAGAGACGGCGAGCGAGATCAAAGGCGCCGGAAAGCAGGCAGACCTTGTCGTCGCGAACAACGTGCTGGCCCAGGTGCCGGACTTGAACTCGTTCGTCAGCGGAATCGCGGTTGTGCTGAAGCCGCATGGCGTGTGTACGATCGAATTCCCACACTTGCTCAAGACGATGGTCGCCAATCAATTCGACCAGATCTATCATGAGCACTTCTCGTATTTTTCGGCACTGGCTGCGGAGCGGATCTTCCGGGCGCATGGCTTGCGCATATTCGACGCGGAAGAGCTTTGGACTCATGGCGGATCCCTGCGACTCCATGTGTGTCACGCGGGCGACGACACGCATCCGACGCAGCCCGCCGTCACAAGCATCATCGACCAGGAGCGTAAGGCCGGTCTCGACCGACTCGAGACCTACGCACGCTTTGTCGATCAGGTGCGCACGACCAAACGCAAGCTCCTGAGCTTCCTGATCGAGGCCAAAAGCCAGGAAAAGTCCGTGGCAGGCTATGGCGCTCCGGGAAAAGGCAACACGCTGCTGAACTATTGTGGGATTCGAACGGACTTTCTCGACTATACCGTCGACCGCAATCCCTATAAGCACGGCAAATATTTACCCGGCACGCACATACCGATCTTCCCGCCGGAGAAGATAGCCGAAACAAAGCCTGACTACGTGCTCATCTTGCCGTGGAACCTGAAAGAAGAGATCACCGCGCAGCTCGCCTACATTCGTGATTGGGGTGGGCAATTGGTGGTGCCCATCCCAGAACTCTCGATTTTCTAGGCGCTAAGCAGTCTACGGCTCGTGGCGATCTGCCTTGGCCGAGGCGCGTCACGAGCCGGTAAGGCGGGCACGCCAGGATCGGAGCGACACGGCCCGGAGCAATCTTCTGAGACCGGTCGGCGGCGGGTTCCAGACATGAACCGGCGTGCGGCCGAGAGCGCGCATACCCTCTCGTGCCACCGTCTCAGGCGATATGGCCTGAGGCCCCGCTGGTGGCAAACCGGCGCGCGAGAAGAACTCGGTTTCGGTTCGGATGGGACACAAGGCCAAAATGTCGATCGGCTGCTGTTTCAGCTCCATTGACAAGGCTTCGCCGAGGCGTAGTTGGAAGGCCTTGCTCGCCGCGTAGGTGGCGAGTCCCGGGCGTGCCCCGAACGCTGCGGCGCTCGAGACGATGATGATGCCTGCCCGACGGTTCTCCGCAATTGCCCGAGCAAGCATGGATGGCAAGAGGGTGTACAGCAGCTCGACGGTGGCGACGACGTTTACCGCGATCGTCTCGCGCTCCGCATCGAGCGAGGTTGTGCCGAAATCGCCGGCCGTGGCGCCGCCGGCGTTGCAGACGAACAGATCGACGGCGGCATGTTCGGCTGCGGCCGCCACGGAGTCGCGTCCCTCGGCCGTAGCAAGGTCGGCGACGACGGCATCGATCCGGCGTCCCGGAAACGAGAGCTCCGCCGATACCTGCTCGAGGCGTGAAGCATTCCGTCCGGTTAGGACAAGATGGGTCTCTCGTGGCAATAGGCGTGCGAAAGCCGCGCCAATCCCACTGCTGCTGCCTGTGATGAGGGCGGACCGGTAGGTTCGATCGGTGGGAGCCATTTCGGCAACTTTCCTCTTCAGGGGCGGGTCGCCGACCATCGGGTATGCGGCTGTCCGCGTCGCGGCTCGGCCTTGGGACGCTCGCTCCGGCATGGTAAGTTGCCGCAGCGTTTCGGAGAGAGTCCTATGCTCCCATTTACCATACCGTCAGCCGGCGATGCACCTCTCAAGTTGCTGTGTCTGGGAGCTCATGCTGATGACATTGAGGTCGGCTGCGGCGGCACGATTCTCCGTCTCGTCGCTGAACGACCGAGGCTCTGTGTTCGCTGGGTCGTGTTCAGTGGTGACGGTGTCCGCGAGGCCGAAGCACGGAACAGTGCGGCAACATTCCTTCGCGGCGCCGCCGAGAGCCGCGTCGACGTGCTGAAATTCCGCGATGGCTATTTCCCGTTTCACGGAGCCGAGATCAAGGATTTTTTCGAGGCGCTGAAGCAAGAGTATCAGCCGGCGATCGTGCTGACGCATGGAACGGCAGACGCCCATCAGGATCATCAGCTCTTGGCGAAGCTCACCCACAACACGTTTCGCAACCACGTCGTCCTTGAATACGAGATACCGAAATATGACGGAGATCTCGGGAACCCGAATTTGTTCGTGCCGCTGACTCGCGCCCAACTGCGGCGCAAGATCGAGGCGATTCGCCAGAATTTTCCCAGTCAGCATGGACGAAGCTGGTTCTCGGACGATACCTTCGAGGGGTTGGCGCGTTTGCGCGGCATGGGATGCAATGCGCCGGAAGGAGTGGCCGAGGCCTTCTACGTGAAAAAAATGGTGTTGTGAGGGTCGACTACGAAACCGCCAGCTCAACGAGCACGTCCTTGAAATCGGGCGCGGTGCTATCCCGCTCACTGATCGACCGGACGGGCAGGGGCCAGCTAATGCCGAACGCCGGATCGTTATAGCGGAGCCCGGCCGCTGCCGCCGGCGCGTGAAACGCCGAGATCTGATAGAAGACCTCCGTGTCATCGACCAGCGTCTGGAAGCCGTGGGCAAAACCTTTCGGCACGTAGAGGGCGCGACGGTTCTCGGCGTTGAGGTGGAACCCTTCCCATTGCCGGTAGGTCGGCGAACGCGGTCGGAGATCGACGATCACGTCAAAAATAGCGCCCCGAGTGCAGCGTACGATCTTTGCTTCCTCATGAGGCGGTTTTTGAAAATGCAGGCCACGCAGGGTGCCGGCCAGCCGATTGTACGAGACGCTTTCCTGGGCGATGTCCGCATCGACGCCGTGCGCCGCCAGCTCACGGCGGCACCAGCTCCGGGCGAAGAACCCCCGCTCGTCCGGTTTCGGCTCAAGATCGATGAGGCGCGCATCGATGAGCCGGGTCGGCAGAATGATCATTGCAGCTCACCTGCTTGGCTGGCCATCGGCCGCCAGTAAAAATCGCTGTCGATCTGGCGTGTCGCGATAAGGTGCTTAAGCTGCGCCAGGCGGGTAAAAGCGCGGAACAGGAACATGTCTTTAGTCATTGCGGTCTTTTCAAAGACCTCGCGCAACTGAAGCGCGCCATCGCGCGCCGGCCAGCGGCAACGGAATTCCGGCAAATGCTTTCGGATCTTCCGGAACGAGATCCGATAGCTGCGATTGTCTCCGCCGAGCTGGCCGAAGCTGGTTTTGCAGCCCTCGAACACTTCGCCGATGATCTCGGCCACTTCGCGAATCCGGTAGTTCTGCTGGTCGTCGCCGACGTTGAATATCTCATTGTGCACGCGCTCGCGCGGCGCCTCGAGCGCCAGCGCGATGGCCTGGCAGATATCCTCGACATGGACCAGAGGGCGCCACGGTGTCCCGTCGCTGACCATCTTGATCTCTTTGGTCGTCCAAGCGAGGCCGGCAAGGTTGTTCAGCACGATGTCGAAGCGCATGCGCGGGCTTGCGCCGAAAGCCGTAGCGTTGCGCAGGAACACCGGAGAGAAGCCATTGTCGGAGAGTTGACCGACGTCGCGCTCGACCAGCAACTTGCACTTGGCATAGGCGGTGAGCGGATGCGTCTCGGATTTCTCGTCGAGGTCACCGGCGCCCCCCGCCGCACCGTAAACGCTGCAAGATGACGTGTAGACGAAGCGCGGTATCCCGGCTTGCTTGCAGGCTTTTGCCAAATTCACCGAACCGCGGTGATTGATGTCGTAGGTCGTTTCGGCGTTGTGCTCGCCCAGCGGATCATTGGACAACTCGGCCAAGTGGACGATGGCGTCGAACCCCTCGACGTCCTTCGCGGTAATCCGCCTGATGTCCTTGGTCAGCGTCAGCGGTCTCGGCCGCGGGTCGTTGTAAAGCCAGCCATCGCGATAGAAACCGCAGTCGAGGCCAACAACATCGAACCCGCGCTCAATGAGCGTCGGCCCGAGGACGGCACCGATATATCCATCCGTTCCCGTCACCAACACTCTCATGCCGCTATTTCTCCTTGAAAACACGCGCCATCAATTTATTCGCCGTGGCGGGGCCGCAGAATTAGTGCGATTTCTGCGCTCGCACATCACGTATTTTAGCTCAAGTCCAGCGCAATAAGGTATAGTAATCATCGATATGTGAATTAACCAACAATGTCTCCGCTAGAGGAAGCCGTTGGTGATTTCAGTCACAGCATCACTGGCGCATGTCATGGATAATGCGCAGGGCTCCAATCTGCCGCCGCCCGCGTGCTGTGGAACCGCGCCGGCAGACGAGGTATGCGAATGAGAGTCGTCCTGTTTTGTGGCGGACAAGGCACCCGGCTCCGGGATTTCTCACGGGAAATTCCAAAACCGCTCGTGCCTCTGGGGTCGGTGCCGATCCTCACCCACGTGATGAAGTACTACGCTCATCACGGTCATCGCGATTTCGTTCTATGCCTTGGCTACAAAGCCGAATCCATCAAAAAGCACTTCATGGATTGCCCCGAGCGCTTGCCCGGCGTGACCATGGAACACGGCGCGGAATGCATCGCCCTCGCTGGCGACGGGGGCACTTGGCGCGTCACTTTCGTCGATACCGGTCTGTCATCGAACATCGGCCAGCGGCTGAAGGCCGTCGAGCCGTTCGTCAAAAATGAGCAGGTTTTTCTCGCTAATTACGCGGACGGGCTCAGCAATTTCCCGCTGCCGCGCCTCATCGAGGAATTCGAGTTGAGGAACGCGGTGGGAATATTCCTGGCGGTGCGGCCGAACACGAGCTTCCATTTCGTGCGCCGTGACGTGGATGGCCGGGTCGTTTCTGTGGACGATGTCGTAAAGGCCGATGCTTGGATCAATGGCGGCTATTTTGTCTTCTCGAACGAGATATTCAACTATATCAGACCGGGCGAAGAACTCGTCGAGGAGCCGTTCGAGCGTTTGATCGGCGAAGGCCGGCTGTTCACCATCGAATACCATGGCTTCTGGCGTTGCATCGACACGTTCAAGGACTTGCAAGCCCTCGAGAACCTGCTGAGCTCCGGCAGCGCGCCATGGATGGTCTGGCGGGCCGCGCAGCGGATACACGATCTCGCGCCGGATTTGGCGCAGGATCGGGTGACGACGTGAGGCGACGGAACGCCGATGGACCTCGACCTGCCAGCTCGCGATAGGCAGTCGAGGAAAGGCTCGGCGGGCTATTTTTCAGAGAACCCGGTTTTATACA
>Ga0134126_10004246_pt1 | contig 17939 bp, 17 predicted proteins | sample KB31752_FD_96881 | JGI IMG/M metagenome (GOLD analysis project Ga0134126, IMG submission 96881) | Terrestrial soil microbial communities with excess Nitrogen fertilizer from Kellogg Biological Station, Michigan, USA - KB3-175-2 | ecosystem: Environmental > Terrestrial > Soil > Unclassified ...
ACTCCTTACTTCTTAACTCCTTACTTCTTAACTCCTTACTTCTTAACTCCTTACTTCTTAACTCCTTACTTCTTAACTCCTTACTTCTTAACTCCTTACTCCCCCCAATGCCCGAAATCCAAGCTTTCCGCGGACTGCGCTACGATCTCGGCCAGGTCGGCTCGCTGAGCGACGTGATCGCTCCGCCCTACGACGTGATCGGCCCGGAGTTGCAAGAACAGCTCTATAAGAAACACCCGGCCAACGTCATTCGGCTGATCTTGAATCGCGAAGAGCCGGGCGACGACGACGCCACGAACCGCTACAGCCGGGCCGCCAAGTTTCTGAAGAACTGGCGCCAGGAGGGAGTGCTCTTCACCGAGTCTGACCCAGCGGTCTATGTCTATCACCAGGTATTCGAGCACGGCGGTCAGAAGTTCACACGGCACGGGTTCATGGCCCGCGTGCGGCTGGAGAAGTTCGGCGAGGGCAAGATTTATCCGCATGAGGAAACCCTGTCCGGCCCGAAGCAAGACCGGCTGATGTTGACACGGGCCTGCAAGACGAACCTGAGCCAAATCTTCGGCCTCTATCCCGACCCGCGGGCCGAAGTGCAAAGCCTGCTGGAAAAGGCGATCGTCGGCAAGACGCCGCTGGAAGCGACCGACCACTTAGGCGTGGTCCATCGCCTCTGGCCGGTGACCGAGGTCAAAGTCGTTTCGGCCGTGGCCGGCGCCATCGGCCCCAAGCCGGTCTTCATCGCCGACGGCCACCACCGCTATGAAACGGCCTGCAACTACCGCGACGAACTGAGCGCCGCCGGGCCATTGCCGGCCAACCATCCGGCCAACTTCGTGCTGATGATGTGCGTCGGCATGAGCGACCCCGGCATGATCGTGCTGCCCACGCACCGATTGTTCCGCGGCTTGCCGGCCATGTCTTCAGCCGATCTGATCGCCAAGCTGGGCGATGCGTTCACCACCCGGATCGCCGGCGAAGGCGCCGACCTGGCGCCGACGGTTTGGGAAGAAGTCGAGACCTCGGGCGAGCAAGGCACGCTCGGACTTTATACGGCCCAGGACGAGCGCTGGGTCGTCGCCACGATCACCGCCGCGGGCCGCCAGCGGCTGGCCCAAGTCGCGGCCGAGCACAGCGAACCGTGGCGCGGGCTAGGGGTGGCCATCCTGCATCGGTTGGTGATCGACACGCTCTTGGCTTCGCCGAATCTGCCCAAGCCGCGCTATGTGCATCTCGTCCAGGAAGTCGTCGACGGCCTGGAGACCGGCGAATTCCCGCTGGCCGCGCTCGTCATGCCCGCGACTGTCGATCACATCCGTACGATCAGCCAGACCCACGAGCGAATGCCCGCCAAGAGCACGTATTTCTATCCGAAGTTGCTCAGCGGGCTGGTATTCAATCCGCTGGAATAAGACCGCGTCGTGTCTTCAAGGCGAGCGGGGGGCGTCAGCCCCCTGGTTTCGCTTGCGATGGATTCGATCCCGATACGTGCTGGCGCTATCTTGGCCGGCTCGCCGGCGCCACCCGTAGGTTGACGCCTACGGCTCCCCCGCCGGAGGTCGCTGGGGGAATCGTCGAGTTTCACGTGAAACGGGTTTGCGAGGCTCATGCCGCGGAATAGGTTCAATAGGTTCGCTGACGCCTTCGCCGTCCGCGCAATCTAGGCGAGGCCGGCGTTTCACGTGGAACATTCCGCGCAGGCCAAAGCGCGGAGTAACGCTCCTGCGAAGCGCACCTCCATCTTTCGCCCCTAACGGGGCTGAAAAACCGAATTACGGCGGCTTAGGATTCCAGGGGCTCGCGCCCCTGGCAACGGTCTGTCGTCCCTACGGGACTGCCCGATCCGGGCCTCATCGTCAGCGGGTTCAATTCAGCCGCGCCAGGGACGAAGGACTCGATGCAGCCGCGTAAGCGGCGGAAGATTGTTGCCAGGGGCGCAAGCCCCTGGAGGCCGATTCGAACGAAAACCGCCGTCAGCCCCGTTAGGGGCGAAAGAACCGTGGCGCCGCCTGATTCCGTTTACGCTGGATTCGATCACCAACACCTACTCCTGCGATCTCGGCTGACTATGCTGCGTCACCCGTAGGCTGACGCCTACGGCTCGCCGAAGCGCTGCCCTTCCGAATTTCGCGCAGATCCTGCTACAATCCCCGCGCGCCGGGCGGCGGCTTGCGTCGCCGGCGCGTGCGAAAAAGGAAGGAACCATTTTTCGTGGGCCGGATTCTGTGCGTGGCGAATCAGAAAGGGGGCGTCGGAAAGACGACCACCGCGGTCAACCTGGCCGTCGCGCTGGCCAAAAGCGGCGCCCGCACGCTGCTGGTCGATCTCGATCCCCAGTGCAACGCCACTGGCGGACTTGGCCAGCCGCCCGCCGAACGCCACCCGCTCGTCTCGCAACAGCCGCTCAAAGAATCGCTGAAGGAAACGGCCACGCCCGGCTTGGAACTGCTGCCGGGCAGCCGCAACTTTCAGGACGTCGACTTTCTGGCCAGCGGCGACGGCGGCCAGTCGGCGACGCTGCGGCAGCACCTGGCCGGCGGACTCAACTCCTACGATTTCGTGTTGATCGACTGCCCGCCGTCGCTCGGACAGCTCACGCGCGTAGCGTTGGCCTATTCCAACGAAGTGCTGATGCCGATCCAGTGCGAGTATTTCGCGATGGAGGGGCTGACGCAAATGATCGAAGTCATTCGGTTGGTGATGGGCCAAAATCCAGGCCGGCTCAAGTTCGGGGGCATCTTGTTGACGATGTATGACCACGCGCTCGAATTGACGCGCGAGGTGGACGAAGAGGTGCGGGACTTTTTCGGCGAGATCGTGTTTCGCACGGTGATTCCCCGCGACGTGGCGGTTTCGGAAGCCCCCAGCCACTCGCTTTCGGTGCTCGATTACGCCCCCCGCGCACGAGGCGCGAGGGCTTACGCTCAACTTTGCATGGAGGTGCTGGAACGTGACTAAAGAACGACGCCTGGGACGCGGACTCGAAGCCCTGCTCGGCAAGCCGATCGAAGGCGCGAGCGACTCGCCCATGCGCTTGCACTACCCGGCGCTCGCCGCCGAGCCGCCGGCCGCCGGCCCGCTGAAGGTCGGCGTCTACGACATCGAGCGCAACCCGTTCCAGCCGCGCCGCGAGTTCGACGAGGCCGAGATCGACGCGCTTTCCGACAGCATTCAGGAGCACGGGCTGTTGCAGCCGATCTTGGTGCGGCGGATCGACGAGCGCTATCAGCTCGTCGCCGGCGAGCGCCGCTTGCGAGCGGCCATCAAGGCCGGCTGGGCCGAGGCGCCGGTGCAGGTGGTCGAGGCCGACGACCGGCAGACCGCCGAGATCGCGATCGTCGAGAACTTGCAGCGCAAGGATCTCAACGCCTTGGAAAAGGCCGCCTCGTTCCAGCGCTATTTGGAAACCTACGGCTGCACGCAAGACGAACTAGCCAAGCGCTTGCAGATCGATCGCTCGACGATCGCTAATTTGATTCGCCTCTTGGAACTGCCCGAAGAGGTGCAGCAAGCCGTGCGCTCGGGCCAGATCACCCAAGGCCACGCACGGGCCTTGCTGCCGCTAGGAGACGACCGCGAGCAGATCGAGTTCTGTCGCCGGGTGGCGGCCGAAGGAATGAGCGTTCGCACGATCGAGACCTTGGTGCAAGAGGCGATCAACGCCGCCGACGCCGAGCCGCTGGCCGTGGTCACGGCCGATGGCCAACGGGCGCCCGTCAAGCGAACCCGCGGCAAGCACATCGCGTCGTTAGAGCAGGAGCTGCGGGCCGCGCTCGGCACGAAGGTCGACGTTCGTCAAGGCGCCAAAGGCCGCGGCCGGATCGTGGTCCACTTCGCCAACGCCGAGGAATTCGAGCGGCTGTATCAATACCTTTGCGCGGAATCGGTCGGCGGCGGGCAGAGTCAGGTCGGGTAAAGTTGGACGCGGAAATACGTAGGTCAGGCTTTCTAGCCTGGCGCGCCCTTGGCTGGCAATCCGATTTATGGCACGGTGCATAATAGTGTACATATGAACAAAAATACCGATCCTCGTCTCCGGCGTGTTTGCCCCCTCTCGCGGCAAGGGGTATGATGCCTCGGCAGATTTGAAATTGTTTCCGCTCGTTCGGGGCGTGGCGCAGTCTGGCTAGCGCGTCTGGTTTGGGACTAGAAGGTCGCGGGTTCGAATCCTGGCCTCGCCGACTGTTTTTCAAAATGGTTGCAATGGAATAAGACGACGAGGGACATCGTGCCGCTGACCATTGAAGTCGAGCAAGAAGAAGACGGCCGCTGGCTGGCGGAGATCCCTGACCTTCCTGGGGTGATGACCTACGGCCAAACTCGGCGGGAAGCGATCGAAAGAGTACAAGTCCTTTCGTTGCGAGTCCTTGCTGATCGACTGGACCACGGCGAGCCAGTGCCCCAGGTAAGCGGCGTCTTCGCGGTCACGCCGTGAGTCACTGGCCCTCGACGAAGGCCCGGCGCGTCCTGGCTGCCCTTATCAGGATTGGGTGGAGCGTCAAACGTCAGTCGGGCGGGTCGCATCGGGTGTTGGAACGCGCAGGGTCGCCGGACTACGTGTTCGCATTCCACGACGATGATGAAATCGGCCCGCGCATGCTTTCCCGCATTGCCAAGCACACCGGCTTGACGCGGGGCGATCTGTAGTCGGAAATGCGTGCGGGCGGATCGCGAGGCGGCCGAGCCGCTCTCGTATTTGCCGGCCGATAAGGCAAAAGGTATGATAACCAAGCTGATTTGGTTCTCGCTCCTTCGGGGCGTGGCGCAGTCTGGCTAGCGCGTCTGGTTTGGGGCCAGAAGGTCGCAGGTTCGAATCCTGTCGCCCCGACTATTTTCAAAAGAAGCCCCCGTCCCTCTCAAGGAACAGCGCGATATCGACAGACGCTGCCGTTGCCAAAATCGACAGGGGCGAACCGCGAAACGATTCGAGTGGAAAACTCGTGTCTTCGTCGTAGAATCAGGGTACTTCGTTGTGGGAAATACAATGGCAATTACCGTGACCGATCCGGCTCTGCTCGCTCAACTGGGCAGCGGCGCCGAGGTGGAATTGAAAGATCCATCCGGAAAGGTGCTGGGGGTGTTTGTGCCAGAAGGGCTCGGCAAACTGCCTCCCGACGTTAAGTCGCCGTTCAGCGAGGATGAATTGGCGGAACGGCGCAAAGCGCCAAAAGTCGGCCGCCCCCTGGCGGACATCTGGCGCGATATCGAGAAGCGATGAAATATGCGGTTCTCTGGGATGCGCGGGCTGAGGCCGATCTCGCGGCCGTCTGGCTTGCCGCCGCCGATCGCCATGCTGTTGCCCGCGCCGCGCATTGGTTCGACGCCCAACTCGCGCGTGCGCCCTTGCGACTCGGCGAAAGCCGGGCGTCGTCGGTTCATCGCCTGGCGTTCTACTCGCCGCCTAAAGCCGCGGGCAAACGGACCATCATCCCGGCGCCGCCGCTCGTAGAATTGGCTGAACGACGGCCGAATTATTCCCGAGCAGGTCGAGGCACGGTGGAGGCGGGACCAAGTCGCTGCTGCTGGAGCTGCTCGAAAATTTCGACCAGGTTTGCGTCGATCTGTTTTAGGGTCGCGCGCCGCGAAACGAGAATCAGCAACAACGTGCAGATTGCCGCGAGAGTGGCGGCAATGAACGCGGCCGAAACGACAAGCGTGCATATCTCGACGGTGCGAAAATGTAGCGCCTGAATTTCGATCAATCGCTCTGCCGGCAAATTGCCGGCTGCATGATCGCGCATCAACTGCTGCTGCTTCGGATACAGGTGAAAAATGGCGACATAGACCACGAAGAAAATCCCAGCGCCGGCGATCGCCCAGAACAGGACCGCCAGTCCTGTCAGCAGCCCAACGCGTCTTCGGTCTCGCTGGAGGACTTTACGGGCCAAATGCCGCTCGTCGTCCGCGCCTCGCAGGGCGCCTAGCCTGGCCAGCCCCGTTCCGATTTCGTTTTCGTTCATGGTTCGTCCCTTTTCAAGGCGCTTTGCAGCGCGAGTTTGGCGTAGTGGATGCGCGAACGCACCGTGCCGAGCGGGCAGCCGATCACCCTCGCGATATCCTCGTACGACATGCCTTCCAAGAATCGCAGCACCAGCACTTCGCGGTGTTCCTGGACCAATCGCCCCAATGCGACGTGAACTTGCTCGATACTTTCCGCGGGAATATCGCCGCCGCATTCGGGCGCCAGGGCAAGGTCCGAATCTTCTTGAAGTTGGACAGGAGGGCGTCGCTTGCGGAACTCGCGGTACGCCCGGTCCCTGGCGATCCGATACAGCCACGTGCGAAAGGCGCCGGCGTCCGCAAGACTGGGCAAACCTCGGAAAACCTGAAGCCAGACGTCTTGGAGGACGTCCTCGATGCACTCCGCTTCTCCGAGGATCCTGCGCAGGAAATAACGCAGGCGAGGACTGAATGCCACGACAACCTGCTCGAAAGCGGCATCGTCCCCCGCTTGGCACCGCAGGACCAAAACGCGCTCGGAGAGGCGATCTGCGGAGTCGGTCATGCGGGGCGTTGCTCTCGAGCCGGAACCGCGGCGCGACGGGACGATCCCCGCCGCGCCGTGGAGGCAGGCGGTTCATCATTTCACGCGCTGAAACGTGGTCAGCGTATGGCCGCTGCCGTCCAGGGCGGCGAACTCGCCGGGCCGCCCTTCTCCCGGTGGGGCGCCGCAGATCCTGAGTGCATCCTCCGTCAGATCGTAAATCGCAAGCGTTGTTTTTTCGTTTCCGTTGGCGTCGATCGTGGTCAAATCGATGGTTCGCGGCGCGGCGGCAGGATCAAGCCGGAACGTCCCCTCGGCGAGTGCCTTATCGCCCTGTTTGAAGGCAAAACGGCCGTCTCGGAAGATTACCTGGAGCCCGTTCCGCTTTTCTGCGGGCAGCTCATTTCTGTTCCTCACGGCAGATGTCACGCTCCAAGCACCTTCCAATTTCTTGCTCTCCTGAATCGTGTTCTCATTGCCGCGATCCGCGGCGAGAAGCACGAACGCTGCCAGAACTACGAGCACATTGCTTTGCACGGTCTTTCTCCTGTCATACAGCCAGATTCTGGGGTTTCGACACCGACAAGAGGGCTGCGCCAAAGGAATGAAAAGTTCAATCGTCAATCAGAATTCATGAAAAGCCCGCTGCCGCCGGCCGAGGATGCGCCCTAGCGTTGGCGGCCAAGAGGTGCGCCTGCGAAGAAAACATTCTCTTGGCGACCCTCCCCAGCGTGCCAAAGCTTCTGATCGAGGCGTCGCGGGCGCTTTCCTCAGCCTTGCCGCTTCACCATGGCCTCCACCCACATCGGCACGTATGGCGGAGTGCAGCCCTTGGACGTCGGCCAGTCGCGGTACAGGCCGATCTTCTCGCCAATGGCGATGGCCCGTTTGCGGTGCTTGGGGTGGCGGATGCCAATGGCGCCAAGCGTGTTGTTCATGGTCCACTGCACCTCCGGCGTCGCCTTAGGCATCTCTTTCTCGATGCGATCGAGCAGCGCGGGCAGGTCGAGGGCGTCGGCGCCCTTGTTCACGCGGCTGGCGGTGAGGCTCCAGCCCGCACGGGCGGCCCAGCGATCTTTCGCCTTCATCCACTTCTCTCGTAGCGTTTCCTTCTCGGGATGTTGGGCCACGACATTGGCGTTCAGCCAGTCCGCCACCTGCGCGCAAGTGGTGGAGCGAGTCAACTTGTCGAGTTCGTCCGCGGAGAGCGAGTTGGGCTTGATGACGAGCGTGGCGAGGAGTTGCGCTTCGACGTTGCCGGTGTCCCAGAGATCGAGCGCGAGCTCGTGATTCGTCTTGATCTTCTTGGCCATCGCGCGGATGTCGCCAAGCTTCACGCCGAACTGGTTGTCGGGGGCGGCGGCCTTCGTGTTGTGGGCGCGCCGAGCGTCGTTGCCGAGGGACTCAAGCCGCGCGAGGATTTCATGGACCGTCATGCCGGCGATTATACGCGGCGCCAATGCAAATCCCACAGTCGCGGTCCCGGAAAACGTTACAATCGCCTTTGCGTCGCTCCACGGTGGTCCAAAGGGGCGACTGACCGCGACAGACGGAGGAGATCAGCGATGAAGATCGTAGTTATCGGCGGCGGCGGATTGATCGGGAAAAAGCTCGTGACGAACCTTCGTCAGCAAGGCCACGACGTGCAGGCGGCATCGCCCTCGACGGGCGTCAACACCGTCACGGGTGAGGGACTGGCTGAAGCGCTTGCGGGCGCTCAGATCGTCGTCGACGTGGCAAACTCGCCCTCCTTCGAGGAAACGGCCGCCTTGGAATTCTTCAACACAGGCGGTCGCAATCTGCTTGCCGCGGAAGCGGCCGCAGGCGTCGGACACCACGTCGCGCTGTCGGTCGTCGGCACGGAACGCCTGCTGGCGATGGGCTACTTCGGCGCGAAGCTGGCCCAGGAAGACCTGATCAAGGCTGCCGCGATTCCCTATACGATCGTTCGCGCGACGCAATTCTTCGAGTTCGTCGGAGCCATCGCCCAATCGGCCACCGATGGACAAACCGTTCGGCTGCCGCCAGCGCTGATGCAGCCCATCGCGGCCGACGACGTCGCCGCCGCGCTGGCCGAAGTTGCGATCGCGAAACCGCTGAACGGCACGCTCGAAGTCGCGGGGCCCGAACCAATCCGCATGGACGAGCTTGTGCGACGATTCCTGGTCGCCACTCGCGACACGCGCCAAGTGATCACCGATCCGCAAGCCGGCTACTTCGGCATCGCGGTGAACGATCAAAGCCTGACGCCCGGCGATCACCCGAAAATCGGCCCGACGCACTTTGCGGACTGGCTGGGCCGCTCCATTCCGCAAGGATGACGACGGAATCGCTCGCAGCCTACCAATCCACCACCGAGCCGTCGTCGCGATCGTACGTGCGGCGAAAGGGCGCTGGCTCGCCGACGAGGGCCATGAACTTGTCTTCGTCGAACTCGATGCCCAAACCGGGCGCCGTCGGCACGGGCAAGTAACCCTGCTCGGCCTTGAACGGCGTCTTGAGCATGTTCTCGTGCGACCGCGTGCCTTGCTCTTGAATCAGGAAGTTGGGAATCGCCGCCGCAATCTGGCAGCTCGCCGCCAGCGAACAAGGGCCTTGCGGATTGTGCGGCGCCAGGGGCACGTAGTACGCTTCGGCCATGCCCGCGACCAGCCGCAATTCGGTGATCCCGCCTGCATAGCACACGTCGGGCTGCAGGATCGCGGCGGCCTTCTTTTCGAGGATTTCGCGAAAGCCCCACTTCGTGAAGATCCGTTCGCCCGTCGCGACGGGAATGTGCGTCTTGGCCGCTAGCTCGGCCATCGCGTCGACATTCTGGCACTGCACCGGCTCCTCATAGAAGAAGGGCTGGTAAGGCTCCAACGCCTTCATCAGCAACAGCGACGTGCTCGGTTGCGAGGCCCCATGAAACTCGACGCCGATATCGACGTCCGCGCCGAGCGCTTCGCGCAGCTCGGCGAAGAATTTGGTCGCCCGCTGCACGTAGCCCGGGCCTTCCACGTACTTGTACGGCCCGCGGCCGTCGGCGGTGAGCAGGGTTTTCATCGCCGAGCAGCGCCCCGCCACGACGTCTTCGCGGCTGCCGTAGACGCGGATCTTCCGCCGCGTCGGGCCGCCGAGCAACTCATGCACCGGCAGGCCGAGGGCCTTGCCTTTGATGTCCCACAGCGCCATGTCGATGCCGCTCAGGACCGCCGTCAGAATCGGGCCGCCGCGATAGAACCCGTGGCGATAGATGGCCTGCCAATGCTGCGTGATGGGCCGCGGGTCTTTGCCCACGAGGTACGAGGCCATCTCCTGCGCTTCGGCCGCGCAGGCTTTGCATTTGTCTTTCAGCATCTCGCCCCATCCGACGATCCCGGCATCGGTCGTGATCTTGACGAAGACCCAACTGTTGCGATGGATGAAGGTTTCCAGCTTGGCGATCTTGAGCGGCTCGCGCGGCCCGACGACGGCCTTGCTCTTGTGGTCGGCCGCGGCCTGCTCGGCATGCGCGTCGATGCTCGCCAGTCCGCCCGCCAGCCCGCCGACGCCGATCGCCGCCGCCCGGCCCAAGAACCGCCGCCGCGACAGTCGATGTTCGTCGATCGTTTCGATCATCGCTTCGCGCCAAGCGGGAGAAGGCGAGCGGTGCGAACGAGGGGAGAGACGCGGGCCAGGCATGATGCTTTCCTTTCGAGCTGGGAGGGTGGCGAAGCGCCGCCAAATTAACAGATGCAAATTTGGGACGCCATCTTGCGGAATGCGAGGGCGCGGCGGCGCTACCGCAAGACTTTGCAAGCGGGCAACGCGCTGGCCAATCGCCGGCGGCCAGTCTCCGTAACCGCGGTATCGCGCAAGTCGACCCGCTCTAGCGTTTTCAACCCGAACAACGCCGGCAGCCCGGCGTCGGTGACGGCGGTGTCGCGCAAGTCGAGATCTTTCAATTCCATGTCGGCGTTCAGCGCTTTCAAACCGGCATCGGTCAGCAAGGCGCCGCCCGGCATCGTTCGCGCCCGCGATCGACCGAAGCTTTGGTATTTGCCGCGCGCGTGCAGCCGCTCTCGGCGGGTGGCGCCGGAAGGTTGGCGCACCGCCGAACGCACCACGGCATCGCAGGCGCCGATCGTGATCGCCGCTTCGGGCAGGGCCGCGCTTAATCGCCTAGCGCCGTCCGCCGTGACCGCCGTCAAGGATAGGTCGATCGAGCGCAACTCCCCGCATTGCTCGAGTGCGGCCAAGCCATCGTCGGTAACGTCCGTCATGGACAAACTCAGGCGAAAAAGCCGCTTCAAGGAGGCGATCCGCACGAGCCCCTCATCGGTGATGCTTGTCCGCGACAGGTCGAGATCTGTGACTTGCGGAAAACGGTCGAGATATTGCAGCCCCTTGTTGGTGAAACGGGAGTCGGTAATGTGCAGACTCTCAAGAGTGGCGGGCGCGACAAGGGCCGCGAGTTTAGAATCCCGAAGACGCCGGAACTCCAGCATCGCCAAATCAGGGAGTTCCGCGATTCGGCGCAAATCATCGTTGGTCAGGCGGTCCGCGCTCCCGAGGGCGCAGGTTATGCTGCCCTGATCGTCCCCCCACTGCACTTCCAGTCCCAATGCGGCCCAGCGCCGCGATTCGGCGGCCTGCCGCCAGACGCCCAATCGCGCCGGCACGCAGCAGGCTAATGCAATTGCCGCGACGGCCAAACCCGCGAACGCCCACGCGCAACGCCCCTGCGGCCACGAAACCGGTGGTTCGACCGCCTTCGATGCGAACGCGTTCGCTCGCGGCCGGCGCACGAGGCGGTACCCGCAGGCGCGGATTACGGCGACCGATGCCAGGCCGGCCGCGATCGCGCCGACTTCTATACTCGTGATTGCCAGTATCGAACCAACGTCGTGATCCATTTGCCAAAAGCCAGCCAGCACGGCGGCGATGCCGCCAGCAGTGACGACGACGAGCCCGAACCGCAGCACAAGCCGCCTTCCCGAAGCAAGCAAGAGCCAAGCAATGGAAAGCGCTGGCAGCGCGGCGACGACGAAGACAACGCCCGTAAATGCGCCTCCGGCCGCAGCCCCGAGCAGCATCTCTCCCCACTCGTCTCCTGCCACCTCCTGTTCGACAAAGAGCCGCCGCAGTCCGGCGAAAACGGATGCGGCGGCAAGCGTCCAGCCTAAGAGCGCCTGGATCGTGTACTGGCTCGACGAGCGGCTCGGTGCTGACGAGGGCGATGACGAGGCAGATTCGGATGCTCGAACCAACTCGATGCCCGGTGCTTCGAGCCGCCAACGCCGCACGGCGCGCAGCAAAGTCAGAGGCGCCAGCAATATAAGAAACGCAACGAGCGGGGCGACGAAGCAGAGCGATAGCAATTCGCTGGGATCGCTTGCCAAACCGTATCCGAAATCGCCGCGCAGGGCGCCATAGGCGAGCAGCAAAGCGAGAACGCATAGAATCCAGACCGTTAGCGGCAACCGAACCGCGCTGGGCCAGGGGCCAAGTACGGCGCAGAAGGCCAACAGAGCAGGCGGCGTCAGAAAAACGCCGATGACGGCGAATTTCGCATAACCGGCAAGCGATTCGGGTTCGAGGAGATCGACGGGCGCCAGGAGCACCGCGGCCGCCGCGTGCAAGCAGGCCAGCAAGGCCAGCACGGTAATTCGCCTTCGTTCGGACATCGCCATGCCTCCTTGACTGTGACGCCGCCCCATGTTCGGATCCAAGACCGGCAATTAAGGTCGGATTGGGAACGGGCGTCAATATCAGTCACGGCGGTTCCCCTCAGTCACTCGGCTATCCGGTCGCCCATTGAAGCTACGTCTCCCGGCCGCTCTTGGCGGACGGCCCCCAGGCTACGAAGTCTCGGCTCAATAGTTGAAATCCGGCCCGCGCCGCCGGATACTAGGACGTTTGCCTCGAACGAGCCGGAGACCGGTCTCGGCGATGCGACTTGTTGGGCATCGCGCGGCCGGCAGCGAAAAATCGGACCCTTCTTCAAGACGATAGCACCATATTCAGGAGCCTACCGCATGAAAACCCGCCTGCCTTGCTTCGCCGCGATCGCCCTGCTCATGGCGATGCCGGCCTATTCCCAAGACGCCCCATCCAAGGACGCCCCGATCCCGAGAAAGGTCCAGCCGGTGCGGATGGGCTGCGGGCTGATGACCTTCGATACCGTGCCGGGCTGGGGGCTGCGGCCCGATGGGCAATCGGCCCTGGGCCCGACCCACGGGGCCGTCGTGATCGACAAGGGCGGCAACGTCTACACGAGCGCCAACAAGGGGGTCGTCGTGTTCTCGCCCGACGGCAAGGTGGTTCAGGAGTACCTCAGCCCCGACTTCACGAATCTCCACGACATGGAAATTCGCGACGAAGGGGGCGTCGAGTATATCTACGGCGCGCGAAACGCCAACGCCGAGGGGATCAAGTTCGACGCCCATAGCGGCGAGATCGCCTTGCGGCTGCCGTTTCCCAAGGAGTCGGGCCTGGAACTCAAGCAGTTCAACCCGACGGCGATCACCGTCGCCCCCAACGGCGACATCTTCCTGTCGGACGGCTACGCGAGCAACCACATCTTCAAGTTCGACAAGACGGGCAAGTACCTCAAGCACTTCGGCGCCAAAGGCAACGACCTCAAGCAATTCAACACGGCCCACGGCATGACGCTCGACACGCGGTACGACCCGCCGCGGCTCTTGATTTGCGACCGCAACCACCAGCCCAAGGGCCGGCTGCTGCACTACGATCTGGACGGCAATTTCATCGACGAAGTGGTGACCGGGCTAGGCATGCCGACCTCGGCGGCCGTGCAGGGCGACTATGTCTCGGTGCCCGACCTGCACGGGCGGCTGGTGATTCTCGACAAGACGAACACGATCATCGCCGTGCTCGGCCACAACCCCGACCCGGCGAAAGGCGCGAACTTCAACATCCCTCAGAACCAATGGGTCGAGGGCGCCTTCAGCGGCACTCACGGATCGTACTGGGACAAGGACGGGAACTTGTACGTGCAGGATTGGAACGTGGCCGGAAGGATCATGAAGCTGGTGAGGGTGAAGTAGGCCGTTCGATCGCCTTGCAGTGTGTTAAACTCGTCGGCATGTTCGCGAATCGCTCGACGCTGCGTCTACTGCTGCCGGCCATGGTGCTACCTGTCTGTGTGGTGCTGTCGGACGAGGCGGCGGTGCATTTGGCGTCGGCCTCGGGCTGGTCGCAGCAGGCGACCTTGAGCGTCCTGGCATGGTTAGTATTGCAAACTGCTTTGCTGAGCCATGTCGCGGGGGCGAAATTGCCAACTTGGCCCTGGCGGCTGATCTTGTTGGGCTGGACGCTACTGCTGGTGAATGCGCTGCAGCCTGGCTTAACTACATATGCGGATGGATTAAACCGCATCGAGTCGCTCGAACGCATGCTCGGCCGCGCGTTTCTGTCCGGCGAAATTGCGTTTATCATGGTCTGGTTGGTCTTGGGCGACATGTCGTTGATGCGCCGTTTGGCACTTGCGTTGCTGGGCTCCTTGCCGGCGACATACCTAGGCCTCGCCCTTGAGTTCCCTTCCTACCCGAACCCGGCGAGGTACGACGGGAACGGGGCTTGGAACGTAATCGTCATAGTGCAAATCTCAAGCGTCGGGCTAATTGCGGGGGTGCTTCGGCTCCGCGGCTTCAGAATCGAACCACCGACTAAATCGGCGACAAGCGGCTCGGGCGGGCCGATGCAGTTTTCGATTCGTCACTTAATCGTCGCCACGACGTTCGCGGCGATTCTGACGTTCGGCGCGCAACGTGCGGTCGAGGCATCGCATCACACGCTCGTCAGCGGGCAATGGGTGCATGCGTCGGTAGTCGGCGTTTTGCTTTCTCTGATCGCGCTCACGATGCTTTGGATGGTTTTGGGCGCCGGGCGCTGGCAGGTCAAGGTATTCGTTTCCGCAATGCTTGCTGCGGGCGTTGGCGCCGCCATAGACTGGCTTGAATCCAACATCCGCTATGGTGAACGTTGGGGACATCGCATGCCCCTGACCGACATGCGCGCCTTGTGGCCTGCCTGGACGTCGCTCACCGGTTCATTTTTGGCCGGGTTACTCTTGATGCTGCGCGCCACCGGCTTTCGCCTTGTAAAAGGAACCCGCCGAGCGCAGTAGGTTTAGCAGCGATATTCTGTTATTAAAGCCAAGAATCTTCCGGCAGCGGCTCACGGCCGCCGGCGGCGTAGTTTGACGATAAGCAGCGGATGGCCGAATGGAACCGGAAAACATGCCTGTCCCCGCCAACCTCTTCGCCGATTTGCCCAGCCAACTGCCCGACGAGCTTGTCACCACGCTGCTGGCTGCGGGCGGCGTGAGGGTCGAGCGAATCGTATCGCGCGGCCACGCATCGCCCGAGGGCTTCTGGTTCGATCAGGACGAGCACGAATGGGTTGCGCTGTTGAAAGGCGCGGCCCGGTTGCGGTTCGAGGAGGGCGAAATCGAGTTGAAGCCCGGCTCGTTCCTCAATATCCCCGCCCGTCGGCGGCACCGCGTCGAATGGACGACGCCCGACGAACCGACGATCTGGCTCACGATTCACTATGCAGGCTAGGTCGCCGGCCGCACCCAAAGTCGCTTTTCGCTCCGCGAAAAATGCGTCTTTTCGCGGAGCGAAAAGCGACATTCCGTGCATCTACTTCAATGCTTCACACGGAGCGTTACTTGCCCATCCCGAAGATCCGCTCGACGTTGCCGCGCAGCACCTGGCGGCCAAAGTCGATCGCGCGCTCTTCGCTCCAACCGCGGTCGATCACCCAGCGCTCGGCCAGAATTTTGGCCAGAATTCGCTTGTACATGGCGAACTTCGGCAAGCCGAATTCGAGCTTGTACATGTCGCTGTAGTAACCGATCTGCTTGGTCCGCGGCACGGCTTCGAGCCGGGCCGAAGCGTCGTGCTCGATGTACGTCGGCGTGTTCGAGTACCACCAGTGGCCGTTGGTTACGACGTTGGGAAAGATCCAACTGTAGCTGCTCAATTCCTGGTTCGTCACGCTGGCCAGCACCGAGATGGGAAACGTGACCTGCGGGAAGGCGTTGAACAGCTCGCGGTATTGAATCAGCGAAACGCGGCTGTCGTAGAGATCCTGCCCCTGGTAGACGCCGGCGGCATAGACCGCCCGGTTGACGCCGATCATCAGGTCGAACGGCAAGCGATGCTCGGCGCAGAACTCGGCCAGCGTCCAGAACACGAAGTTCGACAGATCGCGGCGCCGCTCGACGGGCGCGGCCGACCCTTGAGAAAATACGGCCTCGACCGCCGCCTCGGCCGCCGCCGGTTCGACGCGCTGGGGGGCGAAATCGGGGGGCAGCGAGATGGCGCAGGCCTTCGCCCCATGCGAGACGAAATGCTCGAACCGCCGGCCAATCGCTTGTCGCAGCGCCGCCGCGCTGCCGAACGATTGGCCCGAGGCTTTTTCGAGCCGCTGCCGAACGTCTTTCTTGGCCAGGTGGAACACCAAATCGTCGGTGCGCAGACAAGGCACGTAGAGCTTCGTATCGAAGCCTTCGAGCGGGTCGTCGAAATCGTTGGTGAGAAAGACGGCTTCGAGCTTGCTGCGCCAGAGCACTTCGGTGGCCCAACCCGGCTGCTGCATGCGGGCCGCGGCGGCGTCGTACAGCGACTCCCAATTGTCGACGGTCAGCAGTTCGTACTCGAAGGCGAAGAACACGCGGAGCATTTCGATCAGCCAACTGTACTGGATCGTGTTCTCCAGCGGGCCCAAGGCCTCGACCAACCGGCCGACCTTTTCTTTGGGATCCAAACCCGGCGCCTCGATGCGGTCTTTGGGCAAGCCGGCCGAGTGGGCCAATTCGGTGTAGTAGTGATAGCCCAGGATGTCGGCCAGCGTGGTTGAGGCCGGCGCATGGGGGTTGATGTGCGAGTGGGGGTCGATCAGCACCAGCGCGTCGAGTTGCTCGAACAGCCGGTTTCGCAAAGCCTGGGACATCTTCGAAGCGCCTGGAACTTGGGTCGGGGCCAAGAGATGCTGTTATAGCGAAATGCGATTCCGACCGCACGGGCCGGCCAAAGGGCGGCGTAAAGGACTGCCTGACAGGCACTTCAGGCCGAGGAACCGGTGGGCGGCGAAGTTTTTTGGCGCCGCGATAGTCAAAATTGGAGAGTTATGCTCGAATTAAGCAAGGGAGCGGCCTTGCCGTTCAACCAAATTTTCCTGTTCGCCGCCAAATCCGATGACCGCCACGATCGCCTTGCAATCCGAAGATCGCCAGATTCTTGACCTGTGGGCCGGCGGCCTGCACGGCGAGGGAGTGCGGCGGCTGTTGGAAGCCCACGGCGGCCGCGTGCGCGCGGCGCTGCGCAAGCGGTATCCTTCGGTCCGCGACGAGCACCTATTGCTTGAAGCGATCAACGACGCCGCCGCCAGCGTGTTCAAAGCCTACGATGCGTCGAAAGGATGCAGCCTGGGCGGCTGGTTTTTATTCATCGCCGGGCGCCGCGTCTGCGATCTGTTGCGCGGCGAGCGGCAGCGGCGCAAGAAGACCGTGCCGCTCGACCGGGGGCTATGCTACGACGAGCGATCGTCGCCTGTCCGCGCCCTGGTCAGCGAGGAATTCCGATCGTCCGTGCAGCAGGCCCTGGGCCAACTCTCGGAGTTGGAGCGAGCCGTGATCGAGGCCGACATCGATGCCGGCAAGCAGGCCCGCGCCGGCAGCCTCGCCCGCCGGCTGAACACGACCGAACATTCGATCTACGCGGCCCGAGCGCGGGCCCGCCGCAAACTGCTCGACTCGCCGCTGATGAAACCCCTTTACCGCAGCACGGGATGACCTCGATGGAACTTCGTCTTCACCGCGGCGACGCTCCCAGTTGGCTTTCGGCCCTCGGCGCCCCGCTTGCGGCCCCTGCCGGGGAATTTCCCTGGGAGAGCCTGCAAGCTGCTCAATTGGCCTTCGACGAAACGCCCGACGAGCGACTCGGCGCCGACGAAATCGAGATGCTGTTGCGCTGGCAGTCGTCGGGCTGCAACCAATCGTCGGGCCGCAACCGCGCGGCGTGCGGAGGCCGCTTGCTGCGATCGACGCGCCTGCGCTTGCATACCGAGAGATTGGAGCGCCGCGACGTTCCGACGCCGGTATTCGCAATCAATCTGCTCGCGGTCGGCTTGGCGCCAGCGATCGCGGCCTGGAACGACGAACGCTGCTCGACGAGCGACGTCCGCCGCTCGGCCTACGTCGCTTCCGATCGCGATCGCCGAATCACGGTCTCGCTGGGCGGCCAGTATGTCGGTACGGCGCGTTTGGTCCGCCTCGACGAATACCGCCCGGCGCCGAACGACTCGGCGATCGTCGAGTTGCTCGCCACGTCGATTCCCAGCAGCCGCGGCCTGGAACCGCTCGGCTATTGCGCTTAGCGGATAGCTCTGCCGGGAATCGGCGAAGCCGAATCGCTAAATCCCGGCCGGAGGCGGCCGGGCCACATCGTTGCAGCGCGAACGACGA
>Ga0134126_10004247_pt1 | contig 17939 bp, 16 predicted proteins | sample KB31752_FD_96881 | JGI IMG/M metagenome (GOLD analysis project Ga0134126, IMG submission 96881) | Terrestrial soil microbial communities with excess Nitrogen fertilizer from Kellogg Biological Station, Michigan, USA - KB3-175-2 | ecosystem: Environmental > Terrestrial > Soil > Unclassified ...
ACTGGACGTTGGTCTGGCTCGATCACTTTGCGTTCCTGGCAACTCTCTGTTTTGCGACGGAGTTGGTCTGGCGTGTGGCCGGGTAGGGCGCTAGCCGATCAAGCTCCATGAGGCCTCTCGGATAGTCATATGGGTCTGTTTGTTGCGAGCCCGAAATTAGAAGAGGGCGAGGAAATCCGATGGAGTTCCGCGGCGAACCATGCCAAGAGATCCTGGTACGCGGCGGGTGGTCGGCTGATCGTCACCGACCTGCGAGTGCTCTTCCAGCCGAATCGAGTCGATGGGGTCCTGTGGCGTCGGCCGTGGGAATGTCCATTGGACGAGGTTCAGCGGGTTGCCAGCATCGACCGGGATCGCACCGAGCTCCTTTCCGGAGGAGCGAGAAGGAGACTGGGGATATCGACCAGCGGTGGCGTTGAGGTGTTCGTCGTCAATCGCCTCGATGAAAAAGTGATCGAACTGCGGGGCGTCTTCGGAGGGGATCGAAGTGCGTCCGCTTAGAAAGTGGCGAGTTGGGTTCGTCGTCTCCGGTCAGGCGCACGCGGAGGCGAAGGGATTCACGCGGAGGAGGATCGGGCGAGCTCTTGAAGCGCTTGAGGCGAGGTTCGGTTGAGCCCCGAATGAAATGGGAGGTCCGACAGTGTCGTCTGAGGAAATAAACACCGATCCTGGTCATCCGGTGGAGGACGTCCCTCTCGGGAGGGTCGGGAGGATCCTCGGACTGCGCGTTGTTCCCCCTGAGCTGTTCAGCGGGGAGGCCTTGGAGTGGTCCGCGAGGGCAAACATGATTCAACAGCGAGTTCGGGCCGTTGGGGGACGGCTCTATCTCACCGATCGTCGGCTCGTCTTCGGCCGCAACAAGGCGGAGTCACGTCTCGGTGGGAAGGAGTGGAGCGCGGATCTGGGCGAGCTGGCTTCGGCGTCGTCCGGGAGCCGGAGAAGCATCCGGGTCGAGCGCAACGACGGTCGGGTCGTGAGGTTCATCATCGGATCCCCGCAGGATTCGGCTGAGATCGTCGACCGTGCGATCCGTGCCTCCCACGCCAACGAAGCTTTGAGTCCCTGAAGATTTGGAGGTGGACCGTGTCGTCTGAGGTGGGCGAGTGGCAAAAGGGCGGAATCCGCTACGCCAAGCTCAAGGAAGTCGTCCCTGGCTACCTCGCGCCCGAGAAGGTCGAGGCGTTTTTCGTCGCGGTGCGAGGAGCTGGAAAAGGGCGACTCTTCAACCCGCTCACCCCTCTTCAGCGTGAGTTCGTCATCGCTGCCACGCCGGCCGGAGCCAGGGTCCTGGAACTAAAGCTTCCGGGGGTATTCAGGGCCAGCATCAAATGCGAGGTGTCCACGGGGGTTGATGGGGTGTCCTGGGACGGGGAGCGGATGGTCGTCGGCGGCACGTCCTACTCGCCGGTTTCGTTTCATGCGGAAGATGCCGAAGAGGTCGTCCGCCTGCTGAAGGGACTCGGTAACACGTAACACGCCGAGGTAGGCGTCCCTAGGAGCGCGGGCTTGGTCCGTTTCCGGCGCCCTTCGCGTTGTTGCCTTTGCCGTTCTTCGGTTCGCCGAGCGGGGCGAGGCTCAGCTTGTTCGTCGTGAGCATCTGGATTTTGATGAGTTCGATGCGGTAGGTGCGTTCGGCGGGGCCGTAGATGACGGTCTCGGGGAGGCCGGGTTCGAGGGCGAGGAGTTGGCAGTGTTCGGCCGAGCCCTCGACGCAGGTGGCTTCGCCGAAGAGGCCGGTGACTTCGTCGGAGATGAGCATCACGGCCTTTTTGCCGTCTTTGCTCGGGCCGATGTAGGTGAACGCCGGCGTCTTGCGGCCGGGCAGCATCGTCAGGGGCGGCAGGTTGTGCCGGGTCGACGATTCGGGTTCCGGCTGCTTCGCGTTTTCGGGGGGTTCGCCTTCGCTTTCCCCTTCGCCGTTGTCGTTGTTGTCAGGGACGTTCACCACTCGTACGTCGATGGCGTAGGTGAAGTACCTGATCTTGGTGTTGCCGGGTTCCGACGGGGTTGCGGGCAAGCTTTCCGGCGGGCGGTCGGACGGTCCGCTCGGGCTCGTTTCCGGGTGAATAGGCACCGTTTCGAATTCGCTCGGGGACGCGGCGCCGCCACTGTTTCCGCCGCTGGGCGTCGGGGTCGACGTCGTCGGCGGTTCCACGACTTCGGTGGAGCCACCGCCGCTCGCGGTCGAGGATTCGCCCGAGCCTTCGCCTGCTTCGACCGGGACGAACTTCGGTCGGAACGGGTCATCGGCGTGCAGGTGCCCGAGCCGCCGCTTGTACTTGCGCAGCCCGGGGGTCGCCTCGGTGACGACCACCGTGCCGCTCGCCTTCCCAGTCTTCGCGAGGCTCGGGGTGGGGACCGTTTCTTCTTCTTCGGACCCGGAGGAGTTGCCGATCAGGATCGGCGCCGCGACGATGGTGACGATCAGCAGGACGACCACCGGCAGGAGCCGACGATCGCGCAGGTCGGCGTAGAGGTCGCGCAGGACGGCCGGGACCTTGAGGCCGGACAGCTTGATCTCTGGGCCGCCGAGTCGCTTCACGGTTCCGTGGGGGTGGTCGCGGCGGAGGCTGGGGTGGCTTCGACCGATCCGGTCGCCGCGGGGGCGGTGGGGGAGGCGCCGGCGGTGATGCCCTGGCCTGGCGGCACCACGTAGGTGGTCACGGTGAAGCTCGCGTCGAGGAGCGGGAAGCCGAATTCGCTTTCGCGGAGGGTGAAGCCGTCGATCGTCGCGAGGCGGCCGTCGACGGTCAGCTTCGACTTGTCCGTGTCGACCATCGAGTCGATGCCGTGGATGAAGTTGGCGACGTGGGAGAAGCTGCCGGTGAAGTTGAGTTCGTAGGGCATCACCCCGAGCCCGGCCGGACCGATGCTCGCGCCGAGCGGCAACTCGGACGCCGCCGCCTCGGTCGGCGGCACCAGCCCGGTGGCCGTCGCGCCGGCTTCCGGCGTCGTGACGCTGGTCGTCGCTTCGACACCGCTGCCGCTCCCTTCGGTCAGCTTGAGGCTGTCGAAGAGGACCTTCGAGTGGGCGCCGACACGGTTCATCTGGGCGATCAGCGAGGAGGTTTCTTCGCTCCCCGGCGCCGCCTTTCCGAGCACCACCAGGCTCTGGTAATCGTGCGGGAACTGGCGGCGCGCGAGGACCGCCACGCTCGCTTCGCTCTGGGCCTGGACCAGCGCCGATTTCTGCGCTTCGACCTGTTCGGAGAGTTCGTTCGCTTCCTTCTGCTTGGGACTGACCAGCACCATCCAGAAGCCGACGGCGAGGACCCCGACGACGAGGAGGGCGACGATCAGTCTGTTAGTCGAGCTCATCTCAATCCGCCGCGGTGGTCGTGGCTTCGGGTTCGGAGGATTCGCTGGATTCGGGCGAGCTCGCTTCGCTCGATTCCGTCGATTCGGGCGCCGGTTCCGCGACTTCTTCGACGCCTTCGCCGGAGCCGACGGTGGGGATGGGCGCGGCGTCGAAGGCGACGACGAGCCGGAATTCGGCGATGTTGGCGCCGACCTGACAGTTGCCGGAGGCCGAGGCGGTTTCGCCACCCCCGCCGCCCCCGGAGCTTTCGCCGATCGGCAGTTCAGAGGACTGCAGGCCGACCCGGGTGACGCCGTCGATGTCCTTCAGTTCGGCGACGAACTTAGCCACGCCTTCCTGGCCCGCCGCGCAGCCGACCATTTCCAGGGCCGGGCCGGGGATCGACTGGCGCATCGCGATCCCGGCGCCGCCGTTGACCTGGACGTCGGGCGTCGCGGTGCCGGTGAGGCTGGTCAGCCAGACGTCGCGCGGCAGGATCAGGCTCAGCTGTCGCATCACCCCTTCCCAGTCGAAGCGGCTGTTCGCCAGGTTGGTGATCGTTTCGGTGCGCTGCTGCTGTAGCTGGTGGAAGGCGGTGTACGGGGCGAGCTTGGCGGCCTTCGCCTTCGCCGCCGCCGTCTGGGCTTCGACCTTCGCCAGTTCCGCCTTGCTGTCGGAGATCTCGTTGCTGGTGACGACGAGCAGGATCACGCCGGCGAGGACCGCGACCAGGGCGCCGATCACGACGTAGGCCAGCGGCCCGCTCCGCAGCGGCGCCAGGTGGCCGCGGCGCTCCTCCTTCGGGATCAGGTTGACGGGGCGCATCGCTACTCCTCCAGCGCCAGGCCGTAGGACAGGGTGAGTCGGCCCGCCGCGGCGGCGTCGTAGCCGCCGAGCGCGGCCGGGACGCCGACCGCGACCGGAAGGCCGAGCGACTCGCCGATCCAGCCGACCAGGCCCGGGATGGCCGCCCCGGCCCCCGTGAGGACCGCGCGCTCGATCGCCAGCGAGCCCTCCTGGGCGCCGTAGAAGTCGGCGGAGAGCCGCAGCTCCTCGCGCAGGGTGGCGGCGCCGCTTTCGAGCGCGTCGCGGGTCTTGGCGACGACACCGGGGTCACCGGCGATGCTCTCCAGCGGTTGCTCGAGGCCGACGTGGCTGAGCCACATGCGCGCGTTCTCGATGCTGAGGCCGGCGGTGCCTGCGAGCGTCATCGCGATGTCCTCGAGGCCGCCCGGCGCCACGCGGGTGAAGAGGCAGGCGCGGCCGCGCGCGATCGCGAGGTTGGTGACGTCGCCGAAGTCGCAGTAGAGGACCGCCGCGGGCGCGGGCTCTTCCTTGTCGCCGGCGACCGGGGCGCTCGCCTGCGCGCCGCCGAGGGCGCGGATCAGGCCGAAGGCGGAGAGGTCGATGCCGACAGGTTCGAGCTTGGCCTTGCGCAGCGGCGCCAGCGAGGCGGCGATCATGTCGCGGCGGGCGGCGACCACGACGACGTCGATCTTCGGGCCCTCGCCCTCGGCCGGGCCGACCCCGCCGACGACCCGGTGGTCGAGCACCGCCTCGTCGAGCGCCATCGGGATCTGCTCATCGGCGGCGAATCGGATGGCCGTCGCCAGCTGGTCGGGATCCTCGATCGCGGGCAGTCGCATCGTCCGCACGACGACGCGTTGGTTGGCGATCCCAAGGCGGACCCGACGCGACAGGCCGTGGGAGGAGAAGAGCTCGCGCAGCGTCGCCGCGACCGCGTCGGCGTCGACGACCTCGCCGTCGTGGAAGGCACCGGCCGGCAGCGGCACGGTGGCGGCGGCGCTGAGCCGCGGGCCGCCGCCCGCGCGGACTTCGACCACGGCGGCACTGCCGGCGTCAAGCGTCAGCCCGACGATGTCCTCGTCCTTCTTCAGCTTGGGCAGCTCCAGCCGCGGCATGTCCCAGTTCGGGCGAGGCAGGCCCAGGTTGGGCCGCGGCAGTTCGAAAGAGGGCTTTGGCAGTTGCATAGCTCGGAGTGAGGTCAGGGAGGGGGTCATCTCTTGATCGACAAAAGCGGCTGAAAATCTTTACTTCGAAGCCGAATCGCGCCGGTCGGGCCGGCATCGACGGTCAGCCGTTCGTCTCCCTTCCGACCACCCAGGACTTGGAGACCGGGTCGAGGAAGTTCGGCGGCTCCTCGTAACGCAGGCGGTCGTCGTATTCGTAGTTCTTGGCGTAGCCGCTGACGGTCTGTCCCGTGCTGGAGTTGAAGGTGCCGACGGGGCCGCGGAACTTCTGCGCGATCGCGCCGTTCACCGTCAGGGTCCCTTGGTTCGTGCCGCAGTCGTAGTGGTCGACGATGAACGAGTGACTGATCGCAAGGATCGCCGCGTCGATCGTCACGTTGCCGAGTCCTGACTCGGAGCCCCTGTTGCTGTAGCGGGTGCAGCTGGGTTCGTGCGTGGATTCTCCGAGACCCTCGTTGGGGTAGTTGTGGTAGACGCGGACGAAGTTGTTGGCGATCAGGCCCAGGAGGCCTTCGGTGTTCTTTTCGCGCACCACGTCGCCGGTGATGAGGATGTCGTTTTCGGCGGCGATCGTCAGTTGCCCCGAATAGTTCCCTTCGACCAGTGCGTTGCCGCAGTTCGAGGTGGTGGGGTATTCAGCGGTGAACGGGGTGTAGGTCGAAGAACACCCGGCTCCGCTGGAGACGTAGACGACCCCGTTCGACGGAATCCCACCCGTGTAGAGGTTGGTGCACCCACCGTTGTTGCCGACCGACATCGAGGTGCCGCCGGTGAGGCAGATCTTCACCTGGCCGGTGTACCGGAACTTGGGTTCGGCGATCGTGGCCAGCGCGCCATTGGTGGCGGGCGGTTCGAGAGGCGAGGAGATTTCCTTCAGCGTTCCCTTCAACGTCGGGCCGTTCGAACTGCATCCCGGCTTGCTCGGGCCAAGTTTCGAGGCGTTGCCGGCGTACCAGCTGGGCGGCCCACCGCTCGCCTCGATCACGTCGCTCGGACTGCGCCCGAACACCGGGCTGCCACAGATCACGAAGGAATCGTTGGTGTGGACGGGGCCTTGCTGTTCGTCTTTCGTAGCGAACGAGATGATGGGGCAGTAGCGACCGCCTGAGTTCGGGATCGTGGTTTCCTCCCGCCCTTCCGCGATCGTCGTTTCACAGTGTTCGTAGGCGGATTTGAGCCATTCCGGCTGGGCGTAGAGGATCGGGTCGAGCGTCTCGAACTGGGTGAAGTAGACGTAGTCGAGGAAGCTCGGCCGGCGGAAGGTGGCGACGATCGAGGACTTCGCTTTGCCGGAGAAGCCGACCGAACGGATGCGGAAGGCCCCGGTCAGGTTGTCGCTCGGCTCCAGCATGCTGGCCGCCGGGTTGGTGACGCTGCATTCTCTGTAGGTGGTCTGGCTGGTCGAGGGCAGCAGTTCGATCGCGTATTCGGCGGTCGCGCTGCCGGGGACTTTGCGCCGTTTCGCGGTCGAGCCGACCTGGTTCACGGCGCTCGGTTCCGCCACGTTCGCGCACTGTTCCCAGTAGGACCCGTTGACGTCGAGGTGGAACGAATAGTCTTCGATCCCTGCGCGGGCCGCCTCATAGGCCTGTTTGCTTTCGAGGTCACGGTGGGTCAGATTGGTGTCACCGTTGACCGCCGCCACCGCGACCGCGGCGAGCAGCACGATCACCGACATCGCGATCACCGTCGCGATCATCGTGAAGCCCGCCTCCGGGTCTCGCTCGTTCACTGGCATGGCTGGTTCAGCGCTCCGGTTTCGAAGCCGGCAGGAGTGAGGCGCAGGTAGGCGGAGTCCTGGACCGCGGTTTCGGCGTTGGCGTCGCCGGTATGCGACTGCGTCGGCGCGGCCTTGAAGGCGATGTTGACCTGGACCGTCCGTTCGGCGCTTTCCTTGGGGAGGGGAGTGGAGAACGGCGCCGAGGCGATCTTCCCGCTGGTGTAGCCGTAGTAGGTGAAGATCGGGCCGCCGGAGGTGAGCGGGCTGATGCCGGTGATCAGCTGGACCGTCGACGAGGGTTGCGTGGCGAAGGTCCATTCGCTCGGTTTCCCGCCCGTGACCGGGTATTCGGACTGGGTCAGAGAGCCGTTGGTGCCAAGCGTGATCTTGCTCTTCGTCGGCGTCACCGACGGTGCCGAGCCTTCGCCGTGGACGAAGATCAATGCCGTTCCGGTGCTTTCTTTCTGCACCGGCGCGTACAGGTAGGTGACGCAGCTGGAGTGCAGCTCGTTGACGATCTTCGAGAGGGTGAGCCGGGCGCGCTGGTTCGCTTCCACGTGTGAGGAGACGCGATGGACGTCGCGCATCGTGACCAGCATGGCGGTGGTGATGACGCCGAAGACGACGATCCCGGCAGCGGTCGCGACCAGCAGCTCGACCAGGGTCATCCCCCGCTCATCGCGTGCCAGAGAGGCGAGGCGCTGCCTCAACACGACCCCGCTTCGGAGGTCTTGGTGAGCTGTATCGGGACGCTCGTCGCCTGCAGCGTTTTGATTTCCGCGGTGGTTTTCACGCGGCGGGTGACGGTCTGCGTGCCGCCGCCGGATCTCGGTTCCGAGATCCCGGCCGAGACGCAAAATTCGTACTTCCCCCAAGGAAGCCCTTCGGTGAGCGTCCCCGTGCTGAGGGAGAAGGTGCGGGTGGGGCTTTCAGGGCATTCCGCGTCGTGCAGCTTGAGGGTGACGTTTTGCACCGTCGAGGTGCCGTTCTTGACCGACAGGCTCAGGACCGGCAGCCGCACGTTGACCGTGGTCGTCTTGCCCGAGGAGATCGCGGCGGTCGAGATCGTCGGGTCCCCTTCCGGGATCGACTTCCGGCATCCCCCGGCGTAGACGGCGTACGCGGTTTTGAAGGGGAACAGGGACTTCGCTTCGAGCGGCGTGGTCGGGACCTTGTTCGTCGCCCAGATCGTCTCGGCCTGGACCTGCATGCCGTTGTTGACCAGCACCATCCCTTCGGCCTTGCCCGCCGTGCTGCCTTCGCCGACGAGGAAGTTGGCCTTGAGCACCCCCGGCACGTCGTAGAGGAGGGTCACGGTGTTCGACGCGGCGCCGATCACGCCGACCTTCCGGTTGCCGGGCGGGCTGCCGTTTTCATCGACGAACCCGCCGGCGAGGCTGGTCCTCATTTCATAGGTGCCCTTCGGCAGTTCTGAGAACTGCGCGCAGCCTTTTGAGTTGGTCGTCCCGGTGAAGGTGCCCGCTCCGGTTCCCGAGAGCCCGACGCCGGAGATCGGGGTTTCCTGCGCGTTGAGGACGAAGACGGTGAGCGAGCCGCGGCTCGGATCGAGGGAGCCGTTCGGCGGGTTGATCGTGCTGAGGATCTTCACCGGCTGCTGGGTGGTCTGCTTGGGCCAGGTCACTTCCGAGCCGATCTGCAGGTAGTCGCTCGAGGAGTTGCCCGCTTCGCAGGCCGGTTCGGCGCCGCTGTTGTTGTTGAGGAAGGCGGCGGTCGAGCGCACCGTGTATTTGGTCGTGCCCACTTTCACTTCGCGCGGCGGCTGCTTCACGCTGGCGAGCAGATCCGGGATCCGCATCGCCCGCAGCCGCCCCTGGTCTTCCTGGGCGAGCGCGTAGGCCTGTGCCTTGTTGCGCTCTTCGGCGCCCGCCTTGCCGCTGGCGTTGAGCAAGGTGAAGACGGCGCCGGTGGTCATCACCACGATCAGGGCGCTGACGACGACCTCGATCAGGGCGAAACCGGCATCGCCGGAGGGCTCCTGTCGCGCATGCAGACTCATCCAGTACGCCCATCGGCACCCGGGGAACGCCCTTGAGGGTCTTCAACGCCAGTCCTACCGGGTTTTCGCCCAACGCTTCAGTAAATGAAGCCATGTAGCTACACTTGGTAAAGCGAGCATCCCCCTTAGGTAGGACCCCATGAGCGCGATCAGCAATTCCGAATGCCCCGTCTGTAAGACCGCAGAGGTTGTCTGCGGCAAGTGGACCCTCTTGGTCATCCGTGACCTCGCCGAAGGGAACCGGCGGTTCTGCGAACTTGAACGCTCGTTGGAGGGGATCAGCCCTCGCACGCTGTCGCTGCGCCTGCGGGCGCTCGAGGAGGAGGGCATCGTCGCCCGGCACACGTATCCCGAGGTGCCGCCGCGGGTCGAGTACGCCCTCACCGACAAAGGCTCCGCGCTGGCGCCCTTGATCGACGACATGCGCGCCTACGGCACCCGCTGGCTCCTCGGCGAGGCCGGCGAACCGGCTGAGCCCGTCGCCGCCGCCTAAGCGGCCACTGCTTCAAAGCATCGCCGCGCCTGCAACTAGTCGTGCAAGCGCAGGAGCCCGCCCGGCCCTGGGGAAGCTGGCCGCGTGCGTGACTTCCTGCTCAACGAAACCCTGAGGCGCCTCGCCACCGAGGCCGCCACCCGTCTAAACGCGATGGTCGCCGAAGGCGAGGAGATCCCCTTCGACGTCGCCACCGACAGCGCCGAGGACTCGCCCTTCTACAGCTACGTCCCGCAGACCGGCCGCTACGTGGCCGAGCGCGCGCACGTGCTGCACGGGCTGCCGAGCTGGAGCGCGGCCCGCGATGCCGTGGTCGAGGCCGGCGTCGCCTCCACTTACCTGGAGAGCCGCGGCGAGGTCGTGCCGCCCGAACCGGGCGCCCGCGCCGAGCGGCTGCTCGAGGTCTTCACCGTCGAGCTGTTCGAGGGCGGCAGCAGCATCGCGCTCGACCGCGAACTGCTGGAGGAGCTGGTCGCGACGCTCGACGCGGAAACGCGGAGCGCCGACGACGCCGACGTCCTGATCGTGCCGATCGTCGGCCTGCGGATGTCGATGAACCGACTGCAACTGCCGAACGGCGTGCGGATCGTCCAGGCCGACTCGATCGAAGTGCCGATCGAGGCGATGCGCAGCGAAGGCATGGGCCGCGCCGCCTGGGAGCCGCAGTTCCTCGCCGTCGCCGAGCAGGGCAACGAAAACGCCGAGGCGGCGCTCGAGCAGTTGCGCGAGCTGATCAGCGTGATGCGGATGTTCAAGGTCGGCGGCATCGGCCTCGCTCCCTTCGCCTTCGCCCCGACCGGCGAGGACACCTGGCGGCGGATCACCACCGGCGCCCCGGCGACCCGCCCCGGCGGCTACCGCCTGACCGAGGAGGAGGGCGGCCGGCTCGCCGAGTTCGCCGCGATGCTGGAGCAGCGTCCCGACCCCGACGGCGCCCTCACCTGGGCGGTCGGCCGGTTCGAGATGGGCTGCGAGCGCGAGAGCGCGATGGAAGGCCTCTCCGACCACCTGCTGGCGCTGCGCGCGGTGCTCGAGGGCCACGGGCCGGTCGGCGCCTCGCTGCCGATGCGCGCCTCGGCCCTGATCGCCGACGACAACTACGACCGCATCGCCGCCCGCGAACGGATGGAGGAAGTGCTCGAGCTGGAGCGCGCGCTGATGCACGGCCGCACGCTCGACCGGGCGATCGAGCTGGCGACCTGGATCGAGGACGGCGCCCGTCGCCTGCTGCGCAAGGCGGCGCTGGGCGAGCTCGGCGCCGACCTCTCGACGATCGCCGACGAGACCCTGATCGCGACCGGCCTCGACGCCGGCGACGCCGAGATCACCGTCTTCGCCCAGGACGACTTCCCCGACGTCGAGGCGACCTTCGCCGACGAAGAGGAGGAGAGCTTCGCCGTGATCGAGCAGACCCCGGCCGAGGAATTCAAGGTGGTCGAGCTGTCGACGGTGCGCGAGCCTGAGCCCGAGCCCGAGGAGGAGCCGGTGGCGCAGGCCCCGTTCGACCATGGTCTCGAAGGCGATATCCGCGACGCGGAGCTCTACCTCGGCGACGAGCCCGACCTCGGGGAAGACGAAGACACCGACACCCGGATCATGGAGCCGATCCCGGCCCCCGGCGAGATCAAGGTCACCGCGACGGCCTGGCTCGACGAGGTCTCCGAGGAGCAGCGTGGCAACTCACTCGAGTGGCCCGCCCAGGAGGACCGCGACCTGCAGCACCGCGAGCGGATCGACACCCCCCGCGTGCGTCACCTCTTCCCGGTGCCGGACGCCAACTGGGATCTATCCCAGCCCGAGTTCGACTACAAGCGCCACTGACGCGCTGCGACCGGCGCCCAGCGCGTCAGTCAGTCAGACGCCAGGGAGGATTGAGGCGCATCTCCCCGGCGTGGAAGACGAAGATCCGGTTGCGGTCGGGGTCGAGGAGCGTCGCCTCGCGCCAGAGGTACGGCTGGTCCACCGGCTCGGTCTCGATCTCGAAGCCGGCGTCGCGCAGCTCGGCGATCGCCCGGTCGACGTCCTCGACCTCGAAGTGAATGGTGGCCGCGCTCGGCGTCGGTAGCTCGCTGACGTGGAGGGAGAGGGTCACGTCTCCCTCGGGCGAGACGAAGCGGGCGTACTTCGGATACTCGGCGACGATCTGGGTGAGTCCGAGGCGGCGGTAGAACTCCGCCGAGGCCTCCACGTCGGTCGCGGGAAGGGTGACGTGATTGAGGCGCATCAAGCGCGGCCGGCCGCCATCGCCACCCGCTCCTCGCCGGTGGCGAACAGGTAGCGGTTGATCTGCGCCAGTCCGGCGAGGTCGTGGACGTCCTCGTCGAGGTAGGGGACGCGGATCACGCCGGTGGCGCGCAGCTCGCGGGCGAGGTGCTCGATGTTGCGGGCGTCGCGCTCGGCGAGCGCCTGGTAGTCGGCGAAGTTGGCGGTCACGCGCCGGGCCAGGTCCTCGTCGTCGAGCTTGTCGGCCAGTTCGGCGGGCAGGTCCTCGACCTTCCCGCCGCAGAGCTCCTCGGCCGGATAGTGGACCTTGTTGACGATCACGCCGCCGAAGGGCAGTTCGGCCTCGACCAGTTTGCGGTGGAAGTAGACGGCCTCGTCGATCGGCTCCCCTTGCGGCCCGCAGACGACGAGGAAGCAGGTGGTCGGCGAGGCGAGCAGCTTGTTGACCCGTTTCGCCCGCGCCTGGAAGCCGTCGACCATGCCGCTGAAGGCGTTGAAGAACTCGGCCAGGTCGGCGATCAGGTCGAAGCCGACGATCCGCTTCATCACGCTGAGGGCGACGGTCGCCCCGCGCCCGGCCACCTTCGCGGCGAAGCCGGTCGGCTTCATGAAGACCTTCAGCGATTTGCCTTCGATGAACTGGGTGAGGCGGCGGGGGGCCTCGAGGAAGTCGAGCGCGTTGCGGCTCGGCGGCGTGTCGAGCACGAGCATGTCGAATTCGCCTTCGGTGTGGAGCTCGAAGAGCTTCTCCATCGCCATGTACTCCTGCGACCCCGCCAGCGCCCCGGAGATCTGCTGGTAGATCGGGTTGTTGAGCACCCGGTCGCGGGACTCCTCGTCGGGCGCCTGGCGCGCGATCAGCTCGTCGAAGGTCGCCTTCGGGTCGAGCTGCATCGCCCACAGCTCACCCTTCAGCTCGATCCCCTGCGCCTCGAAGAGCTTCGGGTCGACCCGCCGCGCGTCGTTGCCGAGCTCCTCCAGCCCGAGCGAATCGGCGAGCCGTTTCGCCGGGTCGATGGTGAGCACGCAGACCTTCAGGCCGCGCGCCGCCAGGCCCGCCGCGATCGCCGCCGAGGTGGTCGTCTTGCCGACCCCGCCGGAGCCCGCGCAGATCACCACCTCCTTGCCGTCGAGGACCTCGCTCAGGTGCGGGCTCTTCGGCATCAGGTGAGCCTCTTCGAGAGGCGCCGCGCCGCCTCCGGCCCGAGGTCGGGCTCGAACAAGAAGGGCAGCGTTTTGACCGGCGCCTGGGCGCGTCGCCGCAGTCGCGCCAGCTGGGCCCGCTGACTCCGCGCCCGGCCGAACTCCGACAGCGCCGCCCGCGCCGCCGCCTTCGAGGCGCCTTCCTCGGCGGCCGCCAGCGCGGTCAACTGCTCCGCGTCGGCTTTGGAGAAGCGCTCCGGGTAGAGCCCGTTGAGGTAGACGCGGTCGACCGCGACGCCGACCTCGTTGACGAGATCGTGCTCGAGCGCCGCCGACTCGTTCACCGGCATCTCCTCCGGCAGGGCGACGATCGCCACCCCGGTGTTGTCGTGGTCGGTGATGAAGTTGTCCAGCGTCTGGGCCTGCGAGTGGATCGGGCCGACCCGGGCGATGTTGGCGAAGGTGCGTGGCGTCTGCAGGAAGCCGACCCCGTGGCCGGTAGCGGGCGCGTCGACGATCACGGTGTCGTATTTGCGCCCCGACTTCACCTTGCGGTCGAGCTGGGCGAGCTCCCAGATCTTGCCGATCGTGACCAGCTCCTTCAGCCCCGGCGTCGCCGCGGCGAGGTAGTTGAAGATGCGGCTGCGGAAGAGCATGTCGCGCATCGCCCGTACCTTCAGCTGCAGCAGGACGTACTCCCGCATCGACTCGTCGGGGTCGATCGAGATCGCCCAGAGGTTCTCCTCGAGCTCGACCTCGTGGAAGCCGACGGTCGTGTGCTCGAACATCCGCGAGGCGTTCTCCTGGGCCGAGACCTCGCAGACGATCGTCCGCTTGCCTTCCGCCGCCGCCCGCATTCCGAGCGCCACCGCGACCGTCGTCTTGCCGACCCCGCCCTTGCCGGTGACGATGACCAACCGCTTGTCGAGAAGTTCGGGTATCGGGCAATTCCTAGCAATTTCAGATAACGGCAGGAAAAAGGCCGTCCCATCCGAATATCCGCGCAATGGGATTTCTAAGCCGCAAGAAGAAGCCGCAGCCCGTCGTCGAGGACAACCACCCGCTCGAAGAAGAGCTGAGGGGGATGGAAGAGGCTGTACCCGAGGCGCAGTATGTCGACGCTGGCGCTCCGGCCGCGGGTCCTGTCGCTGACGAATACTCCTCCTCCTCGCAAGCTGCGGGGGAGGAGCATCCATCTGCGCCACCCGCGGATGAGGCCGAGTCGGTTGAGCGCGGGTTCGAGGAGTCGCCGGCTGCCGAGGATGGCTTCGAGACGCCCCGGACTGAAGAGGAGAGCTACGAAGCGCCCGAGCAGGACGCTCCGGTGAACGAGGCGCCGCCGGTTGAGCAGGCCGCTCCTGCCGCGCCCGTTGCTCCCGCTCAGCCCGAGGTCGCGGTCAACGCTTCGCCGGTCAACGACGATGACGCGGAGGGGGACGGGCGGATGAAGGCGATCGATCTGATCGCCCCGACCCGGCTCGACTTCCTCAAGCCCGAGCCGGTCGAGCCCGAGGTTCCGATCGACCAGCCGGACGTGATCGCCTTCGCGAATCAGAAGGGCGGCGTCGCCAAGACGACGACCACGCTGAACCTCGCCGTCGCCTTCGCCGAGTCCGGCTACCGGGTCCTCTGCATCGACCTCGACCCGCAGGGCAACCTGACGATGTCCCAGGGGATCGACCCGGACAAGGTCGAGCACAGCCTCTACGACGTGCTCGTCAACGACATGCCGCTCTCGGAGATCATCGTCCGGCGGGAGATCGACATCGCCGTCGCCTCGATCGACCTGGCCGGCGCCGAGATCGCGATGAGCACCAAGATCGGCCGCGAGCGCACTCTGCAGAAAGCGCTGAAGGAGGTCGCGGCCGACTACGACTACGTCTGCATCGACACGCCGCCGAGCCTCGGACTGCTGACGATCAACGCTCTGACCGCGGCGAACAAAGTGATCGTCCCCGTTCAGTGCGAGTATCTGTCAATGCGCGGGCTGGTCCAGCTGCAGAACACGCTTCGGATGATCCAGGAGAACCTCAATCCCGACGTTCGCATCGAGGGCATCCTGCCGACGATGCTGGACACGCGGACCCTCCACGCCAAGGAGGCGGTGGAAATCCTCGAAGAGAACTTCGGCGACCTCGTTTTCCAGTCCCGGATCCGCAAGGCGATCAAATTCGCGGAGGCTCCCGTCAAGGGGGCCAGCGTGCTCAAGTACGATTCTGAGAGCAGCGCGGCTGGCTACTACCGGGAACTGGCCAAGGAGGTCCTGGCGAATGGCTCGGCGTAACAAACGAGCATCGATGCGCGAAGGTCCGCTCTCGGACCTGTTCCGTTCGACCGGGGCGGATGCCCCGGAGGATCCGCCCGAGGCGCCGCGCGCCCCGCGCTACGGCCGCGAAGACCCGGCCGAGGCGCGCAAGGCCGACGCCGCGCCGGCCGAACCGTCGGCTCCCGCCCCGAGCAACGCGGGCACCTTCTTCGACCAGGAGATGGACGAGCCGCGGCGCGCCCCCGAGGCGCCCGCCCCGCAGCCGCCGTCGCCCGCCCGCGAAGAGCCCTACGTGCGCCGCGAGGAGCCTGCCGCGAGCGAGCCGCAGGTCGACCCGCGCCGCGAGGAGCCGGTCGCCCGTGAGCCCGAGCCGCCCGCGCCCGCCCGCGAGCCGGTGCCGCGCCCGGTCGAGCCGCCGCAGACTTCCGAGCCCGCCCCCGAGCGCCTGAAACGGGTGTTCGCCGAGGAGCCGCGCCCGCGCAGCCCGCGCGAAACGCGCGAAGAGTTCGTCCAGACGCCGCGTTACGGCCGCGAGGAGCCCGCCTACGAGGCCCCCGGCTCGGGCGAACCGCACCAGCCGGTGATCAAGGTGATCGGCGTCGGCGGGGCCGGCGTCAACGCCGTCAACCGGATGGTCGACGCCCGCATCCCCGGGGTCGAGTTCATGGCGGTCAACACCGATCTTCAGTCGCTGCAGCTCTGCGTCGCCGACGTCACCGTACACATCGGCGACCAGCAGACGCGTGGGCTCGGCGCCGGCGCCGACGCCGCCGTCGGCCACCGCTCGGCCTTCGAGGAGCAGGACAAAATCAAGCGCCTGCTGAAGGGCTCCGACATGGTCTTCGTCGCCGCCGGCGCGGGTGGCGGGACCGGCACCGGCGCCGCCCCGGTGGTCGCCCGGCTGGCCCGCGAGGTCGGCGCACTGACCGTCGGCATAGTCACCAAGCCGTTCACCTTCGAGGGCAACAAGCGCGGCTCGCAGGCCGCCAAAGGCATCGAGGAACTAGCCAACGAGGTCGACACGCTGATCGTCGTCCCCAACGACCGCTTGCTAGAGGTGCTCGACCAGCAGACCTCGATGGTGGAGGCCTTTCAGGTCGCCGACGACGTGCTGCGCCAGGGCGTCCAGGGCATCTCCGACCTGGTGACGCTGCCCGCGGTGATCAACCTCGACTTCGCCGACGTGCGGACGATCATGTCCGACGCCGGCCGGGCGCTGCTCGGGATCGGCATGGCGCACGGCGAAGGCCGCGCGATCCTCGCCGCCGAAAAAGCGATCTCCTCGCCGCTGCTCGAGACGTCGATGGACGGGGCGCGGGCGATCCTGCTCTCGATCACGGGCGGCGCGGACCTCTCGCTGGTCGAGGTCTCCGAGGCCGCCAAGGTCGTCGGCGAGGCCGCCCACCCGGACGCCAACATCATCTTCGGCGCCAACGTCGACGAGGAGCTCTCCGACCAGATCTGGGTCACCGTCGTCGCCACCCGCTTCGACGGCCGCGGGGCCCCGCGCCGCGCGCCCGCCGCCGAGCCGACCATCCGCCGCACCAAAGACATGGGCCGCGGCCGCCCGCCCGAGACCGGGCGCGGCAACAGCGGCGACACGCTGGGGATCGACGTCCCCGAGTTCCTCCCGGGCTGAGCGCGCCACGAGGCCCCGACGCCTGGACGCGTATGGCGGCAAAGCGTCGAGATCGGTCTGACTGATGCCCGGCGTCGTCGCGGCGGGGCATCCGGAGAGCGCCGCGGCGGGGGCGACGGCGCTGCGCGAGGGCGGCAACGCGGTCGACGCGGCGGTCGGGGCGATGCTCGCCTCGTTCGCGGTCGAGAGCCCGCTGAACGGGCTCGGCGCGGGCGGCTACATGGTCGTCCACGACGGCGGCGAGACGACGCTTCTCGACTTCTTCGTCGTCGCGCCGGGGCTCGACGGCGCGCCGCGAACCGCCGAGCTGGCTCCCGTCACGGTCGTCTTCGACGCGACCACCTCACAGACGTTCTACGTCGGCCCGGTCTCCTGCGCGGTGCCGGGGACGCCCGCCGGGATGGTCGAGGCGCTGCGCCGCTTCGGCTCGATGCCGCTCGCCGAGCTGGCGGCGCCGGCGATCCGGCTCGCCCGCGAGGGCGCCCCGGTCAACCACCAGCAGGCCTACATCCTGGAGATCCTCGAGCCGATCCACGCGCGGCTGCCGGGAACGCGGGAGCTCTACGCGCCGGACGGGCGGACGCTGCGCGAGGGGGAGACCTTCCGCTTCGAGGAGCTCGCCGTGGCGCTCGAACGCCTCGCCACCGAGGGAGTCGTGCCGTTCTACCGCGGCGAGGTCGCGGCGGCGCTGTCGGACTTCGTCCTCGCCGGCGGCGGCGCGCTCGGGCGGGGCGACCTTGCCGCCTACGCGGCGATCGAGCGCGACCCGGTCCACGCCGCTTTCCGCGGCACCGAGGTGCTGACCAACCCGCGCCCCTCGGCGGGCGGGACGCTGATCGCCCACTCGCTCGAGGTGCTGGAGCGCCTCGGCCCCACAAGCACGGCGGAGGGCCTGGTCGCGGCGATGGACGCCGCCAACGAGCACCGCGCCTCGCTGCTCGGCTCGACCACCCACATCTCGGTGATCGACGCGAACGGGATGTGCGCGGCGGTGACCTGCTCGAACGGCTCGGGCTCCGGCGTCCTCGTGCCAGGGACCGGCGTGATCCTCAACAACATGCTCGGCGAGGAGGACCTCAACCCACTCGGCTTCCACGCGATCGCGCCCGGGCGGCGGGTGCCGTCGATGATGGCCCCGAGCGTCGTCCT
>Ga0134126_10004249_pt1 | contig 17932 bp, 17 predicted proteins | sample KB31752_FD_96881 | JGI IMG/M metagenome (GOLD analysis project Ga0134126, IMG submission 96881) | Terrestrial soil microbial communities with excess Nitrogen fertilizer from Kellogg Biological Station, Michigan, USA - KB3-175-2 | ecosystem: Environmental > Terrestrial > Soil > Unclassified ...
ATGAGTTGTCCACAAAATCAGTACTTGTTAACAAAGAAAAAAGAAGCAAAAAAGAAATCTTACAACAATAATAATAAGTTTGTATTCCTCTTTAAAAAAGTCAACCTTATTCAGGCACGGTCAATGCGTTCCCCATCTGCCATATGCCATCGCCCGCTCGCTGGCTTCGTTCCAGCGCTGAACGAAGTTGTGGTGAACGTCAGCCACCGAAGGGCCGACCAGTTCAATATAAGCATCGTGATTATGCCCTTCACCCTGATGACCGGGGGCGACCATGGAGTGGGGATTTAGATTGATCCCGCCGACAAAGGCTGTTTCATTTTCGGAACCGGCATCGATGAGCCAGCTTTTCTGGTGCTGGCAGAAACCCGGATGAGCACGGTCCCAGCGAATTTTCACGTCAGGCCTGCGTGCATTTAGTGCGTCAATATTGGCCGTAGAACCCCAGAACGCGTTACGCCTGAGCCACCCGGTGTCCGGGTCCGGACGCCAAAAAATGAGCCGAACATCGATGCCGCGGGCTGCAGCACGATCAAGAATATCGAATGTGCACCCTCGCCCGTCAGGCATCTCAAAGGTTGCCCACATAAAAGTCACGGTCGCCCAAACGCTCTGTTTTGATGCTTCGATTGCCTCGCATATGCGCCGGAATGCCGGTTCGCCGTCAATCAATGGACGGACCAAATTCCCCGAACGAACCGGATAGGATGCTGTCTGCACGAAAGGAATAGCGGCGCTTGTCATCGGTGACTTTATAGATTCATTTTTCTTCTTTCCATCAATAAATCGTCGATGATGAAGGCGATCTCCAAAAACTGGTTGGAAAGGGTTTTGATCAAGGCTTCTAAATTATTTTCATCAAAGTGTACCCACCCTTGCATCAGCGTCAGAGGGCCAAGATCCGTTCTTACATTTGGCCATTGCTTTTCAAATCGTTTGAACCTTGCCCTAAACTTATCGGCAAACTCTTTGCTTTTGACCTTATACCCTGTTAGTTCCCTTAATTTTAAAGCATGGATATTGTAATGCAGTTTGCCTTGCTGTACCGATTCCTCGTTCACCCAAATCCCAAAGAAAACCGATTCATTAAATGGTTTTGCTTTTAGGGAATTATTGATCCATGATGGGCTCTGAAATTTGAGCACGACTGATCTGAGCCAGTTCCCGGCTTTGTATTCGAGGTGTTGTTGTGCAAATAGATCCCGGTCAAGTTGAGCGGCGCATTTTTGGAACCGGGGCAAAAATGTGGTTATCCAGTTTAGCTTTTCCATCATCACGCAAATTAACGGGAAAGCCGAAAGCAGGGCAAGGACATTTGTCACATAATGCGTTGTAAATGCAAAATTATTTGCTGACTGAAATCCTGCGTATGCGGCTCAACGTTTCTCTGCTTACACCGATGTAAGAAGCGACCATCTGTAAAGGTACCCGGTTAAAAATAGCCGGGTACTTGATGACGAATTGAAGATATTTTTCTTCGGCTGTGCTACTAACCGATGTGTAAAATCTGTTTTCACTGGCGATCTGAAGTTTAGCGGAGAGATTCTTCATTAATTCCTTAAAGGCCGGTATCTTGTTTAATAAAAGATCAAAGTCCGATTTTTTCCAGGCCAGGATCTCGCTATCTTCAATAGCTTCAATGTTGGCGGTCGAAGGCTGGCCTGTTAAGTAGCTTTCCCTGTCATTGATCCAATGATTTTCGTCGGCAAATTTCAAAATATATTCATCGCCTCTATGATCCGTGCGGTAAAGGCGTAAAAGTCCTTTGGAAACAAAGTTTGTGTGCCGGGATATTTCTCCTTTCCGTAAAATAAACCCCCGTTTTGCGATTTTCTTTTTTACTGATAAAGAATGGATCAGGCATAATTCCGCTTCAGTAAGTGTCGCGCGTTCTGATAAATATTTTTTAAAAATATCGAACATAAAAATTGGTTAAAGAAAGCTTGATGCCCCCGAAACAATTTGAGTATCACACTGCAAAACGGCCTTTAAAAGCTCAAACAAAAAAGCCTCACTTTCGTAAGGCTTTTTTGTACTGGCGGAATGGACGGGACTCGAACCCGCGACCCCGTGCGTGACAGGCACGTATTCTAACCAGCTGAACTACCACTCCCTCGCCCGAAGGCTCCCCTTAACGGGTCGGCAAATATACGCAGCATTTTCTATAACACAAGCTGTTTTTGTAAAAACTTATTTCGTGAAAATTACCCAGGGTATGGTGGGGATGACAAGCATATCCACACAATTGAACTAACATTAAAGCCGGCTCCTTCTTCAAGTCCCTCTCCTTGGAGAGGGATTTAGGGTGAGGCTTTTAATGCGCGTCCACCGGCATCTTGGCGGCTTTTCTGAATGGCTGCAGGTACAGCAGCGGTATGGAGAACAGCATCACCAGGCCCGATATCCAGTACGCGTCGTCGTACGTGAGCAACATGGTTTGCCGCACCACGGTACCCTCAATGGCCGCGTAAGCCATGTGGGTCGCGTCGAGCAGTGATTTTCCTTTGGCCTCGAAACTATGCATCAGCATGCTGAAACGCTCGTTGAACGCCGGGTTATATTGGTTAATGTTGGTTAGCAAACGGTCGCGGTGTATGCCCTGCCGTATATGAATAATGGTGGTTAGCACCGCGATACCGAACGACCCGCCCAGCTGGCGCATCATGTTGTTAAGGCCGGTGCCCTGGCCAAGTTCAGGGCCGTGAAGATCGGCGATGGCAAGCGTGGTAAGCGGCACGAACAGCAGTGCCATGCCGACACCCCTGATCAGGAGCGGCACCAGCACATCCGCCTGACCGGTGGCCAGCGTGGAGTTGCTAAGCATGGTGGTAAACACAAAGAACAAAAACATGCCGGCGGTGGCCATAAACTGCGCGTGGATGCCGCGGTTAAGCATCTTGCCGATAAAAGGCATCATCACAATGGTGCACAACCCGCCAGGGAACAACAGCTCGCCCGTTTGCTGCGCCGTAAAACCCAATAGGTTTTGGCAAAACACCGGGAACACGAACACCGACCCATAAAGCCCGAAACCAAGCACGAACGAGGTGAACATCCCTACCGAAAAGCTGCGGTGCCGCATGATGCCGAAGTTCACGATCGGGTATTCGATGCTCATCTCGCGCCATATAAAACACAGTGTACCCAATATGGCGGTAACGGTCAATACTAAAATATACGTTTTGGCAAACCAGTCTTCCGACTCGCCTTTTTCAAGGATGGTTTGCAGGCTGCCTACGGCAACGGCCAGCAGGGCAATTCCCCACCAGTCTATCGGTTTCCCCTTTTCCTCCTTCGGCGTGGAATGGATGAAGGTGTACGCACAGAACGCGGCGATGGCCCCAACCGGTATGTTCACATAAAATATCCACCGCCACGAGGCATGGTCGGTAATGTAACCCCCGATGGTTGGGCCAACGGTGGGCCCCACTACGGCGCCCAGGCCAAATAAGGCAGTTGCCGTACCGATCTGCTCGCGCGGCCAGGTTTCGATCAGGATAGCCTGCGATGTGGAGATTAAACCCCCGCCCGCAAGCCCCTGGATGATCCGGAAAACCACCAGCTCCTGCAGGCCGGTGGCGTTCCCGCATAAAAACGAGGCGATAGTGAATACCACGATCGACGTGATGAAATAATTTTTGCGCCCGAAGCGGCTGCCCAGCCAGCCCGACATAGGCAATATGATTACGTTTGCCACCGAGTACCCGGTAATTACCCAGGCAATATCTTCCAGCGTGGCGCCAAGGTTACCCTGTATTTGAGGTATGGATACGTTCACTATCGTGGTATCGATAAGCTCCAGCAGCGAAGCCACGATCACCGTAATGGTAATGATCCATTTTTTAAAGCCAGTTTCAGCCATTATTTGTTATATAGCAATTGTTAATTTATTTAGTCCTAAGTCCCAATAATTTCGGACTTAAGACTCCAGACTTTCGACTCCAGACTTCCCCAAACTAGTCCTTATAGATCACCGAAACACTCACGCTCATGCCGGGACGCAGCTTATCCATCACATCCTTGCCGGCGTTTATCTTTATTTTTACGGGTACGCGCTGTACCACCTTAACAAAGTTGCCGGTGGCATTGTCGGGCGGCAGCAGCGAGAATTTGGCGCCCGTTGCCGGGGAGAAATTGTACACCACGCCGGTCAGTTTCAGGTCGGGGTAAGCGTCAACGTCTATGTTAACTTTTTGCCCGTCGCGTATTTTGTCCAGCTGTGTTTCCTTAAAGTTGGCGGTAATGTAGGTGCTGTTATCGTTCACGATATTGAACAGCGTTTGCCCGGCCTGCACCAGCTGGCCTATCTGCACGTTCTTTTTTGACACCACCCCGCTTGATGGGGCTTTAATAATGGTATATGACAGCTGCAGCCTGGCGTAATCAACATCCACCTTGCGCTGGTCAACGCCTTTGTTGGTCACATTCAATTCGCTGCGGGTAGCGCCCACCTGTTCCTGCGTAGCCTTGTATTGTTCCTGCGCGCTGCGGTAATTGGCTTGAGCAACCTCCAGGTCGGCCTGTGCCTGGTCAAATTGCTGGCGGGTGATCGACCCGTCCTTTACCAGGTTGGCATAGCGCTGGTAGTCTTTTGATACCTTGTCCAGCTGCGCCGCCGCTGATGTTACCCTGGCTTTCGCCGCGGCCGCGTTCGCTTCGTTTTGGAATATCTGCGACTGGCCTACGCCCACGTTGGCGCCCGCGCCGGTTTCGGCGGCCTGTGCCTGCTCCAGTTTTACCTTATAATCCCGGTCGTCTATCTTTACCAGCACCTGGTCTTTGTCTACGTGGGTGTTTTCCTGGAAGTAGATGCTGTCCACGTAGCCGTTTACGCGGGATACTACAGGGCTGATGTCGCCATCGATCTGCGCGTCGTCGGTATCTACGTGCTTGCCGAAATAGATATATTCTTTTATCCCGAAACCGATACCGGCCAGCAGGATGATCCCCAATATGATCGGTAATACTTTATTAGGTTTCTTTTTGTCTTTTTGAGTGTCGTGTGCCTTTGCCATTTATTTAATTGTTGATTGTTGAATTATTGATTGATTAGGTGGTTTAATGTATTTGCACATCTGCATCCCGCACGTGCGGGACACATCTGCACATTATTTATTAAGCTTTCCGGTCGATTTCAGCAGGGTATAATAGGCCAGTCCCGCATCGGCCTTTGCCAGCTCAAGATTGATCTCGGCCTGGTAAAGCAGGGTTTCCGCATCGGCGCGGTCCGTTGCCGAAGCGATATTGCTTTGATATTTCGACTGCAGTATCTTGTTGTTTTCGGTGGCCTGCGATATCGATGCTTGTAACAGCTTTATCTTGTCAACCGCCATCGTGTAATTCTGATAGTTTTGGTTCACTTCCCGTTTAACATTATCCAGCGTAATGTCTTTGTTGATCATCACTTCCTCGCGCTGTATATTGGCCTGCGACACCTTGTTTTTATTGGTCCACAGGGCGCCAAAATTCCACGATAAGCTTAGGCCCAGCGAGATAGGGGTGATGTAGGTGCCGCTTTGCGGTATCGGGTTTGCTGATACATCTACATAATAAGCGCTGCCGGAGGCCGCCAGTGTAGGCAGCGTATTGGCTTTTACATTTTTTATAGTGGTTTCAGCAACTTTTGTGCGCAGGTCCAGCGATCGCAGCTCATGGCGGTTTGCCATGGCCGTATCGATATAGCTTGCCAGCGTTCCTATCACCCGGTCGGGTTCGGTTACCTCGTTAATGGTTAGCTGCGTGGTTTCGGGCAGGCCGAGTAAAATATCCAGGTTATAATTAACGATCCTCCGGTTCGACTCCAGGTCGATGCCATTCAGCTCGATATTTGCCCGCTGCAGCTGGAAACGCAGCACGTCATTCTTGGTTACCAGCCCCTGGTCGAAAAACCGCTGCGATTGTTTGATCTGCTGATCGATGGTGGCAAGATTTTGCTCAACCACTTTTTTGCTCTGTAAAACTTTATACAAAGCGTAGTACGAGTTGATGATATCGTAAGTGATCTCGTCCTTATCATTATCGGCGTCGAGTCGCGCAACCTGTGTTAGCAGGTTGGTCGATTCTTCGGCATACCTCAACCGGTTGCCGCCAAATATAACCTGTGTTAACGATGCGGTACCTAAATAGGCGTCGGCGCTTTTTGGCAGCGAAAGGTTGGTTTTTCCAAACTCAAGCCTGTTCGCGGGTATCTCGGCCCGGTTGTAACCAAAGCTCGCCTTCCCGCTTGGCAAACCCTGGTCTTTAGCCTGCTCGTACTCCGAAACAGCCTCGTCAATTTTGGCCTTTGACAGCCTTAATACCTTGCTGTTTTGCTGGCCAAGCTTAATGGCTTCATCCAGGGTGATGGCCCTGTCCTGGGCATGTGCAGCGCCCGCGCATAGCACCAGCGCTGCCGCCGCCACAAATGCGCGGCGTTTTAACGTCTCGGTCATGTTTTTAAAAAGGTGGTTGATGTTGTTATTTTGTGTTGTCATTATCTTTTACCAGGTAAGCTTTTAAAAGTGTTTTTATGTAAGTCTTCATCCGGGGTTTAAGCTTCCCTTCTAAAAACTTTTCGTCCGTAACGTCGTGCCCCAGCAATAGCGAAGCAATATGAGGCGAGTTGACGATATAATTTTTGGTGCCGAAAATACTTGCTATCAGCAATTGGACATCGATATCCCGGTTGAAGCTCCCATTTTTAACACCCTCGTCAATGATCTTTTTTATCTCCAGCACATTCACCATCAATATCCGGGTGATCTTGTCGGTCAGGTCCGACCGTTTATTGATCGACATCTCCCGGTTGATCAGTTTTTGGAAACAGTTATTCACGATGATCCGGTCGATATAATTGTCTATCGCCGTGGCCAGCTTGTCCCACGAGGTCATGCGTTCGTCGTTGCCGATGTTTTGCAGCAGTGTCTGAAACGAGGATATTTTTCGCTCAAAAACTGCAAGGAACAAGCCCTCTTTCGACCCAAAATAGTAATTAAGCATGGCCATATTCACCCCCGCCTCGCCGGATATCATCCGCGTAGAAGCACCGTCAAATCCCAAGCCCGAAAACACCCGTTCGGCCACATCCAGGATATGCTCTTTCTTGTCTATTTTATCTTTATCCATCACGTTTTCCCACTGCAAAATTAATCAAACGATTGATTAATTTATAATATTTTTGTAATTGTTTTGTAAGTAGTTGATAATGAGATTTAAAAATTAATCGATTGATTAACATTCGGGAAAGAAAAGTGTTTTTTCGATTGTTAAAATGTTGATACAAATAGACTATGCCATTTATCTTTCGATATATTTGTTAGCTATGAACCGCATCAAAATCTTTATTGCCTTTTTATGCTTAGCCCAGTTCGGCTTTGCCCAAACGGCGCCGCCTGCCGACCTGGTAACCATTGAACAGAATTTTAAAAAACTGGACGTGCTGGGAAGCGTGCTATACGTAGCCGCACACCCCGACGATGAGAACACCCGCCTGCTGGCCTACCTGGCGCAGGAAAAACATTACCGTACCGGCTACCTGTCTATGACCCGCGGTGACGGCGGCCAGAATTTGCTGGGCAACGAGCAAAGCGAGCTGTTGGGCCTCATACGCACACAGGAGCTTTTGGCGGCCCGCCGCGTGGATGGCGCCGAGCAGTTTTTTACCCGCGCAAACGATTTCGGCTTTTCGAAAGGCCCGGCCGAAACGCTAAAAATATGGGATAAAGAAAAGGTGTTAAGCGACGTGGTTTGGGTGATACGCAAATTCAGGCCCGATGTAATTATATGCCGGTTTCCCACAACTGGCGAGGGCGGGCACGGTCATCATACCGCGTCGGCTATACTGGCCCAGGAGGCATTTACGGCTGCTGCCGATCCCAAACGCTTTCCCGAACAGTTGCAATATGTACAGCCATGGCAGGCTAAGCGCCTGCTATGGAACACATTTAACTTTGGCAGTACCAACACCACCGCGGCCGACCAGTTCAAAATCGACGTGGGCGTGTATAACCCGGTTATGGGTAAGGGCTACGGCGAGCTGGCCGCCGAAAGCCGCTCAAACCATAAAACGCAGGGGTTCGGTTCGGCCAGGCAGCGCGGCGAATCGTACGAATATTTCAAAACCATTTTGGGCAATGCTCCGCAAACCGACCTGATGGACGGTATAAACACATCATGGCAAAGGGTAAAAGGCGGCGGGGAAATAGGGGCGGGGATCGGCATTATACGCAAAGGTTTTGATATGGATCATCCCGATTTATCGGTGCCGGCCCTGGTACAATTGCGCGGCAGGATACAAAAACTGACAGATACCTATTGGCGCGCGCAAAAATTAAAGGAAATCGATAATTTGATAGCCGCCTGCGCGGGATTATGGTTTGAAAGCTATACAGCCGAACCCGTGTACGCCGTTAACGACAGCATGCCGGTGCGGTCGCAGATCATCAGCCGGTATAACGATAAAATTAAGTTCAATAGCATCAGCATCGGCGGAATAACCAAAAATTTCGACAGCCGCGTATTGCCGGCCAACCAGCTGCAGATCGTTAATACCACAGCATTGGCGGCCAACATTACACAGCCCTACTGGCTGTTAATGCCGCATACGCAAGGTTCATATAATATCCCCGATCAGCTCTCCGTGGGCAATCCCGAAAACCCTGATTTGCCAACAGCCGAATTTGAGTTCATAATTGATGGCAAGCCCATCCGCTTCGAACGCAGGCTGGTTTATAAATACGTCGACCCGGTTAGGGGCGAAGTTTACAGGCACCTGGAAATAACACCTCCTGTAACCGCCGATATTGCAAACCAGGATTATATTTTTACCGGCGGCCAACCGCAAAATGTGCAGGTTAAACTAAAAAGCTTCGCAAAAGCCAGCGGCAGCATCACCATAAAACCGATGCCAGGCTGGAAAGCAGAACCGGAAAAATATGATTTCGCCGGCAAAAATAAAGGCGACGAATGGACGGTAAATTTCCTGGTCCGCCCAACCGGCAGCCAGCCAAAACTACGGTAATGCAGGTAGTGGTTAACGCAAATGGCAAACCATATTCAATGGGCATACAACATATTCGTTATGAGCATATTCCCGAAATTACGCTCTTTCCGCCTTCCGAAACAAAGCTGATCGATCTTAACCTGAAACTTGCCGGGAAAAAAATAGGGTATATCGTTGGCGCCGGCGACCTGGTGCCCGATGCGCTGAAGCAGGCGGGCTATGAAGTGCATGAGCTGAGCGAACAGGAGATCATGAACGGTGACTTGTCGGGCTATGACGCTATTGTTACCGGCGTTCGTGCCTATAATGTAAATCCCCGCCTGGCGGTAGAGCAGCCTAAACTACTCGAATATGTAAAAAATGGCGGCAACCTGGTTATCCAGTACAATAACAACAACGGGCTTGTCACCAAACAAATTGGCCCCTATCCGTTTAACGTGGTTAACCGCAGGGTTACCGACGAAGATGCGAAGGTTACCATTGCAGACCCGGGGAGCCCCATATTAAACTATCCTAATAAGATTACGCAGGACGACTTCAACGGTTGGGTGCAGGAGCGCGGATTGTATTTTGTGAACGATATCGATCCGAAATATACACCCGTATTGCAAATGAACGATCCCGGCGAAGCGCCTAATAATGGCGCGCTTATTGTCGGCAATTATGGCGAGGGCCGCTTTGTGTACACCTCGCTGGCATTCTTCAGGCAGTTGCCTGCCGGGGTGCCGGGAGCCTATCGGTTATTTATAAATTTATTAAGCAAACCTAGAAATCAACCGCTGAATTAACTGGGTTAACTTGTTTTGAGGGGTAGACCACTTTTAAAACCAATGTCATGCCGAACTCGTTTCGGCACCCCACCGGCAAGGTATACGCCTGGCGAGTCACCATATGTATTCTCCTTAACAGTAAGGCGAATGTCCTGTGGGATGCCGAAATAAATTCGGCATGACGGTTTTTTACGTATACCCGTTATAAATTCAGTTATAGATTTGTAATCCAAAGGATAATAAATATAAATTTGCACATATATCTTTAACATTATGACACACCAAAGCCACACCGACGAAAAAATAAATTACGAAAATCTCTATTTCCTGGTAGGATTACTCAGCGGACTGTTTACAGGCGTTGTTATCCAGGGCAGCTGGCTTTGGATACCTGTTTTAGCCATTGTTGGCGTGCTGTTTACATCGTTTTTCCTCACAGTTTTTGTCAGAGGCCGTGCGGACGCATGATCCTGAACTGCCCCCGTTTATACGCAGCTGGAACCAGTTTTACGGCATCGTTGTAGCCTGGCTGGTGTTCCTGATCTTAGCATTCTGGCTCATCACCCTCGTTTTTGAATGAGCCTAATCGACTGGATCGTTCTTGGCGTTACGCTGCTTTCCATCGTGGTTTATGGCGTATGGAAAAGCGGCACCAACAAAAATATCGACCAGTTCCTGATGGGAGGGCGCTCCCTGCCCTGGTATCATGTCGGCCTTTCGGTAATGGCCACACAAGCCAGCGCAATCACCTTTTTATCCGCCCCCGGCCAGGCCTATTCAGACGGGATGCGCTTTGTGCAGTTTTACCTGGGCCTGCCATTGGCCATGATCGTGCTTTGCGTAACCTTCGTACCTATATTTCACCGCCTTAAGGTGTACACGGCATACGAGTTTCTCGAAAAGCGCTTCGATCTTAAAACCAGGGCCCTTACATCATTTTTATTTTTGGTACAGCGCGGGCTTTCAACCGGTATTACAATTTATGCGCCTTCGATCATTTTATCAACCATCCTGGATATCAACACCGTTTACACCACGCTTTTTATTGGCGGCCTGGTTATTTTTTACACTGTTTACGGGGGTACAAAAGCGGTATCCTATACGCAACTGCTGCAAATGAGCATCATTTTCTCGGGCATGTTTTTCGCCGGGGTGCTTATCGTGAGCCTGCTTCCGCAGGGTGTTGGCTTTACACACGCCATTAAACTCGCGGGCAAATTAGGGCGAATGAACGTGATCGACTGGAAGTTTGACCCCAATAACCGTTACAATATTTGGAGCGGCGTTATCGGCGGTTTCTTTTTGCAGCTGGCTTATTTTGGCACCGACCAAAGCCAGGTGGGCCGGTATCTTACCGGCAGCTCTGTAGGGCAAAGCCGTTTAGGGCTGATCATGAACGGTTTGCTTAAAGTGCCCATGCAATTTTTGATTTTGCTGATCGGTGTGCTGGTGTTTGCTTTTTACCAGTTTAACCGCCCGCCTATGTTTTTTAACCGGTACGAGGTGAAACAGGTAAAGCAAAGCCCCTATGCAGCGCAGTACAACAAGCTGGAAAATCAGTATGCGGCTGTGTTTGGGGATAGGAGGAGCAAAGCTGAAAACCTGATCAGGGCTTTTGACAGTCACAACCAAAGCCAGATAAACGAGGCGCAGAACGCCTTAAAGATGGCCGATAAGCGCGCTTCTGATATACGAAAGGAATCGATAGCGGTAATGAAAAAAAATAATGGGAAGGCAAACGGCGATGATACCAATTATGTATTCCTCAACTTTGTCACTCATTATTTACCGCGCGGGCTGATTGGTTTATTGATAGCGATTATTTTTCTGGCCTCTATGGGGTCGACAGCCAGTGCCCTCAATTCTTTGGCATCGACCAGCGTTGTTGATATTTATAAACGCATTATAAATCCGGGCGCGACGGACGAGAATTATTTGGCTGCCTCGCGGCTTGCCACTATATTTTGGGGCGTGGTGTGTATTGGCATGGCCTTGTATGCCAGTAAAGTAGGAAACTTATTGGAGTATGTTAATGAACTGGGCTCCTACATTTACGGAACTATTTTGGGTGTGTTTGTGGTGGCCTTTTATATAAAATGGATTGGCGGCAAGGCCGTTTTTATCGCCGCCGTTATTACCGAAATAATCATCTGTATTTGCGGTTATTACGGGGTAGTAGCCTATTTATGGCTTAACGCGATAGGTTGTATCCTGGTGATTGTGATCGCTTCGATAATTAATCCAATAGTTAATCAAACCCGGACTAAGCAGATAGGATAGATATTCCAGCCTGATTTGGCTGTTGTCTGTGCCTTTCAAATAATCATGGTTCAGATAACCTCTTTTTTCTTGCCGGCCATGCTTGCGATCAGGAAAGCGGTTGCACTAAATGCCAGTGCCGAAAAGGCGCTTACCGGTTCGTTTGCGTTATTTGCATAGGGTTGAGCTATGGCGCCCGGGATGTGAAGCATGATCAGCCAGATAAATATCATCGTTCCGAGTAACATGGCCACTATTTTTAGCTTGATCCGGAAAACAATGGCAATGCCGGCGCACATAAGCGCCGCACCCGCAAAATAAGTCCAAAACACGGGGCCGGGGATCCAGCCCGGAATTGATGGGGATATATATTTGGTGTACAAAAAGTGGCTTAGCCCATACGAAATCATGGTTATGCAAAAGAATATACGGCCGAACGGGATCAGCTTTTCAAGCCATTTTAATAAAAAAGATCTTTGGGGGCCCGGGTCAGGCGGAAAGGAACCAGCCACTACAAAGGCGCCGCCGGCCAAGGCCAGCTCCTTAAGTCCGTTTGCCCACGAACCTAAGTGATTATTGTACGGGTCGATGAGCAATTCATAGGGGACATCGCCCAAAATATACATAGCAAACAGCAGCCCGCCTAAAATAAGCGAAACCCGCCTGGGTTGCTTTTCAAGGACGATGGCAATACAAGCTATAACCACGATAACCGTAAAGGCGGCTGCCCAAAATGAAACCCAGGGCAAACCCGGCCATGCCGGGAAGAAGTTATTTCCAAATTGTCCGTAATAAAGCTGCGGAAGCACCATTCCCGCCAGGCCTATGCAAAATGCGATGCGGCTCGATTTTTTTAATATTTCCATTATGACTTGTCGGTTGTCAAAATTTAGCAAAGCGATGCCATCGATACATATCGAATTATCGCTGGGCCTGGTCGAGCACAGCCTGGTTCAGCCGCTGATATTCGTCGTCCTTGCTTGCCTTCGACAGGTCTATGCCTTCCTGGGCCGCGCGGATAGCGCCGGGCTTATCGCCCATTTTCAGGCGGATTCGCGCCTCCCATAGCTTGTACCATGGACCTTTTGGATCGGTTTTTTGGGCTTCCAGCGTCCACGCCAATGCTTTATTCATATCCTTATCATTTTCATAATAATATTGAATCGCATTAAAATAGGGCTTCTGGCGGCTGCTCATCAAGGCGTCTATGTTGGCCATTATTTCGGAGTCATCGTCGGTATGCAGGTGAATAGTTACCCCGGTATGGTCCCACACCAGGTGAAGGTCCATGGTTTTTGTCGTAGCATTCCTGAACTGTATGGTAAAAGTTTCCCGTTTTTCGGCCAGGTATTCCGGCTTTACCTTAAAGCGCAAAAAATCGTCAGCTTCCTTGTAACTGTAGGCCCCCCATTGCTTGGCGGTTTTATTCAATACGATGGTCCATTCATCCTTTTCGGGAATGGTAAACAACGAATAGGTTCCGGCGGGTACGCTGTGCCCCTCAATAATTACCTTTTCGCTGAATGTAATGGTTGTTGCGGCATTGGCGCCGGTGCGCCATACTTGTCCGTAGGGGTTTATACCGCCGAATATTACCCGGCCCTTAACGTTTGGACGCGAATAGGTAATGGTAACCTTGCCAAGGCCAAAGTCCTGTATAATGGTTTGCGTCGAGCTGGCCTCGGGTATCCTTGGCGCCTGCGCGCTGGATGTTAAACCTGAACCGGCCATTACTAAGGCCGTCAGGTACATGTATAGCTTTCTCATAATTATAATTTCATTACTAAGTTATGATTTGTAACCTAATTACTGCAAAAACGAAACTAAAATTACGGAAAACCGGACACTGTACAAAATAAAAGCCCCCTCACACTTGCTGTTCGGGGGCTTTCAACCTAAACCTTATCACAATTGAACTGGTAAGATTACCAGTCCGCTTAATTCCCGCAATAACTATACCAATTTTTAACTTAAAATGATTTATTTTAAGTTATTGGAAATCAAACCGGGTTTACCCGACCACCGGCCGCATTGGTCATCGCTGTCATGCCAAATTGTATGTTATTAAATACTGCTTAGCTTCTTTTTTCTGCGCAGCCAGGCATCAAAAAAGAACAGCGCTGCCACCACGTCGAAAAACACGAAGCCGTTAACAACCGGCCTTGTCAGGAAATTTTGTGCCCGCATTGTTTTCAACGCTGATGGTATTGCCGAGTTTATATCTGCCGGGGCAAGGTGAACATGGGCGAATGTATACACCAGTAACGCCGTTATCGTGATCGCAAAAAACAAGGCGATGCCCAAAATGATACGTTTGTTGATGGCGGCTTTCAATGGCTTTTGCGCCTGTTCGGCACGGATAGCCTCCATAACGTTATAAGTGAACGCCATGGGTGGCTCATCCGCTTCTATCGCCGCAAACTCAGCGTTCAGGTCCAGCAGTTCCTGGTATTTTAGCCTTACGGCCTCATCCGACGCGATCATCGACCTGATGGCTTGCTGCTCATCAGCGGGACAGCTGCCGTCGATATAATTCCAAAGTTTTTCCTCTATATTCATATCAGTTCCTTAGCTTCCTGTTTTAAATTGCGCTCCAGTTTTTCTTTTAACCGCTGGCGCGCCCTGAATAATTTTACCTTCACCGTATTCGCTTCCATGCCCATAGCCCGGCCAATTTCCTCCAGCGACTGCTCGCCCTTGTAGAATAGAGTGATGATCGCTGCGTCGTCAGGTAAAAGTTGCCCGATGGCCTGGTTTAAATAAAACGATCTCGACTTATTTTCGGCATTATTAATATCAAAGGCCGATGTTTGATTCTCAACCTGTATATAAGTGTTTTCGTCATCTATCGAGTCGGTGTTAAGCCGCTTTTTTCGCAGAAACGTCATCGACGTTGTATAAACAATGCTGTACAGCCAGGTACTGAATTTCGATTGCCCCTGGAACGATGCCAATGAGCGGAACGCTTTTATAAAGCAGTCCTGCGCTATTTCCTCGGCATCTTCCCTGCTTTTTGCAAAACGCAGGGCAAGCGTAAATACAAACCGCTGGTGGCGTTTAACCAGTTCGGTATACGCCGCCTGGTTGCCCCCCAGTGTTTCCTGTATCAATTCCAGATCCGAAAGCTTGCTTTGCATTTGTTATAGCTCTCTGACGCTATGTATCCCGGCAAGGTTACACAATATGTAAATATAGTCAGTTTAAAGCGGTAACCATTCTTCATCTATTAACCTTTCCACCCACTACAACCTTTACAACCCTTACAACTCGTTCCAACCACTACCCCCACAAACTTTTTTCCCCATCCCTGTAACCTCCTGTAAAAAAGCGTGGTCATAGCTGACAAATACCTCGCAGTGAGGTGATAATTATTCATTAACTTTAAAACTACAGATTATGGAAGATCACGCAAGAGAATTAGGGGTTTTGGTGGCAATTTTAGTTCCCCTGGCCTTATTCGCAATGGTGTTTGGTATTGTTTACCTGGCCAAACGCGAAAGAATGGCAATGATTGAGCGGGGCATGGACCCACGCAGGTATAAACCACAATCGGCGCCGTTTCAAAACTTAAAATGGGGCTTGTTGCTTATCGGCGCCGGCTTCGGTTTATTTTTGGCCTATATCCTGGATAACACCGCATTCAGCAGGATGGGCCAAATGAACGACGGCGGCAACACGGCCATTTATTTTTCACTCATCGCTTTATTTGGCGGCGTCGGGCTATTGGTTTCTTACCTTATCGAAAAAAGGGAAACTGAAAAAAACGATAGGGTTGATTAACTGAAATATCTTTCCTTCAGGATATTTAAATGGTGCAGTTCATGCCCGGCTATCATATAAAGTAAGGCCCTCACAGAAACCGGGTTGCCGCTGGCAATCCCTTTTTGTGTTTCCTGCTCTTCGGTAAGCGAACGAAACAAATACAGGTTGGCCTCGCGCACTGTCTTAAATTCATCAGCCAGGTCGTCGAGCGTCCGTGAATTAAAAGTGGCCTTCAGCATATAAACATCCTGGTCAAAACCGGGCAGGATCGTTTCCTCGCGCGAGAAGCAAAGTACCCGATAAGCAAAGGTCCGCTCGGCATCCATCATGTGCCCCAGCACTTCTTTAATGGTCCATTTCCCCTCGTCATAAGCATAGCCGGCCTTGCCGGCGGGCAAGCTTTTAAAAAATTGATAAGAGCTTTCCTTAAGATCTTCCAGTATTTTTATAATAGGTTCATCGCCAACAAGGTCAATGTATTTGCCGTAGTACGGTGCGTACTCGTCAGGCTGCGGCCGGTTTGTCATCTTTTATATTTTTTAATACGATCCTAAAAGTAGTTCCCTTGCCAAGCTCCGAATCGCGGACAAATATTTGCCCGTTGTGATAGTTTTCTATCATGCGCTTGGTTAACGACAGGCCCAATCCCCAGCCCCGCTTGCGCGTGGTATACCCCGGCTGGAATACGGTCTCAAATTTCGACCGCGGAATGCCCTTGCCCGTGTCGCTTACATCAATAAACACCTGGTTCTTAACTTTACTGCCCGAAATGTGGATCTTTATTTCGCCTTTTCCGTCAATGGCGTTCACGGCATTTTTAAGCAGATTTTCCAATACCCAGTCAAATAAAGGCACATTTAAGCCTGCTCTCACCTCACGGTTTCCATCTATTTCAAAGCTAATGTTTTTACTAACGCGCACTTTAAAGTAATCCACAAAATCCTTTACCACGTCAAATACCGGGTGCGCTTCCAATTTTGGCGTCGAGCCGATTTTCGAAAAGCGGTCGGCCACGATCTCCAGCCGTTTAACATCGTTTTCCATTTCGCCGATCAATGGGTCTTCCGCAGCATTGAATTTCTCCTTCATTAACTCGATCCATGCCATTAACGACGAAATGGGTGTGCCGAGCTGGTGCGCTGTTTCTTTAGCCAGCCCCACCCAAACCTGGTTTTGTTCTGATTTTCGCGACGAGCTGAACGCAGCGTAAGCAGTGATCAAAAATATGGCGATAACCGTTAACTGTATATACGGAAAGTACCGCAGTTCGGTCAGCAGCGGCGAATCTTTATAATAAACCAGCCAGGGATTGCCTAAAACAACAAGGTGTATCGGTGCGTGCTGCTTTTTCATATAAGCCAGTTCCGATTGGAAATAAGCAGGGTCGTAAGTGAGTTTTTTATTTCCCTCAGCGGCAAGTTTGATAAAGGTTTTTGTCGAATCCAGGGCCCGCACAAACTGGATATCGCCCCGGGCGTTCGTTACGATGGCCGGTACTACCGAACTGTCGATCACGGCAAAAACATAGTTTAAAAAATCGTTATCGTCCGATGATAAAACTTGTTTCTGGCTCATGGCCCATACCTGTGCACGCGTACGCTCGGAGCGCCCGATATTTCGCACCAGGTACCGGGTATATAGTAACGAGCCGAAGGCAATTACCAGTGCAAAGCTAAGCAGCGAATATTTCCAGCGTTTTTTTTGCCGGTACGGGTTTGTCATTGACATATAGATCCGGAAGCGTGGCAAATTACGCAAAAAGTTTAGTAGTCAAAAAGCCGGCAGTGTCAGGCCAGCAATCGCTTTTAAAATCACCAGCAGTTACCCTCTCTTCGCTACGCGAAAAGAGGGTGATCGAGCGGCTTAGCGATGATCGGGTGAGTACTCATGAAGCGACTTGCCACCAATGCGCCATGGCAATAACTCACCCCGACTATCCCGTACATACGGGACTGGTCGGTCCACTCTTCGCTGTGCGAAAAGAGGGCGAAAAATGTTAAAAACAATTTTCCTGAGTGTCAGGCCAAAAACAACTTTTGGCGTTTGGCTCCTTCCCGCCTCACGCGCTATCCAACTAAAAACTATCTTTGCAGCCTATGCCAGATAAAAAAGTCAGGGTACGTTTTGCACCAAGCCCAACAGGCGGCTTGCACCTGGGCGG
>Ga0134126_10004252_pt1 | contig 17926 bp, 15 predicted proteins | sample KB31752_FD_96881 | JGI IMG/M metagenome (GOLD analysis project Ga0134126, IMG submission 96881) | Terrestrial soil microbial communities with excess Nitrogen fertilizer from Kellogg Biological Station, Michigan, USA - KB3-175-2 | ecosystem: Environmental > Terrestrial > Soil > Unclassified ...
GCGCTCTGGGCGGACGCGCCGGAGGCTCGCGTACGCGAGTCGCTCGCCCGCATCGCCGAGAGCCAGCGGCTGACGTTCACCGCGGCGCCGCCGATCGCCTCTACCGGCTCTGCGCTAGAGCCCGAGGACGGGGTGGTGCTGGCCAACACCTTCTACAGCCACTTCGTCTACGAGGCGCTGGCCCGCCACGGCGGCTTCGCGAATGCGCTCCGGCTCATGCGCGAGCGCTACGGGCCGATGCTGGCCAGAGGCGCGACCACGCTCTGGGAGAGCTTCGAGCCGACCGCCAGCCTCTGCCACGGCTTCTCCGCGACGCCGACCTACCAGCTGTCGCGCCGCGTGCTCGGCGTCGCGCCGGCCGCGCCGGGCTTCGCCGAGATCGAGCTGGCGCCCGACCTCGCCGACCTCGACCACGCCGAGGGGGTCGTCCCCACCCCGCGCGGCGATGTCGAAGCGCGGCTGGAGCGCACCCAGGACGGCTTCGTCGCCCGCTACCGCTCCCCCATCGGCGTCGCCGCCCGCGCCGCCCCGCCGCCCGGCCACATCATCGCCGACTGGCCGGCGCTGACGGGCAAGGAGATCGAGATCCGGTTCGAGCGGACCGCGGCGGCGGCATAGATCCGTCGGCCGCCCTGCGCCCCCTCCACCACCCGGCTGCGCCGGGCGGTCCCCCTCCCCCGCTGCGCGGGGCAGGAAAAGGTGAAGCGGCGCCGCTGCATTCTTTCCTGCCCCGCGTAGCAAAGCGGAACGGGGGACCGCCGCGCGCAGCGCGGTGGTGGAGAGGGCGCAAGGCGACGTCACCGCACTGGCATGTTTGCCGTGTCTCATCTCCGCTACAATGCTCGTAATTTCGGCAAACCAGCCCAGAAAGGCGGAGCGCACTCGTTGACCGCCGTTCGCTGACATGCGAGCGTGAGCGAGAATGACGGAAACCGCGCTGAAGTGAGCGGCTCCGCTCGGGAGGGGATACGACCATGACGAAAGGCGCATTCCGCCTGGCCGCCTCGGCGCTCGCGCTGACGGCGCCGCTGGCCGCCGCCGGCCACGCGCGCGCGGCCGACGCCGACGCGACGGCCGCTGTCGACGCTACCGCAACGGCGACGGCGACCGCCGACGCCTCCGCGCCGGTCGCCACCGCCGCCCCGCTGACCATCACCGCCGAGCGTCGCACGGTGAACCTGCAGACCGCGCCGCTCGCCGCCAGCGTGATCGGCGGCCAGCTGCTGCGCGACAAGAACATCACCGCGCTCGACGACCTGCAGTTCCACACGCCGTCGCTGACCGTGAGCGACTTCGGCCAGGGCAACCTCTTCAACATCCGCGGCATCGGCAAGGACCTCACCAACGTCCAGACCCCGTCGGGCGTGGTCACCTACTGGGACGGCGTCGCGGCCTTCCCGGGCTTCTTCCAGGACGCGCCGTACTATGACATCTCCAACGTCGAGGTGCTGCGTGGTCCGCAGGGCACGTTCGCCGGCCAGAACGCCACCGGCGGGGCGATCTTCATCACCACCAACGATCCGACCCTGCATGGGCGGCCCAGCGGCCTGGTCGAGGCCGGCTACGGCTCGTACGACGACGTGCTGCTGCGCGGCTATCTCAACGTGCCGGTGAACGACGACCTGGCCCTGCGCGTGGCCTGGAACGGCGAGAAGCGCGGCTCCTTCTACTCGGTGAGCGGCCCCTGGACGACGCCGTGGGGCGGCGCGCCCGGCCGCCTGCTGGAGGGCAGCTTCCGCGTCGGCCTGCTCTGGCAGCCGACCGACCAGTTCAAGCTCGTGGCGAAGGGCGAGTACAACTACATCGACCACGGCGGCTCGCTGGCCGACCCGGCAAGCTTCGACGGCGTCCACCTGAACCCGTCGGACCCATTCAATGTCACCAACAATGCGCTGAACTTCGGCACCGACAAGTTCTATCGGCTGTCGCTGAACATGAGCTACACGCTGCCGGACGGGATCGTGCTGCGTTCGATCTCCGGCTACCAGTACGGGATCACCAACCAGCAGGTCGACATCGACGGCACGTCGATCTTTCCGTTCATCTTCGCCGACTACGCGAACGAGCGGATCTGGTCGCAGGAGCTGAACGCGGTCTCGCCCGACAAGGGGCCGCTGCGCTGGGTCGCCGGCCTCTATTTCCAGAATGACGTCGTCGATATACCGCCCGGATCACCGCCGGGCTCGGGCTTCGACATCGGCCTGCCGCAAGGCATCTTCGACATCAACATCATCTACCACACGCCGAAGGACACCGACGCCGTCTTCGGGCAGGTGACCTACGACATCACCCCGCAGTGGCAGATCGAGGCCGGCGCGCGCTTTACCCATTCTCGCTTCACCCTCGACGACAACAACTTCGTCAACTTCGACCCCTCTGCCGGCCTGGTCCTGCATGCCTCGACCGACGACAACGCGGTGACCGGCAAGGTGGCGCTGAACTTCAAGCCGAACGACGACAACTTCTTCTACGTCTTCGCCGCCGAGGGCCATAAGCAGAACGGCATCAACACCGACCCGGCGACGCCGTTCGGGCCGGAGGACGTGACCGATTTCGAGCTGGGCTGGAAGCCGACCTTCTTCGACGGCCACATGCGCGCGCAGATCGGCGGCTACTACACGCTCTACCGGCACTTCCAGCTGCAGTTCACGACGCCCGCCGAGACGAACCTGATCCAGAACGTCACCGGCACGACGACCATGTATGGCGTCGAGGCCGAGACCCAGGCGGTGTTCGGGCCGCTCAGCTTCGAGGCTGGCGGCTCGTACCAGCACAGCCGGCTCGGCGAGGCGCTGATCGTCGACCCGGTTCCCGTACCGCCCGCACCGGTGGAACTCGGCGGCCGGCCACTGCCGCTCGCGCCGCAATGGACGCTCAATGTCGGCGGCCAGTACGTGTTCGCGCTACCCGGCGATGCGACGCTGACGCCGCGCGTCGACTACTCCTACATCGGCAGCCAGTGGGCGACGCCGTTCCAGCGCTTCGGTGAATTTCTGCCGGCGCGGAACCTCGTCAACACGCAGCTGACCTGGGCGAAGGCGCAGTGGAAGGTGACGCTGTACTCCACCAACGTCACCGACCTTCACTACATCATCGCCACGAACGTGGGCCTGCCGTTCTCGCCGCTGCGCTACGCGGGGGCGCCACGCCAGTACGGCTTCCGTGTAGAGCGGGCGTTCTAGTCGCCATTTGCTCCCGCCCCGGGAGGGGCGGGGCTCGGGGTGGGGGCCGTTTCAGACAAGGCCGCCATCGGCGCACTGCGCCGGATCGGCGGCCAATCCGACGGAGCCCCCATCCCAACCCCTTCCCTCGAGGGGAAGGGCTACTGATACTGCCCGTGGATGCGCAGGCCGATGACTTCGGCGGGGCCGCGGTCGCGGTTGTAGGCCGGGTTCACGACGGTCTGGCTGTCCAGCGTCAGGTGCACGCCCTTGAAGACGCCCAGGCTGTAGTAGGCCTCGAGGATGCTCTCAGGCCCCGGATGCGGCAGCTTGCCGTCGCCGACCAGGATGCCGAGCCCGCCCGCGTTCAGGAACGCCTCGTGGATCTTCGAGATGCCGTTGACCGCAACCGCTATCGCCAGCGTGTCGTCCTTGCGCCCCCACCGGGCGCCGCTGATCGAGGCGCCGGCGGCCACGGTGCGGTCGATGTCGGTGTACTCGTACGACTCGTAGTCGCCGTTGCTCCAGCCGGCCCGCAGGAACAGGCCGGCGTCGTCGCTGACCGGCTGCTCGACGTTCAGCGTGATGCCCGGCCGGCTGCGGAAGTGGCGCACGCGCCCGGTGTCCGGCAACTCGCCGGTCGCCGCGGCGAGCGCCAGGGCGTCGTCGTAGCGGCCCATCTCGGCGCGCGAGACGAAGCCGAGCAGCTTGATCTTGCCTTCGCGGCCCAGCCACTTCTGGCGCAGCTCGACCTCCCCGTCCCACTGGAACTCGCCGAAATGCGGCGACAGCTCGCCAGAGTTGGGGATGGTCGACATCTTCATCACGCCGCCGCGGAGCGTCCAGTCGCCCTCGTACCACTCGATGACGCCCCCCTCTGAGAAGCCCCAGGCGTCCGCCGCGTAGTCCCATGAGCCGGTGTCGATCAGAGCCCAGTTCAGGACATCGTTCTTCGGGTCGTGGGCGTAGGCGTTGTCGTCCATCACGTCGGTCAGGCTGAACTTGCCGACCGTGACGACGATGCGGTTCCTGGTGGTCTTGCCGCCGAACTCCATCATGTCGCGGTCGACGTCGGCGTCGCCGCCGCCGAGCTCGATGGTCTGGCGATAGAGGTAGCGCTGCAGGCGGTAGTAGGGCGAGGCGTGGCCGACCTTGGCCCCCTCCCCGTTCACGAAGCCGGCGACGCCCAGCGTATTGCCCGGCGCGAAGCCCTGGTTCATGTCCTCGTCGAACCAGAACTGCGCGCCCTTCCAGGGGCGCAGGCCGACGATCAGCGACGCGTCCAGCGTGTTGGCGCGCTCGACCGCGCCCGGCAGGCTGTTCGGCCCCTCGTAAGGCGAGCGCATCGACGGCTTGTACTGGAAGACGTCGGTGCCCTGCAGCTGGATGGCCCACCAGCGGTCGGACTTGCCGTTGTCGGTCGACTGATCGGCCTGCTCCGGCGGCTGCGACGCGGGCGGCGCCTCCGACCCGGCCTGCGGGTCGGCGCGGACGGCGCACGGCGTGGCGGCGAGGCCGAGAGCCAGGCCAAGCAGGCCAAGCGCCAAGCCTGGGCCGATCGTCTCCGTTCGGCTGTTCATCCCGGATCCGGCCCCTCTTTTGCGTCTACGCGGGTGGCTTGAGCGGATTGCGCGACAGCTCGTTCACCAAAGCGACGAGGACAGACTAACCGCCGCCCAGCAGCGCCTTCGCCCCGCTCCAGAGCGACTGGGCGATCTCGCCGGCGGGGCGGTCGCTGGCGAGGCGGGCGGACTGGCCCGCCCAGGCCTGCATGCGCTCGATGTCGCCGGCCTTGGCGGCCTCCATCGCCAGGCCGCGGGTGAGGCCGCGCTGCACCGGATAGGGCGCGGGCGACGGCGCGTCCGGGGCGGTGGCGGCGCGGGCGTAGGCGTTGGCGAGGCTGCGGCCCGGTCGACCGCTGAAGGCGCGGGTGACCATGGTGCCTTCCGGCGCGGCCTCGGCGAGCGCGGCGGCCCAGGCCGGGTTCGTCTTGGCCTCGGGCGCGCGCAGAAAGCCGGTGCCGACCTGCACGGCGCTGGCGCCCAGCATAAGCGCCGCGGCGACCCCGCGCGCGTCGGCGACGCCGCCGGCCGCCACCACCGGGACCTGCACCGCGTCCGCCACCGCCGGGACCAGGGCGAAGAGGCCGACGAGGCTGCGCTCGGCGTAGCCCGCGTCGAACGCGCCGCGGTGGCCGCCGGCCTCCATGCCCTGGGCGACGATCACGTCGGCGCCGGCGTCCTCGGCGGCCTTGGCCTCGGCGAGCGTGGTGGCGGTGGCCCACCAGGAGATGCGGCGCTCTTTCAGCTTCGCCACGAACGCCGGCGGATAGAGGCCCATGATCGACGACACCACCGCCGGACCGGCCTCCAGCAGCGCCTCGCACTGGGCGTCGAAGTCCAGCAGCGCGAGGTCGCCGGCCTCCGGCGCGGGCTCGGGCCCCCATTGGGCGAGGAAGGTGCGGACCTCGGCCTCATGCGCGGCGTCGCGCACGGCCGCCGGGCCGGGGATCCAGAGGTTGAACTGGAACGGACCGTTGCTGATGGCGCGCATTTCGGCGGCCCAGGCGCGGATCTGCTCCGGCCTCATCACAAGCGCCCCGCACGCGCCCATGCCGCCGGCGGTGGCGATCGCGGCGGCGAGCGGGGCCGGACAGGCGCCGGCCATCGGGGCCATCAGGATTGGAATGCGCAGGGCGAAGCGTTCGCAGAACGCTTCCGCGCGGGCGATGGGCGCGCGGGCGGTGGGGGTCAGCTGGTCAGCCATGCGCGAACCCAAGCGCCACGGCGGCCACCGCCGTCAAGCCCACCACCAGCCCGGGCGGCGCTTTCCAGGCGGCGAGCAGCAGGAAGGCGGCCAGCACCAGGCCGACGTCGAACGGCGTGGCGACCGCGGTGGTCCAGACCGGGTTGTAGAGGGCGGCGGCCAGCAGGCCGACCACGGCGGCGTTGGCGCCCATCAGCGCGCCGCGCGCCTCGCGCCGGCCGCGCAGCGCGTTCCAGAACGGCGTCGCGCCGACGATGAGCAGGAACGACGGCGCGAAGATCGCCACGAGGCAGAGCGCCGCGCCCGCCCAGCCGTTCGGCGCCGGTCCCATCGCCGCGCCGAGGTAGGCGGCGAAGGTGAAAAGCGGCCCGGGCACAGCCTGCGCCGCGCCGTAGCCGGAGAGGAACGTGGCCTGGCTTATCCAGCCGGGCGGGACGACCTCGGCCTGCAGCAGCGGCAGCACCACGTGGCCGCCGCCGAACACCAGCGAGCCGACCCGGTAGAACCGCGCGAAGAGGTCGAGCCAATGGCTGCCGCTGGCGCTCGCGACGAACGGCAGGCCGATGAGCAGGACGGCGAACAGCGCCAGCGCCGCCGCGCCGGTGCGCCGGCCCACGATGGTCGGCAGCTCGGGCCGCACAGCGTCATCGCCTGAGCGCAGCAGCGCGAAGCCGATCGCCAGGCCCGCGGCGATCACCGCCAGCTGGGTGATCGCCGCGGGCGCCCAGAGCGCGGCCAGGGCGGCGACGACGGCGATGGTCGCGCGCTCGCGACCCTGGGCCAGCGTGCGGGTCATCGCCAGCACGGCCTGGGCGACCACCGCGACGGCCGCGAGCCTGAGGCCATGCAGCCAGTCGCTGCCGATGACACGGCTCAGCGCCGGCGCGGCGAAGGCGAAAAGCACCATCAGCAGCGCCGAGGGCGTCGTGAAGCCGAGCCAGGCCGCCGCCGCCCCGCTGTAGCCGGCGCGCGAAAGGCCGATCATCAGCCCGGTCTGGCTGCTGGCCGGTCCAGGCAGGAACTGGCAGAGCGCCACGATATCCGTGAAGGCCGCGTCGTCCAGCCAGCGACGCCGCTCGACGAACTCGGCGCGGAAGTAGCCGAGATGGGCGACGGGTCCCCCGAACGAGGTGCAGCCCAGCTTCAGGAAGGCGAGGAACACCTCCAGCGGCGAGCCCGCCGGCCGCGCCGTCCCCGCCTGCGCCATCGCCGCGACATCCGCCATGCGAAGCGTCCTCACGCGCCCGTTTCAGACGTCAGATAGCGGAACCGTATCCGGCTCGGAAGGTTCGGTAGGGCGTGCGCGTCATCGAAAGGAGCCACGCCATGGCCAAGGCTGACGCCGAGAACCCGCGCGCCTGCACGCAGCGGATGGAGAAGCTGTTCCACGACACCGCCGCCGAGCTTAGAAGCGACGTCGGCGGCCTGGAGCGCGCCTTCCACGACGACGACAAGAAGTCCGAGCTGGCCTGGAGCTGACCTGCTTTGCCGCAAAATGTCCCGATCCGGGCCCAGGTTCGTGCTTTGGCGACCGACTACGACGGCACGCTCGCCAGCCACGGTGACGTGCATGCCGCGACGCTGGCGGCGCTGCATCGCCTGAAGGCGAGCGAGCGCCACCTGATCATGGTCACCGGGCGCGAGTTGCCGGACCTGAGGCGCGTCTTCCCGCAGGTGGCGCTGTTCGACCTGGTGGTGGCCGAGAACGGCGCGCTGCTCTGGCGGCCGGGGTCGGGTGAGGAACGCCAGCTGGCCGCCAGCCCGCCGCCCGCGTTCGTGGAGGCGCTGAGGCTCGCCGGCGTGCAGCCGCTGGCGGTCGGCCGTTCGATCGTCGCGACCGCCAACGAGTACGCGGCGGTGGTCGAGCTGGCTATCCGGGAGCTGGGGATCGGCTGGCGGACCATCCTCAACAAGGACTCGGTGATGAGCCTGCCGGCCGGCGTCGACAAGGCGAGCGGCCTGGCTGCGGCGCTGGAGACCCTGGGGCTCGCGGCCGCCGACGTGCTGGGCGTCGGCGACGCGGAGAATGATCACGCGTTCCTGGCCGAGTGCGGCGTCGCGGCGGCGGTCGCCAACGCGCTGCCCGACCTGAAGGCGGCGGTCGACATCGTCACGCCCGAGCCGGAGGGCGCGGGCGTCGCGTGGCTGATCAAGCAAGTGCTGGAAGATGCGGAGGGCTTCGCGGCGCTGGCCAGCCGCAGGAAAGTCGCCTCCGCCTAGCGACCCGCCCCGCCCTACGACGCCGGCTTCGCGAACAGCGCCGCGTCGAGCGGGGGGTTGATCTCGACCGAGGCGAGGCGGACGCCGGAGGCGTCCGGGCCGCGGCGGGTCAGCTGGGCGAACGGCATGCGCACGCCGTCGACCAGCCGCCAGTTGGTGAAGATCACCTCGCGCGCGACGCCCTTCTCGGTGATCCGGTAGCAGCACAGCAGGCCCATCGACGGGTCGATCAGCGCGTCGTAGGTGTCTGCATCGCCGAAAGTGACGCGCACCACGCTCCACGTGTGGTCCTGCTCGTCGGCGGTCCCGGCGAGCGCCGCCTGCGCGCCGCCGCGGCCGGAGAAGGCCTCGCCGAACTCCAGCGCGGCGTAGCGGCGGGCGGCTTCGGCGGCGCCCGGATCGTCGGCCGCCTTGCCGTCGGCGCCGGCGCGCCAGGCCCCGTCCGGCGTCGCCGCCTGCACCTGCTTGCCCGCGCCGCTGTCGCTTTCGATGCGCAGGCGGCCGTCGCGGTCCATCCAGATCGAGCCGGACCGGCGCCCCGTCGCGTCCTCGAAATAGACGCGCTCGCTGAACGACTGCAGCTGATCGTAGGCCGGGCCGCGCCAGGCGCGGTAGCGGTCGATCAGCTCGCGCAGGTTCCGCGCCGGCGGACCGAGGTCCGGCCGGTCGGGCGCGATCTGCGCCCCGGCCGGCGCGCCGAGCAACACGAGCGCCAGCGCCGCGCCAAGGGCCGCCGCCGCGGCCCGTCTCGTTCTTGTCGTGACCGACATCCCACCTCCGACCGCGTTCTGATACCATCGCCGCCGCGCCTCGCCAGGGCCGGCGCGCCACATTCATGCGGGAAGGACGCTGTGACGCTGGACGAGACCGCCGACATCGCCGGCGACCGCATCGCCCAAGACGATGTCGCCTACTCGCCGACGGTCGGCGTGCGGCGCGCGCACGAAACGCCGCTGGTGGCCGCCACCGACGCGGCGCTGGACGGCTACGGACGGCTGATCGACGACCCGTCGGCCTGCGAGATCGAGATCGTGCGCTGGCCAGCGCAGGGCTGGCGGCCGGTGGATGCGAACTCCGGCGACCAGGGCGGCGTCACCGAAGGCCTCTTCGAGTTCGCCTGGCGCGGCCAGACGCTCTATGCGCGCAACAATGCGGTGGGCGATTCGTACCTGTTCGGCTGGAGCACCTGGCCGGAGGAAGCCTCGACCGAGGGTCCGCCCGGCCCGCGCGAACGCGCGCTGATCTGGCGGGCCAACTACCACCCCGACGGCGGCCAGATGATCTGGCCGGTGAACCGCGAGAGCTTCGTCGTGCCGCTCGCCCTGCCCGGCGACGACGTGACCCCGGCCTCGTTCGTGAGCTTCTGGTGCGACGGGACGCGCGGCCTCTACATCCGGCCCAATGTCTGGCACGGCGCGTTCGTCCCGCACGCCGACAGCGCGACCTTCCTCGACCGGCAGGGCCGCGTCCACGCCCGCGTCTCGGTCGACTTCCCCAAGGAGTTCGGCTGCCACCTCGCCGTGCCGCTCGGGCGGCCGCAAGGCTCTTGATCCAGCCGGCAAGACTCGCTCGACTGCATCGCTCATGTCCGATCACGCCCACCGCCATCACGACGCCCACGATCACGACCACGATCACCACCACGATCGCGATCGGGGGCACGATCGGGGGCACGGCCACGCCCACGGTCACCATCATGCGCCGGCCGACTTCGGCAGCGCCTTCGCGATCGGCATCGCGCTTAACGGCGCCTACGTGATCGGCGAGGCGGCGTACGGCTTCTACGCCAACTCGCTGGCCCTGCTGGCCGATGCCGGCCACAACGCCGGCGACGTGGTCAGCCTGGCCCTCGCCTGGCTCGCGGCGACGCTGGCCAAGCGCGCGCCGTCGATCGGCTTCACCTACGGCCTCGCCTCGTCCTCGATCCTGGCTGCGCTCGCCAACGCGGTGCTGCTGGCGCTGGTCACCGGGGCGATCGCCTGGGAGGCGGTGCTGCGCCTGATGACGCCGGAGCCGGCCGCCGGCGCGCTGATGATGGCGGTGGCCGCGGTCGGCATCGTGGTCAATGCGGTCACCGCGATGATGTTCGCGTCCGGCCGCAAGAGCGACCTCAACATCCGCAGCGCCTTCCTGCACATGGCCGCCGACGCGCTGGTGGCGCTGGGCGTGGTGGTGGCCGGCGGCGTCATCCTGGTCACCGGCTGGCTGTGGCTCGACCCGGTGGTCAGCCTGGTGATCGGCGCGGTGATCACCTGGGGAACCTGGTCGTTGCTGCGCGAGGCGCTGCGTCTGGCGCTGGCCGGCGTGCCGGCCGGCGTCGACCGCGGCGGCATCGCCAGCTACCTCTCGGGCCTGCCCGGCGTCACCGAGGTGCACGACCTGCACATCTGGGGGATGAGCACCACCGAGACGGCGCTGACCGCCCACCTTGTGCGCCCGGGCGCGGCGATCGACGACGCGCTCTTGGCCGAGGTCTGCGGCGAACTGAAGCGGCGCTATTCGATCCACCACGCCACGCTGCAGATCGAGAGCGGCGCCGCCCCCTGCGAGCTCGCCGACCACGCGGCATAGCCGCATCGCCCTCTGGGGCGCTGGCGCGACCGGCCGTTCGCTGCTCAAATCGCGGGCATGGTTGCAGCAACCCCGGAAGCGTCCCCGGAGACGCGAACGCGCAAGCCCAAGGGGCAGGGCCACGAGCGGCGGGCAGAGATCCTGGCCGCGGCGAAGGCGCTGATCCTGGCCGAGGGCGACGCCGGCTTCACCACGCGCCAGCTCGCCGCCCGCGTCGGGCTCTCGCAGACCGGGCTCTACGTCTACTTCAAGAGCCGCGAGGAGATCTTCGATGCGCTCTGCCGCGAGAGCTTCGCGGCGCTGGCCGCCGAGTTCCGCGCGGTGGAGACGTCGATCCCGCCGGGGCGCGAGCGCTTGCGCGCGCTGGGCCGCGCCTACATCGGCTTCGGCCTCGCCCACCCCAACGAATATCGCCTGACCTTCATGGACGGGCCGGGCGTCGCCAAGCACCCGATGACCGGCCTCGAGGCCCCGTTCGACAGCCAGGGCGCGGGCAACCAGGTGTTCCTGATGATCCGCCGCAATCTCGAGGCTGCGCTGGCCGCCGAGGGGAAGCTGGAGACGCAGGACCTGACGCTGGCGACCCACACGGTGTGGTTCGCGCTGCACGGCCTCGTCGCGGCGTTCATCGCCCGGCCGCTGTTCCTGAAAGCCGAGCCGGCGGCGCTGATCGAGGCGATGCTGGCCAGTCTTTGAGGCTCGCGTCGAGGCTTGCGCCGGACGCGCTGCGGCGGTAACTGTTCATCGAACACTAATCGATGAACAGGAATCGATTGCGATGGCATACGACCAGCCCAACAGCATCCGTGCAGTGACCAGCGACGGCGCGGGGCGCCTCGTGGTGAGCGACCTGGCGCCGCCGGATCCGGGCCCAGGCGAAGCGCTGATCCGGGTGTCGGCGGTCTCGCTGAACCGCGGCGAGGTGAAGGTGGCGCTGGGCGCAGCGGCCGGCTGGCGGCCCGGCTGGGACTACGCCGGCGCCGTCGTGCAACCGGCCCGAGACGGCGGCGGTCCGCCGGCCGGCGCGCGGGTGGTGGGCTTTGCGCCCAGCGGCGGCTGGAGCGAACTGGTGGCCGCAAGTCCGCCGTTCCTCGCGGCCCTGCCGGACCAGGTGTCGTTCGAGGCGGCCTCGACCCTGCCGGTGGCGGCGGGCACGGCGTCGATGGCGCTGACCAAGGGCGCGGCGAAGCCCGGGCGGCGCGTGCTGATCACCGGCGCCTCGGGCGGCGTCGGGGTCTACGCGATCCAGCTGGCGGCGGCCGCCGGCGACGAAGTCACTGCCTGGATCCGCAACCCGGCCAACGCAGCGCTGACGCGCGAACTGGGCGCGGCCCACGTGACGATCGGCGCCGCGCTGGCGTCCGACATCGGGCCGTTCGACCTCATCCTCGACTCGGTCGGAGGCCAAAGCCTCGGAACCGCGCTCGGCCTCTTGGCGCCCGGCGGCGCCTGCGTGCTGCTCGGCGCATCGGAAGGCGCCGTCACCTCCTTCGACGCATCGAAGTTCCGCGTCGGCGGCACCAGCCTCTACGCCCTGGCCATGAACTGGGAGCTGCAGCACACGACGCCCTCGGCCGTGCTCGCCGGGGTGGTTGCGCTCGCCGCCGAGGGCCGGCTGAAGCCGGTGATCGAGCGGCGCGCGCCGATCGAGGACATCGACGCTGTCGCCCGCGAGCTGGTGGACCGCAAGTTCGCCGGCAAGGCCGTGCTGACGTTCTGACGGGTCTGCGGCTCAGCGCCAGACCAATATGCGCCAGTCCTAGCGGTGCGTAGCTGGATTTTCCGCCGGCCTGCTGTCGATTCGTGGGCGCGTCGCTCGTCATACTGGCGACGCGCCGGCGGCGGCTGGCGCAAGCATGGGAGACCGTCATGACTGAAGCGCTCAGCCCCACCCTCGACCGATCCGTGATGCAGACACCGCCCGTCGTTGGGGCTGAAGCCTGGGAGGCGGCGCGGCAGGCGCTCCTCGTCAAGGAGAAGGCGCTGACCCGCGCCCGTGACGCGATGGCCGCCGAGCGCCGGCGGATGCCGTGGCTGGCGGTCGAGAAGGCCTATGCCTTCGAGGGGCCGAGCAGCCGCGTCTCTCTGCTCGACCTGTTCGCGGGCCGCCGCCAGCTGATCGTCTACCGCGCCTTCTTCGAGCCCGGCGTCAAAGGCTGGCCTGACCACGCCTGCCGCGGCTGCTCCTTCGGCGCCGACCAGCTGGCGCACCTCGCCCACCTGAACGCGCGCGACACCACGCTGGTCTTCATCTCCCGCGCGCCGCAGGCCGACATCGCGCGGCTGAAGGCGCGGATGGGCTGGTCGATGCCCTGGTACACGATCACCGACAGCTTCGACGCCGACTTCGGCGTGGATGAGTGGCACGGCCACAACATGTTCATCCGCGACGGCGAGCGGATCTTCCGCACCTACTTCGTCGGCAGCCGCGGCGACGAGCCGATGGGCGGCACCTGGCACTACCTCGACCTCACCGCGCTCGGCCGCCAGGAGACCTGGGAGGACTCGCCGCCGGGCTATCCCCAGACGCCGCCCTACCAGTGGTGGAACTGGCACGACCTCTATCCTGGCGCCGCCGGCCACCGGGCCTGACGCTGCGCAAATATCCGTGAGGCGGGCTGCGTACAGCCCTGGTTGGACCTGATTGGCCAAGCCACGCCCGCGTGGCGCCTTAGTTAAGGCGCCGCTCTCGGCTCTCGTCGGCGTCGTTGTCGGCGGGCGTCGCCAATGCAGATTTCATGGTCGAGCCTTCGCAGGGTGTTCCGCGGCCTCGCTCTGGCGAGCACGGTGGCGCTTCTTCTCACAGCGGTCGCGGCGCCCGCGGCCTTCGCGCACGCGCACCATGCCGAGCGCCATCGCCACCACGCGCACCACCGCGAGGCCGGACATGGGACGCGCGGCATCGACGTCTCGCACTACCAGGGCGCCATCAACTGGCGCGCGGTGGCCCACGACCACGTGTCGTTCGCCTACATCAAGGCCACCGAGGGCGCCGACACGCGCGACGCGCGGTTCGCGCGCAACTGGCGGGGCGCGCAGAGCGCGGGCCTGCGCGTCGGGGCCTACCACTACTTCAACTTCTGCCGCTCGGGCCGCGCCCAGGCGGCCAACTTCCTGGCGGTGACGCCGCGGTCGAGCGCGCTGCCGCCCGCGGTCGACCTGGAGCCGCCGTCGCGCCACTGCCGGGTCAGCGGGCCCGTCGTGCACAAGGAGCTGACCACCTATCTGGCGCGGGTCGAGGGGCGCGACGGCCGCCGCGCTGTGCTCTACGTGACGCCCGGGTTCTACCGCGCCTACCACCGCTACCTGCCCGAACGGCCGATGTGGCGCCGTTCGATCTCGGCCCGGCCAGCCCGCGGCCAGTCGTGGACGCTCTGGCAATACCGGATGCGCGGCCACGTCTCCGGCATCCACACCTACGTCGACTTGAACGCCTCGCACGCCTGAACGGCGGCCGCCGGCGCCCTCGCGCCTACTTGCGCGCCCAACCGCCGGCCGCGGTCTTGTAGTATTGGCCGGGCGGCGCCTTGGCGACCAGCTGCGCGCCCGCGGCCGAGGCGGCGTCGGCGACGCTGACGCCGGTCTTGGCGGCGATCGAGGCGTAGACCTGCGCCCGCCCTTTGTTGATCGCGGTGACCGACGCCGCCAACGCGGGGTCGGACCCGGTCACCACCCCGAGATAGCCGTCAGCCTGTTCGCCGACCAGGCCCTGGGCCTTGGCGCGGTCGACCGCAGCCTTGTCAGCGGACGTCTGAGCCAGCGCCGCGGTCGGCACGGCCGCGGCCGACAGCGCCAACAGCGGCGCGGCGGCCAGCGACGCGGTGGCCAGCGCCGCGGCTGCGAAGAGTGGGAGCGTTCGGTGCAAAGTCATTGGCTCCGGGCCCTAGAAGAGATTCGGGTTCTGCTGGATCTCCTGTTGGACTTCCTTGTCCAACCGGATGCGCACATCGGCGTCCAGCTTGGCGTTTATGGTGATCGGATCGATCTTGACGTGCACGGTGGGCGCGCAGCCGCCAACCGACACCAGCACCGCCAGGGCGAGCCACCCGCGGCGGGTCGATTTCATTGCTGGGGCGGATGGCGGCATGGCGACCTTTGACTTTCGAACTGCAGGGTTGGGTTTCAACGCTGAACGGGCTCTGAACGCAACTGCGGCGGTGGCGGCTGCGTGTCGGCGCTGAACTGGAACGCGTGACCGTAGTCGCTCAGCAACTGGTCCAAGTTGAGCGACGAGTCGAGGTTGAGGGTGACCGGCGTGTGGCTCGGCAACGGGACGTAGCTCTTCAGCGCCTTGCCGCTGAGGATATCGGCGATCTTGAGGTTGGCCTGCTGCTCCACCTTGGGCTCGAAGCTGCCGACGACGTGGAAGATCAGGCCGAGACGCCCTTGCGGACGGCTCTGCACCGTCGCGTCCAGTTGCGAGAAATCGAGCGCCTGGAGAGCCTGGAAAGCCATGTCCTGCACTGCGTTGGTGACCGGCCCGGTGGTGAGCGCGTCACGATGGATGGATATCCGCCCGGGCCGGATCGCCGTGAGGCGTCCGCTCTCGAAGCGCAGCCCATCCGGGCCCAGGGTGTAGGGGAGGACGCCGCTGACCACGGCTTCGAGGTCGACCTTGTCGGCCAGGCTCGACGTGGCGATCAGCTTGCCGAGGTCGAACGCCTCGAGGCTGAGCGCGCCGTGGCTCTTGCCGGCCGGATCGAACGGCAGCCGGGTGGGCGCGAGGGTGATGCGTCCGCCTTCCGCGCCGGCGGAAGCGGACTGGAGATCGAGGCCGTCAGGATCGAGCCCGAACGTCAGGCGGACCGGGGCGAGCGGGACCAGCGAGGCGACCCGGGCGGCCGTCACCAGCTGGCCGGGCGCCGTCCGCAGCGGCGCGAGGCTGGTCAGGTGGATGCGCGCCGCGATCCCCGTCACCGCGCCGAGCGGCGAGCGCAGCGCCAGGTCGTCGGTCGCGAAGTCGCCCTCGCTGGTGACCTTGCCGTCCGCCCAGCCGATCCGGCCGGTGAAGCTGACCTTTCCCGCCATCGGCGACAGGGACGCGACGATCGGGCTGAGCTCGCCGGGCTGCAGGCCATCCTTGGCGAACGCCAGGTCGCGCACCTCGAGCAGAGCCTCCCCGCGCCCGCTCACCGGATCCAGGCGCGCCGTCACCACGCCGAGCGGATGGCCGCTGCGACTGGAGACATCGAAGCGACCCGTCCACTGAGGCGAGGCCAGGGTCAGCACGCCCGCCTCTCGGATCGCCTCGACGCGGCGGGTCGGACTGGTGTCGGTGACGGTCGCGCTGGCGATCTGGACGACGCCCTGGACCGGCGCGCCGCTGCGCAGGTCGACGGTTCCCGCCGCGCCCGACAGCCGGGCGGCCAGGCTGGCGGAGACGCCGGTAAAGTCCGCGTAGCGAGCATGGACAGCCCAGCCCTTGGCCCCGATCTCCGCAGTCGCGAGCCCCGGCGCGGGGCACAGCTGGGCGGCGAGGCCCGTGACCTCCTCGCCGCCAACCTGGAGGCGCTGGACGCTGACCGGGCCGCACGTCGCCGCGTCGAAGCGCGCGTCGCCGCCGTGCAGGCTGAGCCGCCCGCCCGTCTGCAAGGCCAGGCGCTGGACGCCGCGCGCGCTGAGCGCGGCGCGCCCGGCGACGGTCGCCTCGAACCCGTCCGCCGCCAGGCGATAGCCGCTGACCGCGATGGCGGCCTGCGGCAGCCCCGACCCGGCCGACGCGAGGGTGAACGCTCCGCTGGCGGCGCCATGCTCCACCCTCGCGAGGGCGCCGCCGTGGATCGGCGACAGCAGGATGCGGCCGCCGCCTGCCGTGGCGAGGCTTACCGGCGCGCCGAGGCCGACTTTCCAGACGCCGTTCGCTCCCAAGAGGCTGACCGCAGGCGCCGAGAGGACCGCGGTGCGAAGCGCCGGCGCCAACGAGGTTCCGTCGCCGTCCGGCGCCCCGATCGGTGCGGCATCCGCGAGACGTCGGACGGCCGCCTCGCTCAGCACGGCGCGCGCCGAGGCGGCGAGGGTGGCTCGCATCGGCGCGCTCGAACTGGCTTCGCCCTGCCATCGCAGGGTGATGTCGCTCAACGCCGCGGGCGCGCCGCGCACCTGCATCTGGGCGGACGCCGCCTGCGCGCCGCCGGCCGAGACCACGCCGTATCGCCAGGCTCGCCCGGTCCCCGCGAGGCTGAGGCGGGTGATCGCCGCCTTCAGGCCGACGCCCCGCAGGTCGGTCGAGCCGATCGACGCGCGGTCGGCGGCCAGGGTCAGCGAGCCTGGTCCGCTCGCCAGCGAGACGCCACCGCCCCGCCACTGCGCCGCCAGCCCGGCGAGGTCGGCGGCGCCGGAGATCGTCGCCGCCTCGAGCCCGGCGGCGGAACCGTCAGCCGCCGTGAGCGCGGCATGCAGGCTCAGGTCGTCGGCGCGAAGGTTCGCAAGATCGATGTGGCCTTCGAGGTGGGCGGCGAGGTCCGCGCCACGCAGCCGCGCCGACCCGATCCCGCTGAGCTTGGCCAACGCGAGGCGAGCATCGGCAAACGTGACGGGGCCGGACGTCCGAAGCTTCAGCGTCGCCGCCGAGACCTGCACCGCGCCGGCGCCGAAGCGAAGGGTCGCGGGGCTGGCCGCTGCGTCGAGACTGACCAGCTGGCCGCCCCGCACCTGCCCGGTCCCGGCGAGCATCACCGCGCCGTCGGGCGTGCTGAGCCACAGCCGCGCGTCCTGAACGTCGATATCCGGGCTCGGCGCGCCAGGCGCCGCCGGCTTCAGCTGCAGCCGCCTGATCAACGCGTCGAGCTGGCCGAACGACAGCCGTCCGTTGCGATCGACGGTGGCGATGATGGTCGGGTGTTGCAGCCTGACGGCGCGGACGGTCACGCGCCCGTCAAGCCCAAGTCCGATGGTGGCCTCGAAGTGCGGAATAATGACGCTCGGCGCCCCCTTTGGGCCGAGGGCGAGGCTGCCTGCGATCAGGTGTGGATCGACGGTGTCCAGCCGGACCTGCGCCTCGACGCTGGCCGACCGCGGGTTCCCCCCCCGGCGCGGCGGCGGCTTGCTCGCCGCGGCGGGGAGCGTGCGGATCAACCCGGCGATCGCCCGCGGGTCGTACACCGCCAGGCACTTCGCGATCGTCGGCATGGCGACGGCGAACTGCCAGTCCGGGTCGACGACCATGTCGGGCATGCGCTCGAGGACGGGCCCGAGGATCGCCCCGGCGA
>Ga0134126_10004253_pt1 | contig 17924 bp, 12 predicted proteins | sample KB31752_FD_96881 | JGI IMG/M metagenome (GOLD analysis project Ga0134126, IMG submission 96881) | Terrestrial soil microbial communities with excess Nitrogen fertilizer from Kellogg Biological Station, Michigan, USA - KB3-175-2 | ecosystem: Environmental > Terrestrial > Soil > Unclassified ...
CGGTGACGACCGGCGCGAGCAGGTGCGGGATGCCGTCGTAGACCGACAGTTCGAGCATCTTCGGATCGATGAAGATGAGGCGCACCTCGCGCGGCTCGGCCTTGTAGAGCAGCGAGAGGATCATCGCGTTGACGGCGACCGACTTGCCCGAGCCGGTCGTGCCGGCGACGAGCAGGTGCGGCATCCGCGCGAGATCGGCGATCACCGGCTTGCCGGCGATGTCCTTGCCGAGTGCCAGCGTCAGCATCCCCGGCGCGTCGTTGTAGGTCGTCGTCGCGAGGATCTCGACGAGGCGCACGATCTGCCGGCGCGCGTTGGGCAGCTCGAGCGCCATGCACGACTTGCCGGGAATCGTCTCGACGACGCGAATCGAGACCACCGACAACGCGCGCGCGAGGTCCTTCATCAGGTTGACGATCTGCGCGCCCTTGACCCCGACGGCGGGCTCGATTTCGAAGCGCGTGATCACCGGACCCGGGTAGGCGGCGATCACCTTCACCGCAACGCCGAAGTCGGCGAGCTTGCGCTCGATCAGCCGCGACGTGAATTCGAGGGTCTCGGCGCTGACCGCCTCGGTTGCCGCCGGCGCGTCCTCGAGCAGCGCCAGCGGAGGCAGCGGCGAGTCGGGCATGTCGGTGAACAGTGGACGTTGCCGCTCGCGGATCACTCGCTCGGATCTGGGTGCGCTCGCCGCCGGGGGGACGACGAGCGTCGGCTCGCGAAGTGCGGTCTCCTCACGAAGCTGCTCGACCGTGGACTCGCGCTCGGCGGCGCGCTCGATGCCGATGCGCCGGTCGACGGCCTCCTCGCGCCGGCGGCGTAGTTTCAGCACGATGCGCTCCAGCGCCGCGCCGATGCCTTCCATCACGTGCAGCCACGACACGCCGAACAGGAGCGACGTGCCGATCGCGAACAGTACGAGCAACAGCAATGCTGCGCCGTTGAAGCCGGTCGCGCCGGCGAGCGAGGCGCCGAGAAGACCACCGAGTGCTCCGCCGGACGCGAGCGGAAGCGCCCCGGGAAGGCGCAGGATGTGCAGCGCCTCCAGCGCGGCGCTCGACAGCAGGACCAGCACAAACCCGACCGCGCCAAGAACCAGTGGATGTTCGCCGCGGTGCTCCGGACGCACGACCCGTCGATATCCGGCGACGACGAGCACGACGCCGCCGGCCACGCTCCACCACGCCGACCGGCCGAAGAGATAGAGCAGGAGATCCGAAAGCCACGCTCCGACGATGCCGCCACGATTGCCGAGCGGCGCCCCCGTTCCGGAATACGACCAGCCGGGATCGCTGCGCGTGTAGGTTGCGAGGATCAGCGCAAGGTAGACGAAGCCGGCCACGACGAGCAGCCACCACGACTCGCGCACCAATCGCGCGAAGCGTGGCGGAAGCTCGCGAGGCGGCGCGCTTCCGCGGCGGCGGCGGTTGCCATTTTTCTTGAAAAACATCAGGTTGCAGCTAGAAGCTAAGAACGGGCATTATAGCGGGACCGCGCTGCCCGGTGGACGGAAGGACGTGGTGGCGCCGGCGCTTGCGATGGGGAGCCGTGTCCCCATTTCCATTAAACTGAACGGTTTTCGGTCGAAGGAACTGCCATGTCCGCGAAACACGCCCGCGTCCTGATCCTCGGCTCCGGACCCGCCGGATACACGGCGGCAGTATACGCTGCGCGTGCGAATCTGCGCCCGATGCTGATCACCGGACTCGCCCAGGGCGGCCAGTTGATGACAACCACCGAGGTCGACAACTGGCCGGCCGATGCCGACGGCGTACTCGGACCCGACCTGATGGAGCGCTTTCGCAAGCACGCGGCGCGCTTCGAGACCGACATCGTCTTCGACCACATCACCGCGGTCGACCTTGCGAAACGGCCGTTTGTGCTGACCGGGGACAACGGCAGCTACAGCGCCGACGCGCTGATCATTGCGACCGGTGCATCGGCCCGCTATCTGGGCCTCGCGTCCGAGCAGATGTTCATGGGTCGCGGCGTATCGGGTTGCGCGACCTGCGACGGTTTCTTCTACAAGGGCCGGGATGTCGTGGTGGTCGGCGGCGGCAATTCCGCCGTCGAAGAGGCGCTCTACCTGTCCAACATCGCGAGGCACGTCACCGTCGTGCACCGGCGCGATCGCTTTCGCGCCGAGGCGATCCTCGTCGATCGGCTGCTCGCGAAGGCGCGCGGCGGCAACGTCGAGGTCGCGTGGAATCACGTCGTCGACGAGGTGCTCGGTGATGCGACGGGCGTCGCCGGCGTGCGCATCGCCGACGTGCACAGCGGCGCGAAGCGCACGCTCGACGCGCACGGACTCTTCGTCGCGATCGGACATACGCCGAACACGACGCTGTTCGAGAAGCAGCTCGAGATGGACGGCGGCTACATCCGCGTCCGCGGCGGCAGCAGCGGCAACGCGACCGCGACCAGCGTCGCAGGCGTGTTCGCCGCAGGCGACGTAGCCGATCAAGTCTATCGCCAGGCAGTCACCTCGGCAGGCACCGGGTGCATGGCCGCGCTCGATGCCGACGCGTGGCTCACGACGCAGCCTGTCGACGTCGCCGCGAAGGAAACCGCGGCCGCGTGATGCGGCGCGACAGGGACCCGTCGCATGCCACGCCTGGCCGACCTGAAGTCGCTGCTGCACCCCCCGAATGACCACGCGGGCGTTGCAACGCCTTCGGTGCGTGCGGGCAAGCCGGGCGGGAACGTGAAACCGGTCGTAAAGGCGAAGCCGGCCGTGAACGCGAAGCCGGCCGTGAACGCGGACATCGACCTCAACACCGCCTTTGGCGACGTCACGCCACTCGCCGCGCGCGCGGCGCGCGTGCGCTCGCAGCCGCGGCCGGTGCCGATCGCGAGGCAGCACCTCGCCGACGAGCGTGATGCGCTCGCGTTGTCCAAATGGGGGACCGAGCCGTCGCCCGCCACGTGGGACATCGGCCAGGAGATCGAGGCCGCGCAACCGCATCTGCGACCCGGCCTCGGCATCGACGTCCTTGCGCGCCTGCGGCGCGGGCATTGGTCGGTGCAGGACGAGGTCGACCTCCACGGCCTCACCGCCGACGAAGCGCACGATGCGCTGTCGGACTTCGTTCTCGCGGCGCGCAGCCGAGGGATCCGCTGCGTCCGCGTGATCCACGGCAAGGGGTTGAGTTCGCCCAACCGCGAGCCGGTGCTGAAAGGCAGGGTCCGCCGCTGGCTGGCGCAGTGGGACGAGGTGCTCGCGTACTGTGAGGCGCCGCGTCACGCGGGCGGCGGCGGCGCAGTGGTCGTGTTGCTGCGCGCACCGGCCTGAGCACGCGCGACGGCGACTTCGTCGCGCGTCACCGCACGTCGATCGTGCTGCGATGCTCGAGTGCGGGCAACCGACGGCGCACGTCGGCGATGCGCAGGGGATCGATGTCGGCGAGTACGAATCCGGGCTCTTCGGCACGCGAGGCGACGACGACGCCCCACGGATCGACGATCATCGAGTGACCCCAGGTCCGGCGTCCGCCGGGATGCGATCCCGTCTGCGCAGCGGCGGCGACGTAGCACTGGTTCTCGATCGCGCGCGCGCGAAGGAGTGTCTCCCAGTGCGCCTCTCCGGTGCGGAAGGTAAACGCCGCCGGGACCACGATCAGCACGACATCGCCGAAGCTGCGATAGAGCTCGGGGAATCGCAGGTCGTAGCAGATCGACAGGCCGACGCGGCCGGCGGAAGTTTCGAGCCATGCCGGGCTGTCGCCCGGGACGATGGTCCTCGCCTCGTCGTAGTCCTCGTCGCCGTCGCTGAAGCGAAACAGATGGATCTTGTCGTAGCGTGCGCTGCGCCGTCCGTCGGGTCCGTAGGCGACGAGCGCCTGCCAAACGCGGCCCGCAACAGCCGACGCGAGCGGGACGCTGCCGCCGATCAGATGGATCCGATGGCGCCGCGCGGCGTTGGCGAGGAACTCCTGCTGCACACCCGCGCCATCGCGCTCCTGCGCGGCGAGCTTGTCGCGCGCGTGCGCACCCATCAGCCCGAAGTTCTCCGGCAGCACGGCGAGCGTCGCGCCGGCCGCGGCAGCTTGCGCGAGGAGCGCGTCGGCCTGACGCAAGTTCGCGTCGACGTCCGCGCCGGAGTTCATCTGGATCGCGGCGACGCGCATCGCGGGGTTCGCGGCCGCAGTCATCGCGTCGACGCCCCGCCGCGCAGACTGGCGGGGGTACCCGCGCGCGTCACCACCGGGTCGTCCCAGCTTCCCGTCACCAGGTACCGATAACTGAACAGCTGGTCGACCGGGTTGTTGAGAAGTTTCTGCGCGAGCAGCGTACCGGCACCGACTGCTGCGCCGATCAGCGGATTGGCGAGGAACAGCGCTGCCGCGCCCGCCGAGACCCCGCTCGAGAGCGCCGGCTCGATCCGCACGTTGAGATTCTGCGTCTCGCGCGCGAGGTCGGCGTCACCGGCGATGTCGACCACCGCCGACGGGCCGGTCAGCCGGAGAGCGTCGGTGTGCATGATCCCTTCGTGCATCGTCACCTTTCCGGTGGCCTTGTCGAACGCGAAGCCGGCACTGAACACGTCGCGGAAATCGAGCGCGATCCGCCGTGGCAGCGCCTGCAGCGAGAGTACGCCGAGCAGTCTGCCCACGCCGGGCTCGATCTTCGTGAACTGGCCCGCACCGGCGTCGAGGCTGAATCCCCCCGACAGCGAAGCATAGTCGAAGTCGGCCGGCGAGCCCGTCCAGGTGATGCTCCCGGTGATCTTCGTCGGCGTGGCCTTGACGACGTTCGGCCAACCGAACCGCGCCATGAAGGCTCCGGCTTCCTTCACGTCGACGTTGCCGTCGAGGGTCGTCGTCTGAGCTGACCCTGCGGTACGCCACACGCCGTGCGCGGCGATGCGCCCGTAGTCGTTGACGATGCCGAGCTTGCGAATCACCCAGTTGCTCTGCTCGGGTTCGGCGACGATGTCCAGCGCGCCGAGAGCGTGCCCGTGCGAGACGAAATTCGTCGCCTCGAGATCGAGCGCAGGCCAGGACGACGCACGTTCCGCCGCCGATGCGGCGTTTTCTGCACGCCGCGCCGGCGAGCCCGGTACCGCCGGCAGCGCGAGCCGGGAAAGCCGCGCCACCATCCCACCATTCGATTCGGCGCCGCTCGCCGGCTGCCAGGTGACGCGCCCGTCGAGGTCGGGCCCCTTCAACGCAATCTGCCAGCGCGCGTCGGTTCTCACTGCGTCGATCCGCGTGTGCGCAAATGGACGTCCGGCGAGCACGAGTGTTCCCGCGTCGACGTCGAAGCGCGCGAAATCGAACGCCGAGTCGCGGACGTCGGGCAAGCCTCTCCGCGCGAACGCGAGCCAGCCATCCGCATCGAGCGTCGCAACCGGCCCGCGAACCGAGCTCCCGCCGGGTGCGTCCGCGCCCGCGTCGCGGGCCCGGGCTACCGGCGGTGCGCCGAACTCGACGCGGATGCGCCGGGCACGCATGCCGTCGCCATCGTCCCGGCGATCGACAATCACGTGCATCGGGTCCGCGAGCGCGCAGTCGATCGTCAGACGATCGGACCGCGGTCCTTGCGCGCGGCGTTCGACGTGCAGCGTCGCCGCGACCCCTGCAGGCTTGGCGAGCGGCGCGGGGAGATCGACGGTGGCGTTCGTAAGCGTCGCGTCGGACACCCATTCGAGTTCGCCGTCGCGCATCCGCGCATCGAGCGACCACGCCGCCGGCCCGGTCAGCCGATCGAGCCACGCGGACGCGAAAGCGTCGCGCAACCGCGCCAGATCGACGGTACCGCTCGCCGACAATGTCACCTTGTCCCCACTGCCGCTGACGGCGAGCGTCACCGGTCCACCGAGCACGCTGCCGGAGAGACCCTTCGCGTCGACCGCGCTCCGCGTGAAGTGGACGTCGCCCGAAAGTCCATCGATCGGCGGTCCACCGTCGAACTTCAGCGTATTGCCGTCGAGGCCGAGCGTCCCCGTGACGGTCGCCTTGTCCGGCGTGTCGAGCGGAAGCTCGACGCCGAGTGCGAGACGCGCGTCACCGCGTGCGGTGATCGAATCGGCGACGTGGTTCGTCCATGCGACGACCGGGCTCTGCGCAACGAAGTCGAGAAAGCTCGCGGTTGCGCCGACGGCGCTGCCGGTGACCGACAGCATCGGGTGGCGCTCGCCGAGGTCGCGGACGCTCGCGCGCGCACCGGTGATCCGCGCTCCGAGCACCTGCCCGCGGGTGACGTCGATCGTTACACCGGGGCCGGCGAAGCGGAGGTCGGCGTCGACGCCGGTCAAGCTTGGCCAACCGTCCGCGTAGTCGAGCGTCGCGTCGCGCGCGTGCGCATCGACGACAAAGGTCCCCCCCGCGCCCGAGCGAAACGGAAACTCGGCGAGATCGCCATCGAGCGCGAGCGTGGCATCGGTGACCGTGCCACCGGTAAGCGCGCTGCGCAGCCACCCGTGCACCGACGCAGGCACGCTCGACGGGACGTAGCGCCACAGGGTAGCGACATTCACCCTCGACAGGTGTGCGTCGAGTTTCGCACGGCCCGGACCGCTTCCGTCGTCGCGCCACGACCCGGTCGCGGTCCCCGCCGCGTCGGCGTTGGCGAAATCGAAGGCGTCGACGGTGATCGTCAGCGGCTTGTCGCGGCGATCCCATTGGATCCGCCCATGCAGCGAATCGAGCGCGATCGGCGCGGCGAGAACCGCAGGCAGGGCGATGCCCGTGTGCGTCCCGCCAACGATCAGCGTACCGCGATCCTGGTCGCCCTCGACGTTTCCGCTCAAATGATCGAAGCCCGGCCAGGAGCCGTGGGCAACGATGCTCGCATCGGAGAAGCGAACGCTGCCGGCGATCGCGTCGGGATTGGTCGGGTCGCCGGTCCAGTCGACCTTTCCATCCGACAGCGCTCCGCGCGGCCGGAAGCCAGCCACCGCGTCGCGCAAGCCCTCCGGCAGCGGAAGCTGTGCGCCGAGCTCGGCGAGCGGCGCGAGCTCGAGCCGATCGAAGTCGACGTGTCCGCGCGCGGTACGGCCGGCACCGCCAGCGTCGAATGCGATGTCGATGCGTCCCGACTCCGCCGACACGCCGTCGGGGAGCGTCAGCGCGAGGTGCTCGATTCGCAAGGCCTGCCGGCTGCCGTGACGCGTCCACGTCAGCCGCCCCCCGACATGCGCGAGCGTAAGCGGCGCGAGCGTCCCGTCGAGCGTCGTGCGTAGGCCGTTCACCTCGAGATCGGCGACGACCTGCGCCGGCTGCGACGCCTTCACGTCGACCCACATGCGCAGCGCCCCTTCGCCGCGGTCGATCGGCACCGGGAGCGGCAACCAGCCCGCCCACGCGGCGAGGTCAGCGTAATCGAGGCGGACGTAGACGCGTCCGTCGATCCCGCCGGGCGTCGACAGCGCTCCGCGCGTCAGATCGGCACGCAGGTCGAGCGGCGCGGCGAGCTCGGAGGGCGGCACGCCGGTCAGGCCGATGCGAACGCGCCCGAAGCGCCGGTCGAGGCGAAAGTCGACGTGGTCGAGGATGAGTTGCGGCGCGCCGCGATACTCGTCGCTCCAGACGAGCAGCGCGTCGCGCACGACGACCTGCGGCTGACGCAGCAGCCAGTCGGCGATGGCGGTGTCGTCGGCCGACTCATCGTCGGCGAGCTCGACTCCGGCAATGTGCAGTCGGCCCCGAACGTCACGCCGCACGAAGAGGCGCGGCGATTCGATCGCGAGCTCTTTGAGGCGAAGCTGCAGCAGCGGCAGCGACGTCCACGCGACGACGAGGTCGACATTCGCAAGGTCGAGCGATGGCAAAGCTCCGGGCGTCGCAGCACCGACTCGCAGCCCGCGGATCGACAGCCGCGGATTCCAGCCGTCCCAACCGGTCGTTACCGACGCGATCGCGACCGGCTGGCCGATCCTGGCGGAGAGCCAGCGCGCGAGCTCGTCGCGGTGCGCATCGACTTGAGGCATCACGACGAAGCGCACGGCAAGCAGCAACACGCAGAACGCGCCGACCGCAACGATCCCGGTCCACAGCGCGATCCGCAACACACGGGCGATCGGACGCGGCGACGACTCGGGTGAAGGCATAATAGGGGCGGCCTGCAGGGAATTGTAGCGGAACGGTCGTGCGCTTCATCGGATTGGACGCGGCGGTGCAACGCCATCGACGCTCGTCGATCCCCGTTACGCGATTCCTGGAGATGGCTGCAAAACCCCGCGACCCGCCCGCATGAGCGACCTCGATTCCGCGCTGGCGTTCAGCCACTACGCGACGCGCAGCATCGAGGCCGACCCGGGTCTTCGCGACGAGCTCTCGGCGACAATCGACGAGCCGTTTCGATGGGCCGACGCGCATGCGGCGATCGACGTTGCAGTGGACTCGGCCGATGCCTCGGCGCTCGCCCGCGCACTGCGGGTGCTCAGGCGGCGCGTCTTCCTGCATACACTCGCGCGCGACCTGTCCGGCCGAGCGTCACTCGAAGAAGTCGTCGCCACGATGACCACGCTCGCCGAGGCAGCGATCGCGGGCGCCACGCGCCTCCACGCCGCCGCACTCGCCGCGGTGCACGGTATGCCGATCGGCAACGACAGCGCCTCCCCTCAGCAACTGATCGTCGTCGCGATGGGAAAGCTCGGCGGCGGCGAACTCAACGTGTCCTCCGACGTCGACATCGTGTTCGTCTATCCGGAGGAGGGCGAGACCTCCGGGCCGAAGACGGTGGCCAATCGCGAGTACTTCGACCGCCTCGGGCGCAGGATCTCCGTGGCGCTCGCCGACGTCGATGCCGACGGCTATGTGTTCCGCGTCGACACGCGGCTGCGGCCGTACGGCGAAAGCGGGCCGCTCACGCTGTCGTTCGCCGCGCTCGAGCAGTACCTCGTGACGCAGGGACGGGCGTGGGAGCGCTACGCCTGGCTCAAGGCGCGCCCCCTAACCGGCTTGCGCCACGACGAGCTGATGGCGCTCGTCACGCCGTTCGTCTACCGCAAGTACCTCGACTACGACGCCTACGAAGGCCTGCGCGGGATTCACCGCCAGATTCGCGAGCAGTCGCGGCGCCGCGACGCACGCGACGACGTGAAGCTCGGTCCCGGCGGCATCCGCGAGATCGAATTTGTCGTGCAGGCGCTGCAGATCGTCCGCGGCGGGCGTGAGCCCGCGCTGCAGCTGCAAGGTACGCTCGCCTCGCTCGCGGTGCTCGCACAGCGCAACACGCTCGACGGCCACGCCGTGCGCACGCTCGAAGGCGGTTATCGGTTTCTTCGCGCCGTCGAGCATCGCTTGCAGTACCGCGACGATCGCCAGACGCAACGCCTCCCCGACGATCGCGCCGAGCGCAGGGCGCTGGCGGCTACGATGCACGGCGCAACGCTCGAGGCGTTCGACACCGAGATCGACGGCTGGCGCCGCGAGATCGGACGGGAGTTCGCGATGGTATTCGAGTCCCCTGCCGAGGCGGTCCACGCGGGGCGTTCGCGCGGTGGCTACGAGCGCATCTGGGACGACCCGAAGTCCGACGCCGAAACGCTTGCCTGGCTCGCCGGAGAAGGCTACGACGACGCTCCCGCGCTCATCGCGAGCCTCGCGCAGTTTCGCGCGAGCCCACGCTACCTGCAGCTCCCGGGGACCTCGCGCGAGCGCGTCGACCGCCTGGTCCCGGCGCTCCTCGAAGCCGCCGCCGAACAGCGCGGCCCGGCGACGCCGGCGGGCGCGATCGCGCGACGCCTTCTCGCGCTGCTCGAAGCGATCAGCCGGCGCAGCGCGTACCTCGCGCTGCTCGTCGAGCATCCGCCGTTGCTGCCCCGGATCGCCCACCTGATGGGAGCGTCGGCGTGGGCCGCCGACTACCTTACCCGGCGCCCGCTGCTGCTCGACGAGCTGCTCGACGCGCGCGTGCTCCTCGCGGCGCCGGACTGGGACGCCTGGCGCCGCGAACTCGACGAGGCGATGGCGGGCGCGCGCGGCGACGCCGAGGCGTCGATGGATGCGTTGCGCCACTTCCAGCACGCGCAGACCTTCCGGCTGCTCGCGCAGGATCTGTCCGGCCAGCTCACCGTCGAGCGGCTCGCCGATCACCTCTCGGCGCTCGCCGACGTCGTGCTCGACGCGACGCTGCGTGGATGCTGGGCGCTCCTCCAGGGCAGCGACGCCCCCGCCCCGCGCTTCGCCATCGTCGGCTACGGCAAGCTGGGGGGCAAGGAGCTCGGCTACGCGTCCGATCTCGATCTCGTCTTCGTCTACGACCGCGATCCCGCCGCGGCCGGCGACGATCCGGTGCAGGAGCGCTATGCCCGCCTCGCCCAGCGGATCAACACCTGGCTGTCGAGCGCCACGGCTGCCGGGCGCCTGTACGAAACCGATCTCAGGCTGCGCCCCGATGGCGCGAAGGGTCTGCTCGTCTCGTCGCTTGCCGCGTTCGACCGGTATCAGCGCCACGACGCATGGACTTGGGAGCACCAGGCGCTGACGCGCGCGCGCTACGTCGCCGGCGACGCTGCGCTCGGCGCGGCCTTCGAGACGGTGCGCGACGATGTTCTGCGCCTTCCGCGCGATCCGGGAAAACTCGCCGCCGACGTGATCGACATGCGGAAGCGGATGGCCGCAGGGCACGTCAACCGCAGCGGCAGCTTCGACCTCAAGCACGATCGCGGCGGCATGGTCGACATCGAGTTCGCCGTGCAGTATCTGGTGCTCGCCAACGCGCACCGCCACCGGGAACTGGCGCGCAATCTCGGCAACATCGCTCTGCTCGAGATCGCCGGTCATGCCGGCCTCGTCGGCGCTGATATCGCGCGTGCCGCCGCCGACGCCTACCGCGAGTTCCGTCGGCTGCAGCATCGCATCCGCCTCACCGGCGCCGCCCACGCGCGCGTCGACCCGCTGCCGCAGGCGGCGCGAAGGCACGCCGTCGATGCGCTGTGGGCGGCCGTGTTCGGCGCCGGACGCGATCGGCTAGAATCGACGGCTGGACAACGAGGAGACGTTCGCCATGTCGATGGCTGACCGCGATGGCTGGATCTGGTACGACGGCAAGCTGGTGCCGTGGCGCGACGCAACCACGCACGTGCTCACGCACACGCTGCATTACGGCATGGGCGTGTTCGAAGGCGTGCGCTGCTACCAGACTCCGCGCGGTCCGGCGATCTTCAGGCTCGCCGATCACACCGACCGGCTGTTCCGCTCGGCGCGGGTGTTCGCCATGCGGCTGCCGTTCGCGCCCGAGGCGCTGAGCGAAGCGCAACGCGAGGTCGTACGGGCCAACAAACTCGAGTCGTGCTACATCCGGCCGATCGCGTTCTACGGTTCCGAGGCGATGGGAGTCGCCGCGAAGACCAACCCGGTGCGCGTCGCGATCGCCGCGTGGCCGTGGGGCGCCTACCTCGGCGCCGACGGGATCGAAAAGGGCATCCGCGTGCGCACGTCGTCGTTCACCCACCACCACCCGAACATCACGATGTGCGGGGCCAAGGCGGTGTGCAACTACGCGGTGTCGATCCTCGCCAATCAGGAGGCCACCCACGACGGCTACGAGGAGGCGATGCTCCTCGATCCGCAGGGCTACGTCTGCCAGGGCTCGGGCGAGAACGTGTTCATCGTGCGCGACGGCGCGCTGCACACGCCCGACCTCGCCGGAGGCGCGCTCGCCGGCATCACGCGGGCGACGATCATGACGTTCGCCGAGGAGCTCGGCATCCGCGTCCTCGAGCGGCGCATCACCCGCGACGAGGTCTACGTCGCCGACGAGGCGTTCTTCACCGGCACCGCGGCCGAAGTGACGCCGATCCGCGAACTCGACCACCGCCCGATCGGCAGCGGTACGCGCGGCCCGGTCACCGAGCGGCTGCAGAAGCGCTTTTTCGACGTGGTCAACGGCCGCGATCCGGAGCACGCCGCGTGGCTCACACCGGTGCAGTGATGGGTGAAACGCGCGAGATGCCGCTCGTCGTGCTGCACGCTGGCGATCTCCCTGCCTTCTGTCCGAACCGCTCGATGCCGCTGTGGAGCTCGCATCCGCGCGTGTACCTCGACATTGTCGACGAAGGCGAGGTGCAGTGCCCGTACTGCGGCACGCGCTATCGCTACGAGGGTGAGCCTCCAACCGGTCACCGCTGAAGCGCGCGTACTGGTCGTCGCACCGTCGTGGGTCGGCGATGCGATCCTCTCCGAGCCGCTGCTCGCGCGCCTGCGCGACGCGGGAATCGGCGCGCCGATCGACGTCGTCGCGCCGCCCTGGTGCGCGCCGGTGTATGCCCGCATGCGCGGGATTGGGCGGATCATCGACGCACCCGCTGCACACGGGCGCTTCGCGCTCGGCGCCCGGCGCCGCGCAGGGCAGGCGCTGCGCAACGAGCGCTACGCGCGCGCCTATGTGTTACCCAACACGTGGAAGTCGGCGCTGCTGCCGTGGTTCGCGCGGATTCCGCAGCGAATCGGCTACGTCGGGGAGGCGCGGTATGGGCTGCTGACCGAGGCGCGCCGCCTCGACCGCCGCGCGCTGCCGCGTCTCGTTGCACGCTATGCAGCACTGGCTTCTCCGCGTGGCGCGGCCGAGCCACCGGCCCCGCTACTGGTTCCCGACCGGGCGAACCTCGAGGCTGCGCTCGTTGCGCTCGGCCTGCCGCGCGGACGGCCGATTGCGATCGTCTGCCCGGGCGCGGAGTTCGGCCCGGCGAAGCGCTGGCCGGTCGAGCATTTCGGCGCACTCGCGAAGCTCCTCGCGCGAGACGGCTACGCGGTGTGGGCGATCGGCTCGCCCAACGACAAGCCGGTCACCGCGGCGCTGGCGGCAACGGGCGATGCGCGCGAAGCCGGGCTCGTCGACCTCGCCGGGCGCACCGACCTCGGCACCGCGATCGATCTGCTGTCGGTCGCGACGCTCGTCGTCAGCAACGATTCCGGGTTGATGCACGCGGCCGCCGCGGTCGGCGTTCCGCTGGTGGCGCTGTTCGGCTCGTCGTCACCCGCCTATACGCCCCCGCTGTCGCCGCGGGCGCGCATTGCGAAGATCGAGATCGAATGCAGCCCGTGCTTCAAGCGCGAATGTCCGCTCGGACACTTCCGCTGCATGCGCGACCTGTCGCCGCGAATCGTCTACAATCTCGCGCGCCAGCTCACCGCAGGGCACGCCGCGGCAGAGTGGCCGTGAGCATCACGCAGACGATGCCATCCGCGCGCACTCCACCGATCTTCACCTCGCCCCAGGACGCGGCCGTCGCGTTCTACCGCGCGTTCGAGGCGCGCGACCTCGATGCGATGATGGCGACCTGGGCCGACGACGAGGATGTCGTCTGCGTTCACCCGGGCGGCGCGCGCCACGTCGGCTACGACGCCGTTCGCGCGGGCTTCGAGCATCTTTTCTCCGCCGGCGCACGCCTGCACTTCAGGCTCGAGCAGATCGTGATGATCGAGACGGTGGGCCTCGCGATGCAGAGTGCGGTCGAGCAGCTGCATACCGGCGACGACGGTGCGCGCGGCGTGGCGATCGCGACCAACGTGCTGATGCGTACGCCGTCGGGATGGCGCATCGTCTGCCACCACGCATCGCCGGCTCCGGCGATCACCGATCTGCCGCAGGCGGGGCCGCTGCACTGACGCACCGCTACGCGGTGCCGCCGACGGTGATGCCGTCGATGCGCAGCGTCGGTTGCCCCACACCGACTGGCACGCTCTGGCCGTCCTTTCCGCAGGTTCCGACCCCGGGGTCGAGCGCGAGATCGTTGCCGACCATCGATACGCGCGTCAGCGCGTCGGGCCCGTTTCCGATCAGCGTGGCGCCCTTGACCGGCGCAGTCAGCCTGCCGTCCTCGATCAGCCACGCCTCGGCCATCGAGAAGACGAACTTGCCGCTCGTGATGTCGACCTGGCCGCCGCGGAAGTTGGCAGCGTACAGCCCGCGCTTCACCGACCGAAGGATCTCGCCCGGGTCGTGGCTGCCGGCGAGCATGATCGTGTTGGTCATCCGCGGCATCGGCAGGTGGGCGAACGATTCGCGCCGGCCATTGCCGGTGACCGGCATGCCCATCAGCTGTGCGTTCAGGCGGTCGTGCATGTAGCCGCGCAGGATGCCGTCGTCGATCAGCACGGTGCGCCGGGTCGCCTCGCCCTCGTCGTCGAGACCAAGCGAGCCGCGCCGCTCGAACAGCGTGCCGTCGTCGACGACCGTGACGCCGGCGGCCGCAACGCGCTCGCCGATCCGGCCGCTGAACGCGCTCGTTTCCTTGCGGTTGAAGTCTCCTTCGAGCCCGTGACCGATCGCCTCGTGCAGCAGGATCCCCGGCCAGCCCGGACCGAGCACGACGGTCATCGATCCGGCCGGGGCCGGACGCGCATCGAGGTTGAGGAGCGCCTGGTCGACCGCCTCGGCAACCAGACGCGCGAGCAGCGTGTCGTCGAAGCGTGCGTAGTCGAAGCGCCCTCCCCCGCCCGCCGAGCCCTGCTCGCGGCGGCCGTGATCCTCGACGATCACGGTGAGCGACGCGCGTACGAGCGGTCGGATGTCGGCGACGACGACGCCGTCGCTGCGCGCAATCAGGACGGCCTCGTGCTCACCGGCGAGCGAGGCCATCACCTGCACGACGCGCGGGTCGCGCGCACGAGCCGCGCGCTCGAGACGCTGCAGCAGCGCAACCTTGTCCGCGTCGGCGAGGCTTGCTGTCGGGTCGGCCACACCGTACAGGGCCTGCACGCGGTCGCTGCGCACGAGTGGCGTCGATGTCGAGTGCCCCTGACGGCCGATTGCCCGCACGGCGGCGGCCGCCTCGTCGAGCGAAGATCCCGAGACGTCGTCCGAATAGGCGAGTGCCTGCCGCTCACCCGAGACCGCGCGCACGCCGACGCCGCGGTCGATCGAGAACGTGCCCGACTTCACGATTCCTTCCTCGAGGCTCCAGCTCTCGTACGTCGAATGCTGGAAGTAGAGATCGGCGAAATCGACATCGCGCGCGTGAATGGCGGCGAGCGTCGACGAGAGGCGCGCGAGATCGAGGCCCGCAGGCGCGAGCAACCGCTGGGTCGCCTCTTCGATCAGCGCCTCGGGGCGTGCTGCTCGAGGTGCAGCAATCGCGCCGGCCGGCGCCGTACGGTGATCCGACGATCGCTGTGATGAATCGTTCATGCCTGAAATGCCTTTCCGTGTCCGAGATAGCTTGCGATGACCCGTGGGTCGTCAGAAAGCGCCGCAGCCCGCCCCTCGAGTACGCATTCGCCCGTCTCGAGCACATAACCGTAATCGGCTACCTGCAGCGCCGCCCGCGCATTCTGCTCGACCAGCAGGATCGCCACCCCTGAAGCACGCAACGACGCGATGATGTCGAAGATCTCGCGTACGATCACGGGCGCGAGTCCCAGCGAAGGCTCGTCGAGAAGGAGCAGTCGCGGGCGGGCCATCAGCGCGCGCCCGAGCGCCAGCATTTGCCGCTCACCGCCCGACAGCGTTCCAGCGAGCTGGCCGCGGCGCTCGGCAAGCCGCGGAAAGCGCGCATACACGTCGGCGAGCGCTGCCGACGCGCCACCGTTCCGCCGGCGCACGAAGGCGCCCAGACGCAGGTTGTCCGCCACGCTCATCGTCGCGAACAGCTCGCGCTTTTCTGGCACCAGCACGAGTCCGCGTTGGACCCTGGCCTCGACCGGCGAGTTCGCCACGGGTTCGCCGAAGCAGCGCAGCGTGCCGCGCGATGGCAGCAGACCGGCGATCGCCGCGAGGAGTGTCGTCTTGCCGGCGCCGTTGGGCCCGATGACCGTCACGACGGATCCAACGGCGACTTCGAGCGTAACGTCGCGCAGGGCCGGAACCTTGCCGTAGGAGACGCACAGACGCCCGACTTCGAGGATCGGGGCCGCTCCGCCGGCTCGCTGCCCGCTCATGCGCCACCGAGATACGCTTCGAGCACCGCCGGGTTCTGCCGCACGGCGTCGGGCTCGCCCTCGGCGAGCTTCTCGCCGAAGTCCATGACCACCAGCCGGTCGGTGAGGCCCATGACGAACTCCATGTCGTGCTCGACGAGCAGGATCGTCATACCCTCGGACCGCAGTCCGCGCAGCAGGTCGGCGAGCGCCTTCTTTTCGAGGAAGCGCAGCCCCGCAGCGGGCTCGTCGAGCAACAGGAGAACCGGATCGGCGGCGAGGGCGCGCGCGACCTCGACGATCCGCTGCGTGCCGAGCGGCAGGCTGCCGGCCTCGTCGAACATGTGTGTCCGGAGCCCGGCGCGCTCGATCGCGCGTGCCGCCACGGCGCGCGTGCGCGCCTCCTCGGCCCGGTCGAGGCGCAGCGAAGCACGCAGCACCCCGGCGCGGCCGCGCAGATAGGCACCCAGCGCGACGTTGTCGAGCACGGACATGTAGCCGAGCAGGCGCACGTGCTGGAACGTGCGAGCGATGCCAAGCTTTGCGATCTCGTAGGGAGTCAGCGATCCGATCGACCGACCGCGAAAGAGAATCTCGCCCCCCGAGAGGCGCAGCGAGCCGCTGATGAGACCGAAGGTCGTGCTCTTCCCGGCACCGTTGGGGCCGATCAGTCCGAGGATCTCGCCGGGCCGGATCTCGAAGCTGAGATCGTCGACGGCGACGAGGCCGCCGAAGGTCTTGCGCACGCCGCGCACGGCGAGCAGCGCTGCGTGTCGCGGCCGGTCCGCCTGCCGCGAAGGCAGCGGCGACGCTGCGGGCACGGTTCCCGCGCGCCGCGTCGGGGCGAGGCGCGCGAGCCACGGCCAGACTCCGTCGCGGGCGAACTGCAACAGCACGATCATCACGATGCCGAACACGACGATCTCGAAGTTGCCCGAACGCCCGAGAAGCGCCGGCAGCACGTCCTGCAGCACTTCCTTCAGAACGGTGATCAGCGCCGCTCCGACCACGGCGCCCCAGACGCTTGCCGCCCCGCCGATGACCGCCATGAACAGATATTCGATGCCCTGGTTGATCCCGAACGGCGTCGGATTGACGAATCGCTGCAGGTGCGCGTAGAGCCAACCCGACACGCACGCGAGCAGCGCCGCGTAGACGAAGGCGACCGTCTTCAGCCGCGCACCGTCGACGCCAAACGCTTCGGCCATCTCGAGCCCGCCCTTCATTGCGCGCAGCGCACGCCCGGGACGTGAATCGAGCAGGTTGCGGCCCGCCCACAGCGCGGCGAGCGCGACCGCCCAGATCAGCGCGTAGTAGCGACGTTCGCTGCGCAGGCCGAAGCCGCCGATCGACAGCGCTGGAATGCCGCTCATCCCTGTGTGCCCGCCGAGCCAGTCGAGATTGCCGAACGTCAGGTAGAGCGCGATTCCCCAGGCGATCGTGGCGAGCGGCAGATAGTGCCCCTTCATGCGCAGCGTGATGAATCCGAGCGCCAGCGCCATCGCAGCGGTCAGCACCAGCGCTGCGGGCAACGTGAGCCACGGCGACCACGCGGCATGCGTCGTGAGCCAGGCGCTCGTGTACGCGCCGAGACCGACGAAGGCTGCCTGGCCGAACGACGTCTGTCCGGCGACGCCGGTCAGCAGCACGAGCCCGAGCGCGACGATGCTGTAGAGCCCGATGTAGTTGCCGAGCGTCACCCAGAACGGCGGGGCGATCCACGGGATCACGACGAGAAGCACGACGAATGCCGTCATCGCGACTCGCGGGGCGACTGACGTGCCGCGCATCGGACTACTCGTCTTCCTCGTGATGGTGTGCGGCGAGGCTGCGCCAGAGCAGGACCGGGATGATCAGCGTGAAGACGATCACTTCCTTGAACGCACTCGCCCAGAACGACGAGAACGATTCGAGCAGCCCGACCAGCAGCGCACCTGCCGCCGCCAGCGGGTAACTGACGAGTCCGCCGATGATCGCGCCGACGAAACCCTTGAGGCTCACCAGGAAACCGGAGTCGTAGTACACCGTCGTGATCGGCCCGATCAGCACGCCGGAGAACGCGCAGAGGAGCGCGGCGAGCGCGAAGGTCAGCGTACCCGCGAAGCTCGGCGATATACC
>Ga0134126_10004254_pt1 | contig 17920 bp, 16 predicted proteins | sample KB31752_FD_96881 | JGI IMG/M metagenome (GOLD analysis project Ga0134126, IMG submission 96881) | Terrestrial soil microbial communities with excess Nitrogen fertilizer from Kellogg Biological Station, Michigan, USA - KB3-175-2 | ecosystem: Environmental > Terrestrial > Soil > Unclassified ...
CCAGTTCGCCGACCATGAGAATTTAGCACGTCGCCAGTAATGTCAATAGAGATGCAGAACTAGAACCCAAGTCTCTTCAGGCTTAAGGGCGCGAGGGAAAAAGCGTTGAGGTGGTGCCGAGGGACCGAACAGCACCCAGCGTCTCACCCTTGAATTCCAAATAAAATTTGCTGCGTAAAGCCGAATCGAGCGGAGTGGTGTGTCCGGTGAGCGTTCCAAAAACCGTCTCGCTGCCGCGCTCGCAAGTCGTTGAGATTGCGCCGACCGGCGCGCGCAATTCTAGCGCTCGAAAAACATCTGATTCTGGAAGTGGCTCATGACGAACGAAGAGAGCAAACAGCCCGACGCAGCGCCGGTGCCGGCGGCGACCGTTTCCGACGACGCGAAGTTGCCCTACTTCAACGACCCACGCTTTCAGGTGATTTACGAAGAGTGGCGCGTTTACAGCGATTTTTTTTCCTGCCTGGCGCAGATGCTCTGCGAAGGCCGCTACTCGATCAAAGACCTTCCCACCCTCAAAGCCGTCCATGAGGATGCCTTCACGCTGTACGACGTCGCGGGCGGGAAAAAAGCGGCTTCCGAATTACTCGCAACGCTCGAGCGAAACATACCGCCGGAACTCTTTTCGGCCATCGTCATCGACCTCGCGAATTTTGTCGGGCCGCGCCTCGAGAAATTTCTTCGTGAAACCACAGACCCGGCGCTCGACGACGGCGCAAAGCTCCGCGCGATGGACTTGTTGGAGTCCCTTCGGAACTTGGCGACCGCGCAACGAGCCGCCGAGCTGCCATGCGAGCAGAAGAATTCAGGCAAAGGAGTGAACTGATGGATTCCACACAAGTTCCGCACAAGGGCATCGACCCGACTGCAATCGATCCGAACGCGATCAAGGCGATCCTCGCGAAGCTGTTTGGCAACGCAGTTCAACCCGGGCCGCCAACTTTCCCGACGACACCGGGCGGCGCGCCGCCAGCGCAGGCAACTACGCCCGCGGGAATGACGCAGCCAAAACCGGCAGCGCCAGTCCCAGGACCGGCACAGAGCAATCCGGCAGCGCAGGCAGCACCATCGCCGGCAGGAATGACCCAGCCCAGAGCTGTACCCGCGGCTCCAAATCCGAATGCTGCTCCCGGCGGAATGACTCGGCCCGCATCTGCGGGAATGGCTTCGCGCCCAGGACCCACGGCGGGCGGTCTCCCGCAGCCAACCGGAGCGAAAAAAGAAGCGGTCGGCACAACGGAGGAAGGCTTTCCCTCAGAAAGCGCATGGACGGCCGCGCATCCATCTCCGCAGCAGCAGCCCTACGTCGAGCCGGATCTCAAACACCGAATGCTCATGGGCTTGTTCGCTGGAATGCAGAACGTCGGCCAGCCAGGCTCAGGCAGCGAAATGATGCAGCAGTATCTGAACCGCCTTTATCAGGGCGAGGAATCGAACCGAACCCTTCCCGAGAGGAACGCGGCAGCGGCTCATCAAGCCTACATGACCGCAATCGAAGGCGCGAAAGGGCCGCTGTCGATTGAGGAAATGCAGCAGGAGCTCGCCGACCGCCGGGCCGCAGCGAAGGTGAAGCCGACCGGGCCGAACCTCGATCAGCAATACGCGGACGCCATCGAAAGCGGCGATCAGGCCGCAGCGGACAAAGCGCTCGCCGCAATCAAAGCGCAAAGCGGAGCGAAGGCGCGGCCAGTCATCGAAACGCTCGCGCAAAGGTACGCTGATGCGGTGGACTCAGGCGACACAGCGCGCGCCGAGAAACTGCTCTCTGGGCTGCACGCGATGACCAAAGCGCAGACGAAAGAACCCACCCCGCGAGCTCCCACCTCCGAGGGCGGCATGATGTACAGCGATTGGCGCCGAACAAACCCGAAGGCTCCAATCTCCGATTATTTCAAACTCAAAAACGCGCCGAAGGATGAAGCGGCCACGGAGAAAAACCTCGACTCGCTGCGCAAAGAACGGGAAACGGTTCAGAAGGACTTCGAGGCCCGAATCACCGGCATCACGACCAGCCCCGAAGATGCGACGCGACTCCGCACCGAAGAGCAGAACCAGCTCGCAACTTACGACCGGCACATCCACAACTTCGAACAGGGCTACAAAGCTGGCGACGTGATCCCGTACAAAGATGGCAACGTGAAAATAACGCGGATCAATCCTGACGGGACGCTGCAGGTTCAAGCCGTCCCGAAGAAATGAGCGGGCAGCCCTTCACTCTCGATCCTCTGCAGGCGGGAACGCCGCCGCCTCCGAAGCCAGCGGCCCCAACTCGCGCGGCAGCTCCAGCCAGCACGTTCACGATTGACCCGACGCAGATAGGGAATCCGCCCGACGGCAAACCAGCAGGCCGCGCTGGCGCGCCTGCTCCTTCAGGCACGTTCACACTCGACCCGCAGGACCTCACGGCAAACAGGCCGCAGGCCGCTCCGCAACCGAAGCAGCCAACTCAGCCGAACGAAGAAGAGATCAAGAAAAAATACGGACTCCCGGCAACAGCGAATCTCTCGAAGGAATTCCTCGACGAATCGAACCGCGACGTGAAAGACCCTGTCGCCTTCAGCCAAGCCTACCAGGAGATGCATCCGCCGAAGCCGCGCGCGCCGGGATTCTTCTCGAACGTGGCGCAGGAAGCCGAGGACATTGCAAAAGGCACGTTCTCCCAACCGGCTGGTGCCGTGCCGTCGACGGACGTATCGGGTGCGCTCGAAACGAGTCAGGCGTTGAAGGACGCGGCAACGTCGGCGCGGAAAGGGAAAGTCGGCGAAGCCGCAATGCACGCGACCGAGGCCGTTCCTATGGTGGGGCAGCCGATCGCGGCGCGCATCCGTCAAGCGCAAACCGGCGACGCGAAAGGCGCGCTTGGGGCTGCGTTGGTCGACGCGCTTATGACCGCACTCGGCGTGCGCGGGATGCTCGAAGGGGAAACACCAGGTGCAGCACCGGAAACGATTCAGCCCGAAGCAGCTCCCGCGCCGCCGCCGCCGCGCGTCGCGGCCGGAGCGCTCCCGGCAGCCCCAGAAGTCAAAGCTCTCCCACCAGGACCGCGCGCGCCACGCGAAGCGATTGGCGAAGGATTGCAGTCGAACATCGGCCCGGGAGAAAAGCCGATTCAACTGCCAGAGCGGACGCCAAAGACAATCCCGCCCAGCAGGAAGCCTATCGCTGCTGGCCCGACGACGATTGATCCCCGCGAACTGACGAAGGGAAGGCCGAAGAAAACCGCAGCGACGGCGCCAGCGGAAACGAAAGCCCCGAGCGCAACCGACCTGAAGCTGCAAATCAAGCAGCTCGATACGCAGTACCGCACACTCAACGACCGGCTCGTCAATACGCGCAAATTCGAGGTTTCGCACAAAATTACCGCCAAGCAGCGCGTGCTCGCTGCAAAAATCAAAGAACTCCGCGGGCAGCTCGACACGATAGAGCCGCGCCCAGAAGCGAAGCCACTCTCGAAGCCAGCGCCGGAAGAGGAAAGAATTGGCCCACGCATCGGCGGCGCGAAGACCTACCAACAGGAGCGACCGGCAAAAACGGTAGCCGCGCCGTCAGAACCGAAGCAATCGAAAACGCCCACCTATGACCGACTCCCGCCGGAGATGCGCGAGGCTGTCGATAGCCTGACTGCGGCACACAGCCATCTTCCGCAAATGCTGCGCGAGGCGAACGAAGCGGACATGCGCAAACTCTCCGAGTCAGGGACTCCGCGCAAGGAGCAGTACGCGCGGCTCGTCGCGAAAGAGGCTGGCATAGAGCCGGAGCCAAAGAACACCGGAAGCAACGTGGCCGACTTGCTCAAATCGCTCGGGGGAGAGAAACCCGAGGCCAGACCGCTCACAAAGGACGCCGAAGAGCTGCCAGCGCCAAAGCCCGCGCCAGGTGCAGACGAACGCACGCCAATCGGCGAACGTCGCTTGATTGACGAAGGTCTGCCAGCAGGAAGCGCGGAGCGCCGGCTCGCCGAGCGCCGCACCAACGTCGCGCAGGGTGCAGGCCCTGTCATGCGTCGCGGCATCATCGACGAAGCGAACAAAATCATCAACGACCCTGAAGCCACGCCCGAGGAAAAGCGGATTGCGCGGGAACGCATTGCCGACCTCCAAGCGCATCCTGGCGAAACTGCCGAGCCCGTCGACATCGCCAAAGTACGCGCAGCGCAAGAACGCACGCGTGGGAACGCCGGCGGTCGTCCCGAAGCACCAGCGGGAATGACGTGGGTTGGCGAAGGCGGCGAACCGTCGAAGAATCCGAAACGCGGCGAGCTTCCACCACGCACAGCCGATACCATGAGCGACGCGATCGCGCTCTCGTCACCGTCTGGCCGAATGTCAGAGCGCGCACGGAATGCAGCGACCGAAAGACTCGGCAAGCAGCTCTTCGGCGAGAAGGGATTGGCCGCGCCGAAAGGCCCGGAAGAATCCGAGACGGACTACCTGAAGCGGAACGCAAAGCAGCTTCGCGAGCTGGCCGACAGTGGCATGAAACCGCAGGCCCACATTGCGGAAGCGCAACGTCTCGAAGCTCAGGCCGACGCCCTCGAAAGCAGGAAAGAGCCGTGGCAGATGACGCGGCAGGAGTGGTACGACGAAAAGGGCAAGCACGAAGTCCAAGGCATCGGCTACGAAGCTAATCGCAAAAGCGGAGCGAACGCGACAAACGCGCGCATCGCCGAGAAGCAGCGCCTCAACTACGGAGTTGAAGGCCAAATCGGCGAGCATGGACGCGAGGCCGTAGACCACAAAGAAGTAATTCAGAAAGCCATCTCCGAAGGCAAGCCCGTCCCGGCGAACGTCCTGGCCGAATATCCTGACCTCGCGCGTAAGACCGAGGGAGCGCTGCCCGGGATGGAAGCGGCCGTGCGCGAGCAGGCGGGCGCAGCAGCGCAGCACAAGGGCGAGGAGCTGACCAAAGAAATCGCTCGACCGCTCTCTAACATCGATGAGCGCGCCGGGAACATGGAAAGAGAATCACCGCTCTTCCGGGACACGGAAGCCTCCGGGCAGAAAGGCCTCTTCAGTGGGGCTCGTCCAGTCGCCGACCGCGTTCGCGACCTGAAGCGCGGAATCTCGGAAGGCCAGGTCCGGCTGCGTTCAAATGTAAATTCCATCGGCGAGAGGCTCTCCGACGAAGAGTACGCGGCTGTGGCCGGATCCGTGGAACGAGCGAAGCGGGAGTTAGCTGAGATCGAAAGCCAGCCCACGCCAGACCGCGAATCGCTGCTCGGCAAAGGCATCAGCGCCCACTTCGGCGTCGACCCGACCATGGTGCGCGACCTCTACGAGCGATTGAACCGCGCTTATCAGGAGCACATCGCGGATCCGGCGATCGAGAAGCTGGGCTTGGGCCGAACGCACAAAGACGTCGAAGACGTCGATCCCAAGCTTGCGTCGCGCATCCGCCGCTACGAAGCGGCGCCGCAGTATTTCAGGACGAAGGCTGAGGACATCGCGAGCGGCATCACGAAGGGACTGAGTCGGAAGCAGGAACGGTTGCTCACTCTCATGGCTGACCAGCAATCGCGCGAGAACCTCCAGAAGAACCACCCCACCGAATACGCGCAGGCCATCGCCGACAAAGACGTGCAGACCGCGCTCGCGCGTTACAAACCGTACGGCGAGGCGCTGACGAAGGCGCATGCGATTCTTGGCGGCGCTGTGATGCCCGGAGATCACCTTCCATGGGTCTATCCAGAACACGTCAGCGGTATGGGGCAAGGAGTCGCTGAGACGGACACAGGCGGAGGCGGATTCGACCGCGGCGTGACACCGCAACGGGCTGACCAGTTCGGGCGCACCACCAGCGCGGAGTATCACTACAAAAACGGGCTGCACGAATTCGGCCCAGCATTCGCAAGGAAATTCTCGCGGACCATGACCAAACTCGCCGAACACGCGACGGCCGTGGACTTTATGAGCAAAGCCACCGTCATCGAGCCAGGCGACCGCCTGCCGCCGATGATCACCTACAACGGCAAAAGATTTTACAGCCCCGAAGTGCTGCAAATGATTCGCGAGGCGAAGCCTGGGAAAGCATCGCATGAGCTCGGGCAGAGCTTGGGAGTGAGAACTCTGCCGCAGCCGAAAAACGCGGAAGCTTACGCGCGGTACCAGCCGACCGGCGGCAAAAGCACTCCAACGTATCTCGGGCCTCGCGCAGTCGTGCAAGCGCTCAAGGGTTTGGCCGACTCCGATCCTGGCAGGATGGACCCGGTCGGCCGTTTCCTACAGGAGCAAGTCATAGGGATGGGCTTTGGCGTGCGCCACGGATTCAATCTCTTCCGGCGAATCACGCAGACGTTTCCGATGGGTACGAGCTCCCCGGTGAACTGGATTCGCGCCGCGCGAGTGATGACCGACCACGGACTGAAGGAGCGCGCACTCGCCCGCACGAACGATCCAGCCTATGATGCTCTCCTGCGATGGAGCGCAATCTCGCCAGAAGGAGTTGGCTCCTGGAAGGAATATCAGGGCGGCAATCTTAACCCCGCCAATTGGGCGCGCACCTTCGCGAAAGTCGGAAATCGATGGCTCTTCGAACCGGGCGGCGTCGACCAGAAGGCGAGAATCTGGATGCGCGACCTGCTGAAATCCCAGCGCCCAGATATTTCCGACGAGCGAGCAGCGCAACTCATTCGCGAAAGTTTGGGCAACTACAGCCGCGAGAATTGGACCAAGCAGCAGAAATTGCTATCGCACTTCGTGCTCTTTCCTGGTTGGGATTTCAGTTCAATTTCACACGTGATCCGTCACCCAATCAAGACCGCCGTGCCGCCCGCGATTCTGATCATGCTCGTCAATCAGGCCATTCACCGAAGCGGCGGAAAGCAAGAGCCTGGCGACGAGTGGGATCCGTTCTCGATCCATGCCGGCGGTCACGGCTACGGCACTCCCGGACTCGAAGAGCCGTTGGCGCGCGCTGCTCTGAAACCTTTCGGGCGCGCCGTTCAGGCAAGGCTCGAAGGACAAACGGGAAGGCAGGCAGTCGCCGAAGGCGTGCGCGCGATTCCGCAGGCGCTCACGGGATTTGCGGGGATGACGCGACCAGACCTTGCCATGCCGTTCGAAGTAGCGGCTGGAAAAACCCGCTTCGGCCGAGACATCGTTCCGCAAGGCGACTTCACGCGCCGAGGGACAGTGCTTCCGAACAAAGGCGCGGAAGATATCGGCGCGCACATGCTCAAAGCCTTTTTCCCGCCACTCGAGCGCGCCACCGAAGAGAACCAGAGTTCCGCGGACGCGCTCTTGTCCAACTTCGGACTGAACCGCTATCAGGAGCCGCCGCGGAGACCGCCTGCCTCTGAGCGCGTGCAGGATATTTACAACGCGAAGGACGACATTCGCGCGCTCGAACGCCAAGCCGCAGCCATCGCCGTCGACCAAGCGCTCTCAGCCGACGAAAAGCAGCGCAGGTTGTTGCCGCTCCGGAAAAAATATCAGGAACTCGTGAAGCACGATAGACCGCAGTAGTGCGTCCATGAGCCGCTAACCCCGCGCTGTCCGAGGGGGCGACTCAGAAGGCACCAGCGAATGACGAAACCGAAAACGCCCAGCAGTCCACGTCGCCAAAAGCCAACAGGCCCAGCCGAGCAAGAAGGCGCGAATCCACGGCAGGCGTCCTTCGACGCGTTCTATCTAAACGGCGCACCCGCCTTTCGACCAGGCAATGCGTACAAGTCCGCAATCGCGGCAGGCTACTCAGCGAACACGGCGAAATCGAATTGCCACATTCTCGCGCGACGCGCCAGCATCAAGGTGGCCCTAGCCCTCGAAGCCCTCGGCTGCGACGGATTCAGCCAGGCGGCCAAACTTCTCGAACTGCGTGAAGCGAAGACGGTGCGCTGGAATCAGAAGACCGAGGAGTGGGACGAGTTCGGGGACGCCGACGTGCAGCTTCGCGCAACGCAAGAGATCAATCGGCTGCAGGACGCGTACCCGGCGCCGAAGGAAAAAGTCGAGGATTCCCGGCCGATCACAATCGTATTCCCGAAAAGCTTGAGCAGCATGATGCCAGTGGTGGAAGAGAAGAAGCCCAAGACCGATGAAAAATAGTCGCCGCGCTCCCGAAAGCGGGAAAAAGCGGGATTCTCGCCACTTTCAAATGCAAGGCTTTTGTGCGGCGAGGACCTTGAACCCGCTGAGGGCGCGCAGTTTGCAGCGCAATCCCATTGGTTGAGGTAAAAATCTGGCTGAGACAGCTCGCGGTGCGTTCGGAAGCCTACCGGTGGGCGTCTCGGACATGCAAATGACGGAGGTGCTCACGTGAAACGCACGACGAAAAAAGAACGGCAGCAACTCGAAGCGGAAAAGGCCGCTGTGCTGGAGCAGTTCGAAAGCTGGATCTCTGCCAAGTCGGAAGTCTCTTTGATCTTCTGCGGCCCGTTTTTCGAATGCGGGATGGAAGGTCATCTCGAACATGCGCCGGATCGCCCTGAGCTTCTGCATTTCTTCGGCTCGCAGACCTCGTTTCGGGCTTCAATATGGCTCGACCGCTGCGTCGCGGTCAAAGCTCCGGGGCGAGACGAACGTGCCATCGTGATGCTGCCGCGAGGAGCGACCGGCCCGAGCCTGATGCTCTGCGACCCGAAGCGCCCTGTGCCTGACGCGGCAAATCTATTGAAGCTCTCTGGTGGGCAGCCGAACTGATCCCCACGCTTTCATGGCTGTATGTCGCGTGACTCGGGTCGCGGTACCGCGCTGGCAACCATCGACAGCGCGCCTGCATAGCAACGCAGTGCCTTCGCGGCTTGGAGCATGTCGAAGTTCGGGACACCCTCTTCGTGACGCTCCATGTACTGGCGGATCACGGCAAGCGCGTCAATCTGCCTGAGTTGGATGTAGAGGCCTTCGATCTCTTCGGCAACGCGCCGCGCTTCCCGCGCCACGATGGCGCGATTTGCTCTCCGGTCTGCGGTGGGAAACGCCGGCATGGTGCGGAGGATAACACGAAGCTCGAACGACGCAAGCGCTGGACGGGGTTACTCGCACGCGACTCCACTGGTGAGGAATCACTATAAAGGCCAGCCAACTGAGAAAATGGTGCATAAGGGTGCAAGGAGACTCCGATGCGCTTCCTGTTTTGGCTTGCGTTTCTCTTCGCGGCATTCGCTCTTCCGGTCGCAGCTCAGCGTCACTCACCGCAGCCGTTTGTTCCGCTCGGAGTGCTTCAGGCGAGGACCATCGCCGTGGCAGTCTACTGGCCTGACGGGACGCCAAGCGCCACGCACGAGGTGCAGGCCGAAGGCGAGCAGTTCCTGCGGCAATGGAACCGCTTCCTCGTCGTACCGGTTCTCGCCAAGCCGGATCTCGTCGCGCTCGTGACCGTTTCGCCGATGAGCCGCGGCGCGGGATTCTGGCGAATGCTGGGGTACTCGCTCGCCGTCGGCGCTGTTCAGATGGCCGCAAGCCGGCAAAACTACGAGAACTGCCAGGCTGAAGTCATTGCCAGTCCGCAGGTCGGCAACACCCGAAATTTTCACGTGGACAGTTCCTGCTACGGTTACGCCTACGCCGCGCAGCCGCAGGCGGTCCCGCCACCGCCCGGACCGAGCTATGTTTTGAGCGGCTCGATTTTGCTGTTCGACGGCGGCTTTCTGAAAACCAACGGGCCGATTCCCGAACCGCTGCTTTTCGCCCAGGCAGACAACCACGGCAGCAAGCCTCTCATCGGCGCGGCGAAACGGCTACAGAAGGAAATCGACGACTCGGCCAAATTACTGGCGCAACGGATGGCCACGGTCAATTCGCTCATGGCGAGGATTCACGTGCTGGCCGCGAGCCAGAATCTCAGCGCAGGTGAAGAGCAGGCTTGCGATGCGGTCATTTCGCAGCAAATCGGGAGCGACCCACAGATGCGCGCGCGGCTTGAGCACGGAAAGTTCGCCGACACGGACCGGTTCTTCTCCGCACTCTGTGTGAAACCAGCGGCAGCGCCGAAGTGAGCACCGGAAACATCAAAGCGTGAGAGTGCCGGAATAAGCGGCACGGTTGCCTCTGCGCTCAAGGAACAGCCTGATTGACCTCTCAGTCGCAGCCGCCCTGACGCGACCCGTTTCGACGCCTTGCAATGGCGTGCAATGGATTAGTACAAGTCGGTGCGAGCGGCTTTTTGCAGACCGACCGGCTGGAACTCCATAAACAACTGATTCTGGCGGACGCAAACCGCCTCTCAATCGGCCGCGATTTTGCAAGCACTTGCGCGGTCATAGCGCGGCAGGTTTTTGGCGGATGCGTGCGCCGCTCGATACGCGGTCCCTTCTCCAACGTCGAGCCGTTCCGCAATTTTCGCCCAGGACAGGCCAGCCTCGCGCAGAGCGGCAACCTGTGCGACGTCCACGGTCACACGCGGGCGCCCGAGTCGCTTGCCCTTCGCAACGGCATTACGCAGTCCGGCGCGGACGCGCTCGGCGATCAGGCTGCGTTCGAGCTCGGCCACCGCGCCCAGGACGGTGAAGACCATCTTGCCCGCCGGCGTGGACGTATCCAGCGATTCGCTCAGACTGACGAAACCCACGCCCAGCGCGTTGAACGTTTCGAGCGCGCGGAGCAGATGAGAAACGGAGCGGGCGAACCGGTCAAACTTCCACACGGCGACGACATCGAAGCGACGCCGGTGCGCTTCGGCCATCAGCCGGTCAAGCTCAGGCCGTTTCTCTTTCGCGCCGGATATCCCGACGTCCACGTACTCGCCGCCAACGGTCCACCCGCGGCGCTGGCAATGCTCGCGCAATTCGCGGAGCTGCATCTCCGGGTCTTGGCCGTGGCCGTTTGTGCTGACTCTCGCGTAGATCGCCGCGCGCATGGCTATTCCTTCCCTTTGAGCGCAGGGAACCGTTTCGCGGGGAGCGCATCGACCGAACAGAGCGCTTTTTTCGCGAGGGTCTCAAGGTCGCCGCTCAGTCGCTCCGGCATCCCAGACCGCAAGCCTTCCGCGACGATCCTTCGCAGCCGGTTCCCCGTCCGCTGGTAGCACGTCGAGCACATCCCACACCGCGCGTTGGCCGCACTCTTCGTTTCGCAGACGAGGCAGCCATGCCGCTGGAAGTAAACCGCCCACTTGAGCCGCTCGGGAACGGTTTGAATGCGGCGAATTTCGTCAGAGACTCGCTTAATGTCGAAAAACGGCCGCAGGAGCAGATCCTCTCGGTTCCCCATGATCTCGGCGACCCTCTTGTGGACGAGCCGCTCGAGCAGCGAAGCCTCTGATTCGGGCGTTCGCGGTTCAGGCGGAAGCAACTGCGTGGCGGTGATGGTGTTCGTGGTTTTCCTCATTGTCGGGTTCTCCTTTGGCGTGCGGATGGCACTTCTCGTAAACGCGAATCAGGTCAGCACCTGCGACGTGCGTGTATATCTGGGTAGTCGAAACGGACGTGTGACCGAGAAGTTCTTGGACAAAGCGGATGTCGGTGCCGCGATTCAGCAGGTGCGTGGCGAAGCTGTGACGCAGCGCATGCGGATGAACGCCGGAGAGTCCAGCGCGCGCGGCCACGTCGTGAACGATTTTTGCAAGTGACCGATGACTGAGCGCCCGGCCATGGCGGTTGCGAAATAGCGGGCCAGTCTTGCGGCCGGCGAGAAACTCCTTCAGCGCGCGAGATGCGTAAGATCGGAACAGCGCGACGCGTTCTTTGTTACCTTTGCCCAGGACGCGAATCTCGCCGGCAGGGAAGTCGATATGCTCGACGCGCATTCCCGCCACTTCTGCGAGACGGCATCCGGTCGAGTAGAAGATTTGCAGGACGGCGCGATCGCGCGGCGATTCAGCGGCGTCGATCAGTTTCGCGATTTCACTTTCCGAAAGGCAACGAGGCAATCGACGCGGCAGCTTCTTGGGCAGCGCCATGAAATCAGTGGGTGCGAAACCGATCAGCAACCCGACCTTGAGAAACCCGTAGAATTGTCGAATCGCGAGCAGGTGTCTTCGAACACGCCCGGTATGGCGCCCCTCATCGCTGAGCGCCGTCAGGAATTGCCGAACGCGCGCGTGCGTGATTGTGGTGACGTCATCGGCTCCGAGAAAATCCAGGTATCGAGAGACCGCTTTAGCGTAGGCATAGCAGGTGCTCGGCGCGCGGTTCCGGGATTTGAGGTAGCGGAGAAACGCAGCGGCGAGTTCTTGGTTTCGCTCTCGATATGATTTGAGCAGCATTACGCCTTGGACTTTGCGCCCCGCCGTCCTCATCGGCAGCCGTGAGCAGAGCGCGTTTCGGCTGGACGCCTCGCCCGGCCAAAAAGGAAAACCGGCGAAGCGTTTCGGAACTTTACGCCGTGACGACGAGCTGCGTTGTCGTGTCGGGTTTGGTGGCCGCGAGAACACGCGCTGCGTAATCCGCTCCGCATTCGCGCTCGACAACCGCCTTCCACGCAACCGAACGCCGCTCGGTGGTTTTGAGGTAAGCCCGAAACAGCCCGGACTCGACCGAAGCGCCAGCTTCGAGCTGCTCGCGAACTGCCTGCTCAGCCGATTTGAGGTCGGCTTCGAGCTGCTCGATATCGCGGCGAAGTTCGAGAATGCGGGCAAGTTCCTGCTGTGGAATCGAATGAATTGCGGGAACGGGTTGCGCGGGAACTACGAACGGAATAGATTGCTTTGCAGATGCCATGGGAGTTCACCCTCCTTTGGTGTTTAGGGGCGTGTCGGTGTTAGAAGCACCGGCGCGTCCCGCTTTTTACTTCCTCGGTCCGGGTTTGAGAGAGCCCTTCAGTTTTCGGACCTTCTCAACGTCGGCTGCAGTCCAAAGCCTAACAGCAACGCCACTGCGGAGTTTCGCCCTCGGAGCTGCGATCTTTCTCTGCTTAATCCAGTACTGCAAGGTCGCCCTCGGAACGCCGACTGCCGCAGCTACTTCGACGGTGCTGAGAAGTTTGGGACGCATCGAGAGTCACGCTATCATCTCGATTGACACCTGTCAACAACTATTGTACGATGCTCCCTCGATGCCAAGCACCCCTGCTTATCGGCGTCAGTGGGAAAAGGACCATCCGGACTACTGGCGGAGCCGACGCACGTCTCGCTTGGGAGCACCTGCGACCGCCGAACAGCAGAAGGCCTGCCTCACTGACCCACGCAAATCGCTCGAAAGCAAATTCGGCATCGTGACCGCGAAGTTCGCGTTTTGCATGTTTTGCTGGTGTCGCTACGAGGAGCTGGGCCACCACCTGGACCGCTGCAAGAAACGGCCCGCCGCGTGGCACGGACAGAAAAATCTTCCGGATCTCTATCGCGATCTCGTTGGACTCAATCACGGAACCGCGCTCGCATGTGAAGCGGTCCGAACGACAAGGGGGGAAATCGCGGACAAGCATGGCCTCAGCGAATACGCGAAGAAGGACCCAAACCGGAAGGAGCTCCTCGACCGGAATCGGCCGAGCAACATCGGCAGGAAGCACAGTCGTCAAGCCCGGCTCAACAAGAGCGACCGGCAGAGGGGAATCGCCAATCGGGCAAGGCAAAAAACGAGTGACGCGACGGTGTTGCGCCACTGGCTCATGGACGGTCTCGACATCGAGAGTGCCGCGAGGAAATCAGGGCTGAGCACGGGTGCCATGCGGGGACGATTGCAAGACGTCCTTGGTGTCAGAGTGAAGAATACCTGTGAGTTCTCAGCGGGAGAGATTGTCACTGGCCGCTGGGTGAGGAACCTTCTTGGGAGGCTTCAGGTTAAGAACCCGGACGAGTTCAAGGCATTCATCAGCTTCGACGTCCGGTATTGGCTGCAACCGAAACAACAGACAGCCGTACTCCGATCTACTATGGCCAAGCAGCTAATCGAAGCAGAACGGAAATTGGTTGCGGGATTTCTCGGCTATAGAGAACAATCGATTTCTAGCCTTCTGAGAACAATCCTCCCGAACCTGTCTCAGCAAGCGAGCGAAACAGCCGACGCACTGCAGATTCTCGGGCAGGACGGCCTGGCCGCAAAGCTTGACGCTCTCGCCGAGAGTTCGCGGGAAGAGGTGGCTCACGCCAGCCCGTCGCAATCGCATCGCTGTTTGTGCTGGCTTGCTGAGATCAGCCGACTTGTGGATCGGCCGCGGTCAGCGCTGGATTTGCTCGCGCTCAAGTACGGAACTAACGCGCGCTCTATTCAGCGAGGCCTGAGTGAACCAAGCCAGAGTATCTCTCATGAGACAGCACGCGCCATCATCCTGCCGCTGCTCAGACAACCCCGACGCCGCAGAGGTCGGCCTTCAAGGAGAGACGCAGAGACGCGAAAGCGGATCAAAAAAGCAGCCGCCTTCTTGCTCTCTGGATACACGCAGACAACGATGGCGAAATACCTCTTTTCGGGGAGGGACGACTCACCTCTACAAAATACGCTGCAGCTGTTCAACCGCTTCAGGAAAGAGATCGAGCTTGCCAGATTAAGCCTCACCATGAGACAAGCACGAGCCATCGTCGCGGCAGCGGTCCGAACGACCACTCGCCGAGAACCCGCATAAAACCGAGCGATTCTGCACCAAAATATTAAATTTAATCCCACCGCTTTTACTTCCCGTGACTTTGAAGGCTCGCGTGCCGTGTAATTACGCGCAAGGACAGCTGCCGTCCCGGAGGAAGTTTGATTTTGAGCAGAAAAAGCGAAGCGCCGAGCCAGCCGTGGCGGCGAGGCCCAGCGCTTCAGGTTCGTCGCTTGGTTTTGGTGGCCAGCGACTGAAGGGAATCAACGATGGGGAATTTAACACCGACTTCGCCGAGATGCAATCACCCTGAAACGCTTCCCCCGCCGAGCGCCGGCATTCCTTCGCGAAGTCAAGACACCGATGTTTTGCCGCGCGCGCCGAAGGCGCCAGCATCGATGGCTTTCCAACAGCGCGAGGTGCTGCGATTACTCCGAGAGCGGCGCAGGATCGGATTGAGTTCGGTCGAAGCCGTCGCGTTTCAAATCCTTCGGCTCCCCAACAGGATTTCGGAAATTCGCAAACGCGGCTGGATCATCCAGTCGAAGCGCGAGCGCTGTGGCTGCTTGCGGTACTGGTTGGTTGCCGAACCTGAAAGCCCGAAGCCGCTACCAGTCTACGAGGAACGGACGCGCGCAATCGAGGCCGAAGTGGCGCCGCTCTTTGTGGGAGTCCGCTCGTGAGCCACCAAGCGACGACCTGGGTGATGGAGTTTTCCCAATCGCACCTGGCGGACCGTCTTGTTCTCGGGGCCATCGCTCACCGCATTTCGAACGACAACGGAGAGGCGTTTCCTTCGATTGCGACGATTGCGCGCGAGGCAAATGTCAGCGAAAGCTCGGTTCACGCGTCACTGAAGAAATTGCGAGAGATGGGCGAGCTCGAAGTCGAAGCGTCCGCTTCCAAGCTCAGCACGAACGTGTACCGGATGCCGAAGTTCCTCTCATGGATGGCCGAACTGCATTTAGGCACGGGGGGTGCAAAGTCTGTACCCCACAGCAAGAGAGCAGTCTGCACCGGGGGGGTGCAGAATACGGGCGAAAGGGGTGCAAAGTCTGCACCCGAACCATCAGTAACCATCATTGAACCGTCAGGTTCGGCTCCGTCAGGCCGGGCGGTAGAGTTAAGAGAGCAGCCCCATTCAAAGCCGCACGGAGCAGACCAATATTGGGGAAAGGGTTTTTCGAAAGAGCTGAAACGGCTCGCAAGCGAGAAGGATCTCGGCCGCGCCAGACGCTCCACCGGGAACCCTCAGCTTAAGCACCTCGAAGCCGGAATTTTTCGCCGTCACGTTGGGTCAGCATATTTCGACGGTCGAGACGACGGCCACGAGAAAGCCTTCGGCTACGCGCTTGAGCAAGCCACTTTGGGTCTCACCAGTAACCGCGCCGTCGAACTTCGCGGGATAGACGTCGAAGAACTCCGGTCTGCCGCGTGGGTAAAACTGCAGCCCTACGTTGGAGCTTTCGCTGGAATCACGGACTACTCTCGCCGTCAAAATCAAGTCGTCGGGGCCATCGTTCGCGTCGTCGCCGAAGTCGCGCTCGCACTGCAAACCGAATCGCCACACGCGAGGCAGGCGGGGGAAGCAGTTGAAGTCCAATCGGCGGTCGGGTGAGCGATGGCAGGTGGAGCAAAAATCGTGAAGTTTCCAGGCCCGGCGATCGAGCCTGACCTGAAGGAATTCATCGACGAGTGCCTTGTGCCGATGCTCGTGCGCGATGGTTTGAAAGACGCGGCGAACGAAATTCAGCTTGCGCGCAGCGACCGCGTCGTCAGACAATGCGCGCGAAGGGAAAACGCTTCGTGACCACCGCGCTGCGCCCAGCGGCCTACGCCCGGTATTCGACTGATAGGCAGAACCCACTCTCGACGCAGGACCAAATCGAAAAAATTCGGCAGTTCGCAATCGAGCGTGGCTGGAAGCTCGGCGATGGCCAGGTGTACCTCGACGAAGAAATCTCCGGCGCCACGCTTGACCGGCCCGGGCTTCGCTCGCTTCTGGCGGCGGCAGAGTCACGCCCGCGCCCGTTCGATGTGCTGCTCATCGAGGATTCGAGCCGCCTCTCGCGCAAGCAAGCTGACGTGCTGAATCTCTGCGAGCGGCTGAACTTCGCCGGCGTGAAGATTTGTTTTATCTCGCAGGGGATCGATTCGTCCGACGAAAAATTCCAGCTCTTGCTTTTGGCGCGCGGGATGATCGACCAGCTGTTTCTTGCCGACACAGCGAAACGCGTGCGCCGCGGACTGGAGGGATTGCTCCGGCGAGGATTGCACACAGGCGGCCGCTGCTTCGGATACCGCAGCCGGAAGGACGCCGATGGCACGCGGCTCGAGATCCACGAACCGGAAGCCGAAATCGTGCGGCGGATTTTTCAAACGTATGCCGACGGCTACAGCTTGAAATCAGTCGCGAAGAAACTCAATGCGGAGCACGTCCCATCGCCGCAACCGCAGAAGGGCAGGCACTCTGCGAGCTGGTGTCCGTCGGCGATCCGAGGCATTCTCCGCAACGAGCGATATCTCGGGAAAGTCATTTGGAGCCGCAAGCACAAAGTGCGCGACCCGAAGACCGGCCGGCGAGTGTTTCGAGTGCGCGAGGGCGAGCAGCCGATTCACGCAGCCGACGCGCCGCACTTGCGCATCGTTTCCGATGAGCTTTGGAACGCTGTGCGAGCCAGGCAGGAACTCGTGAAGCGCGTCTACGAGGACGCAGGAAAACGCGCCGGGCTGCTGCGCTCTTCAGCGATGAATTCGCCCTACCTGTTCTCCGGTTTGCTGCGCTGCAAAGATTGCGGAGCGAACCTGCAGATCGTCGCTGGCCGCGGCCGCAACCACTCGACGCAGACTTACGGCTGCCCCATGAACTTTCATCGCGGCGATTCGGTGTGCTCGAACCAGCTGCGCGTTCGCCGCGACGTGCTCGAAGGGGAGCTGCTTGCCGGGTTGCAGGAGAAAGTCTTGCGCGAGGAAGTCGTGAACTACATCCTCGACCGTTTCGAGTCCGAGCTGCTTGTGGAGCTTAAAAGCATCGGCGGGGAAATGGACCAGATGCGGAAGCGCAAAGCAGAACTCCAAAGCGAGATCGCGCGGCTCACGGCTGGCCTGGCGACGGGGATTCATTCGACGGCCGTGATGGAAGAGATCGCACGGCGGGAGCGGGAGATTTCCGACATCTCCGACCGCCTGCTTTCGTCCGACCCTGAATCGATTCACTCGCGGGTGAAAAATCTAAGGGCAAAGGCGCTCGTTCGCGTTCGAGACTTGCGCCAGTACTTGACGAGCGACAGGCCGACTGCCCGCGCTTATCTCGCGCGACACGTCGAAAAGATTCTGATGGACCCGGCAGGCGGTCGGTACGTGGCGTCAGGAGGTTGGAATCTGCTCGGTGAAGGACGTTGGGATGGTGCCGAGGGGCAGAGTTGAACTGCCTACGCCGGCCTTTTCAGGGCCGCGCTCTACCGGTGAGCTACCTCGGCACGGGAACAGTCAGCGATTTTACGGGCGGGGAAGTGGCGTGTCAATCC
>Ga0134126_10004255_pt1 | contig 17919 bp, 15 predicted proteins | sample KB31752_FD_96881 | JGI IMG/M metagenome (GOLD analysis project Ga0134126, IMG submission 96881) | Terrestrial soil microbial communities with excess Nitrogen fertilizer from Kellogg Biological Station, Michigan, USA - KB3-175-2 | ecosystem: Environmental > Terrestrial > Soil > Unclassified ...
GACGCCGGAGGTCTGGTTGGCCGCCGCCGCGATCGTCGCGGCGGTATCGCCGCCGGAGAGCACGACGAGCTGGTTATCGGTGAGCTTGAAGCCGTAGGTCTTCTCGAAGGCGGGCAGCGCCGCCGGCGAGGAGACGAATTCGGTCGAGGCCGCCAGCTTGACGTTGCCGCCGCCCGCAACCCATTTGCCGAAATCCGTCCAGGACTTGATGTTATTGGGCTGGGCGACGTCCTGCCGCAGCGCGATATCCCAGGTGTTGTTGGCGGGAGCCGGCGTCAGCCAGGCGATCTTGTTGTTCTGGTCGTCGAGCTTCTTGACTTCCTGATAGCCCTGGTCGGCATTGTTCCAGATCGGCTTGTCGGCCTCGTTGAAGAAGAACGCGCCATTGCCGGTATATTCGGGATAGATGTCGATCTGGCCGGCGGTGATCGCGGCGCGGACCGTCTTGGTGTCGCCGAGCTGAATCTTGTCGGTCACGGGGATATTGTTGGCCTTCAGCACCTCGAGGATGATGTTGCCGAGGACGCCACCTTCGGTGTCGATCTTGGAGGAGACGACGACCTGGGCCTGCGCGGCGGTTGCCATGAAGGCCAGACCTGCGACGGCGGTCAGAAGTCGGAACGAAAGACGCATGATTCACTCCGCTGTTTGAGCATCGGCGAATCCGACGCCCGACATTGTTCGTCACGTCGGCAGTCCGCCGGCCGCTTTCCGGCCAACGGGGCAGACGCGCAACCCGGCCGTGAGGCCGATGGCGGCCAGCCTAACCGGTTTTGCGGCGAGTACCAGCCTCGTCGTGCCGCTTCGATGCTACGAAACCGGGCCGAGCGCGAAAAAGTCGTCCAGATCGGCGATGGGCGCCTGCGAAATCAGTTCGCCGATACTGGTTTCCGAGCCGAGGTCGTTCTCGATCGCCTCGACCTCGGCGGAGAGCGGCCGGTCGACACGGTAGAACTCGGCATGACGCCGCGCCCGCTCGTAGATCATGCGCGGAATGCCTTCCGGGCGGTCGCCGAGGAGGTCCATCGCCTGCGCCGAAAGCAGCGCCTCGAGCGCCGCGAGCCGGCGCAGCGCCCGAACCTGACGCTCGAAGCGTTCGACGACCAGCGGCAGGAAGGCGGCTTCGTCCTCGATGCCGGTGGCGACGACCAGCGAGGTCGCCGAGACCGGCGATGCCATCGACAGCACGCGGGCGAAGAGCTCGCCGGCAAGCTTGATGATCGGGCCAAAACCGGTAGCGATGGCGCCCGGCGGCACGAGGTTGATCGGCAGGTCGCGGCGGGCGCCGTTGCCGAGCAGCACGCAGCGGTTGAACGAGTTGCGCGCGGCGTGCGCCATGGCGAGCTGGGCGGTTTCGAGATAGACGGTGACGTCGAGCGGCAGGGAGCCGCCAGAGGTCAAAACCTCGCCCTCGACGACAACCGGATTGTCGTCGGTCCGGCCGGTGGCGGCGAGCACCGTCTTGCCGCAGACCAGCAGCGTATCGAAGCCGGTGCCGAAAATCTGCGCCAGCATCCGCAGACTCAGCGGATCCTGGACGTGGGTGGCGTTCGGCCATTCCCAACCCATGGCATGACGATAGAGCCAGGCGCCGATCTCGGCTTCCCGCTCGGTGCCGACCTGGGCGACGGCGCGCCAGGGATCGCGCGAGGCGCCGAGCGCACCGGCGGTGGTAAGGGCCGTTGCGAGCAGCATCCTGAGCGCCCCGGCTGCGGCCCGCGTCACCTCGGCGGCGGCGGCAAAGCCCACGGCGTTGACCGAAATCGAGGCGAGACTGTCGCGCGGCAGCATGCGGACGGGGGTGAGCCCGGCCTCGGCCAGCGCCTGCTCGGCGGGGAGGCGGCGGTTCTGGTAGACGGCTTCGCCGACGCCGGTGAGTACCGCCCCGATCTGGCCCATCAGGCCGATGTCGGCGCAGCCGATCGAGCCGGTGCGGCGGACGACCGGCACCACGTCGGCCGCGAGGAGGGCGAGATAGGCGCGGACCAGCTCCGGCGTGCAGCCCACCCGGCCGGTGAGCGCGGTGTTGACGCGGATCGCCATGGCGGTGCGGATCACCGAGCTCGGAAACGGCGCGCCGGTGCCGAAGTGATGGGCTCGTACGAGCCCCATATTGAAGGTTTCGAGCTCGTCCGGTGTCCAGGCGACGTCCTTCATTGCCCCGACGCCGGTGGTCGAGCCATAGACCGGCTGGCCGGCCGCCATCCGTCGTTCGACCACTTCACGCGCGCGTTCGACCCGCTTGAGCGCCGCCGCATCGGCGGAAAGCGTGAGGCTATGGGCGCCGATCGAGGCGAGCGCGGCAAAGCTCAGCGGCTTGCCGCTGAGCGTGAGGGAAGGGGTTAATGCATTCATGGCGGCGCAGTTTTTGGGAAATTCATCATTTGAACTGGCATAACGCAGCCGCAGCGCCGCGCAAGGGAAATGCATGCGTGCAAGCCGCCCAGCGACCTCATGCGTTCGGATGCGATCCGCGCGCCTGGCGCAACCGCGCGGGCGACCACGCAGCGCCGAGGCTTCACCCTTGCCGCGCGCGCCATGCCGAGCCATAGAGTCGGCGATGGTCGGCCGCAACGGTTCCGCTTCCGGCCGGAAGCTTGGGGGAGGAAAGCATGACCCGTTACGGGGCCGTCCTGGGCATCAGGCCAGAACATATCGCCGAGTACAAGCGCGTGCATGCTGCAGTCTGGCCTGAGGTCCTCAAGCAAATCCGCTTGTGCCAGATCACCAATTACACCATCTTCCTGCGCGAGCCGGAAAATCTGCTTTTCTCTTATTACGAATATACGGGCACGGACCATGATGCCGACATGGCGCGGATGGCGGCCGATCCCAAGACGCAGGAATGGTGGGCGCTGTGCGGGCCGATGCAGCGGCGGCTCGACAGCAACGCGCCGGGCGAATGGTGGGGCGCCATGGAAGAAGTGTTCCATTCCGATTGAGAGAGAGCGCGACCGTGCAACCTTGCGCTGGAGAGTGCGTTCATGACAGTTCGGGGGTGTCGGGTCCCAGGGGGAATGTTGACCGAATCCAAGAACAACGCGGAAGGCACGGCGACCGAGGCCGAGCAGTTCCGCCTCCTCGTCCAGAGCGTCACCGACTACGCCATCTTCATGCTGGATAGGGAAGGCTTTGTCAGCACCTGGAACCCGGGTGCCGAGCGGATCAAGGGCTATCGCCGCGATGAAATCGTCGGGCAGCACTTCTCGCAATTCTATACCGAGGAAGATCGGCGCAACGGGGAGCCGGCGCGGGCGCTTGCGGCGGCGGCGCGCGAAGGCCGGGTCGAGCGCGAAGGCTGGCGCGTGCGCAAGGACGGTTCGCGATTCCGGGCGAGCGTCGTCCTCGATGCCATCCACGACGAAACGGGTCGGTTGATCGGTTTTGCCAAGATCACGCGCGACGTCACCGAGCGCGCCAGGGCGCAGGACGAGCTGGAGCGGGCGCGCGAAGCGCTGTTCCAGTCGCAAAAGCTGGAGGCCATCGGCCAGCTGACCGGCGGCGTGGCGCATGATTTCAATAATCTGCTGATGGCCATCGTCTCCAGCCTCGAGCTTCTGAGCCGTCGCCTGGCCGATGATGCGCGCAGCCAGCAATTGCTCGACAACGCCGTGCAGGCGGCGCAACGCGGCAGCTCGCTGACGCAGCGCATGCTGGCCTTTGCCCGCCGCCAGGCGCTGAGCACCGAGGCGGTGAACGTGCCGGCGCTTCTGTCGGGAATGGGCAATCTGCTCCAACGATCGCTGGGGCCGCAGATCGCCATCGAATGGCAGCTGTCGGACGACCTGCCAGCGGTCGTCGCCGACCCAAACCAGCTCGAGCTGGCAGTATTGAATCTGGCGGTCAACGGACGCGACGCCATGCCCTCCGGCGGGCCGCTGACCATTGCCGCCCGGGCTGAGGATGTCGGTCCTGGCCATGAGACCGACCTGCCTCCTGGGCGCTATCTCTGCCTGTCGGTCACAGACCGGGGCGAGGGTATGGACGCCGAAACGCTGGCGCATGCGGTCGAGCCCTTCTTTACCACCAAGGGCGTCGGCATCGGGACCGGGCTCGGGCTTTCGATGGTGCAGGGGACGGCGGCGCAACTCGGCGGAAGGCTGCGCCTGCACAGCCGGCCCGGTGAAGGTACGACGGCCGAAATCTGGCTGCCGGCAACTGCCGAGACCGCGGTCGAAGGGCCGCGCCCGCCGGTCAGCCCGCCACCGACTGTGGCACCTCACCTCAAGGTGCTGGCGGTGGATGACGATCCGCTCGTGCTGATGAACACGGTGGCAACGCTCGAAGAGCTCGGGCATCAGGTCTTCGAGGCCAATTCGGGCCGCCGCGCGCTCGACATCCTGGCTGGCGGCGCTGCCGTCGACCTCATCATCTCCGACCAGGCGATGCCGGGCATGACCGGCGTCCAGCTCATCACGGCAATCCGGGCGGATCATCCGGGCATGCCGGCCATCCTCGCCACCGGCTACGCGGAACTGCCTGCCGGCTCGGCCAACGACCTCATCAAGCTGGATAAGCCGTTTCTCGAGGCCGACCTGGCGCGCGCCATCGCCGCGGTCATGGCGAGGCGACCGGCGGCCTCGCAGCGGCAGCCGGCCTAGGCCTCTCCGTCAAATACGGCCTGCCGGAGCCCGCGCTCTGGCATCGTCTGCTCGTTGGAGTGGCCTATCGCTGTTGGAAGCGTTCCTCGAGCCGTGGGGCGCCGGCACCGAGGCCGGCAGCCTCGCGGATCATCGCCGTCTTGACGATGGGCAGCCGGTCGACGAGGCCGAGGCCGATGTCGCGCAGGGCGCGGACGGGCGCTATGTCGTTGGAGAACAGACGGTTCATGCCATCGGTGACGAAGGCCATGAGGGTGGTGTCCATGCGGCGCCAGCGCTGGTAGCGCGCGAGCACGTCGGCGCTACCCGGATCGAGGCCGAGACGCATCGCATCGATGGCGAGCTCGGCCAGCGCGGCGGCATCCTTGAGGCCGAGATTGAGCCCCTGGCCAGCGACCGGATGGACGACGTGGGCGGCATCGCCGACCAGCGCCAGGCGCGGCGCGATGAAGCTGCGGGCGATGCCGAGCTTGAGCGGAAACGCCTTCAAGTCCTCATCGACGGTGACGGTACCGAGGGTCGAGCCCATAACCGCCTCGATGATGCCGGCGATTTCGGCGCGCGTCATGGCGCGATAGCGGGCGGCCGCCTCCGGCGTTTCGGTCCAGACGAGCGAGGAGCGCTTTCCGGGAAGCGGCAGGCTGGCGAACGGGCCGGCTGGGCGGAAATGCTCATAGGCGACGCCCTCGTGGTCGAGCGCGTGCGAGATCGTCGTGACGATGCCCATCTGCTTGTAGTCGTGCGTCAAGGTCGGGATGCCGGCGAGGCCGCGCAGGGTCGACTGGCCGCCATCGGCGGCAACGACGAGCTCGGCCACGAGGCGGCGGCCGTCCTTAAGGTTCAGCTCGGCCGCCGCCGGGCCGGCGACAAAGCCGACGATTTCGGCCGGCGCGATAAAGTCGACGGTTTTTCCCAGCGCGCCAAGGAGTGCCGAAACCAGGACGGGGTTGGGCACCATGTGCGCAAAGGGCTCGCCGGGCGCGACCTCGCCCTCAAAGCTCAAAAAACGGGGGCGGGCGATATCGTCGGCGCCGGAATCGGTGATCCGCATGGCGAGGATCGGCTGGGCGTGCGCCGCAACATCGCGCCAGATATCCAGCGCCTCGAAAATCCGCACGACGCCGGCCGAAAGCGCCGAGGCGCGCGGATCGGCCGGCGCGGTCATGTCACGCCGATCGACCAGGGCCAGCCGGATGCCTGGCATGAAGCGGGTCAGCGCCAGCGCCAGCGTCAGCCCGACGGGGCCGCCGCCGGCGACGATGACGTCGTAACGATCTGACACATCCGGCATTGTCGACCTCCCTTGAACCGGCAATTTGGCCTCTCGCCCGAGTGCATGCAAGGCGACATCGGCTGATTCCAGAGCATTGCCTATAAATTATGCAGATAGATCGCCGCTCGGAATAATCTGCCGATATTTTGGGCAATGATTATTTGCCGCACGGTGGGCATTCTGTGTGCCGCACAAAATTCACCTGCAAATACAGCGATATACCATGCTCATCGGGGCTTGGCACGGCGCTTGAGTCTCAGATCGGCACGGACGATCAGGGAACGAAAGGCGCTCCGATGAAACTGGTGGTAGCGATTATCAAGCCCTCGCGGCTGGAAGAGGTGCGGCAGGCCCTCAACTCGCTCGACGTGCACGGCATGACGGTAACCGAGGTCAAAGGCTATGGCCGGCAGAAGGGCCATTCCGAGATTTATCGCGGCACGGAATATGCCGTGCACTTCCTGCCCAAGCTCAAAGTGGAGATCGCCATCGACGACGCGCAGGCGGACTCGGTGACGGCGGCCATCCGCGACGCCGCCCAGACGGGCCGCATCGGCGACGGCAAGATCTTCGTGTTCGACCTCGAGCACGTGACCCGCATCCGCACCGGCGAGACCGGCGCGGCGGCGCTCTGACCCCATCCCTTCGGAGAACCAAATGGCACAAAGATTGTCTAAACTGTTCGGGGTGGCGTCGGTCGCGTCCCTCGCAAGCCTCCTGGCGAGCCTGCCGGCCTGGGCGCAGGCGGCAGCCACGACTGCGGCGCCGGCTGCTGCCGCGGCAGCCCCCGCCGCGGCGCCTGCCGCGCCCGCCATCAATTCCGGCGACACGGCCTGGATGCTGACTTCGATGGCCCTGGTCCTGATGATGACCATTCCGGGCCTCGGCCTCTTTTATGGCGGCATGGTGCGCCGCAAGAACGTGCTCGCCACGGTGATGCAGAGCTTCGCCATCACCTGCCTTGTGACGGTCCTCTGGTTCGTCATCGGCTATTCGGCTGCCTTCACCAACGACGCGTCGAGCCCGCTGACCTGGGTCATCGGCTCGTTCTCCCATTTCCTGCTCAACGGCATCAACGGTAACTCGATCAATACCGCGCTGGCGCCCACGATTCCGGAATATGTGTTCAACGCTTTCCAGATGACCTTCGCGATCATCACGCCGGCGCTGATTGCCGGCGCCTTCGCCGAGCGGCTGAAGTTTTCGGCGCTGCTGATCTTCATGGCGCTCTGGCTGCTTCTCGTCTACGTGCCGATCGCCCACTGGGTGTGGGGTGGCGGCTTCCTGGGCGGGCTTGGCGTGCTCGATTTCGCCGGCGGCACCGTGGTGCACATCAATGCCGGCGTCGCCGGTCTCGTCTGCGCCCTCGTCCTCGGCAGGCGCAAGGGTTTCGGCCAGGTCAACATGGCGCCGCACAACCTGGTGCTGACCTTTATCGGCGCCGGCCTTCTCTGGGTCGGTTGGTTCGGCTTCAATGCCGGTTCGGCGCTGGCCGCCAACGGGCTTGCCGGCTCGGCGATGATGAACACGCAGGTTGCGACCGCCGCGGCGGGCCTTTCCTGGATGTTCGTCGAGTGGCTGGTGGTCAAGAAGCCGAGCGTGCTCGGCATTCTCTCCGGCGCCGTTGCCGGCCTTGTTGCCGTCACGCCGGCCTCCGGCTTCGTCAATCCGCAAGGCGCCTTCATCGTCGGCATCCTCGCCGGCGCGGTCTGCTACTATGCCGCCGCGCACGTGAAGAAGATGTTCGGCTACGACGACTCGCTCGACGCCTTTGGCGTGCACGGCATCGGCGGCATCCTCGGCGCCCTGCTGACCGGCTTTTTCGCCGACCCTGCCATCAACGGCAAGGCGGGGTTGTTCTTCGGCAATCCGGGCCAAGTGTTGACCCAGATCGAAGGCATCGCCGTCACCATCGTCTGGACCGCCGTGCTCACCTGGGTGATCCTCATGGTCACCAAGACGCTGGTTGGCCTCAGGCCGAGCGAGGCTGACGAAGAGGAAGGGCTCGACATCTCGCAGCACGGCGAAAGCGTCGCCGAATAAGGTCTGGCGCCGCATCCAAGGGTGCGGCGCCTCCGACGGCCGACATGCGAATTCCCCCCTCGCCTGCCGGTCGTCGCCAATCCGTGGTCCGGCATCGAGCCGGGCCACGCCCCGACCGGGAGACTGGTCGCGGCGTGCAGCCCATGCCCTCTTGGTCCGCCACAGAGGCTTCCCACTCGCAAACCGCATGGGCTGCACTCCTCGATCAGTCGAATTGCCGGCAAAATAGGCATCGTGCTGCGGCCATGTGCCTATTTTTCGGGCGATGGACGATCCATGGCCGTCCGAGTGCCCTCAACCACTGCCAATTGCGCCAGCAAACGCGGTGGATGGGCGGGCATTCATCCGGCTGGCACGATCCTTGAAGCATCTGAGCCGATCCCGGTTTGCGAGACCGGTTGGGAGGCTTCCGATGAACGACCAAAACGTCGCTTTCGACGTCCTGTTTCTATTGCTCGGCGCGATCCTGGTGTTCGCCATGCATGGCGGCTTCGCCTTCCTCGAGCTCGGGACGGTGCGGCACAAGAACCAGGTCAACGCGCTGGTCAAAATCCTGGTCGACTTCTCCATTTCGACCATTGCCTATTTCTTCGTCGGTTACACGGTCGCCTATGGCGTGACGTTCCTGATGCCGGCTGCCGACCTGTCGAGTGGCTCGCCGAGTTTTCCGCTGCACGGGCTGGCGCTGGTCAGGTTCTTCTTCCTTGCGACATTCGCGGCAGCGGTGCCGGCGATCATTTCGGGCGGCATCGCCGAGCGGGCACGGTTCTGGCCGCAGGTGCTCGCCGCCGGCATCATCGTGGGGATCATCTATCCCTTCGCGGAAGGGATAATATGGGGCCATAATTTCGGCATCCAGGCCGGGTTGCAGGCGGTCTTCGGCGCGCCCTTCCACGATTTCGCCGGCTCGATCGTCGTCCATGCGATGGGCGGCTGGCTGGCGCTCGCGGCGGTGCTGCGGCTCGGCGCCCGCACCGGCCGCTACGGGCCGCATGGCGGCCCTATCCGCCCTCCTCGCTGCCCTGGCTGTCGCTCGGCACCTGGCTGCTGTGCATCGGCTGGTTCGGCTTCAACGTCATGTCGGCGCAGAGCCTCAGCGGTATTTCGGGCTTGGTCGCGGTCAATTCGCTGATGGCGATGGTCGGCGGCGTGCTGGCGGCGCTGATCGCCGGCCGCAACGATCCGGGCTTTGTGCACAACGGCGCGCTGGCGGGGCTGGTCGCGGTCTGCGCCGGGTCCGATGTGATGCACCCGGTCGGGGCGCTGATCACCGGCGCGATCGCCGGGCTGATCTTCGTGCGCGGTTTTACCTTCACGCAGGAGCGGCTCAAAATCGACGACGTGCTCGGCGTCTGGCCGCTGCACGGGCTCTGCGGCCTCTGGGGCGGGATCGCAGCCGGCATTTTCGGGTTGAAACTCCTTTGGGGGATGGGCGGCGTCAACCTCCTGAGCCAGATCGTCGGCTCGGTGGGGACGGTGATCTACGCCCTGGTCGCCGGCTCGATCCTTTATTTCCTGACCAGCCGGTTCATCGGTATCCGCCTCACCGACGAGCAGCAGCGGCGCGGTGCCGACCTCACCTTCCACCATATCGGGGCAAACCCGGAGGGAGAGGTCTGAGGCTGGGGCGCCTCAGGACGCCACAGCACCGCCGGGCGGGCGCCCTCGTGGTTCGACGAACTCACCATGAGGGTGCCGAGGCGGGACCGTGCCCTGAGCCTGTCGAGGGGGCGAGGTCCGGGTCGCGCCGGCCCTTTCGGCGCTATCGGGACGCAAAAGCGAGGTTTCGGCCGATGCCCGGCGCGGCGGTTAAAGGCGGATTAACCACGGGCCAATAGCATGGCCGGCAAGGGAGAATTCCCTTCGACTCGCCCATCCAGCCCGAGAAGCCGATGCCGACACGCTCCCTGCCCCTGCTTGAAGAAGCGCCGCACGCGGCTGCGCCGGTCATCGCCATCAAGATTCCGCTGCGGCTGGTCGGTATCCTGCTCGCGCTGTTCGTCGTGGCCATGCTGCTGGCGCTGTCCTCGTGGTCGGTGGACGATCCGAGCCTTTCCTATGCCACGACCAAACCACCCTCGAACTGGCTGGGCTTTCCCGGCGCGGTGATCGCCGATCTCGGCTTCCAGATCTTCGGCATCGGCATCTTCGCCCTGCTCGGGCCGCTCGCCGTCTGGTCGTGGCATCTGGTGCGGCGGCGCGTGCCGTCCAGGATGCCGCTCAGGTTTCTCGCCTGGCTCGCCGCGGTGGTGATGACTGCGGGCGTGCTGGCCTTTGTCGCCGTGCCGGCAAGCTGGCCGCTGCCGACCGGGCTCGGCGGCCTCGTCGGCTCGCTGTTCGAATCGCTGGCGACGAAGGTTGCAGGCGAGCAGCCGCGCGGTGTCATGGCGGCGCTGTTCGCGCTGGTGCTGACGACGCCGACCGTTACGCTGCTCTGGGTGGCGTTCGGGCTCAGGTCGGTCAATATCGCCGCGGCCGGCAAGACTGCGGTCAAAGCCGGCAAGTCGGCGGTCAAGGCGCGCGGCCGCCAGCATAAACTGGCCGATGACGAGGACGAGCCGGCAGGGAATGCCCTGTTCGACGTAGCGCTCGGCGGCATCGTCCATGTCGGCTATTCCTTCCGTACCGCTTTCCGCCGCGCCAAGGCGAAGGCCGACGCGCGGCGCGCTGCCGAGATGGCCGACGAGCCGGGATTGGAGGATGGTCCGATCGAGCCGACGTTCGGCCGTCCGGCGCCGATTCCGGAGGTGCATCCGGAGCCGCGGCTCGTCGCCGAGCGGCGGCCGATCAATATCCAGACCGGCAGCGACCGCGAGCCGGAGGACGAGCCGCCGTTCGAGGACGAGGACGGCGAGGACTTTGTCGAGGCTATGCCGGAGCCGCAGACGCGGGGGCGTCCGGGCATGCCGCCGTCCCGCGCCGTGCCACCGGCCGGCACCGCGCCACGGGTCGTCGCGCCGGCCGCGCGGCCCGTGCCCGGCGCCCGCGAAGTGCGCGAAGCCCAGGCGAATTTCTTCAGCGATGCCGGTGCCTTCGAGCTGCCGGCGCTGAACCTGCTCGCCGAGCCCAAAGCCAAGGGGCTAGCCGACGAGCATCGGCCGGAACGGCTCGAAGCCATGGCGCGCCGGCTCGAAGGGGTGCTCGAGGATTTCGGCGTCCGCGGCGATATCATCAACGTCCGGCCGGGGCCGGTCGTCACGCTCTACGAGCTGGAGCCGGCGCCCGGCATCAAATCCAGCCGCGTGATCTCACTTGCCGACGACATCGCCCGCTCGATGAGCGCAATTTCCGCCCGCGTCGCCGTCGTGCCCGGCCGCAATGCCATCGGCATCGAGCTGCCCAACGAGAGCCGCGAGACGGTTTTCCTGCGCGAGATGCTGGCCTCGGCCGATTTCGAGAAGATGAAGGGCAAGCTTCCCATCTGCCTCGGCAAGACCATCGGCGGCGAGCCGATCATCGCCGACCTCGCCCGCATGCCGCACCTGTTGATCGCCGGAACCACCGGCTCGGGCAAGTCGGTGGGCATCAACACCATGATCCTCTCGATCCTCTACCGGATGACGCCGGAGGATTGCCGGATGATCATGATCGACCCGAAAATGCTGGAGCTGTCGATCTACGATGGCATCCCGCATCTGCTGACGCCGGTCGTGACCGATCCGCAGAAGGCAGTCGTGGCGCTCAAATGGGCGGTCCGGGAGATGGAAGACCGCTATCGCAAGATGTCCAAGATCGGCGTCCGCAATATCGACGGCTTCAACCAGCGCGTCACCGAATCGAACAAGAAGGGCGAGGTCATCACACGGACGGTGCAGACCGGCTTCGACCGCGAGACCGGGGAAGCGATCTTCGAGAGCGAGGAGTTCGACCTTGAGCCCTTGCCTTATATCGTCATCATCGTCGACGAAATGGCCGACCTGATGATGGTGGCCGGCAAGGACATCGAAGGGGCGATCCAGCGTCTTGCGCAGATGGCGCGCGCCGCCGGCATCCACCTGATCATGGCGACGCAGCGTCCCTCGGTCGACGTCATCACCGGCACGATCAAAGCCAACTTCCCGACCCGCATCTCCTTCCAGGTGACGTCGAAAATCGACTCGCGCACCATTCTCGGGGAGCAGGGCGCCGAGCAGCTCCTGGGCAATGGCGACATGCTCTACATGGCCGGCGGCGGCCGCATCCGGCGCCTGCACGGCCCGTTCGTCTCGGACGGCGAGGTCGAGTCGATCGTCAATCACCTCAAATCGCAGGGCGCGCCGGACTATCTCGACTCGATCACCGCCGATGAAGAAGGCGAGGATGGCGAGATGCCGGGCGAGGACGCCTTCGGCGGCTCGGGCGACGAGCTCTACGACAAGGCCGTCAACATCGTGCTCACCGACAAGAAGGCGTCGACCTCCTATATCCAGCGGCGGCTCGCCATCGGCTACAATAAGGCTGCCTCGCTCATCGAGCGGATGGAGAAGGAAGGCGTGATTTCGCCCGCCAACCATTCCGGCAAGCGCGAAATTCTCGTCGGATCGGGGACCGAGGCCTACTGACGGGTCAGGGTCTTCGTGGGGAGAGACTACCTGCGCGAGCGGTGATGGAACCATCGCCCTCTTGCCGCAATTTTCCCCTAACCCATCTTGCCAGCGTCATCCACCGACACGGATTCCCCATGCTTCGCCGCCACGTGCTGCTTTCGACCTTTGGTCTCGTGCTTGCCGGCACCATGCCGGCGCTGGCGGCCGGCCGGCCGCTGACCGCCGACGAGAAGCAGCTGATCAATGCGATCAGCACCTACAACTCGTCGATCAAGTCGATGGTCGGTCGCTTCGTCCAGATCGACACCGACGGCAAGCGGATCGATGGCGTGTTCTTCCTGCAGCGGCCGGACAAGATCAATTTCCGCTACAACCCGCCGAGCCGCCAGGAGATCGTTTCGGTCGGCCGCGGCTTTTACGTCATCGACCGGCAGCAGCGGACCGAATATGCCTATCCGCAGGACAAGGTGCCGCTTCGGCAGTTCCTCTCCGACCATATCGATCTGCTGTCGGCCAACATCATCGATATGTCGCAGTCGGACAGCTACGCGACAATCACGCTGCAGGACTCGACGCCGGAAGGCACCGTGCAGGTGGCGCTGGTCTTCGACAAGTCGTCGATGGACCTGTCGCAGTGGGTGCTGACCGAGCCGAGCGGGCAGGAGCTGACCTTTTCGCTCTACGACGTGCAGAAGAACGTCGCGATCCCCAAGTCCTTCTTCTACATCGACCCGACGTACAAAGCGAAACCGCCGGAAACCTGATCCGGGCCGGTTCCAGAGTATCGAAACGCGCGATTGCCAGCATGGGGTGAGCGAGCCATAAAGGCGCGTCCGTCCTGAAGGTCGTCATGCCTGTTTCAATAGCTACCTGGAACATCAATTCGGTTCGCCTGCGCCTGCCGATCGTCCTCGATTTTCTGAAGCAATATCAGCCGGATGTGCTGATGCTGCAGGAAATCAAGTGCACCAATGAGCAGTTTCCAGCCAAGGCCCTCGCCGAGGCCGGCTATCCGCACCAGGCGGTGCACGGGCAGAAGGGCTATCACGGCGTCGCGATTGTCTCGAAGCGGCCGCTGACCGATATCTCGAGCAAGGTGTTTTTCGAGATCCCGGACTCTCGCCACGTCTCGGCGGTGATCGATCTCGGGCAGGGGCCGGTGACGCTGCACGACTTTTATATTCCGGCCGGCGGCGACGTGCCGGATGGGGAGGTCAATCCGAAGTTCAAGCACAAGCTGGGCTTCCTCAATGAGCTCAAGGCCTGGTTCGAGGAGCCGCATTTCGGCACGGGGCATCTCATCGCCGGCGATTTCAACATCGCCCCGCACGAAAACGATGTCTGGAGCCACAAGCAGCTGCTCGACGTGGTGAGCCATACGCCGGTCGAAACGTCGCTGCTCGATGCGATCCGCGATGGCGGCTCGGGCTGGGTCGACCTCGTGCGCAAGCACATTCCGATCGATCAGAAGGTCTATTCCTGGTGGAGCTACCGCGCGATCGACTGGGAAGCCTCCAATCGCGGGCGCCGGCTCGATCACATCTGGTCGACGGCCGATATCGCGGCGCTGTCGAGCGGGGCGGAGATCATCCGGCCGGCGCGCGGCTGGGGCGACAAGCCGTCGGACCATGTACCGGTGATCGTGCGGCTGGGCTGAGGACGCGGTCGCGTCCGCGGCGGCTTTCGGTCGCGGCGACGTCGATGCCGGTCACCAGCAGCAAGCGCAGCTATAGATTTCGTGCACGCCGTCAAAGGTTTCGGCATGGGTTTCGGCATGCTCTTGCCCGGCGCTCAGCTAGTTCGCTCCTTGCAATCGGCGACCGGATCACAAAATAATTGCTCTAGCCACTAGAGGTTCAAGGGGCAAATGCGCGACTATGCGATTGGCGAGCTGGCCGGTTTGTCCGGCGTCAAGGTGCCGACCATCCGCTATTACGAGCAGATCGGGTTGCTGGCCGCGCCGCCGCGCACGGAAGGCAACCAGCGGCGCTACGACCAGGCGGCGCTCGACCGGCTGCGCTTTATCGCGCACGCCAGGGCGATGGGCTTTCCGATGGATTCGATAAAGTCGATGCTCAGATTGGCGCGCCATCCCGACGAGCCTTGCGAGGATCTCGATGCGCTCGTCGCCGATCGGCTGATGGAGGTCGAGGAGCGAATCAGCCGGCTCAACGGCCTGCGCGCCGAATTGATGGCGATGCTCGACAGCCATCAGCATGGCCGCGTGGCCGACTGCCGGATCATCGAGGTGCTATCCGACGCGGATCAATAGGTGAGCGCGCCTGAGGCTCAGCTCTCGGGCCCATGGAGACCCCGCGAGGTTTTCTGTTCCCCGATCCACTCGTAAGGGGAAGGTGTCGCCGTCTTGTCGGGGCTCCGTCCGAGCGCCGGCGTGCCGGCATCCGGACTTCCCCGGCAAGGCAGGTCAGACGACGACGATGCCGGAATGCTTGGCCTTTTCCTCGGGCTCGACATGGATGGTGATCGTCGATTCGTCGACAGCCTCGCGCAGGCGCGCTTCGATCCCGTCGCAGATCTGGTGCGCCTGCTCCACCGACATGGCGCCGGGGACCACGAGGTGGAACTCGATGAAGGTCATGCGGCCGGCCTGACGGGTGCGGATATCGTGCGCCTCGATGGCGCCCTCCGCATTGGCGGCGATGATGTCGCGGATGCGGGCGAGCTGCTGGGGATCGACAGCGGCGTCCATCAGCCCGACGACGCTTTGCCGCAGTACCTGCCAGCCTGACCACAGCACGTTCAGCGCGACGAGGGCGGCGAGAATCGGATCGAGTACGCGAATGCCGGTTCCCACGGCGAGGACGACCCCGGCCAGCACGCCCACCGAGGAGACGACGTCGGTATAGAGATGCCGTCCGTCGCTCTCAAGCGCCGGGGACTTTTCGCGCCGGCCCAGCCGCACGAGCTGGAAGGCCCAGGCGCCATTGATTACCGTCGCGAGGAGACTCAGAGCGATCGCCACGGGATTGGCATTGAAGGGGTGAGGATAGACGAAGTCCTGGTAGGCCTCGTAGAAGATCAGCACCGCGGCCAGCGCGATGAAGACACCGATGATGACGGCCGAAAGGTACTCCGCCTTGTGATAGCCATAAGGCAGCGTCGCATCCTCGGGCTTGGCGGAGAGCCAGACGGCGACCAGAGCGACAATTGCCGTCACCACGTTGACGACGCTTTCGAGGGCGTCGGAATAGAGCGCCACGCTGCCGGTGAGCGAGGCGGCGGCGCCTTTCAGGGCGAGCACCAGAATGGCGAGCGCAAGGCTGCCCAGGGCCAGGCGAGTCGCGATCGGCGTCTGCGGTGTCTGCATGGCCCAAATCCCCGCGGCCCGGCCCTAACGACAAGCCCGCATACCGGGTTAAGCTGCCCGCCGCAAGCCGCGGGTATCCGCCGCCTCGCCGGTGCTGCGCAAGGCGCCTGCGATAGTGGGTTTCCCTTTCACCGGTCCCGTTCTAGAACGCCTCCGACGCAGCGTTCCTTGAGGAACTGAAACAGAGGCTGGTGCGGCCGACCCAAACCGGGGGCCAAGTCCAGCGCTGCAAGGCCTTGGCGAACTCTGCCTCTTTTTCGATTCCGAAGAGGCGGACGATATGGACATTCTGAACCTGCCGGCGGGGACCGGGGTGATGTTGTGCGGCCATGGCAGCCGCAATCGCCGCGCCGTCGAAGAATTCTCGAAGCTGGCGCAGCGCCTGAGGGCCCGCCTGCCGGGTGTACCCGTCGAATACGGCTATCTCGAATTCGCCGATCCGGTGCTGCACCAGGGTCTCGACCGGTTGCGTGCAGCCGGCGCACGCAAAATCCTCGCCGTACCGGGCATGCTGTTCGCGGCGGGGCACGCCAAGAACGATATCCCGTCCGTCCTCAATACCTACGCGGGGACCCATCCAGGCGTCGAAATCACCTATGGCCGCGAGCTCGGCGTCGATCTCAAGATGCTGCGGGCAGCCGGCGACCGGATCGAGCAAGCGCTGGGGGATGCCGATGGCGGGATAGCGCGAGCCGAGACGCTGCTGATGGTCGTCGGACGAGGCGCGTCCGATCCCGATGCCAATTCCAACGTCGCAAAAATCATGCGGATGCTCTGGGAGGGGATGGGGTTCGGCTGGGGCGAGGTCGCCTATTCCGGCGTCACCTTCCCGCTGGTCGCGCCCGCCCTCAGCCATGCGGTCAAGCTCGGCTATCGGCGGATCGTGGTGTTTCCGTATTTCCTGTTCACCGGCGTTCTGGTGAACCGCATCTACGACGCAGTCGACGAGGCGGCGGCCGCCCATCCGGAAATCGAGTTCCTCAAGGCGCCCTACCTAAACGACCATCCGCTGGTGCTCGAGACACTCGTCGAACGGCTGCGGGAAATGCTGGTCGGGCAGAATTTGATGAACTGCGCGATGTGCAAATATCGTGAGCAGGTGCTCGGCTTCGAGGCCGAGATCGGGCTCGCGCAGGCAAGCCACCATCATCATGTCGAGGGAATCGGAGGCGGCCTCGAGAACTGCCCGTGCGGCGGCGATTGCGACGGCTCCTGCCGTGACGAAGCCTTCTGCCTGAGGCACGGCCTGCCCTGGACGCCGCTCGAGGCCCATGGTCACGAGCATGGACATGGTCATGACCATGCGGGGGACGACCACGTCCTGCTGGCCCGTCGGCCGCCGCCGCATTTCCACATTCACGCCGATGGCTCGGCCCACAGCCATGGGGATAGTCATGGCCATGACCATGACGATGGCCACCATCACCATCCCTACCCCCATGCAGAGCACCCGCTGGGGCCGAAAACGCTGCCGAAGGTTCCGGGGCGGCGGGCGCGCGAGGAGCATGAAAAATGAGCGGCGACTATCTGCGCGATCCCGACGAGATCTACGCCCGGAGCTTCGCGACGATCCGGGCCGAGGCCGATCTCTCCGGGGTTCGGGAGGATCTGCAGGATGTCGTCGTCCGCATGGTTCACGCCTGCGGCATGGTCGACATCGTGCCGGAAATCCGCTGGGGCGGCGAGGTCGTGGCGGAGGTGGAGTTCGCGCTGCTGGAAGGCGCGCCGGTCCTCTGCGACTGCGAGATGGTCCGGGCGGGAATTTCGCGAAAATACCTGCCCAAAAAGAGCGAGCTGGTGGTGACGCTGGATGACCCGGCCATACCGGAGCTGGCGCAACAGCTCGGAACGACGCGCTCGGCCGCGGCGGTGGAGCTCTGGCGTGGACGGCTCAAGGGAGCGGTCGTGGTCATCGGCAACGCGCCCACGGCGCTTTTCCACCTCCTGGAACTGCTCGACGAGGGCGCTGACAAGCCGGCAGCAATCATCGCGACGCCGGTGGGTTTCGTCGGGGCGGAGGAAAGCAAGGCCCTGCTGGCGCTCGATCTCCATCGCGTGCCGTTTCTGACACTGCTCGGGCGGCGTGGCGGCTCGGCGATCGCCAGCGCGGCACTCAACGCTGTCCTTCGGGGGATCGCGCCGTGACTC
>Ga0134126_10004257_pt1 | contig 17915 bp, 17 predicted proteins | sample KB31752_FD_96881 | JGI IMG/M metagenome (GOLD analysis project Ga0134126, IMG submission 96881) | Terrestrial soil microbial communities with excess Nitrogen fertilizer from Kellogg Biological Station, Michigan, USA - KB3-175-2 | ecosystem: Environmental > Terrestrial > Soil > Unclassified ...
CGGGAATATGTGCTCTGAAGCGACAAGCCTAGGGTACATTTCCACCCCACCGTGCTGGATGCAGTAATCATGAAAGCCCTCGCGGAACGATGAGCCGCGCAGCTTCTTCACCTCAAGGCGTCGCCTCTGAATGCCATACTCACGCTCCACGCTTTGCAGCAGGATGACCCCATGCGCAATGCTCTGCAGCTGCAGGTCGCCTACATCGGCGGTACGATCGTCCAGAAGGAGGACCGTGCAACTGCGTCCGGAAAAATACTTCTTCAGTCCCAGAATCTGTCTCCTGTAACGCAGGGAATCCCGGGCAAGAAGGCGCATTTCCGACAGGGAGTCGAACACCACGCGGGCCGGCTGTGACCGCTCGACCTCGGCGAGCACCGCGGTGGTGGTGTCGGCAAGTTCGATTTCGGACGGGCTGAATACGGTGTACTGAGTTTCCGGCTGGAGCTGCGTTTCGTCCGCGACGAGTTCGAACAGATCGACGTCATCCAGCGACCACCCGTGCGAATCGGCGATCTCCAGCAGTTCCGACTTCGATTCAGAGAGCGTAATATACAGCCCTTTTTGGCCGCGGCGCGCGCCCTCCATCAGAAACTGCAAGGCAATGGTCGTCTTCCCGGTGCCCGGATCACCTTCAATCAAATAGAGGTGATTGCGGGCCAGGCCTCCGCCCAGAATGTCGTCGAGGCCGTCCACGCCAGTTGTAGATAACTCGACGCGCGCCGCTTGCTTTTTTTGTCGCGTCGGCTTGCCGTTTCCGGATGGGGATACACCGGCGTCATGTTCAAGCTTCGAATCCATTTTGGGCCCCAATCGCAAGTGATAACCAAAGGACTCCCCCTGCGCTGACCAACGATTCCGGGAAGCCGGAATGGACTTTGTATCGTCCTGCGTGGCCGTGGGGGGAGCGCTTGGGCGGGCTTTCGCTGGTAGCAGCTTATAGCGAAAGTTCCAGTTGTTACCAGTATGCGTACCTAATCACAATGTGTATGGTCACTTTTATACACTCAGACTCGTCATATGAAGTTGTCCCATTAGAAAGTGTCGGTTAGAGCCCGATTCCAAGCTTGGCGCGCCTGGTGTGCGCCTAAGACCAATGGATGGTCCAAATGGCTTCGGTTGGCTGGGTTGCACGGCTACAAAAGGGTCAGCTCGGGTAAATGAGAGCCCAGAACTGGTCACATTTGCTATTCGCTGAAGGGGACACCATATATGAGCAGAGCAGTGTGCGGGGGGCGAAACTGTGCGCCAATGATCTTGGGGGCCTTCCCCATCTCTCCCCAGACTTTCATTGCGACCGCATTGAGATAAAGCAGTCGCATCTGCTCGCGAGTCTCACCCCGATCGCTGTACACGCTTATCCGTCTCAAAAGGTCTATCTGCCCAGACTCGAGCAAGTAGGCCCCCATCGTGACGGCCGGCGCGTTTCGCACGTCCTGAACCTCGTCCGCGCTTTGCACAACGACTTGGTAGTTCAGCGCTCGCTGGGATTGTGTCGCAACCGTACTATGCATCAATTCATTCGAGGTGGGTGCGCTGTTATCTTCTAAGGAACTCACTCTGGCGCCTCACAGTTGTGACACGGCTCAGCGGGATGTCTAACTTCGCGGTTCAGTGCTGTTGGACAGAGGTAAACTTGGAGGGTTGAGGCTATACGCCGAATCGACGATCGGTTTGACGGCTTTGGCCGGAATCGTGCGTCCCTGAAGAGAGCCCTCAAATGACTCTGAATCGTTGGCCGTTCCTTCTGATTCCGTTCCTGAGAAGCCGGTCGCATCCGGCTGGCTCACAGGGCTGCAGAGAAATATGTCTTTGCGGTGGCGCTCTCTATCGATCTTCGGGAAAATGGGCATCTCGGCTCAAGCCTTTAGGTCGCGTCCTCGGGAAAGTACTCGTCTGGAGCGAAGCTCTGGATGCTGAAGGCGAGAAGGAGAAACGGAATAATTTGAGCATACGCTCAAGAGGGTCCGCACGCCACACGTGACTAGGGACGGACTCTGTTCCGCAGATTATCGGAAAATCCGCCTCACAGCCGACCGCGAGCAATTAAGTGCGTGGACTCACGGTGTTGGTCAATTTTGCTCAGTGCGCCGGTCTCTCCTGTTCTATGTTTAGCAGGGAAACGCAACGCCAGTTGCTTTCGACTGAAACCGGCACGCGGGATGCGCCGCTCCGATCCGTCGAATGGGCAGTCTGCAAACTTAGAAGTCTGGCGCCTCCCAACCCACAACACTCGCGGTCCAATTCAACCACATACGCGCGTGAGGAGAACCAAAGATGACAGCTTCATCAACAGCCACTACCTTCGCCCCGCTCCATGACCGCATTCTCGTCCGCCGCGTCGAGGAGGGAGAAACCGTTCGTGGTGGGATCATCATTCCGGACAGCGCTAAAGAAAAGCCCCAGGAAGGCAAAGTTATTGCTGCTGGAAAGGGCAAGTCCAACGACGAGGGAAAGATCTTCCCTTTGGACGTCAAGGCAGGCGACAACGTGCTTTTTGGGAAGTATTCCGGGACCGAAATCAAGATTGACGGCGAAGAGTTTCTGATCATGCGCGAGGAAGAAATTCTCGGCATATTAAAGAAGTAGAGCACCGCGGAACCAGCGCCGGATGGGGCAAATGAAAACCGGTAATGAGTCGGCAACGTTGAACCAAAAAGTACGAGCTTAGGAGAAGTAGTAATGGCAAAGCAAATTCTGCACGGTGAGGATTCCCGTCAAGCGATTCTGCGCGGTGTGAACATTCTGGCCAATGCGGTGAAAGCGACGCTCGGACCCAAGGGCCGCAACGTCGTAATTGACAAGAAATTCGGTTCTCCGACGATCACCAAGGACGGCGTGACCGTGGCCAAGGAAATAGATTTGAAGGATCCCATGGAGAATGTGGGCGCGCAACTCGTACGCGAGGTTGCGTCCAAAACCAGCGATGTGGCTGGAGATGGCACCACTACGGCGACGGTTCTGGCCCAGGCCATCTTCCGCGAAGGCGTGAGGACGGTGGCGGCGGGTGCGAGTCCGATGGCACTGAGACGTGGTATCGAAAAGGCTGTGACGGTGGTCGTTGGAGCCCGCGACAAAGACGGCAACTGGGCTCAGGTTGGTGCGCTAGGCGAACTATCACGGCCTGTTGACGAGGGCGCCGTGGCAAAAGTCGGCTCCATCTCCGCCAATGGTGACCAAGAGATCGGCAACATCATAGCCGAAGCGATGAAGACAGTCGGCAAAGACGGCGTGATCACAGTAGAAGACTCGAAGACGGGCCACACGTTTTTGGAGACCGTCGAGGGTATGCAGTTTGATCGTGGCTATTTGAGCCCCTACTTCGTCACGGACCCGGGTCGAATGGAGGTAGTGCTCGAAGATGCTTCCATCCTTATCTTCGAAAAGAAGATCAGCAACATGAAGGATCTGCTCCCCTTGCTGGAGCAGGTAGCCCGTGGCGGCAAGCCGCTGCTGATCATCGCAGAGGACGTTGAGGGCGAAGCCCTGGCTACCCTCGTCGTGAACAAGTTGCGCGGCACGTTGAATGTGGCAGCCGTTAAGGCTCCCGGTTTTGGCGACCGCCGCAAGGCGATTCTGGGAGATATTGCCATCCTTACCGGCGGCGAAGCCATAACAGAAGATCTGGGCATCAAGTTGGAGGGCGTGAAGTTCGAGGATCTCGGCCGCGCCAAGCGCATCACGGTTGACAAGGACAACACCACCATCATTGACGGCGCCGGCGATCCAGCCAAGATCAAAGGCCGTGTCAGCGAGATCCGATTGCAGATCGAGAAGAGCACCTCTGACTACGACAAGGAAAAACTGCAAGAGCGGCTGGCCAAGCTGGTGGGTGGCGTTGCCATCATCCAGGTGGGCGCTGCCACCGAAACTGAACTGAAAGAGAAAAAGGCGCGGGTGGAGGATGCCTTGCACGCGACACGCGCGGCGGTCGAGGAAGGCATCGTTCCCGGTGGCGGCGTGGCATTGCTTCGCGCTATCCCGGCCGTAGAAGTTCTGATCAGAACCCTTATAGGTGACGAAAAGACCGGAGCGCAGATCGTTCGCCGTTCTCTCGAAGAACCTCTCCGTCAGATTGTCGCTAATGCCGGCGAAGAAGGGGCTGTTGTGGTCGGAAAGGTGCTCGCGTCCAAGGAACAGAACTTTGGCTACAACGCCGAAACTGGTGTCTACGAGGACCTGGTGAAGGCTGGCGTTATCGACCCGACTAAGGTAGCGCGCACGGCACTTGAGAATGCAGCATCAATCGCCGGCCTCCTGCTCACGACTGAGGCAATGGTGGTCGAGATCCCGGAGCGCGATGTAGCGGCGGCCCCGGCCGGCGCCTATGGAAACGGCGACGGTATGTACTAGGGTTGCAGACGCGGCAAACCAGCCGACGTTCGCAGTCCAAATCAGAAAAGGCTCCCTGGCTCACGCAGGGGGCCTTTTTCTGCCTACGTTCTGACCCGCGCACTGTGGCCGTTCGGTGTTTTCTTCTGCTTCGACGGAGAGGGTCACCATACTGAGTTGAATGAAGAGACAAGGGGCCGCGGAGGCGCAACACCGTGTTAATTCGACGGAGTGAGCTATTTAGCTCAGCAATCGCCGCGTGACAATGTAATACTGATTATGGAGAAGAGTAAGGTTGTCCTCTCCCTCTTGGTTTCTGCGCTAAGTCAGCCCACCTGACATTTGTCCCCCCTTAGCTTCGCACCCAATAAGGAAAACTTATGAAAGTTACTTCCCTGTTAGTGGTCGGCGCCCTTGCGCTGACAGCAGCGAACGTGTCTGCGGCCTCGGGTCGTCAGGACTCGATCGAGCGTCTCAGCATGGCTTCCGACACCCTCACCGCTATGATCAACACGCCCGACAAAGGCATCCCGGAAGAGGTCCTCAGCAATGCAAAATGCATTGTTGTGATTCCCCATCTCGTGAAGGGCGGATTCGTCGTCGGCGGCGAGCACGGCCGTGGTGTGGCCTCCTGCCGCACGCCCGAGGGCTGGAGCGCGCCCGCATTCGTCTCTCTCGGGGGCGGAAGCTGGGGCTTACAGATCGGCGTGGAAGGCGTCGACGTCGTCATGCTGGTCATGAACGACAACGGACTGCAGCATATGCTTTCCAGCAAGTTCAAGGTTGGCGCCGACGCTTCGGCTTCAGCCGGCCCGGTCGGCCGTCATGCTTCCGCCGGCACTGATTGGAAAATGCAAGCCGAGATGCTCACCTACTCCCGCTCCAAAGGCGTATTCGCCGGTATCTCGCTCGATGGAGCCGTTCTCGAGCAAGACAAGGACTCTACCCGAGATATCTACGGCCGGGACCGTTCTTTCCGCGCCACCCTCTCCGGCCACGTTCCCGCTCCGCAGTCCACTCGGGCATTCCTCGCGACCATCGCCCGCACCGCTCGCACCAGCGCCGTGGCCGACGCAAAGTAGTTATACGGGCCCATAAAGAAGCACTCCCGGCCTGCACAGCGGAGTTGGTGTGCAGGCGCCGGGAAGGAATGAGAAATCTATGCCGCTTATCAATGTCGTGATCGCGCTGATCGTCGTGGGCGTCCTGCTCTGGCTTGTGAATCGCTTCATCCCCATGCAGGGCACCATAAAATCGATCCTCAATGGCGTCGTCGTGATCGCCGTGGTCCTGTGGCTCCTCGATATCTTTGGCATCTTCCACTCGTTCGCCAGGATACACATAGGTTAGTCGCTGCATCGCCGAGAACTAATTCAGACGCGGACATTTCACAGGGTCGACCCGCACCCAGCAGCTTTGTTCAACCCGTCAGGCGGCCCTCCGTCTGCAGGAGAAATTGTGAAAACCAGGCTTTTGTTTGCCCTTGGAATCGCTGTTGCCCTAAGCGCCTTGCCTGAAGCCAATGCTCAGGCCACCACGATTGAAGGCTCGAACGGTCAAGCCGCGCCATTTTCAGTCCACATGACGACGCGCACCGTGCAGGCCGTCAATTACCAGCACCACGGCGGCGAGACAAAGATCGACTTCGCCGGCACCTCCGTTATGCCCTCCGCCAGCGGTGTTGCCGAGGTAAACAGCCAGCGCGGGTCCATCGCCATCGAAGCAAAGTTCGACAGCCTCCAGAAGCCCACCGCGTTTGGAAGCGAGTACCTCACCTACGTTTTGTGGGCAATCTCGCCGGAAGGCCGGGCGGTCAATTTGGGTGAAGTGCTGGTCGGCGGCAATCACCGCAGCAAGGTCAGGGTCACCACAGATCTACAGGCCTTCGCGATGATCGTAACGGCCGAGCCCTATTACGCAGTTCGCCTCCCATCGGATGTCGTGGTCCTCGAAAACGTGGTTCGTTCCGATACAAAAGGCACCAGTGAGGCAGTGAATGCCAAGTACGAGTTGATGGGGCGCGGCGGGTATATCCCCACCGGCCATAAATTCGATCCCGTCGTGCTCGACGCAAAACTTCCCCTCGAGTTCATGGAAGCACGCAACGCCATTCGCATCGCTCAATCCGAAGGCGCGGAGCAGTACTCAGGGGAGAGCTACCGGCACGCAGTCCAGCTCATGGATACCGCCGACAGATACGCTACGGAGAAACACTCCAACAAGAAAGAGCTGATTGCTACCTCGCGTGAAACGGTGCAGACCGCGGAAGACGCCCGCGCGATCGCTGTGAAGAACCTGGAAGAAGCCGCTCGTAATGGCGAACGCCGGAAGTCCGCAGACGCCCTGGCCCAATCGCAGGCGCAGACCGATGAAGCCGATCGTCAGAGGCATGTAGCGCAGGCCGACAACGACGTTGCGCAAGCTGCAAACGCGAGAGCGCAATCGGATAACGCCATCGCCCAGGCACAAAAGTCGAAGGCTGAGTCGGAGAATGCGCAGGCGCAGGCCGACAATGCGGCAGCGCAAGCCGACCGCCAGAAGGCGCAGGGAGACGCCGCAACCTCGCAGTCCAATATGGCTGCTGCCCAGGCCGATGCCACAACTTCGCAGGCCAACTTGGCCGCCGCCCAGGCGGATGCCACTGCCGCTCAGGCGAGGGCCGCCAAGGCGCAGGCCGACATGACCGCGAACCAGGCATCTTCCACCGCGGAGATAAACGCCGCCAATGCTGCGGCCGATCAGTCTCGCGCGGCTGCTCAGACCGCCGAGGAGAACCAACATCAGGCCGATAAGGAAAAGGCTGTTCTCCGCGCCAACCTCGAAACCCGTTTGAATCAGATCCTGCAGACCCGCGACAGCACCCGCGGTCTCATTGTCAACATGTCCGACGTGCTTTTCGATTCTGGAAAGTTCTCTCTCAGTCCGGGCGCACGCGAGAAGCTGGCCAAAGTCGCTGGAATCCTGATGTCCTACCCAACTCTCACCACTCAGATCGGCGGTTACACCGACAACGTGGGCAACGACAACAGCAACCAGACGCTCTCGGAAAACCGCGCCTATGCGGTACGCGATTACCTCGTGCATCAGGGTGTGGCGACCGATTCGGTGAACGCCCGCGGCTTCGGCAACGCCTCCCCCGTAGGGTCCAATGACAACTCGGGCGGGCGCCAGAGCAATCGCCGCGTGGAACTCGTCGTTTCGGGCGAAGCCATCGGAGTCCCAACTCCTGGATCGGCATCGACCATTCGCTAGGTCCATGCCGGCTGCCCATCTCCGGACCTCCGGGGCCGGAGATGGCTGCGGCGCGCTTACGACACCGCAGCGTCCATCGGATTCTTGTCTCCAGATCTCGCGCGACGACTACCCGCCTCGGCCGGGCTACCGGGGGAACGGTGGAGGTCTCGCCGCCGCGCGTTGTGCCAGCCCCTGGCTCCAATCGATTGTGAGCGCCACTTGAGTTCCACGACATCGTGGCAATGGATGAAGAATGGCTTGGCAGAATGCACCATGTTGCTGGCCCATGCAACCCTTTCGGTTAAGTACCGACATGGAGGCTGCTAAACAGTTGTTCCGCCCGTTCGCTGCGTACTTCCCTGTGTCGGCTCACGGCGTTCGCAGCAAAAGAGATGGCCAGAAAGGCATTGAGGGGCGGTTGGTTCCAACCAATTGCAAATGCAAGGTGTTTTTCAGGAATTACGAAAACGCAGTGGGCACAAAAGTGGGCACATTTTGCTATGCGAGTGTGAGAAGAAATGATCTAAGTTATTGATTTTATGGCTCCTCAGGTAGGACTCGAACCTACAACCCTTCGGTTAACAGCCGAATGCTCTGCCATTGAGCTACTGAGGAGTGTCTGGCGCTTGTATTGTCCTTCTCCAAAGTACCAGACCTCCGCGCACGAGGTCAAAATGCCTGCAGCGTCCCCCGGCGGCTCGGCGTAAAGCCTGCCCCACCGCGGGAATCTCGCTTGCAGTGCCATAATGAAAACGACGCCAGGAGGGGTTCCCATGTCGCGCATCTCCCGCCGCGAACGCAGCCAGGTTTCACCTGAAATTGCCGCCCGCTACGACAAGGTATTCGCCCATCGCGGCAACGTGCCCAACATGTTCCGCGTGATGGCCCACCGGCCTGAAATCTTCGCCACCATGCAGGACCATTTTGCGGCGGTGCTGAACACCGGCACGGTCTCCACAAAGCTCAAGGAACTGATCATCGTGCGCACCAGCCAGGTGAACGAGACGCCGTATTGCCTGGCCAGCCACACCGTTCTCGCCCGCGGCCTCGGCTGGAGTGACGATCAGCTTTCGCACCTGCACGATTGGCAGCAGCGCGACGACTTTACGCCCGCGGAAAAGGCCGCCCTGCGGCTGGCGGAGACGGTAACGCGAAACGCGAATGCTGTATCCGAAGAGCAGTTTGCCGAGTTGCGGAACTACTACGATGAGGGCGAAATTGTGGAACTGCTCTGCGCAATCGGACTTTTCAATTACTTCAACCGGTTCAATAATGCCCTGCGCATGGAGCCCACAAAGGCCGGCGAGGGCGGGCCGGCGACGCGCGACGCGGAGACCGGCTATGCGACCACTCCACCCGATAACGTCGCCGTCCACGGGCTTGAGTAGTCCGGTAGCATGGAAGCAGGAGCCATCATCCTCTTTCATGAAACTGAATCTTCCCGCGGGCTCGTTCCGCGCCTATCTGTTTGACTGCGACGGCACCCTCGTTGATTCCATGCCTCTGCATTACCAGGCGTGGAAGAAGTCCCTCGCCGAGTTCGGCGGCGAGTACGAAGAAGAGCTTTTCTACGCGTGGGGCGGCCGGCCGATTCGCGAGATCATCCGGCTGCTCAACGAAATGCAAGGACTGGAGATGCCGGTCGATCAAGTGGCTGAGCGCAAGGAAGCGCTGTACCACCAGCTTCTACCCACGCTCAAGGCCATCCCCGAAGTAATCGAGCATCTCGACCTGCAGCACGGAAAGCTTCCCATGGCCGTGGTTTCCGGCAGCCGGCGCAGCTCGGTCACGGCGTCGCTCAGGGCGGTGGGCCTGCTCGATAAATTCGACACCTTGGTGTGCGCCGAAGACTACAAGCGCGGAAAACCTGCGCCGGACGCGTTTCTCATGGCCGCCGAACGCTTGGGACTGGCGCCGCAGGATTGCCTCGTGTTTGAAGATACTGACCTGGGCATCGAGGCGGCCACGGCCGCCGGTATGCTCTCCGTCAGGGTGCCGCAGCCCATGGAGCGCGTCGGCTCCTGAAACCGCGGAAAAATGAGCTGCGACAGCGGAACTGATATTCCCGCCGCAACGTAAATGCTCCTGAACGCAGGAGAATCGTACCGAGCCGCAGGAGGTCCATGCTTCCCCTCGCGACACAACATCAGGGCGCCCCGTCCCAAGCTCCGTCCGCAACGTCACGCCAGGCCGACACCGTCTGGCTCATTGCCATCGCCACGCTTTTTGCGCTGGCGCACGTGGCCACGAACGGGCGATACGGCTTCCACCGCGATGAGTTGCAGTTCTTATCTGACGCGCGCCACCTCGACTGGGGATTCGTGGCCTATCCCCCGCTCACTCCGTTCATTCAGCACATCGGCCTGAGCCTGTTTGGACTGTCGCTTGTGGGGTTGCGCATGGCTTCCGTGCTGGCGCAGGCGGCTGTCATCGTGGTCAGCGGCCTCATGGCGCGGGATCTCGGCGGCGGCCGGCTCGCACAAGTGGCGACGGCACTCACCGTGGGGCTCTCGGGTCTGCCGATGTTCGAGGCCACCGAGTTCCAATACACATCCTTTGCGTACCTGTGGTGGGTGCTCGTTTGCTGGTTCGTGGTCCGTCTGCTGAAGAGCGAAAACCCACGTTGGTGGCTGGCCATCGGCACGGCCATCGGTTTGGGATTGCTGACCAAGTACTCGGTGGTGTTTTTTGTAGCAGGGCTGGTGGCTGGCCTCGCGCTCACGCAGGCCCGCAGACATCTCGCCAGCGGCTGGTTCTGGGCGGGCGCAGGGCTGGCGTTTTTGATGTTTCTTCCCAACCTGCTCTGGCTCATCCACCACGATTTCATCTCCTACACCTTCCTGAAGTCCATTCATGCGCGCGACGTTGGCGAAGGCCGGGCGGCCAACTACTGGAAGAACCAGTTCCTGCTCGACGTGAACGTGGCGGCGACGCCGCTGTGGGTTGCGGGGCTGATTGCACTCTTCCGCGACCGGCGTTACCGCGTGCTTGCCTGGATGTGGGTGGTTCCTGTCGTCGTGTTCTGGTTGAACAAGGGCCGCTTCTATTACGTGGCGGAGGCTTACCCTGTGCTGCTGGCCATGGGGGCCGTCGTCGCAGAGCGCTGGGTTGGCCGGCGGCCGGTGTGGGCGCGGCGCACCGTGGCGATCGTATATTTCGTGGCGGTCGCAGTCATCGGCGGCTACACCGCGGCCATCCTGATGCCGATTGCACGCGACGGCCGCTTGCGCGATTTTGCATTCAAGAACAATGGCGATCTGCGAGAGGAGATCGGCTGGGACGAACTGGTCCGGACAGTGGCCTCGATCCGCGACTCATTGCCACAGGATCAGCAAGCCCACCTCGGCATTACGACCGGCAATTACGGAGAGTATGGCGCAATCGACATCCTGGGCCGCGCCTACGGCCTGCCGGAGCCCATTGGGACAACCAATTCGGAATGGCTTCGCGGCTATCCCGATCCCGCGCCCACCACATTCATTGTGATCGGGCTCGGGCAGAAAAAGGCGGACACGATCTTCACCGCCTGCCGCCTGGCGGCGCACAACGGCAACAGCCTCGGAGTGAAGAACGAAGAAAGCCAGGACCATCCTGATATCTTCGTCTGCGGTCCGCCGCGCATGCCCTGGGCCGAAATCTGGCACCGCTATCGGAACTTCGGATGAGTGCGCCGGGCAAAGGCCCGGGAATCACAGCTACACAGCGGGCGGCTATGCCCGCCGCCCGTTTCTCAACTGGTCTTCCCGTTGGCCCGCTCAACTTTCCAAACGCGCCAGCTTCTCACTGAAATAATTTCTCCAGCTCTCCGGCAGTGCCGCCACCCGCACCACTCGCTCCACCTGCTGCATTTCCTTCTCGCTGAATCTCTTCGCCAGGTAGAGCCGGGTGATCGCCGAGACCGGCACCGACTCCGGATCGCGGCTCAGCACTGTGATCTCATCCCCCGCCGCAACCTCGCCCTCGCGCACCACGGCAAGATAAAACCCCGAGCGCCCGGCGTCGAGAAATCTCTTCACCATGCCATCGGAAGCAAACCGTATGCCCAGCTTGTAGCAAGGCAGCCGCGGTTGGGTCACCACCACCTCGGCACTCCCGACGCCGAGCCGGTCTCCCACATGGATTGCATTCTCTGAAGGTAGCCCCTCGGTCGTGAAGTTCTCTCCGAAAGAGCCCATCGGCAGGGCCACCGCTGGCAATTCCCTGCGCCAAAACTCATAGTGCTCGATCGGGTAGCAATAGACCGCCTTGTCCTTGCCGCCGTGCACGGTCAGATCTGACTGCCGATCGCCATCCAGGTTGAGCGTGCGCAGGGCAACACGCCCCTGCACTGGTTCCTTGTAGAAGGACGTGGTCACCGGCCGCCCGTGCCACAACACTTCGAGGGGCAATCCGCAATTGACTGAGACGACTTTCATGTTTGATCCGGCCCGCGCCGGGGACAACGGCTTCCTGCGGTTCGATTCCCTCCGCTGCCTTGTCGCCTCAACTTTTCTGCGGAGTCCATCAGCGGCTTAGTACAACAGCACCGCCAGCCGATACACCGTGAACCCTTCCTGCGCGCTGCGCGGCTGGCAAGCGCCCACTTCCGCAGAGCGATAACGCCCTGAGCCGAGACGGTCGACCAGGTCCTGCGGCAGGTGGTCCAGGTCCGCTCCCTGCCAGCGCATCACGAACATCGGCTGGCTCCCGGTCATCCCCGACGGGAATCCGTGATCGACGCGGCAGGCGAGGCGGGCGTCGTGATCGTCTCTCCGCATCCCGATGCCGCTCATGTGCAGCAGCTCGCCCACACGGGACTCCACCTGTTCGGCGGAAAGCACTGACACGCCGCGCGAATAATCGGCCACGGCATACATTCCGCCATGCACCTCGATCACCGCAATGCCCACGCGGTCCACCAGCGGATTCAGCAAGTTGGTTCGGTGGCCCGGAGAGTGCATCCATCCGTCGTGAATCTGCGCCGCGTAGGAGCCGACGGCGATGTTTTCCTCAATCAGGCTGAAGTGAGCGCCGGCGGCCGAGGTGCGCTCGGTGAGGTCGGGCTCGCCTCCGTAGCGGTGCGAAAGCTCTCCCTCGCGCACCATTCGTTCGCAGTGCAGCATGGCAGCCCGGGCAAGCGCCGCGTCCCACCGCAGCGGCCCGGCGCCAGCCTGCGCGCGCGACTGGTTCGCGAGTGCGAGAAGTTCTTCGGCCGCTGCGGGACGTGGATCCTGCTGCTGCGGCCCGCGCTGGGCGGATGCGGTGAAGGGCGTGAGAGCAAAAACCAGTAAAACAACAAAGAGGACCCGGAAATGCTTCATGCGTCTATTAAACCCAAAACGGCCGCGGATGTCGTGGGCTGCGTGCGCAGCTTGCTTTAGAGTTTTTAGCGGGATCTGAAGAGCAGGGTGAGAACCTCGACAGAATGAGAAGAAACATCCCTCAGAGGCTAAAGCCCCGTTCGTTTCATTTGGCTTTTACGGCACGACTGAACAGCTTGCTGAAAAGTGCGTTTGCGGGCCGCGAAGTTGGGCAGGGGCTGAAGCCCAGATCTTTATTAGCCGGCGGTGAATGACTTGCTAACAAAGCCAGTTCAGCGGCGTATATCTGCTGCCTCTTCTGACCGGTCGCCGGCGCCCTCGAGGGCGGGTTGGAGCTGGCTTTTCCTGAACTCGTCGCGCGGGCCGATCCACAGGATCAGAAGGATCGCCGGCAATCCGACCACACTCGTAAGCACGAAAAAGTTGGCCCAGCCCATCTTCTGTGACAACACTCCTCCTGACGAAGCGATCACAGTGCGGCTCAGCGAAGCAAGCGAGGAAAGCAGCGCGAACTGAGTCGCCGTAAAGCCAGGCGAGCACAGGCTGGAAAGCCAGGTTATCAAGGCAGTGCCGGCCATTCCACCTGTGAGATTTTCCACCGCGACACATAAAGCAAGATAGGCGACCCGATGCCCTTCTACAGCCTGCAAAACAAAAAACAGGTTCCCAATCGACTGCAGAATTCCGCAGACGATCAAGGAGCGCCGGATTCCCCACCTGACCGTCACCGCCCCGCCGATTAGAGCCCCCACGATGATCGAAAAGAAGCCGAATATCTTCGAAGCGGCGGCGATCTCCCGCAAGGTAAATCCGAGCGAGATATAGAGCGGAGTCGACATGACTCCCGCCATGGCCTCGCCCATTTTGTATAAGAAGACCGCTATCAGGATGACGAGCCAGAGCCGCCGCTGCATGAAGTCGCGAAAGGGTTCGACCACGGCTTTGAAGAGAGCATGAACGATCGTCTGCCAGACGGATTGCGCAACATACGATTTCTCCGCCGGTACCTTCGGTTCGGGACCGAATAAAAATACGAGCATCCCCACGCCTACAAGTGCAGCCATCGTGGCGTAAGCGGCAAACCACCCGCCGGAAGCCGCGATGAACAGCGCGCCCGCGCCGGAGGCCAGCATGCCGATCCGGTAGCCGGACTGAATCATCGCTGCGCCCGGAGCCTGCTGATCTATGGTCAGGCTCTCTACGCGCCACGCATCGATCACAATATCCTGGCTCGCAGACAGGAACGCGACAACGACGGCGAGCACGGCCATGCGCGGCAGGTTCTGCTTCGGATCGCACAATCCGAGAGCGAGAATCGCGCCGATGAGAAGGATTTGGATGGTGATGCCCCAGCCGCGGCGCCGTCCTAAACGCAGCGGTGGAGGCACTCGATCGATGAGCGGCGCCCATAAGAACTTGAACGAGTAAGCGGTACCAACCAAAGCGATGGCGCCGAGCGTTGAGCGCCGGACGCCCACGGTCGCGAGCCACGCCTGAAGCGTCGAGTAGGTCAGCAGGAGCGGCAAGCCACTGGCGAATCCCAGTGCAAGCACCTGCAGCACGCGCGGTTCCGTATAGACTTTGATCGCGCGGCGCCAGTCCCTTGGAGCATGTGCTTCGTTGGTGGGGGATAATTCCTTCATTTTCAATCTTCGGGCACCCTGTTTTCGGCCTCTCGCCCTGTATCAGCTTCTTGCATGCCCTGTTTCAGGCTTTTGAATGAAGGACGGTTGGAAGCAAGTGTAGGTTGGCGCCAGCCAGGTGAGGACAAAGCCACCATACCATGCAGCGCAGATTTGCCAGAGGCAGCGCAGAGTTCGCAGCGCAGGGTTCGCGGTTCGCAGTGTCGAGCTAATCGCCGCTCGTTATCAATACATAACTGAATCTGGTGGCAACGAGGATGGCAGATTTTGCAGAACAACAGGGTGAAATTTGCTGTTTTTGATGCTATGAAATGTTATGGAATGACTTAATTCATATAAGTCTTTTATTTTGTGTAATTTATAAATCATCATCAGAGACTGAAAATAAATATAGAGGGGGGAGGGGGTGGAGTAACCATTCAGTAACGCTGGAAACTCCCCGATTTCTCTGGGACCAAATACACGCTAGCACAGTACGGGGATGCTGATTGTGTCGGCTGTCACTGTTGATGCGTCACTGAGAGTTGACCGAGGATCGATCATGTTTGGGGTGCTGCCGACAATCTGCCTGGCGATGAGCGACGGCTGTGATGCTGGAACTTTGGACCAGGAAGTGTGGACCAGGAGCTGGGAAGCTGGAACTGTGAACCGGTCATAACCGGGTGAGTTGCATGTGCATCCCGTTTCTGGCGCGAAGGGTGAACAGCGCGTGCGGCTCTACGGGGCAGCCGGGAGCCACTCGCAGGCGGAAGCGCTGGGCGAGCGTGGCGAGGATGAGGACCGCTTCTGTCATGGCGAACGAAGCGCCGATGCAGACGCGCGGGCCGAATCCGAATGGGATGTAGGCCAGGCGGTCGCGCCGGGCGATGGCCTCGGGGGTAAAGCGCTCAGGATCGAAGCGGCCGGGGTCGGTCCAGTGGTCGCGGTGGCGATGAATGATCCACGGAATCATGGTGACGAGCGAGCCCCTGGGGACGGTCATGCCGCAGACCACATCGGCCTCGACCGCCTGGCGGAAGGCGAGCGTGTGCACCGGCGGATAGAGCCGCATGGACTCCTGCAGGATCATGCGGGTGTAAGGCAGGTTGGGAATATCGTTCCATGCAGGCTCGCGGCCGCCGAGCACGGCGTCGAGTTCGGCGTGCATGCGGGCTTCGTGCTCGGGGTGCATGGAGAGCAGATACCACGTCCACATGAGGGCTAGGGCCGTGGTTTCGTGGCCAGCCACGAAGATGGTGAGCACCTGGTCGCGCACTTCGCGGGCGGTCATTGTTGCAGCGCTGACTTCGTCGCGCGAGGTGATGAGACGGTCGAGGAGGTCGTGGTGGGCGGAGGGGGTGTGCCTGCGCTTTTCAATGAGCGCGAACATGGCGCGATCGAACTCGCGCATGATGGCGCGGCCGCGTGCGCCTTTGAAGGCGCTCCACAGGCGGCCAATGCCGGGAATGAACTCTGTGAGGCCGACCATCATGGTGTTCTGGTACCGATCGGATCCTTCGCGGATGATCTCCTTGATGCTGTCGCTGTCAGCAGCGAACATGGAGCGGGAGATGATATCGAGTGTGAGCTCCATCATGTCGTGGCCCACTTCGACGGTTGCGCCGGCGGGTAGAGCCTGCCAGCGCGCTGCGAGGCGAAGAGCGGCGTCAGCCATGACCGGTGCGTATCGCTCGTTGGTGCGATGGTCGAAGGCGGGCGCCATGATGCGGCGGTGCGCGCGCCACGTGTCGCCTTCGCTGAGAATGAGTCCGTTACCCATGGCGGGGCCGAGAATGCGATGCTCGACTGGCGCCTTGGGGTAGTTGGCGGCGTTATCGAGAAGGACGCGGCGAAGGCCGGCGGGTGCGCTCACGATGAAGCTGGGGGAGAAGGCGGAGCGCTGCCGGATGATGGGGGCGCGGTACATGGTTTCATCGAGGGCTTCGATAAAATTGCGTCGGACGGTGCGCAGATAGGTGATGAACGGCAGCGGCTCAACCGGGGGAATGGGTCCGGCAAGAATGGGTGGCGCGGGCCGGGACAGCGTGGCAGACATTATGGATTCGGCCTCCGGACCGGCGGAGCAGGGGTAGCCTGTCCGCGATTTTAGATGAACGGCGGACGCCGTGGGGCTCGCCGGAGTCTGAGCCGGTTTTCACGGTATGACATATTTGCATCCGATGTTACGGGGAGATTGCATTTGAAGGTTGCGGTTGTCAGCGATACGCATGGGTTGTTGCGGCCGGAGGTGCTGCCGAAGCTTGAGGGGGTTGAAGCGATTCTGCACCTGGGCGATGTGGGCGACGCGAAGATTCTGGAGACGCTCCGGGAGTTCGCGCCGGTGACGGCGGTGCGCGGCAACGTGGACACAAAGGGTGCGTGCGCCCGCCTGCCGGAGACCGAGGTGGTGCTGTTCGATGGCGCGTATGTCTACCTTTTGCACGATATCGGCACGCTGCACCTGGACCCGGCGGCCGCGAAGTTTGCGGCGGTGCTCTACGGACATTCCCATAAGGCGGAGATCCGGCGCCACAAGGGCGTGCTGTATTTCAATCCGGGGAGCTGCGGCCCGCGGCGCTTCAACCTTGCGGTGACGATGGGCTACCTGCACGTGGGCGACGATGGAACCATGGAGCCGGAGATCGTGAACCTCGAAATTCCACTGCACGCATAGGGTCGCATCGCAATGGGTGAAGGTTCCATGCGTGATGGCCGGCGCGAATGCGAACTATTCATAGCGAATTGCCTTCACCGGATCGAGGCGCGCCGCACGGCGGGCTGGGAACCAGCAAGCCAGGATTCCGACGGAAGCCAGCGTGGACGCGATGCCGGCGAACAGAAGCGGGTTGGAACCAGCGGAAGCGAGAGGCAGCGTGCCCATGAGGCGGGAGACTGGGATAGCCGCCGCGAGGCCGAGCACCACGCCGCATGCGATCTGCCACATACCGCGTCTCATGATAAGCCCAAGGATGTTGCGGGTACCGGCGCCGAGGGCCATGCGGACTCCGATCTCGCGTGTTCGGCGCGACGCGGCATGAGCGATGACCGCGTAGATACCCACCGATGCCATGATCATGGCGATGAAAGCGAACCCGAAGAAGAGCTCGCCGAAGAGGCGAAGGAACCAGACCTGGTGGCGCACTGCTTCGTCGAATCGGAACACATCGGTCAGCGGCATATCCTGGTCGATGGCCTGGACCGCGCTGCGTGTGGCGGGAATGGGATTGGACGACGCGGTAATCATGAGCGCCATGTTGTCCCATCCTTCCTGTCGGTAAGGGATGAAGACCGCGGGCCGCGGTTAGTGTTCGCCGACGGGACCGACGCGGTGTTTCTCGCTGACATGAGCGGTGACGGTCTCACCGACCTGGTCCGGATCCGCAGCGGTCGGGTGGATTATTGGCCAAACCTGGGGTACGGCCGGTCC
>Ga0134126_10004259_pt1 | contig 17914 bp, 16 predicted proteins | sample KB31752_FD_96881 | JGI IMG/M metagenome (GOLD analysis project Ga0134126, IMG submission 96881) | Terrestrial soil microbial communities with excess Nitrogen fertilizer from Kellogg Biological Station, Michigan, USA - KB3-175-2 | ecosystem: Environmental > Terrestrial > Soil > Unclassified ...
GGCGTAGGACAGGCGCGGCAGCGGCAGAGGGATTGTCACGCCGATGCACGTCTGGAAAACGTCCGCCATCAGCCCCTCAATGAGTTTCAGCACGTCGTCCTGTTCGACGAATGACATCTCCAGGTCGAGCTGCGTAAACTCCGGCTGACGATCAGCGCGCAGGTCTTCGTCGCGGAAACAGCGGGCAATCTGAAAGTATTTATCCAGACCGGCAATCATGCACAACTGCTTGAACAACTGCGGCGACTGCGGCAAAGCGAAAAATTTCCCCGGTTGCACACGGGACGGCACGATGTAGTCGCGCGCGCCTTCGGGAGTCGACTTGATCAGGATCGGAGTTTCAATTTCGGTGAAACCCTGTTCGTCCATGTAGCGGCGAATCTCGCGAAGGACGCGATGCCGCAGCCGGAGGTTAGCCTGAAGTTGGGGCCGGCGGAGATCAAGGTAGCGATACTTCAACCGCAGATCTTCACTGGCGAGCGCGTCGGTAGAGGCTGTTTCGAGTTGAAACGGCAGCGTGCGCGCGTCGTTGAGCAGGAGTAATTCGCGCGCGTGCACTTCAACTTCGCCGGTCGCGAGTTTTGGATTTCGCTGGTTCTCGTCGCGCAGCGTAAGCTCGCCGGTAATAGCGACTACATATTCGCCGCGCACTTCTTTCGCCTTGGCATGCGCATCGGGCGCATCCTCGGCATTCAGCACAACCTGGGTGACGCCGTCGCGATCGCGCAAGTCAAGAAATGTAAGTTCACCAAAGTCGCGGCGCTTCGCCACCCAACCCATCAGGGTCACAAGCTTGCCTACGTCATCCGGCCGCAGAGCGCCGCATGAATGTGTACGTTGTAAGTTTCCAAGGTTATCCAACATGCTTTGAATACTAACCGCCAAGGCGCCAAAAACGCCAAGAGAGAAGGAAGCAAACCGAAAACCTTAGCAGTCTGACTCGGCGTTCCTGGCGTCTTGGCGGTTTAGTCCGTCTTTTGAGTTATTTCGATCAAGTTGCCGCCGGGGTCGCGCACGAAGAAGCGTGACTGGCCCCGAACCGGGCGACCGGCGGCAATGATCTCAACTCCAGCATCGCGAAACTGAAGGCTTGCAGCGGTAATGTCAGCAACCTGATAACAAACGTGCCGATCACTGGCTTCATTTTGAACGTCATCTTCGACCGACAAGTGAAGTTGCAAATCACCGAGCTCGTACCAGGCGCCCATGTTTTGTCTTGTTCCCTCGGGTTTAGGAATCTGTGCCAGGCCGAGCACGCCTTCGTAAAAATGTTTTGCAGCCCCCTCCAACGCCGACGGCACAGTTACATTCACGTGACTCACTTTAAGAACTCCGATAGCCATACTCTTAGATTTCCGATACTGGTCAGAGTTTGAAGTTTGGATTCTCGATGACGCCGAAGATATTCCCGAAAGGATCTTTAACGGATGCTACTTTGATATTGCCGCCGACGTCCTGAACGTCTTCATTTGGCGTCGCGCCATGTTCGATCAGGTGCTGCAATGCTGCAGCGGCGTCTGCCACTCCCCAATAGGTCACCACGCCTTCTGCTTTGTTCGATGGTTCAGCCTCGCTTGGTTGCAACCCGAGTTCGTAGCCGGCAACATTGAACCCAACATAGAAGGGCTGATCAAAATAGGGAGCGAACCCGAGAATCGAGCTGTACCAATCCTTCGCCTTCTCGATGTCGGAAACGTGATAAGCCGCGGTTCTTAAACCGAGAAACATTCGATTCACCTCTCCAGTAAAACCAACCGCCAAGATCTCGAGAACGCCAACACCAGAACCACAAAACTGCTTATTCGAATTCTTACTCAGTCTTTTTCTTGGCGCTCTCTGCGTCCTGGCGGTTGAAATTTGTAATAGATTCCAACTGCTTTTCTTTGTCGGCGACTCCGGGCTTTTCGGCAAGATAGGCATTGAACTGAGCTGAACGATTGCGCGGAATGCTCAACGACTTCCAATCAGCCGAGCGAAAGTGCTTAGCCAGAAATACAATCTGGCCAACGTGATTGGCGTAGTGCATCAACTGGCGGTTGATGGCTTGAATAACCGTGTGTTCTTCGCCGCGAATCAAAACCTTTTTCCCGAGATCCTCAGGACGCAAGGGCTCAAGCGCGCTAAAGACGCATCGCCAACCGCTATTCCAGTAATCAAGCACCGCGTCCTTGCCGGTTTTCGGATCAATCACAAACTCCATATCGCGGTTGCGGCTGGGCTTCTCACCGTCGGTGGTCAGAAAGTCGGTCCAACGCGAGAACATGTTTCCGGCCATGTGCTTCATGATGACGGCAACACTGTTGCCCTCTTCGTCGAGCGTGATGAAGAACTCATCTTCGTTGAGCTGGTCCAGGGCCTTCTCCGCAAGCTTCTTGTAGGCCCGCAGACTCGCGATGGAGTCTTCAAGATAATGTGTGGCAAGTGATTCGTTCATCGATCCTCCTGAAATCTCGCTTCCGAGCCCTGCGGCTCCGCCGCCAACCGTGCGGAAAGGCTATGCCTTTCCGTTCGAGTTCTTTCCTTGCTCGGGATCTATGTCAGACTCAGAATTGCTCTGGCTTGTTCGTATGATCTTTGTTAGCGCGCGCCACTTGTTCACAATTGCTATTTTCTCTTCAAACGATAATCGCGCCAGTCGCTTTCGGCGTGCTGACTTTAGCTCTAACAGCATCCCGATATCCGGATATTTCCTCATTTCATTTCTAGATCAGTTCGATAAAGCCTCGCGCAAGGTCGCTGCTAAGTCTTCACGCTTAATGCTTCGCTGTTCGCTTGAGCGTAAGTCTTTAAGTGCCACTTCGCCGCGAGCTCGTTCTTCGTCACCGAGAACGGCAACAAACGGGATTCCCCGCGAGGACGCATACTTGAATTGCTTCCCCAGCTTGTCCGCTTCAGGATAAAGATCAACGCGAAGGTGGAGACTAGCGCTGCGCAACTCTTGCGCAAGCGAAATCGAATCAGCAATCGATTCTTCATTCCAGATGCTGACCATTACGTCCGCAGGCGAACCCAGGAGATGCTCGGGAAACATCTGGCGCTCAGTCATCACTACGATAATTCTTTCCAAACCGAGAGAGAAACCACAGGCCGGAATATCCTGACCGAGAAACATGCCGACGAGATCATCGTAGCGCCCGCCGCCCCCAATACTTACTTGAAAGTCTCCCTTATCTAGGCCGACTTCAATAATTGATCCGGTGTAATAGGACAGACCGCGAGCAAGGCTTGGGTGAAAACGGATCCGGCCGCGCGCGGGTGAAGCCTTGGAGAGTTCCAAAATCCGCCTCACTGCCTCGAGACCGCGCTTGCCAGCCTCATTTTGCCCAAGAAAGCTGCTCAGTTCTTCGAGCCACGAAGTGTTAAATTCTTCCTCTGCCTTTTCCCTGGAGTCCTTCGTTACGACCGCCGGATTCTCAGTGTCCGGGCCGACGTGACCGTCTGCTAAACGACCAAAGGAATCAAGGAAGCCATCTACTGATTCTTCGGAAAAAACTTCCCTCTCAACCAGTTCCCGACGCAGACCGTCTTTGCCAATCTTCTCAGCTTTGTCTAGAGCTAGCAGAGCATCCGTTTCTTTGTCTTTCTTAACACCAGAGGCCTCCAATATTCCTCGCAATATTTCTCGATGATTGAGCAGGATCACATAGTCATCGAACCCCAGGCGTTTCAGGACTTCACTCGCCGCACCGCAAATCTCCGCTTCCACCACCATCGAACGCGAGCCCAAAATATCGACGTCGCATTGGTAAAACTCGCGAAACCGGCCACGCGCCGGACGGTCCGCGCGCCAGACGGGTTGAATCTGATAACGTTTGAAAAACTTCGGCAGTTCGTTTTGGTATTGAGCGACAACGCGGGCCAATGGCACCGTCAAATCGTAACGAAGGGCCAAATCTGCCTGACCAGTCTTCTCGTGTTCACCCCGCTTGAGTATCTTGAAGATAAGTTGGTTACCTTCTTCGCCATACTTCCCCATCAGCGTTTCGATGTTCTCGACCGCGGGGGTTTCCAGCGGCTCGAAGCCGTAGCGCTCATACACTTCCTTAATGACGCCGATGACGTATTCACGCCGTCGCACATCAGCAGGAAGAAAATCGCGCATGCCGCGCGCAGGCTGTGTTTTGGAGGAGGCCACTTAATCAAGATTACCGCAGGGTAAGATCACGCGGGGCATCATAACCTGAAACTACAGCACCCAAAAGTGGCGCATCGGAAAACCGCGAAGCGGTTATGTAACTGGAGCCCAGGGTTGCCACGCTTCGCGGCTACCCTGGGGAAAGAGTTTCATGAAAGATAGCAACCCCAACGGGGTTGTGTCGGGTTTCCCTGTCGTAACCTCGGTGGGGTTTAGGACCGTTCCATATACCTCGGTACCCCGGAGTTGGACAGTCTCCTCGTTTGTGAATATTCTGAGCGCCGATCTTAGTGACGCGCTTTGCCCTGAATAGCCTATGAGTTTCTCCGTAGCTGAAACCCTGACCACCACGAGCACAGAAGCGCCTCAAGCTTCATTGAGCGTCGCCTTGCGCAACATCGTCGCGAGTCTCGCGTTGAGCATTCTTACGCTTGCGCTCACCGGATGGATCTGGCGCGAACAAGGTTATGAAATGCTTATCGTGGCGATGGGCTGGCCCCATGTCCTGCTCGGGGTCAGCTTCTTCGTCGGTCGGGTCCTGCGCGGTGAACGAGACAGTCGCATGACCTTTGTCCTGCTGGCCATGGCGACGATTGCAATTTGCACCATCCATTATCGCTATTCGATCACCGGGCTAATCTATCTCTATTTTCTGTTCCACCTCTTTCGTGACGAGATCTTCGTTTACCTGCAAACGCGAGCGCGTCATCAACGCAGTTCCAAAGTCTATGCGGTCGCTGGTGTCGCACCGTTAATTCTGCTGATCCTTCTGGTTCCCAGGCAGCAGGATTTTCGCCACGACCTGCGTCGCGTCGAGTTTGCCGGGACACAGGTGGCAAGCCACGACTGGACCTTAATTCCGTTTAAGGCGGTGCCGAATTCGCTGGGACGCGACTTTTATTTCTATGTGAATGCTCCGCACACTGAAGGTCTGCGTTCGTTTATTACGCGTGCCAGCGCCGTCAACGCAAGAACCGACGGCGAGATGATTGTGGGAAAACGGAGGTGGGACCAGGCTGAGGATCTCGTCTTTCATCCACATTACCTTGGCGATCCACAAGCGTTGGATGCCAGTGTGACTCCAGCGGCAGGCGACGTTCCCGTCTTGCTGACCGGGGGACATTCTGTAGGGCAAGTCTTCCGCGCCGAAAAGAATAACCTCGACGGCCTCTGGATTCCGATCGAACGATTTGAGCAAAGCGCAGAATCCACGCTGTTTGTTTTTCATATTGCGTCGCCACCATTGCTTCCTTATTCGCCTCCGATAAATCGTCTCCGCGTGGTGCTCATGCTGGTCCTAAGTGCCTTGGTAATCTGGAGATTGATTCCGCGACGAGGGCAGGGTTGGCAGTTGTGGATTTACCTGGCTGTACTCGCAGGTGCGTTCGCAGCCTCACAAACCATTCTCAGGTCGTCGAACAATGCGGGTTACGCTTTTCCCTTGATCTTCCAGTTTGCCGTCGTCTTTCATTATTGGAGCTGGTACGTATTTTCCTTTGATAAGCTGCGTGTCAAATCCAGACCGCCGGTGAGTTCGGCCGCCTGCCCACGCCTTTTCGAGCGCATGCTCAGTTACGTCGGCAGCAAACCACACTTCACCGCCATAGTAATAGTGATGAATGTGATCTCTGTTTTGTTTGTGCTCTGGTATTACCGGTTGGGGGCACCGTCAGGTCTGCGCTACTTTTTGGACTATAACTACTTCCTTTACTTCCTGGTGTTTCACGTTACCTTCAGCTTCAGGCCCATACTTCGCCGCACGTAGTGCTACTAAGGCTCGCTTTTGTATAACGGAACGTAGTTAACGTAGTTTCGCCAGAAGTCGTTGAGTCCGAGGATTTCGTCTTCGGTAAGCGGACGCTTCACGCGCGCCGGAACTCCCATAACCAGAGATCGCGGCGGGATGACCGTGCCGGGCGAGATCAATGAACCGGCCGCCACCAGCGACTGCGCGCCGACGCGTGCATCATCAAGCACGATTGAGCCTATGCCGATCAGCGCGCCGTGTTCGACATAACAACCGTGGAGAGTGACGCTGTGGCCCACAGTCACTTCGTCTTCGAGGACGGTGGGATGTGAACCCGTGCGGGTGTGAATTACTGAGTTGTCCTGAACGTTGCTGCGATCGCCAATGCGGATGTAGAACATGTCACCGCGCAGGACAGCGTTACACCAGACTGAGGATTGTTCGCCCAGATGCACGTCACCGATTACCTGCGCGCTCACATCGACGTATGCACTTTCGTGGATCTGCGGATGCACACCGCGAAATGGTCTAATCATAGTTTCGCGAAATATTATAGACCCAATACAGCGGGGGCAAGCCCGCCTTCCCGACAGTAGTGGGTCACTTTGGATTGGCAGCCAACGATTAGAGACAAAATCAGAACTGGTAATGCAGCGACCAGCCAAAGACTCAACGTTGCTAGTCTTCATTTGAAACCGCTTTTCTATAGATATTTAGCTCTTGAGTGTAGGGCTGGTCGCTGCGCTTCCAGTTCTGATTTCGTCTTGGCAATTCATCTACGCGTCGGCAAACTTCGAGAACCGGAGCAACCTTTCAAACTGACCCACTACCTTCCCGACCCCGAGCTAAGTGAGGGTGAACTCTGATTCTTGAATGGGAGGCTTTCATGGTTGGATTTGACGAGCCGGTACGCAGTCTCGGGTTAGTAAGGCGGGCTTGCCCCCGCTGGTTGGAGAGCTACCAAGTGCTCTAAACAATCTGATCATTGACAGTCATTGGATCAGCATGAGAGATTGCGACCAATGTTGAGCCAAAACTATTTGTTAAGAGTCAGACTTGTCGCTTTCATGATGGCCGCCGGCTTGCTCGCCACTTCCTGCGCCGGCTCGCTCTTCAAGGTGAAACCGGTGGTTGAATTGCCGGCTCTAACCGGGGATGTGAAAACTGCAAACGCCGGCGGCGTAACCGTTCGCGTTGCTCCGCTCTTAAGTGACGAGGAAAGTCAGGACCTGTTTGAAGCAAACCTGCCCCTTGGTGGAATTCTGCCGATGCGATTGGAGTTGGTGTTTGATAGCGGCGTGGCCGTCGAAACTAAGAAGGTGCGTTTTCGTTTGCGAGACAGCGCTGGGCGCGAGTGGAAACAATTGTCGCCGAAAGCGGCCGTGAGCCACATTCTGAAAGCAAACGACGTCTATGCCTACAACCCGAATTCGCGCAAACAATTTGAAAAAGAGTTTGTGGCTTACGGGATCGATCTAACGTCACCTTTGTCTAACGCTGATCGCCGCCATCAGGGATTTGTTTTTTTTGAAACGCCGAAGAAGGAACCGGTGGAGAGTCCCCGCGGATTGGTTCTGACTGTCGAGCGCCTGCCTCAGCCGGTCGAAATCCCGTTGAACTAAGTAAGAATTCTAAAACAGAATTAGCCGCGGCTTCACGCGGAACAACGCGGATCTGACTAATAACAAATCAAGTGGTTCTGCCTATTCAGATCCGCGTTGTTCCGCGTGAATCCGCGGCCGCTTTTATCCCGTCGAACCGAAACCGCCGCTGCCGCGATCGGTAATACTGATTTCATCCGACCAGACGGCGCTGGGTGTGATTATCTTCTCGATTATTAGTTGGCAGATTTTGCTCTGCGCCGGCAAGTGTATGGCTACGTCTCCAGTGTTGTAGAGCAGGCAACGCACTTCACCACGGTAGTCCGAGTCAATAACACCGGCGAGAACATCGAGTCCTTTTTGTGTGGCTAATCCCGAGCGCGGAGCGATGCGGCCGTAGTAACCTTCGGGAATCGCGACCGCCAGCCCGGTTGCGACGAGGGAGCGTTGTTTCGGTTCGAGAACAACTTCTGCAATCGAGAAGATATCGAGCCCGGCTGCCTGCGAACTTCCGCGGGTCGGCAAAGTCGCTCCTGGATCCAGGCGCTTGAAACTCAAGCGGCGCAGTTCAGGATTTGCCGAGTCGTCCGGATCGTTAGAATCCAACGACCGAATGGGGTACATACGATTCCTCCAGCGAAGCGATTTCTTCAGGCGTGAGTTTGATCGAGAGCGCGGCCACCGCGTCGTCAAGATGATGCAGTTTCGAGGCGCCCACGATGGGCGCGGTGATGAATGGCTTCTGCAACATCCAGGCTAAGGCAATCTGCGCGCGTGGCACGCCGCGCTGGGCCGCAACCTCTGCAACCCGTGCGATAACTCTGCGATCAGCTTCCTCGGTGGCTGCGTAAAGCGTTTTGCCAAACTCGTCTTTCTCCAAACGATTGGTGGTTTCACTCCAATCGCGGGTCAAACGCCCGCGTGCAAGCGGGCTCCAGGGCACGACACCAACTCCCTCTGCCTCGCAGAGTGGCAACATCTCGCGTTCCTCCTCGCGGTAGAGAAGATTGTAGTGATTCTGCATAGAGACGAAGGGCGTCCAGCCGTTTTGCCGCGCCAGATATTGCGCTTTGGAAAACTGCCACGCATACATTGAGGAAGCGCCAATGTAACGAGCCTTCCCTGCCTTGATCACGTCATGCAATGCTTCGAGCGTTTCTTCTATCGGTGTGTGGTTGTCCCAACGATGAATCTGATAGAGATCGACATAATCCGTCCCGAGCCGGCGGAGGCTGGCATCGATTTCAGTCATGATCGACTTGCGTGAGAGGCCGCGCGCGTTGGGGCCTTCGCGCATCGGGTAGAACACCTTGGTGGCCAGCACGATTTCTTCGCGGCGAGCGAAGTCGCGGAGCGCGCGGCCGACGATCTCTTCGCTGGTGCCGTCAGAATAAGTGTTGGCAGTATCAAAGAAGTTAATGCCGAGTTCGAGCGCCCGCTGGAAAAACGGGCGACTCTTTTCCTCATCAAGACTCCAGGGATGCGCACCGCGTTCGGGCACGCCGTAGGTCATGCATCCGAGACAGACACGCGAGACTTTAAGACCGGATCGTCCAAGGTTAATGTAGTCCATACTATCTTTCAGTCTTCCGCGTGACTAGTTACGCGCGCTCGAGGCCACCCTTATCCTGGTGATTCAACGTTTCTTGTCGCTTCAGAATTATCTGTTCCGCGGGCTCTATCATTCTTTCTTGAACATCCGCTCGCAGTTGCTCGATTGAAGAGTAGCGCAACACCGGCTTCAGCACCCATGGAAATTCAAGTATGTCATCGGCCAATGCATATTGCTTTTTTTGTTCTTCGAGAATCGGCACTATCGGAACCTTAAAATGTGGAACCGTCGCGTAGAGCTCTTGCGGAACTGAAGGGCCGCTCAGGTCAACTACAACAAACCTCGACATTCCAACGAGAGTTTTTACGGTTTCAGTTATGCTCCGATCTTTGGGACGTTCGAAATCAAATATGATCGGTAGATATCCACGAATTCTTAATTCCACGGCAATGGCCTGTAGTACTTCGAGCCCTCCATCGCTAAATCGTCCCAGCAGAAGAACGCCTTTTCTGGTTACCGAGTCGATCGCATTGCGAAGCTTCCTATGATTCATCAACAGGTAAATAAACTGGGCGACCTCAAGATCATCCACCCGAAGTGGCGGTTCGGAGGGGTCCGTTATTATCAGTTCTGTCTGTTGTGTTGAGTCATCAATTTGGGTTCGCCAGACGGACGCGCCATGTACGGTGCACTCAGAGAGCGTGGCGCCGCGAAAATCCACTCGTAACAAGCTGGAGAGCATCAGATTTGTACGGAGCAGCGTAGCGTTGGAAAGATCGGCATCCATCAGGTCTGCCCTCTGCAAATCGGCATCCGTTAGATCAGCGTATTGGAGGTTTGTTGACCATAGGTGTGCTTGGCCGAGTCGGGCACGGATGAACTTGACGTGCGAAAGGTCGGCGGAGTTGAATTCCGAGGACAAGAGGAGAGCGGACGTGAAGTCAGCGCCTGAGGCTTTGCAACTCGAAAAATCTACGCCGATTGCGTCGAGGTTTCTCAGGTTTGCACCCGTCAAATTGGCGCTGAAGAAACTAGCACCAGGAACGTACGCCCCAGAAAAGCTACAGCCAGAACAATCAGCGAAGCGAAAGTTCATCTCCCTTGCGAACTCTCGATTAGACAAATCAGCGCCGCTAAGATCAGGTTCAAGATTGGGATGTGCCGTCCTCCAATCATTCCATTCTCGACCCTGTTCAAGTAGAACCTTTAGATGATTGGGGTTTGCCAAGATGGAAGCCTCTGCGCTGTCAGCGAAACCTTGCCTTTACGCCGTTGTCCAACCAAATAAGAACCGACGGAATTCTTTCTAGGTTCTCATAGTTGATGAAATTATTAAATGCGCTTGGTTGAGGAGATTTCTCTCAGAGATATTCGAATTCGATTCTCATAGTTATTAGCACTTTGCCCAAGAGCTCGCATGGGTGTAAATATCTTTGGAAACAAGGGCCCTCGCTGCATCTTTAGGAGCAGCACGCCGGGTTGGCCCTGGTATTTGCCGCCGCGGTTTTCTCTCTTACCTCCGATCCGCAAGACCTGTGGCCGCGTGAGCGCGAGGCTCAGATTCTCTCGATGGAGAGGCCGTGGAGAAAGAACGCGAGCGATGAAGATTGCCAGCCTTCATAGCGCTTTGGTCCCTCCGAGAAATGAGCCACGCTGTCCAGGATGAGCTCATAGCTTCCCGGCTCGAGTTCGAAATCAACTGAAAAGAACCCATCGCGTCTGCAATCGTAGGTTTTGTAAAAATCGCTCCAGCCCCCGCCCCCCATGTTCAGGCTGAGCGGGCGGTCATTTCCGAACGCCAGGACTGAATCGTAGAGTTGCTTTTCGCTTCCGTTTGGGAGCCGCAGTTTCAAGTAGTTTGTCAACTCGTACCGCTGGGCAAACGCGGTCCCGCCCTGTCCATCCTTGCGCGGCTCGCGGTGCACGATCCCGGCGATAAACGCAGTGAGCCGCACCTTCACCTTCCCACCGGTGTACTCAAAAAGCGGATGCTTCACATAACTGTGCTGCACGATATTCGCGCGCCAGATGTTTACGACATTAAAGAAGGTATCGAAAGCGTCCTCCTTGTCGTTCACCAGCGCGTGACGGCGTGATGAACACCGCTCGTTGTAGTAGCCGATGTCATTGTAGCCGCCGGGAAACTTGGAGTAGTTGTACGTTTTTTGCGCTCCCGACGGCAGACCGCGATATAGCCGGCTCACATCGAACAAACCGGCGGCGAGCACGGATGGCTGATCGGTTCCAAACACGGGATAGCGCGCCGGCGTAACGCCTTCGCGCAGGCTGGAATCGATGGGCGTACCCACAGCAGGCTCCGTCGCAGGAAATGGCCAATAATAATGCGCGACGGTAACGGCGGAAGTGCTCGCGTCTTTGAGGACGGCGCGTCCAGCTGTTTCGACGAGGTCGAGACAGGGAAACGCCAGCGTGCGCGTCGCGGTGCCGGCGGCGGCAGTGTACCCTTTGGGCGCGATGGCGGGTGGAGCTCCGTTGTTTAGGTCCGAAGGCCTAAGCAGTGCGCGGCCATAGATCCCCTGAATCGCGGCTTGAATCGAAGGCGAGAGTTTGCCGGCGGAATCCGGTTTGTGACTCACCAGGTTCAGCGCAGCGCAGACCAGATCGGCGCGAACCAGAATTTCGTCGACATGCACGGGAAACTCACGTTCCCCAAAACCATTCCCCATGCCGGCCGTCATACCGGGAGCCACCGTTGAGATGATCAGAAGTTCGACTGCCTCGACAAATGACGCGGTCTCGCTAGCCATTGTCTTGGCGAAGTTGTCCTGCAGGAATTCGCGGATGAACTGTGGGCCCAGCCTGTTTGTGCCCAGGGCGACACAGTGAACGCTGACTCCTTTAAGCTGCGCTGAAATGGCCTGCAGAAAGTAGCCCTCGAGGACCAGATAGGCTGCTTCCCGCTGGATCTTGCCTGCGTTTACTTCGCGAGCGAGCCGTTGAGCCCAATGCGTGAGTAGTGAAATCTGGCCGTAAGCCGCTTTGGTCAGAAGGCTGTGAATTGTCGAAATGCGATCCGGCATATCGGAGACATACGCGGCGAAATCTTTCGCGGCGGCCAGCAGTTCTGCTTGCGTCGCCGGGGGATCGAAATGAGGCATTTTTTCCACGAGCAGTCGCAATGACATCGTGGGGACCTCAGCCTCACCCTGGAGATTCGCGCTCGCAGGTGATCCGTACGCCACATCGATCCGATCCGTCGCAGCGACCAGAGCGGCAATCTTCAGACTCTCATCCATGAACTCCTTGAGTTCTTTGAGCTGCGCGAGAATCTCCGTGGTCATCTCAGTCAGCCGGTCCAGCGAGCGTTGCACCTGCACGAGCTGATCGCTGATCTGGTCAAGCTTCCCTACCAGATCAGGCCCGCCGAAACCGATGGCGTCCATGACTTTGCTGAACAATTCGCCGGCGATTTTGCCGACAACTGCGCCGGCCACCTGGGTTCCTACCCATTTAGCAAGGCCGCTGGCAGCAGCCCAGGTTGCCGGGCTTAGTCCCACACCGCTCTGAAACGACGACGATTCGAGCGTAGGCTCCCCATTCGAGTGGGGTGTTGAGTCTGTATTTTCCAAGGGTTACCTCCAGGAGTTCGTGAGCGTGATTTGAGAATCCGACGCTAATCGCGGCGGGCATGGTGTAACAATGAGAATTAACTTAACTAACTACGCGGATTTCATTAACTGTGAGAACCGACAAACTCAGAGCTTGGGCAGCGTGACGCCCACCTGCCCTTGATACTTTCCGCCGCGGTCTTTGTAAGAGGTTTCGCAAACTTCGTCTGACTCGAAGAACACTACCTGGGCCACGCCTTCGTTGGCGTAGATTTTGGCGGGAAGTGGCGTGGTGTTCGAAAACTCGAGCGTCACATAACCTTCCCACTCAGGTTCAAACGGAGTGACGTTCACCAGAATACCGCAGCGGGCGTAGGTGCTCTTGCCCAGGCAGATGGTTAGGACATTTCGGGGGATGCGGAAGTATTCAATGGTGCGAGCGAGCGCAAAGCTGTTTGGTGGAATCACTACGAACTCGCCTTTGACGTTAACAAAGTTCTTCTCATCAAACTCCTTCGGATCAACGATGGTGCTGTTGAGATTGGTGAAGAGTTTGAATTCGTCAGCGCAACGAATGTCGTAACCATAACTCGAGGTGCCGTAGGAGACGATTCTTCTTCCGTCAACCTCCTTTACCTGGCCAGGCTCAAACGGCTCGATCATGTTATGTTCGGCCGCCATGCGCCGAATCCAGTTATCTGATTTTATGCTCATGATAGTGAGCGAGAGGATACGATGAAAAGTGAAAAGTGAAAAGTGAAGAGTGAAAAGCCAGCGAACCGGCAACCTTCTCGCCACATCTTTTTGACTCTTCACTCTTCACTTTTCACTTTTCACCTTTCACTTTTTCTAATCACGATCAGGCCATCGCCAACTGTGAGTTTGAACGCAGCTCCGCCGGCGCCGGCTCGAGCCGACAGGGTTCGCGGATCCACACTGCGACTGGTGGGGACCATGCCCTCAAACGAGGCGTCAATCTTTCCCACGCGTAAAACTTCGGCATCGAAGTCTCCGCTGAAGCCGTTTGGAATTTCAACGGTGATATCTCCGGCGGCCAAGCGAAACGTAGCGCCAACTCCACGCCAACTTCTCGCCGGTACCTCCAGCATCACGGTGCCGGTTCCGATCGTTCCATAAACCGTGCCGCCAGTGAGCTTCAATTTGGTCACGCTTTCGGCGGCCGAAAACTGGATATTGCCTTCAACGCCGCTGATATTGATGGGGCCGCGCCCTGAGTTGATGTCCAGATCAATGATCGAAGGCACACGAATTCGAAAATCAATTCTCCAGGGCAAGCCCAGAAGCGCTTTGGGAAATTTCTTCGCGACCGAACGCATGAACACTTTGTCGTGCGTGCCCGTGCTCATCACCCGCAAATGATTCGCATCCTCGTCAAGCACGAAAGTATTTACGGCAGCCAGTAGATCCAAATCCGCTTCGGTGTCGGCGCGTAATTGAATTTCCGCGCTGACGTCGACTTCACTGCCCTGCCAGCCTTCGATAGTAATCGAACTGTCTGGTGGGCCAATGATCGTGAGTGTGCTGCCATAAGCAAGTCGCCGCGATTCATGCCTGGTGGTCGTGCGAAGAAGTTGAGGCGTGGGAGACAACCCCGGCGCCACCTCAGCCTTTTTCTGCTGAGCTACGGCAGCAGTCGCCAGGAGAAGAAACGCGGCCAATAGACTAAGCGAACGGAGTGATAAAGATTTCATTAGTTCCCTTCGGATCGAATTCGGCTTCCGGGACAGCATTCATTTGGAAGCAACGATACTATCAATTGAACAAAAGCCAAAAAACAATACGGGCGCTCCTATCAAATCGATCTGGAGCGCCCGAGAGAATTTTGCTGGAACAAAAGTTTAGCGACGAATAAATGTGATGCTGCCCTGGAAGTTTGTGACGATGACTTTAGAACGACCGTCAATGACGTCCCCCTGTAGCTTGCGTCCGTCACCCATGGTCCTGAAACCGCTATTCCAAAACTGGCCCAACGCAATTCTCTTGTTCGGAGCAGCAGCGTCGAGATTAAAAGCCGAGTCAGCCGGGATGCGAATGGTTATATCGCCTTTGGTCGATTGAAAGCGGTAGGTACCGCCGCGCGCGAATTCGCCATCAAAGAAAATGTTGCCGATGGTGTTTTGGGCATAGACCTTATTGGCACTTATGCCGCTGAGCTCGATGTCGCCTTCCAAAGAAACGTGTGCCCTCACGAGTTCGCCGCGAATATTGGTGACGGTTATCTGGCCACGTTTTGTTTCCAAGTCAACGGAGGAATTGATCGGCACCTCGAGTTTGAAATTCACGTTGACGTCGCTGCGGCCGGGATTGTCGGCCATCATGTCGACAATCAGTGCGTCGCTGGTCTGCCGCGGTGTCAGGTTGGCCTTGGACTCAAATACGGCGGTCAGTCTGATCTCATCGCGGTTCCACGATTCGACAGTGATGGTGCCGGAAATATTTTTCAGTTCGACACGAACTTTTTTTCCCGCCGGATATCGTTTAGAGAGACGCTGCTGGGCGTTGACTGTGCTGACGCTTAGCGCGCCGCAGACGAGCAACGCCGCGAACAGCACCAGCTTCGGAGAGAAACGGACTCGGGGAATTTCAAATCGACCGGGCAAGTTTCGCATTCTAATTGACGTGGGGTTGTGCAACAACCTGGATTCCTTCAGTCTTCAGTTCAAGGGGCAGACAAGTCTACTAACTGATCCGAGGTTTACAACTCGGCAAACTCTTTAAGCAACGAAAGCTTTTCATTGAGCGCGGCATCCAGGGTTTCCGCTGAAACTTCATCACGCGGATTCTGGTTCAAGCTGTTCAGCGATTCATTTACTGTTTGATCAATCACTGCCAGGTTTCGATCGAAGGTCTCGCGCATCTCCGGACTCCAGCGCGCCTTATTAAATTCGACTCGTTGGTTCCAGTAGGAAATCAACTGCTGCTGTTTCGAAACGCGGTCGCGCACACCGGCTTCTGCCGGGCCGAAACTCTCTGGTCCGGAAACCGGGGCAGGTCCACTCTGAAAGCGACGCAAACCAACTACGGTCGAGAGCGAAACCACCAGCACAATCGCCGCCGCTGATGCTGCCAGTTGGGGAAAGGAAAGCTCCCAGCTGCGCCCTACCCAGCTGGGTAAAAAGTTTCGCCGGGCCGGCGCAGGTGTTAGCGCAACCTCGCCTCCGCCAGCCTCGAGAGTATTGCTAATTCGCTGCCACAATGCCTTCTCGTTTGGTGGCGCGGCATACTCGCCGCGATGCGTGCGGCAAAAGCTAACTATGGATTCCAGATCATTGCGCACATCGGCACATCCGAGACACTCTCCAAGGTGTGCGTTGAGCGTTGCCTGATCTTCGTGACTTAGCGTGCCATCAAGAAAATCGCTTATTAAGTCCTGACACTTCTCGCAGTTCATTGTCTAACCTCTAGCTTGCCATCAGTTTGCTTAGTCGTAACGACCACGGGCAACGTGGCATTCGGTTTTCGAGCAATCAAGGGGAGACTGCGTTCAAAAAACTCTTCTTACCTGCTACTTCGTACCTCTAAAGTTCCGGGGTCAAAACCGGCGAGCGCTCTTTGGAAGCTACTCTTTTGCCTTCTGTTGCCTCAGAAGTCCGCGCAATTTCATGCGGGCCTTGTGCAATTGCGACTTCGAAGTCCCAACTGAGCAGCCAAGCATCCTCGCTATCTCTTCGTGTTCGTGTCCCTCAATATCGTGCAGGGTGAAGACCGTACGGTAGCCGGGCGGCAGTTGGGCAATGGCCTTATCAAGCGCAATGCGATCCACTACCGGCATTGCATTGGGGTTTTCCGTGCCTTTGACTATCTGGATCGGCGTTTCACCATCGTCCGTCGTCTGCTCCATCTTCACGCCGCGCTTGCGGAAGTGCATCAGGACCTGATTAACGGTCAGGCGGTGCAGCCAGGTCGTAAAGGCCGACTCACCCCGAAAGCTTCCTATTTTTCGAAAGAGCTGAATGAAGACTTCCTGAGCGAGGTCTTCCGCCTCCGAGACATTGCTGGTCATTCGCAAACACAGCGAGTAAACCCGGCGATTATGCCGCTGGTAAAGCTGCTCGAAGGCCGCCATGTCGCCTTGGGCCGCTTTTTGCGCCAGAGCGTAATCCGTTTCCTGCGGCGTCTCGGTTTCGACTGCGGTCACGTGTTCGTATTGGGGCAAGCTACGAGATTCTCATCCTCAACGCTTGTTCGCCACGAGCTTTCACTAGTCCGCATTTTTCAAGGGAGCGGCGACTTTTTCCTCAGCATTTCCCAGCCAGGCTCTGGCGAGGTAATGTGGTCGCCCTCAACGCGGGTGTGATGCGGCGCTTGAAGCGCGTCGTTGCCTTACCCGACCCAAAAGATATTGAATTTCCTCAGCCGCAGCAACATTTTCCCTAAACTTACCTTTACTTCCAGTACGTGCGAACGAGTGAACGATAACCCACCGCTTCGGCGACGTGCGCGGAACGGCTTGCCCCGAAACTCTTCAAATCAGTAATTGTGCGGCTGACTTTCAGGATACGGTCATAAGCCCTTGCTGACAAGCCGAGGCGGGTCATCGGTCGCTCGAGTAACTGGCCAACCGTGGCGGTAGCTTACGCGTTGCAATTTAACGTTTCCTTCATACCGAACGGGCTCGAGCTATGCTTCCAAGCAATCACGGCCGTTGTCTAAACGTTGTCAGGTCCAATAGGTGCGATCGAGGGAACGATAACCCACTGCTTCGGCCACGTGTGCGGAACGGATTTCGTTGCAACTCTCCAAATCAGCGATGGTGCGGCTGACTTTCAGGATGCGGTCATAAGCGCGTGCTGAGAGGCCAAGACGGGTCATCGCCCGTTCGAGCATTTGTTCGCTATCAGAGTCGATGCGGCAATGACGACGAATCATCCGGGGCGTCATTTCGGCATTGGAAAAGATTTTTTCCTGCGCCAGCCGGGTGCGCTGTTTGTCTCGCGCGGAAATGACGCGCTCGCGAATAGTTGCGGAGTCGTCAGTTTCAGGAGGGGCGTCGCCGGTCAGATCGCGAAATTTAACTGCAGGCACATCAATATGGATGTCGATGCGATCCAGCAGCGGACCTGAGATGCGGCCAACATAACGCTGAATCTGCAAAGGCGAACAGCGACATTCGCGTGTTGGGTCATTCCAGAATCCGCAGGGACATGGATTCATCGCAGCAGCCAACATGAAGGAGGCAGGGAATGTCAGCGACATCGCGGCGCGACTAATTGTAACCCTCTGGTCCTCAAGCGGCTGTCTTAACACTTCCAGGACACTACGATCAAACTCGGGTAATTCATCGAGAAA
>Ga0134126_10004260_pt1 | contig 17914 bp, 15 predicted proteins | sample KB31752_FD_96881 | JGI IMG/M metagenome (GOLD analysis project Ga0134126, IMG submission 96881) | Terrestrial soil microbial communities with excess Nitrogen fertilizer from Kellogg Biological Station, Michigan, USA - KB3-175-2 | ecosystem: Environmental > Terrestrial > Soil > Unclassified ...
CTATGCCTGGACAGTCGATGGCTCATCCTTCAATGGCGACAGTGCCAGCATCAACGTTCCTACGGGATCGCTGTCGGTTGGCGCGCACACTATTGGACTAACTGTTACTGGAACCTGCGGCACCGTTTCGCAAAGCGCAACGTTGACTGTGCAGGCGACCACGACCACAACGGATCCTGCCGACCAGAGCGTGTGCGAAGGCGCGACCGCGAACTTCTCAACCACGGCGGGCGGCACCGGTCCGTTCAGCTATGCCTGGACAGTGGACAGCATTCCGGCCGGCGGTAACAGTCCGAATCTTAGTGTGAACACGACTGGCTTCAGCCAGGGCGCGCACACGGTCACCGTGACCACGAGCGGCGCATGCGGCAGTGCATCACAAAGCGCGACGCTCAACGTCAATAATGGAACGCCAACGATCACTGTCGCCAACAGTTCGATTTCCGTGTGGCCACCAAATCACCAGTACCAGAATTTCACCTTGGCTGATTTTGGTGTCACGGCTAACTCAAACTGCGACGGCGACCTGACGAGCAGCGTAGTCATCGTGAGTGTTACCAGCGATGAATTGGATAACAATCCTGGTGGCGCGGACGGCAACACTGTCAATGACATCGTCATTGCGGGTGATTGCAAGTCTGTTCAACTTCGTCGCGAGCGCGATGGAGGCCTTGACGGGCGGGTTTATACCGTCACCTTCGCGGTGACAGATTCGGTTGGTCATACGACAACCGCGACTGCTCAAGTAAAGGTGCCGCTGAATCAAAGTGGCGGCGGCGCGGTTAACAGCGGAGTGCAGAACACCGTGAATGGCACTTGTCCATAACGAAATTTGAGTTACTAACTGAAATGTTAGAGGGCCAAAGGGGAGCCTGAAATGAAAGTATCTCACACAAGAACAAAGCGGCTTTTGGTTGTGTTCGTCACTGGCGTGGTCTGTTTGCTGGGCATTGGCCTGGCGGTCCGGGCCAGGACGTCGAACACCATCAGCGTGACGATTACGAACCACTCAACCCGAGAAATTCGGCACATCTACGTGGCCGCGGGCGATCCCAATAATTGGGGGCCGGACCAGTTGAATGGTTCGATCCCGGCGGGCGGGTCGGCAACCTTAAGCAATGTCGGATGCGATGGGGCCAGTGTTCGCGTAATCGCTGAAGACAACAACGGCTGTTTCGTTTATTATAACGCCGCTTGTGACGCGAACCAGACATGGGAGATTACCGACGCCACGGCCCCAGACTGCGGCCGTTAGTAGCAGTCTGAATTCGCTGGCCGGTATCCGCGCCCGCGCAGTTACGCTCCCGCGTCACACTGCTGCGACCGTCGCCGCAACGCGCGTTGCACGAGTTTCCCCTTGCGTAGCGGCGGAGGTGTTGACCAATCGGGTGCTCCACAAAAAATCGAAATTGTGTTTGGTAATTATCCTCTGTTACGTCCTCGACCTTCATGGGGAACACTCCGACGCAAAATCTCAATCCGATCTAATCAGGAGATGCGGTAATGCTTAATATCCGATCCGCCTACAATTCTTTGCCACTCAACCTGCGCGCGATGCGCAAAAAGCTTGCCGGGAACATCACGCTTGCTCTGATGCTCTCCCTGCTCGTGGTTACCACCGTGACGCTGCAAATAGTCACGAGGCCGGTGAGTTCTACGCCTGTGGCAAGCGCAGTTAAGGCCCGTACCGCGCCCGCGGCGGCTCCTGGCAAGGGATTTTTCCATGCTGGTCACGAGATGTCTGTTTCCTATAGCGGCGTAGGACAGCAAGCGTTGCAATCCGGCGCGGCGCGCCCGTTGACTTTGGCTGCAGGCGATTTCGATCTCGACGGCGCACCTGATTTGGTAACGGGTTACGCTACCGCGGCAGGCGGTATATTGACTTTACAGCGCGGCAATAAAGATGCTTTCGCTCCCAACAGTTCGGCGGTCTATAAGGCGATCCAAAAGGGTGTAATATCTTCAACCTTCGTTGAGTCGGCCACTACATATCTATTGCCCGGCGCGCCCGATTTCGTCTTAGCCGAAGATTTTAATAACGACGGAGTCAAGGATGTGCTAGCGGCGTCGCGCGACGGTGGTTTGTACCTTCTGACTGGCGATGGCATGGGTGATCTCTCAGCCCCGGTCAGCATTGAGTCAGCGGGGCGCATAACCGGCATCGCTGCGGGCCAGTTCAACCGGCCTGATGGCTTGATTGACTTTGCGGTCACAGTCGTTGGCGCCCAGGGACCCATGGCCCTCGTTTATCAGGGCGTCAAGGATGGACTGTCAAAAACGCCGTTCAGTTATTCCTTGCCCGCAGAAGCGACTTTTGTGGGTCTGGAAAGTCTGGATGGAGATATCTTTTCTGACCTGGCGGTCGCCGCGGGAAATCAACTGGTGATTATCCATGGCCGAAAGAGTGGCTTAGGTGGCCCAGAAACACCGGGACAGAGAGAGACGATCGACCTGCCGTTTCGCGTAGAGTCCGCAGTTTTTGGTGAGTTCACCTGGGATCGTGACAACCGGCCTGAGATAGCTTTGGTAGCCGAAGATGGATCTTCCCATCTGCTTGAGCGCAAGGATCTGGATACGCGCCCATTCACCGAAAAAGAGCAGGCGGCTTTCAATAAGGAAAGAAACCTGGGAACGCCCGCGGACGCGGCCACGCTGCGCAAACTTGAAGTTGAGTGGCAAAGTCGTAACGCGCCTGAATGGGTGGTCGCCGGTCTACTCGACGTAAATCTTCCCAGTACCGATGGGCTCAAGCATTCACTTTTGAAGCAGATCAGACTTCCGGGTGCAACGGATGGACTGCTTTCGTTGGATGGGGTGCGAGAGAAAATCCGAATCTCGCCCACGAGGCAGTCGCAAAACAAGAACGAGAATCAGCTTCAAGCCAGCGCAATTGAATCTCAACCGCTCGCGGAATTACCACTCGTCGGCCAGCCTGTCGCCGTTGCCGAACTACCGAAAAAAGTAAATGGCGACCGCGAGATCCTTGTCCTGAACTCAGATTCGCCCGTCCCTAACTCCGTCGTAATTTCCGCCGCCACGTTTCCGCAGGTTGATCGTTTTGACGATCCCCTGCTCAATCCGGTAGCGAGTCCGCAAAGCGCCCCGGAAGCGCAGTGCACCGTTGCAGCCAACGATTGCAGTTTGCGTGGAGCAATTATTTTCGCAAATCAAGCGGCGAACATTCCCGCCACCATCACCGTTCCCGCCGGCACCTATAACCTGACGCAGATCACAACCGGTGAGAACAACGGCCGTCTTGGCGATCTCGATGTAAAAGGTGACGGCACGGTCATTACAGGCGCTGGTTCAGGGACAACGACGATTCAATGGTCCGCCGCCGTCACGAATGCGAATCGTGATCGCTTACTTGAAATCAATCCAAATGTCGTCGCGGGTTTTGACTTTCAGGTTTCCGGAATAACTTTCACCGGGGGCTTTCTGCCTACCACCGGGTCGGGCGGCGCCATCATTGGCGGCTCGTCCACTTCGACTAGCACTTTCACTAATTGTGTGTTCACGGGAAACACCGCCAACAACAACGGTGGAGGGATAAGTCACAGTTCCGACGTTTCGACTCACAGTGTAACGCTGACTGGTTGTACATTTACGAATAACACGGCTTCACTTGGCTCGGGCGGCGGTCTTAATTACCTGGGAGCGGGCGACGTTACCACCCATGTTGGAGTTACCATTTCCGCCGGCACTGTATTCTCGGGAAACACCGCGGTTCAGGGCGGAGCTATGACTTTGGGCGGAAGCACGGGGGTGCAGACCTTCTCGCTTCCCAAGCTCGGTATCGTTAACAACACCGCGACTGCTGATGGCGGCGGAATCATGCTGAACAGCGGCGCGATGAACTTAAGCTTCTCGAGGTTTCTCGGTAACACTTCTGCTTCGTGCGGTGACGCTCTTTGTCGCGCGGGAGGCGCGGTGGGAACCGCCACGGCAACCAACAATTGGTGGGGATGCAATACTGATCCCACGAACGTAGCGGCAGCCCAGGCGGATGGCTGCGATGCGGTTGCGCCTGGCAGCGGTGGCACGAATCCGACGGTTAATCCCCGCCTGGTGCTTACGATTTCCGCAAATCCCGCTTTACTCTGTCGGGGCGCGACATCGACCCTGACTGCCAGCTTTCTGCTCGACTCGAATAACGGCGCTGTTTTGGCGAGTAATCTCGATCGGCTGATTGGTTTGCCAGTCACTTGGAACAACGCCATCAACGGAGCCATCAGTAGTCCGCAGACCTCGATTCAGGCGAACGGCACCGCGACTGCCACATTCACCACCGGCGCGAATCATGGCGCTGCCAGCGCGGACGCGACCGTAGACAACGGTACGGTGACGGCCTCGTTAACCGTTCCTGACTCATTTACTTCCGTCCAAACGGGCAACTTCGACGCGGCCACCACGTGGACGCCGCAGTGTGTTCCGCAGAGCGACGATTCGGTCACCATTGCCAATACGCACACCGTGTCGTTGCCGGCAAGCGATAGTATTGCCGACGTCACCATCAACGCCGGCGGAACGCTGAACACCAACGCGTTCAACCTCGACGTCAACAGCAGCAATAACCTGAAGAACTACGCCAGTGTGAACACGTGGAGTAACAGTGGTTCACTGTCGGGACTAGGGACGATCACTTTCAATGGCAACGGCGTTCGCCAGAAGCTGAACGGCACTACCACTTTCAATAATCTGACGATCAATCACACCAATGCCAATAACGTGGACGCGACGGGCTCGACCCTGACCGTGAACCAGTTGATGCGGGTGCAGGCCGGGACGTTTATCTCGAGCAGTACCTACAACAACGTCCAGATCGATAGCGGCGCAACACTGCAGGGAATCACCGCCACCACTATGAATGTGAGTGGCAATTGGACCAACAGCGGAACTTTCACTCCGAGTGGCAACACGGTCGTCTTCAACGGTTCGGGGTCACAGACGATCGGCGGCAACGCCACGACGACATTCAATGTTTTGACGCTGTCTAATACTGCCAGCCCCATCATCGTTAACCCAGCTGTGACCAATCAGATGAATGTCAGCAGTACGTTTACGATCAACGCAAACGTCACCCTGTCGCCGGCTGCTACCGCAGTTATCGGCGGGACCGGCACGATGACAGGCAACGGAACGGCGCTCGTATCGCGCATCGCTGCCACTCCGGATTTTCTGACTCAGTACCCGATTACCAACAAGACGCTAACGAACCTGACCGTCAATTACAGCGGCGCCGGTAATCAGACCGTTAACAACACTCCAGCCTACGGTCCGCTTACAATCTCCGGCACCGGCATCAAGACGTTGCAGGGTAATACACAGATCACCGGGAACTTGAATATTGCCGCGGCCACTTTCGCCGGCAGCACATTTAACTTCAGCCTCCGGGGCAACTGGACGAACAGCAGCACATTCGATCCAGGCACGGGCACCGTGACTTTTAACGGCACCTCCGGAACGCAAACGCTCACCGGCAATACGCCCTTCTTCAATCTCACGCTTAACAACCCTGGTGCGACGACGAATTTCGGTAGCACCACCACGACCATCGGCAACGATCTGGTCACAACTGCCGGCACGATGGATGGCAGTTCGTCCACGATCATATTCACCGGCGTCACGGATAACCTGGGCTCGATCAGCGGCGCGGCTGCGAAGAATTTCTTCAACCTGCAGGTTAACAGCCCCGCCACCATCAGCAACACGACAGGCGGGAACACCACCATCGAAAACAACTACGTCAACGATGGTGCGTTTACGCAGGCTGCGGCCCTGACCACCATTTTCGATGTTGATAATAGTGCCGATGGAGCCCACACCCTCTCAGGCGCGGGCACTTCGACGTTTGGTGGTTTCACAATCAACAACTTGAATACGCTCGATGCCGGTTCACACAATTTCAATGTAGTCGGCGCAAGCTTTACCGCGACCGGAACTTTCACCGGCAACACAAGCACCGTCACTTTCAACGGCGCCGCAGCGCAGGCGATCGGCGGAACCGGAACCAAGAACTTTGCGGGGCTGACGATTAACAACGCAAGTGGAGTGTCCATCACCGACACTGCGAGTGCTGTCGATGCGTCCGTGAGCGGCTTGTTAACCTTAACAACCGATCTAACGGTGGCGCCGAGCGGCATTTTGCAGCAAAGCGGCACTTCAACCGGGGCCGCTGATGTGATCGGCACGGTGAGACGGACCGACCTGGCGGTGGGTGTCGAGAAATCTTTTGGCAACCTTAACAATTCAATTCTCTTCAACTCCGCCACCGCCGTGCCGACCCAAATGGATTTCAATCTGGTTAAGTCCGCACCGGGCGCGCCATTTCCCGCGACCGTAAAGGTCGTCCCGCGCACTTATACTTTGACGCCGACCGGCGGCACCGGCATGTCTGCGACGCTGAAATTGCGTTATACCGATGCCGAGTTGGTGGGGCCGGCTATCACTGAATCGCGACTGATTTTGTGGAAGAACCTGGCTCCTCCGTGGACCCCCCAAGCTGGCAGCACGGTTGACGCGGTCAACAATTTCGTAAGCCTTAGTGGCGTCAGCTCGTTTTCTCAGTGGGCGATCGCGGAAGGATCCGACCTGACGCTGAGTAAGGCGAACAACGTCAGCAACGCGGCAGTTACGGGCCAGCCATGGAACTGGACGGTCACAGCGACGAACGTCGGCGCGCCCGTGACCTTCACGGCCGGTCAGACAATCTTAGTCGACAATTTGCCGAACAGTAATATCAACTATGGCAGTCCCGCGGTGCAGAACGTTTCGAACATCACGGGCAGTGCAAACATCCTCTGCACGATCACGAGTAACGATCTGACCTGTACCGCCAACGGCGGCAGTGTGACTTTCGACTCGAACATTGGCGTCAGTAAGTTTGATGTGGTCTTCAGCGCAACGCCGCTGGCGGTCGGTTCGTTTGCGAACCCGCGTGGTGGTGGCGGTGTGGCCCAAATCGATCCGAATGGCGTGATTGTCGAAAGCGCGGAAGGCAACAATACGGCAGCCAACACGGTCAACGTGACGGCGGCGGGCACGACCACGACCATTACCTCTGACAATCCTGATTCTTCGCTGCCGGGTCAGTCGGTTACGGTTAACTTCACAGTTACCGCCAATGCACCGGGGGCGGGTTCGCCCACGGGCACGGTAACGATCACCGTGAATGATGCGAGTGGTGATACTTGTAACGGCCCGGTAACGGCGGGCGCGGGCACCTGTAATTTGGTTTTGACCACTTCAGGCTCAAAGATCTTAACCGCCACTTATTCCGGTGACGCCAACTTCAATGGCAGCTCTGACACGGAAAACCACGACGTCATTGCCAGCAATATTTCCGCGCACGATGCGAAGGTTGCGGAGCCCGCGTCAGGGACGGCAAACATGCTGTTTACGGTGACATTGTCGACACCGGCGCCTGCGGCCGGGGTGACCGTGCACTACGCGACGGCCGATCAGGCTCCAGCGGCCGGCCATGCCGTTGCTGGTACCTGTGGGGGCGGGGGCGATTACGTCGCTATCCCTGACACAGTGTTATCGTTCGCGGCAGGTGAGCAATTCAAGACAGTTGCCGCGACCGTTTGCGCCGATGCTGATAACAGCGAACCCGACGAGACGTTTGTGCTGAATCTCTCCAACGCCACGAATGGCGTCATCGTCACTAACCAGGTCGTAGGTACGATTACAACAAACTCTCCCGGCACATTCCTGATTTCAGAATTGCGCACGCGCGGTTCAGCGGGCGCCGGCGATGACTTTGTGGAGCTTTACAACAACACGAACGCACCGCTGACAGTGGCAGCTAGTGACGCTTCGGCCGGCTACGGTGTCTATAAGATGGGTGCCGACTGTAACGCCAGCCCAGTGCTGATCGGCACCGTGCCGAACGGCACAGTCATCCCGGCGCGTGGTCACTACCTTGTGGTTGGTTCAGCTTATTCGTTGGCGAACTACGGAGGTACGGGAGCGGCCGCCGGCAACCTCACGATGAGTTCGGACATTGAAGACGATCACAACGTGGCAGTATTCTCGACGGCCAATCTGTTGAACATCTCTTCAACGAATCGGCTCGATGCGGCCGGATTCGGCACGAACACGGGCGGCGTTTGTGACCTGTTGCGTGAAGGGAACAACCTCGGCGCAGTCGGCGCGATGAACATCGACTACACGTTCTTCCGTTCACTGATTGTTGGTGGCAATCCGAAGGACACAAACGACAACGCATCGGACTTCCTGTTTGCCGATACTATGGGTACACCGGTCGCCGGTGTGGGACAACGTTTGGGAGCACCCGGACCTGAGAACCTCGCTTCGCCGATCAGACGTGACAACTCCGGCATCCTGCTGCCACTGCTGGATGGAACGGTGACTTCGTCCGTGGCGCCGAACCGGTTCCGTGATGCCACCCCAGCCGGCGGGAACGCGCCTCAGGGAACGCTGGAAATCAGGCGTCGAGTGCAGAATACAACCGGCGCCACGGTAACGCGTCTGCGGTTTAGGATCGTTGACATGACGACCGGCGGCCCGACGCCGCCCGCGGGCACGGCAGATCTGCGACTGATCACGTCATCGCCCGTAGTCATCTCCGGGATTACCGACCCGGCGACCTGCGCTTCGACCGGCACACCGGCTACGACACCATGTCAGGTGACCGTGCAGACGACGACGCTGGAGACACCGCCGGCACAAGCGGCCGGTGGCGGCTACAACTCGACAGTGTCGGTATCGATACCGGGAGGACTGGCGAACAATGCCAGCATTGACGTGAACTTCCGGTTGGGTGTAATGCAGCTCGGTACCTTCCGCTTCAAGCTGATTATTGAAGCGCTGCCGTAGCAAGAGCAGGAGCAGAAGGCAGCTAACAACAAAGAGCCGGTGGAATCGCGCGCAGAACGCTCGGTTACACCGGCTCAATTTTTCCTACTCAGACGCTTGCCTTATCCGGGGTGCGGCGTTAACATTCCGCACCGTCTACTGCATATTTTGAGCGTTACTTAAAAGAGTACCCGCCCGCAACGATCACTCCAGCGCGGCTGCCGCGCCGGGGTCGATAGCAGGCGATTCTGACAGCGGCTTTTTCTGGTAAATTTATCTGAAGACCTTAGACGCGGAGGTTTCGTTATGGTGGATTTTCTCCTGTCAATTGTAGGTCTGGCCTCGCTGGGTGGCGCAATTTACGAGTTTTATAAGTTCGTCACCGACCCGAACCCTGGGGGCGGCCACATGAACGGATGGATTGCGCTGGGGCTGGCGATTATTTTCTGCGCCTGCGCGCTCTTGCTTTTCCTGCGGCACGTTAACAAAGAAGAAGAGATTCACATCACCCAGTAGCAGTTGTGCGGCAAGTAAGTGCCGATGCAATTCCCGCCAGGTTGGGATTGCTTCAGAAACAACAGCCGGTGTGGATCATTGATTCATGTCGGCTTTCGGCGCGTGAAACAGACCGTTTGCGATTCGAGCGATCGGCTCGCGCAAACGGTCGTTTTGTGAAATGGCGTGCTCGCAGCCTCAAAACTATTTAACTATCGTTAGAGAGAAGGACATTCCACATGGCAATCGCTCTTTTGTTGTTACAGGAAACTATTCGCGGAACTCCGCCGACTTACTTCACACCGGTTTTCGTCGGCTTGCTGGTAGCTGGCGGCGTCGGTTGGCTGGTCGCCTCAGTCCTGGGCTTTGCGCGAGCGCGCGCCTTTGGCGCCTCGACCAGATGGTTTAGCTTCGCGGCGGTGTGTTTGCTCCTTCACCATGTCCAGTTCGTTTTGTTGGGATTTCTAATGATCATGGGCGCTCAGCAAAACGACTTCGACGCCGTTCTCCGTTTTGGCGCATTTCTAAATGTGTTTCTGGTTGTCGGGGCCATCTGCGCCATCATGGGCTTTGTCCGGCTGACCAATCCTCGTTAGCCCGATTAGCCGGTTGTGGTCTCTCCCAACTTGAAACCTGGAACTTGAAACCTGAAACTATCATTCATGGCGGGACGATTCGAAGTGATGATCGAGCGCAACTTTTCCAGCGCGCATCAATTGCGCGGCTATAAAGGAAAGTGCGAGAACCTCCACGGCCACAATTACAAGATCGAAATCTACGCGCGCGGCAGTGAGCTAAACCAGATTGGATTGTTGGTTGATTTTGTCGAATTGAAAGACGCGGCCAACGAGCTGGTCGCTTATCTCGATCATAAGAACCTTAACGAACTGGATCCATTTGTGAGCGAGCAGAACCCTTCGGCAGAGAATGTCGCGCGATTTTGTCTCGAGAAACTAGCCGCGCAGCTCAACGACGATCGCGTGCAGATTTATAAAGTGAGATGCTTTGAAACGCCAACCAGCGTGGCGACCTATTCGGTCGATTAGTTTCCGGACTACTTTCCCGCAATTTCCCGCAGATACTCTTCAAACAATTCGCGATCGCGTTCGCTCATGGCGCTGATTTGCGCACCAATCAGATAACCGTCTTCGCGCTTCTGGGCGCGGACGGGTGTCGCCTGAATTTCGATTGAACCGCCGTTCGGCAGATCGAGTTCAATCGACATCGAGCCTTCGCCTCCGCTCAAGTACTGTTCGTCGATTTGTTGCGCGTGCAGCATCACGGCCAAACCGCCCGTGCTCAGATTCACGGTGTGTCCCGCGACGGCGCGCATATGTTGCACGCCGCTCGCAGCGGCGTCCGCTTCGCGCAATAGCACGCTGAATTCCAGCCGCGCTTGCAGGTTTGCATCAAGTCGGGGAGATTGCCGCCGCTCTTCAGGGTTAGATGGCAATGTCGGGTTTCCTCTTGTTCGTTAGATTCAGTTGGCGCTCATCGGCTCGAACCCTATCTTGTACTTCTTAATCTTACTGTAAAGGCGCGGGCGATAAATGCCAAGCATATTTGCGGCTTTCTGTTTGTTACCGCCGGTTCGTTGTAAAGTGCGCTCGATGACAAACTTCTCGATGTCTTCGAGCGTCATGTTCGGCGGGATGTCCCAGGCCAGGGTGGGCGAGGCCGCGGACGGGGCGGTGCCGTTGTCGAAAGGCAGGTCCGGAGGTTCGATCAATTCGCCTTTCGCGAGCAGCACCGCGCGCTCGATTACGTTTTGCAACTCGCGCACGTTGCCCGGCCACGCATGGGCAAACAGTCGTTGATAGGCTGACTGCGAAAGTCCGCCCACGGGCCGATCGTATTTCTCGGCATAAAGTTTGAAGAAGTGGTCGGTCAGCAGCTGAATGTCTTCCATGCGTTCGCGCAATGGCGGGACGTGAATCGTAATCGTCGAGATGCGATAGAAGAGATCGTCGCGCAGCAGTCCATCACGAATCGCGTCTGCAGGCATGCGATTAGTGGAACAGATCAAACGAAAATCCACCGGATAACTTTTTTCCGAGCCAATCTTTCGGCAAGTACGTTCCTGCAGCACGCGCAGAAGTTTCGGTTGCAACTCCACCGGCATTTCCGCGATTTCGTCGAGCATCAGCGAGCCGCCCGCGGCGTGTTGCACCAGGCCTTCCTTGTCCGCGTGCGCGCCGGTGAAAGCCCCCTTCGCGTGGCCAAACAGCTCCGACTCAATTAACTCTTTGGGCAGCGCCGCGCAGTTCACTTTGATGAATGGCTTCTTGGCGCGCAATGAATTGTAGTGTACCGCGTTGGCAATCAACTCTTTGCCGGTGCCCGACTCGCCGACGATCAGCACATTCGCGTCCGACTTCGCGACCGACTCGATCGTCTCATAGATCGTTTGCATCTGTTTGGATGAGCCGATGATGTTGAAGTACTCGGCGCGCGTGGACAGTTGCCGCCGCATATTCGCAGTTTCGGCCATCAGCTCGCGACGTTCCAAAGCTTTCTCGACCAGTGGCGACAACTCTTCAAAGTCGAAAGGCTTCTCGACAAAATAGAAGGCGCCCGATTTGATCGCTTCCACCGCGGCCTGCACCGAGCCGTAACCCGTCACTACGATCACTTCAGTCGCCGGTCGCGCGTCCTTCATGTGACGCAGCAGTTCCAGACCGTCCATGTCCGGCAATTGCAGATCGCAAATCACCAGGTGAGGCACGCTGCCGTCAAACAGATCAATCGCCTCAGTCCCACTCGAACTGACATCTACGGTGTAGCCCTCTTCCGTCAGATGCTGACGGAGAGAGTCGCTCATCATTGGTTCGTCATCGACCACCAGGATCCGAATATCTTTGTTTCGTGCTTTTGTCATTCCTTCTTAACTAAACCCCCTGTTTTATTCGGAGAGAGGTAAGTTCACTTTGATTGCTTTATCTTCAAATTCGACAACTCCACCCTGCGCTTCGATTATGCGCCTGGCGAAGGTGGCGTGAATTCCCGGAGCTGACGCACTCGATTGCCGCGCCAGTCCGCCCCACTCAACGAGTGCCTGTGGTAAACCGTCGTTCGCGATGCGCTCGAGTTTTAGAGTTACCATTGAGTCGCCGGCGCGGCGCGAGAGTGCTTCACGCGTGAGCGCGCTGAAAGCCTCAGCCAAAGCGTGCGGATCGAAAGCGCCGGCTAGCTTCTCGAGTGTTTCTTCGCCCACAGTGCTAATCAGCGGGCCGCTGACCCGGTATGCAGGATCGTGAACCGCTGAATGGGCTATCGCGCGCAAGTCAGAATTCGGCTGGCGACGAAGATCAAGCGGTTGTGCATAACGCACCAAGGCGGCCATTTCTTTCGCGGCATGATCCAGACCGGCCACAAGTTTTTCGACAGTTTCCCGCTCAGTAGTCGCGGTTTCGTCGCGATCGAGGCGCTTCCTTAAATATGTGGCGTACAATTTGAGTCCGTTAAGTTGGTTTTTGAGATCGTGGACGATTCTGAGCGTCGCTCGCCCCAAGTCTTCAAGGGCCTTTGCGTCCAGTGATTTAGCGGGTGCAAACTCCATCGGGAAGCGGGGATAGTAACGTCAAAGCTGTACGAAATAAACGCGATTGAGTTGTGATTTTGTGTCGCGTTTTCGTCCGTCGTCACAATCAATTGGAATGATCGTATGCTAGCAGTGCAATCAGATGTCGTCGGTTACCGTTGCTAAACAAATGCGTCACAAAGCGTTATTTCTTGTTGTTGAAGATTTCGAGGACAGCCGGTTCATGATGCGTCAACTCCTCGAGATGGCTGGTCACAAGGTTGTCGAGGCCACGGACGGCGAGCAAGCTGTAAAGGTGGCCTTGGAGAAAAAGCCGGCGATCATCCTGATGGATCTAAGTCTGCCCAAGCTCGACGGACTTGCCGCTACACGCGAGATTCGCCGTCATAAAGGGCTTCGTAATGTGCCCATTCTCGCGGTTTCTGCTCATGATGGCGATGAATCGCGAGCGGCGGCGTTGGAGGCGGGCTGCGACGATTATGTTACCAAGCCGATCGACTTTGATCAGCTCAACACCCTGGTCCGTCATTATCTGTCGAAATCCCACTGAAAGCCTGTAAGTCGTTGTACCGTAATCGCTCGCGGGCTGGCCGATTACATGGCAACCAGCCGCTGCATCGCGTCACCGCAAGCAGTCTTCCGCCTACTTCCAGGTGGCACATGCCTTGAGTCGTGTGAATAATGTGAGTTCCTGCGGATCTACCTCTTGCGTTGTCAGTTAGCAGAGAGAACCAGGAAGCGGAAAACTACCTCCCGGGCCTCACACGTTTCCGATGAAGGAACGCAACGCGTCAGAGCCCCTCTGCTCGGCGGGCAAGGAGTCGATCATGAACAGCGAATTGGGTATCCCACACCATCGCGCACGCCTCGAGGAGGGCGTGATCAGAACGGACCGTGTCGGCGGCGAATTCGTGCGGCAGACGAGTCATGAGTTACGGACGCCTTTGAACGTAATTATCGGCCTTTGCCAATACCTCGAACGTGATCAGGAAACGCCGCTCAACGAAAAACAGCGAGATACTGTTTCGCGGATGGAGCGTAACGCTCAAGCGCTCTTAGTGAGCGTTAATCGGCTATTGGAAAATCTTCGCAACGGTAAGTATGAGTGACTCAGGTTGGTTTCTGGAATAAAAACGAGATTAGCCGTGGCGGCTTCCCCTCATCATCTTCGTGCCACCATTCTTTGACTCTGCATAGCGACAGTCCTTGTGCTTCGGCCTCATCAATAAAGCTTGAAACGTTATGCACGAAGGCCGTTATATGCGTGGTGCCGTTAGCATGCTGAAAGCGAGCCTGCGTTCCAGAATTCTGACGCTGCGGGTGTAACTCGCAAATGAAGAACCGGCCGCCGGCGGTTAACACCCGCGCAGCTTCTGAGAAAATGAAATCGAGATTCTCGATATGTTCGAGCACGAGGTCGCAGACCACCAGATCGAAAGTATGATCGTCGGCTTGCCACGGCTTTGTGATGTCTGCGACTTGGAAGGTGACTTTTGGTGAAGGGATCCTCGCCTTCGCTTTGTCGATCATCCCCCTTGAGAAGTCCCACGATAAAACCCGGTGACCAATCTCTGTTAACAGCCCGGTGTTCTTTCCGGTGCCACAACCAAGCTCGAGAATTGATCCGCAACACAGCTCGTGCAATTCCTCTCGCGCCACCTGTTCGTCCAGGTCGCGTGTGCGGTTTTGATCAGAATCGTACGTCGCTGACCACGTGTTGTAAGCGTCTTCGATCTTCACTTATGTAATGCTGTTATTGGTCGACTGTGGCAAGGGCAGGAGCTGGATGTCTTAGCACACTAGGCCCTGCGGAATCAGTTGCCGCACCTCGCGCACGAAAATACCGGCGGGCGAAGCCTAAAGCGAGTAGCGCTGCACACGTACCGCTCAAAGAAAAATAGAAGAGTTCCTTGAGCGCGTGCGGGTTCTCCAGGAAGTAAGTCAGGCCTGGAGGTTCGTAAGTGTTTGCAGGTAGGGACGGGCTCTTAAACAGCCGGTGGAGATTAATCGACGAATAGTATTTGAATTCGGGGTGCCGGGTAACTTGATGCAGTTCTTCAATATTCTGAAAATACGGCGGATCGATTGAGTCAACAATTAATTGCCGCCCGTCGTTCAGCGTGACCAGCGCGACGACATGCTCGCGCTGGCCCTCCAGGTATAGCCGCTGCGCACGAATCCCCACGGATTCGGCCATGTTGATGAAGGCGCGAGTTGACTCGCCGCATCGGCCTTTGCCGGTTTGCAACGCGTACGCGGCGGTGTCTCGGAGAAACGGACGGCCCACAACCGGATAGTTGTCGCGAGTGACGTTGTGCCGCAAGTAATCACGCAGCGCGATGATCGTCGAGATTGCGTCTCTGGCATTAGACTGGCGCGTGATATTTTGGGCCAGCTCTTCAACGTATCGATTGTCGCGGCGTTGCGAGACTGCTTCCGAGATTCCGAAGCTACCCGTAGCGAGAAAAATTACCATCAGGACGCAGCCTCGCCACTTCCTGATCAACTGCGATCGAATGTTCAGCAGAGCGTTAATCACCTTTCGCCATCTCCATCCGATAAGCGCGCGGTAGTCGCGGAGGAAAATAAAACCACTCTTCTGTGTTAGGCGCAAGTAGGCAGTCGCTTTGTGGAAAAAAACCGGGCCTTCCACGTTCAGGGTTCAACTTAAAATGGCACCGGATAAAAAAATAAGGGCGAGAGACTCATCGTCCCTCGCCCTTCAAACCTGGCAGCAAGTTCATAGCTTTCCTGCCTATTGCCTACTGTTTTTAGTAGTCCATGTCGCCGCCCGGCATCGGGGGCGCGGCTTTCTTTTTATCTTCGGGAGCCTCGGCAATGACGGCTTCGGTGGTCAGAAGCAGGCTGGCAATCGAGGCCGCGTTTTGCAGCGCAGTGCGCGTCACCTTGGCCGGATCGATAACTCCGCTCTTCACCAGATCGACGTATTCGTCAGTCGCGGCATTGAAACCATAGTTCAGGTTCTTTTCGGCGCGAACTTTTTCGACCACGATCGAACCTTCGTGCCCGGCGTTATTGACGATCTGGCGCAACGGTTCTTCGAGTGCGCGACGCACGATTTGCACGCCGATTTGCTCGTCCGAATCTTCAAGTTTGAGGTTGTCGAGCGCCTTCTGGCCGCGCAGTAAAGCCACACCGCCACCCGGGACGATACCTTCCTCGACAGCCGCGCGCGTTGCGTGCATGGCATCCTCAACGCGAGCCTTCTTTTCCTTCAGCTCGGTTTCGGTGGCCGCGCCAACTTTGATTACGGCGACACCGCCCACCAACTTCGCCAGACGCTCTTGCAGCTTCTCGCGATCGTAATCGGATGTTGTTTCTTCTATCTGAGCGCGAATTTGCTTCACGCGGCCTTCGATGTCTGCGGCTTTGCCGCCGCCTTCAATGATTGTCGTGTTGTCTTTATCGACGACGATGCGCTTTGCGCGACCGAGGTCTTCAACGTTGATGTTCTCCAGCTTGATACCGAGATCTTCGCTGATGGCTTTGCCCCTGGTCAGGATGGCGATGTCCTGCAACATCGCCTTACGACGATCACCAAAGCCGGGAGCCTTCACGGCACAAACATTGAGCGTGCCGCGCAGTTTATTGACGACGAGGGTGGCCAGCGCTTCGCCTTCGACATCCTCTGCAATGATTACCAGCGGCTTGCCTTCGCGGGCCACTGTCTCGAGCAGGGGAAGTAGATCGCGCAACGCCGAGATCTTCTTTTCGTGAATCAAAACCAGCGCGTCTTCGAGTACGGCTTCCATGCGATCGGGATTGGTCACAAAATACGGCGACAAGTAACCACGGTCGAACTGCATTCCTTCAACAACTTCGAGCTCGGTCTGCATGGTCTTGGCTTCTTCAACGGTGATGACGCCGTCTTTGCCGACCTTGTTCATTGCTTCCGCGATCAGTTCGCCAATAGTGCGATCGCCGTTCGCGGAAATCGTGCCGACCTGCGCGATGGCGTCGCCCTTGACAGGCTTAGACATGCCTTTGATTTCTTCGACGACTTTTTCGGTCGCTTTCTGAATCCCGCGCTGCAGCGCCATCGGGTTCGCGCCGGCCGCAACCGTCTTCAAGCCTTCACGGAAAATCGACTGCGCCAGAACGGTCGCGGTCGTCGTGCCGTCACCGGCGACGTCGGACGTCTTCGAAGCGACTTCGCGGACCATCTGCGCGCCGATGTTTTCCAATTTGTCTTCAAGTTCAATTTCCTTCGCGACAGTCACACCATCTTTGGTGATTGTCGGGGAACCAAATTTCTTGTCGAGCACCACGTTGCGGCCTTTCGGACCCAACGTGACTTTCACTGCATCAGCCAGCGTGTTGACGCCCGCCAGAATCCCGCGGCGCGCCTGCTCGCTCTGCACTACCATCTTTGCTGCCATTTCTTTTTCTTAAGCCTCCACTAGAATGTCTTTTTTATTCTTGCACCCTTCCTCACGGTCGGGTTTCTGCCCGTCTCTCACGGTCGGGCTGCTGCCGGTTACTTACCGGCGGATTTCGCTTTCGCGGTCGTCGTGAAAACGCCGAGGATTTCGTCCTCACGCATGATGAGATATTCCTCGTCATCGATTTTCACTTCCGAGCCGCTGTATTTTCCGAACAGGACGCGGTCGCCGGTCTTCACATCGAGCGGCTGACGCGTTCCATCTTCGCGGAACTTGCCTTCGCCGGCGGCGATGACCTCTCCCTGCTGCGGCTTTTCCTTGGCCGTGTCAGGGATGATGATGCCGCCGCGCATCTGCTCCTGTTCGTCCAATCTTTTGATAATGACGCGGTCGTGTAACGGACGAATCGTTGTCGCCATACTTACTACTTCCTCCTGATTGTTAACTTTCCCGAGGTTCGGGTGGTTTATTGAAACCGGATTTTAGCAAAAACTTTTTTAGAGTGCCAAGAAGGGGTGTCAGGTATCAGGTGACGGGTGACGGGTGACGGGTGACGGGTGACGGGTGACGGGTACCAGGTGCCAAGTGCCAAGTGCCGTGTCGGGTGACAGGTGTTTTGCCGTTATCGACAACCGATACCCAACACCCGTCACCC
>Ga0134126_10004261_pt1 | contig 17913 bp, 18 predicted proteins | sample KB31752_FD_96881 | JGI IMG/M metagenome (GOLD analysis project Ga0134126, IMG submission 96881) | Terrestrial soil microbial communities with excess Nitrogen fertilizer from Kellogg Biological Station, Michigan, USA - KB3-175-2 | ecosystem: Environmental > Terrestrial > Soil > Unclassified ...
CCGACAAGCACTCGCGCGTCACCCCACTTTGCGCACGAACGGCCGCTCGAACGCCGCGCCGCCCTTTTCAAAGCCTTCCTCAAACAAGTCCATGGACTTGCGCGCCTTGGCGGGATCGCTGATGAGGTTCGCCTTGCGCAGGCGATCTGTGGCGTCCCAGGGCAGGGATTTCCAGGCGCCGCCCGCCGTCGCCGCGTTGTAATAGAGGATCGCCAGCACGGCCTCGTCAAGCAAGGCGGGATCGACGCGCTCGAACGGTTCGGGCGGCCGCGCTTCGACTTTCCTCGCCATCTCTCACCTCACGTATCGCTTTTCCCGCCCCCGCCCAGCAGCCCGCCGAGAATGCCGCCCGCCACCCCCAGCGCCGAGCCGACAGCGACGCCGCTCGCGGTGGAACCGGCGCCGGAGCTGCCGCCGCTCGGCAGATAGCGCGCCACCTCCTCGGCGAGGTTCAATATCGGCATGCTTTGCAGCCAGACATGGCCGGGGCCGGTGAGGCTGGCCAGGAACAGCCCCTCGCCGCCGAACAGGATGTTCTTGAAGCCCTTCACCATCTGGATATCGAACGACACGCTGGGTTCGAATACGCCGACGTGGCCGGCATGCACCAGCAGCCGCTCGCCGGGGCCGAGATCGCGCTCGACCAGTTCGCCCGAGAGATCGAGCCAGACGACGCCGGGGCCGGTGACCTTTTGCAGGATGAAGCCCTCGCCGCCGAAGAAGCCGGCGCCGATGCGGCGTTGCCAGGAGACCTCGAAGGTCACCGACTTCTCCGCCGCCAGGAAGGTCTCCTTGCGGCAGATCAGCGACTGGCCGGCGTGTAGCAGCGCCGGCACGATTGTGCCGGGAAAGCGCGGCGCGAAGGCGACGTGGCCCTGTCCCCGCGCGGTGAAATCGGTGACGAACAGCGAGCCGCCGCCGAAGGAGCGCTTGAGGCCGGCGAACAGTCCGCCGCCGGTGTGGGTGTCCATCGTCACCGCGTCGTTCATCCAGCACATGGTGTTGGTCTGGCTGTAGACGGTCTCGCCGGGAGCGAGGTCTACCGCCACAGTCTGCATGATGTTGCCGTTGATCTGATAGCGCATGGCGGCCTCAAGTGGTCGTGGATTGGAACCTGCTCATCAAATAAGGGCCGGAGCGGACGGCCGCGTATTTCGGCGCTTCGCCGCGCAGCGGCGCGATCTCGGCCGCCCAATTCGGCTGGTGGAAGAAGGCGAACGACTGGCGCCGCTCCGCCCCGCCGTCGGCGGGATGACGACGCGATGCAGCGTCGAGACCCAGCGGTCGTTGGTCCAGCGCGCCATCAGGTCGCCGATGTTGACGACGAAGGCGCCGGGGGTTGGCGCCACCTCGACCCACCGCCGCTCGGGCGAGAATATCTCCAACCCGCGCGAGCCGGCCTGCGGCAACAGGATGGTCAGCGAGCCGTAATCGGTATGCGCGCCGGCGCGGATCTGGCCGGGCGCCGGCGGACGCTGCAACGCCGGATAGTTGAGCGCCCGGAGCGCGCTGATCGGCGCATCGATATACGGGGCGAAGAATTCCTCCGGCAAGTCGAGCGCCACCGCGAACACGGCCATGATGCGGGCGGCGAGTTCCTCCATGGCGCGATAATAGCCGATCCAGGCTTGCCGGAAGCCGGCCGGCCGCTCGGGCCAGATCGTCGGCGCGTAGCAGAAGGCAAGCGCCGCTGCATCGTCGAGGCCGGGCGGGGCCGCCTCGGGGCCGCCGTTGAAGCTCTCCTTGAGATCGGGCGGCGCCTCGACGCTCTTCGAGCGCGCCAGCGCCTCGGCGAGTGGCGGCAGATAGCCGTAGGGATAGCCGGGGTAGGGCGCCTGCGCGCTCAGCTTCGCCTCGGGGGCAAGCGCGAAGAACGCCTCCGCAGCGCGCCACAGCGCATCGACGGTCGCCTGCTGTACGCCGTGGCCGACGAGGTTGAGGAAGCCGGTGGCGCGGCAGATCGCATCGACCTCGGCGCCTATGGCGCGCCGGCCGGCGGGCGAGGCGGCCTCGAATCGGGCGAGGTCGAGCGCGAGAAACTCCATGCGCGCAAGGTAGCATAGGCGACGCGGCGCGCACGTCCGCGACGCATCATTTTTGTCACGTAACGCTGCTCCGCGCCTTTCGCTTGACGCGAAGCCCCCGCCCGTGAAACGGCTCTCGGCCATCAGGGAGCGGAGCGCCATGAGCGAGCATCTCACCCAAAAACTCATCAACGCCGGCGCCGACGTCGTCGACGAGATGCTGGAGGGCGTCATCGCCGCCCATGGCGACAAGTTGCATCGTCCCAGCCCGCGCAGCGTTGTCGCTCGCCATGGTCCTCGGTCCGGCAAGGTGGCGCTGGTCATCGGCGGCGGCTCCGGCCATGAACCGAGCTTCCTCGGCTTCGTCGGCAAGGGCCTCGCCGACGCCGCCGCCATCGGCAATGTGTTCGCCGCGCCGCCGCCGCAGCCGGCCATCGACGCGGCTGTCACGGTCAATGGCGGCGCCGGCGTGCTGTTCATCTATGGCAATTACGCCGGCGACGTCATGAACTTCGACATGGCGAGCGAGATGCTCTCGCTCGACGGCGTCGAGGCGCGCACGGTGCTGACCACCGACGACATCGCCTCCGCGCCGCGCTCCGAGCGCGAGAGGCGGCGCGGCGTCGCCGGCAATGTTTTCGTCTTCAAGGCGGCAGGCGCGGCGGCCGACCGCATGGCGCCGCTGGCCGAGGTCGAGCGCATCGCCCGCCACGCCAACGCCCGCACCTACACGCTGGGCGTCGCGCTCAGCGCCTGCTCGCTGCCGCAGACGCGGCGGCCGAATTTCGAGATTCTGCCCGGCGAGATGGAGATCGGCATGGGCATCCACGGCGAGCCCGGCATGCGGCGCGAGACGTTGCGCCCCGCCGACGCCGTGGTCGATGAGATCATGGACGCGATCTTCTTCGAAATGGACGCCAAGCCCGGCGACAGCGTCGCCGTGCTCGTCAACTCGCTGGGGGCGACGCCGCTGATGGAACTCTACATCCTGCACCGGCGCGTGGCGCAGCGCGTTGCGGCGGCGGGGCTCAAGCTGCATTCCTCGCTGGTTGGCAATTATTGCACCTCGCTGGAGATGGCCGGCGCCTCGATCACGCTGATGCATCTCGACGACGAGTTGCAAGCGCTGCTGGAGCACCCGTGCGACGGCGCGATGTTCCAGGTTGCGGGCAAGTGAGCGGCTTCACCGCCGCCGATTTTGCTGAAAGCTTGCACCGCGTCGCCGAGACGCTGGCCGCGCATCGCGATGAACTCTGCCGCCTCGATGGCGTCGTCGGCGACGGCGACCATGGGCTGGCGATGGCCGACGGCTTCGCCGCCGCCGCCAAAGCCGCCAGCGAGGCGGCTGGCGGCACGCTGGCCGGCGTCGGCAACGCGGCGGCGAAGGCGCTGCTCAACGCCGTCGGCGCTTCGTCCGGCCCGCTCTACGCCACAGCTTTGATGCATGCGGCGAAGGCCGCCGGCCCGCGCGCCGCCATGCCGCTCGCGGAGACGCCGGCGTTGATCGCCGCGATGGCGCAGGGCATCGTGACGCGCGGCAAAGCGGCGCAGGGCGAGCGCACGATGGTCGACGCCTGGGCGCCGGCGGCCGCCGCGGCGCCGCAGGGCTACGCGGCGATGCGCGCCGCAGCCGCCGCCGGCGCTGAGGCGACCAAGGCGATGATCGCGACCAAAGGCCGCACCTCGCGGCTCGGCGAGCGGGCGCTCGGCCATATCGACCCCGGCGCCGCCTCGGCCGTGCTGGTGATCGAGGCGTTGACGCGACACTGGGAGAGCCTCTGACATGGCGCTGAAATGGGTCGGCACCTCGTGGAAGATGAACAAGACGCTGCCCGAGGCGCGCGTCTTCGCCGAATCGCTGCGCGCCGCCGACGCCGAGCGCGATCCGCGCATCCAGCGCTTCGTCATCCCGCCGTTCACGACGATCCGCGAGGTGAAGGCGATATTGCGCGAAACCAGCGTCAAGGTCGGCGCGCAGACCATGCACTGGGCCGACGCCGGCGCCTGGACCGGGGAAATCTCGCCGCCCATGCTGCGCGATTGCGGCATGGATCTCGTCGAACTCGGCCATTCCGAGCGGCGCGAGCATTTCGGCGAGACTGACGAGACCGTCGGCCTCAAGGTCGAGGCGGCGGTGCGCCACGGCCTGATCCCGCTGATCTGCGTCGGCGAGACGCTGGCCGAGAAGGACGGCGGCCAGGCGAGCAAAGTGCTGGCGCGCCAAATGCGCGGCGCGCTGGCGAAGCTGTCGGGAGCGCAGAGAAGCGCGCGAATCCTGTTCGCCTATGAGCCGGTGTGGGCGATCGGCGACAACGGCGCGCCGGCCAGCCCCGGTTACGCCGACGCCCGGCAAGGCGAGATCGTCGCCACGGCGGCGGCGATCCTCGGCCGCCGCGCGCCCTGCCTCTACGGCGGCTCCGTCAATCCCGGCAATTGCGCCGAACTCATCAGCATGCCTAGCGTCGATGGCCTGTTCATCGGCCGCTCGGCCTGGGCGCCGGAGGGATATCTCGATATTCTGGTCCGCGCGGCGGCGGCGATCTGAGCCGCGATTGCGCAGAGGACGATCATGACCGGACAACTCATCGACGGCCGCTGGCAGACGGCGGGCGGCCCGGCGACGACCGACACGCGCGGCGCCTTCGTGCGCAAGGCCACAAGTTTCCGCAACTGGATCACGCCCGACGGCGCGGCGGGACCGACGGGCGAGGGCGGCTTTCGCGCTGAGGCCGGGCGCTATCATCTCTATGTCTGCTTCGCCTGCCCGTGGGCGCATCGCACGCTGATCTTTCGCAAGCTCAAGGGCCTGGAGGCGATGATCGGCGTCTCCGCCGTCCACTGGCTGCTCGGCGACGACGGCTGGACCTTCGCCGACGGCCCCGGAGTCATCCCCGACACCGTCAACGGCGCCTCGAAGCTCTATGAGATCTACGTGCGCGCCAAGGCCGATTATACCGGCCGCGTCACCGTGCCGGTGCTGTGGGACAAGCAGCGCGCCACCATCGTCAGCAACGAAAGCGCCGACATCATCCGCATGTTCAACTCGGCCTTCGATGGGATCGGCGCGAAGCCCGGCGACTATTACCCCGCCGCCCTGCGCGGCGATATCGACGCGCTCAACGCCGTGATCTACGAGACCGTCAACAACGGCGTCTACCGCTGCGGCTTCGCTTCGACGCAGCAGGCCTATGACGAGGCGGTGGCGAGGCTGTTTGCGACGCTCGACCAACTGGAGGCCCGGCTCGGCCGCAGCCGCTTCCTCGTCGGCGAGGCGCCGACAGAGGCCGACTGGCGGTTGCTGGTGACGCTGCTGCGCTTCGATCCCGTCTATGTCGGGCTATTCAAATGCAACATCCGCCGCATCGCCGATTACCCGAACCTCAGCCGCTATCGCGACGCCCTGCGCGCCTGGCCCGGCGTCGAGGAGACCATCAATTTCGACCACATCAAGCGCCACTATTACCAGAGCCTGCGCTTCATCAACCCGACCGGCATCGTGCCGGCCGGCCCCGCCTGAAGGAGAGACCTCCATGCGTATCGCCCTCGGCGCCGACAGCGCCGGCAAGCCGCTGCTCGACGTCATCGCCGGTCACCTCGCCGCCAAGGCTGAGCACAAAGTCAAAGATCTGAGCCAGCCGGGCTTCTACGCCGACATCGCCGCTGAGGTCGGGCAAGCCGTGCTCGCCGGCGAGTTCGACCGCGCCATCCTGTTCTGCGGCACCGGCATCGGCGTCTGCATCTCCGCCAACAAGATCCCCGGCATCCGCGCCGCGCTGACCCACGACGCCTATTCCGCCGAGCGCGCCGCCAAATCCAACAACGCCCAGATCATCACCATGGGCGCCCGCGTCATCGGCCCCGAACTCGCCAAGACCATCGCCGATGTGTGGCTCGCCTCCGAGTTCGACCCCAATGGCTCGTCGGCGGCCAATGTCGCGGCGATCGACAAGCTCGACGCCGGGCGTTAGTCGCCGTCCGCCAGCGTCAGGCCGGCGCTCTGCGGAAACTCCGCCGTGAGTTCCCCGGCGAGCGCTTCGAGCGCCTGCCGCACCGCCTCCGGCGCGACCGTCTCCGGCGCTTCGAGCAGCGCCTTGGCGTGGAACATGGCGACGCCGCTGAACGGCGCCGGGCGCAGGTCGGATTCGAACTCCGCGATGTTGACGCCGAGCGCCGCCAGCGCCCGCGTCGCGTCGCGCACGATGCCCGGCCGGTCGAGGCCGAGCAGTTCCAGCCGCAGCCGCCGCTTGCCGGGCTCCGCCGCGCCGCCGCGCGTCACCGTGAGCTTGAGGCCGGGCAGGGCGGCGAGCGCCCGCTCCAGCGCCTCAGCCTGCGCCTCCGGCGCATCGGCGCGCACGATGCCGGCGAACTGCCCGGCGAGCCGCGCCAGCCGGCTTTCGAGCCAGGTTCCGCCATGCGCGGCGACGGCGTCGGAAACCGCGCTGACCATCCCGGCGCGATCCGGACCGACGAAGGTGATGACGAGAGGAATGGGCATGGGCGGCGCTCCTCGGAGGTTGCGAGCTTATAGCTCAAACGCCGACCGTGCGCCGCTCCTGCGGCCCGAAATCCATGCCGTCGATGCGCTGCGCCCGCCGCGCCACCTTCTCGGCCGAGGTCAGCGCTTCGCCCAAATCCTCCTGCGCGGCGCGGAAATGGCCTTCGAGCTTGGCGGCGCGCTCGGCGAGCCGGCGCGCGTCGGCGGCGAGTTTGCCGATCTCGCCGCGAATCGCATGCACGGACTCGCGCACCGCGGCATCGCGCAGCATCGCCTGCGCGACCTGGATCGCCATCATCATCAGCGACGGCGAGACGATCACCACACGCGCCCGGTGGGCGCGCTGCACAACGTCCTCGAAATGCTCGACGAGATCGGCGTAGATCGATTCGGAAGGCACGAACATCAGCGCCACGTCCTGCGTCTCGCCGGGGGTGAGATATTTCGCCTCGATATCGGCGACGTGGCGGCCGACGTCGGCGCGCACGCGCCGCGCCGCGAACTTGCGCGCTTCCTCGTCGCCGGCGCGACGGAAATCGGCGATGCCCTCCAGCGGGAATTTGGCGTCGACCACCAGCGGGCGCGGATCGCCCGGCAGGCGGATGACGCAATCCGGCCGCGATTTGTTGGCCAGCGTCGTCTGGAAGGCGTAGGCGCCCGCCGGCAAGCCGTCGCGCACAATCGTCTCCATGCGGCCCTGGCCGTAGGCGCCGCGCGTCTGCTTGTTGGCGAGGATGTCCTTCAGCGACACCATCTCCTCGGCCATGCTGGAAAGCCGGCCCTGCGCCGCGTCGATGACGGCGAGCCGTTCGTTGAGGCGGCCCAGCGTCTCGCCGGTGGTGCGGGTCTGCGCGTCGAGCCGCTCCGCCATCACGCGCGCCAGATCGGTCTGCCGGCCGCCGAGCCATTCGCCGAGGCTGGCGAGCCGCCCCGACAGCTCGGCGATGCGCTCGCCGTCGCCGGAATCGCGCCGCAGCGCCGCGATCAGCGCCACGCCGAGCGCGAAGCAAACGGCAAGCGCCGCCGCCAACGTCTCGCCGACGGTGACGCGGAAGCCTTCGAGCACGAACAGAACGGCGTCCATGCCGCGAGCCTCTACACCATATCAAGGCGGAAAGCGAACAAAATAAGAACGCGTTTGACCGCGTCTTGCCCGACCATTAAGGCGTCACTACCTGCGTCCCAAGACCTCACATGCCCATTCGCGATATCATCACCCTCCCCGACCCCAAGCTGCGCCTGATCTCGAAACCGATCGAGCGCGTCGACGGCAATTTGCGCCGTCTGATCGACGATTTGCTGGCGACGATGTACGAGGCGCCGGGCCTCGGGCTGGCGGCGATCCAGATCGGCGAGCCCATCCGCGTGCTCGTTGTCGATGTCGCGCCGAAGGATGCGCCGAAGGCGCCGATGTGCTTCGTCAACCCAGAGATTCTGTGGTCCTCCGACGAGCGCAAATCCTACGAGGAGGGTTGCCTGTCGATCCCCCAATATTACGAGGAGGTCGAGCGGCCGGCGAGCGTGCGGGTGCGTTACCTCGATCGCGAAGGCAAGGTGCAGGAGCAACTGGCCGAGGGATTGCTCGCCACCGTCGTGCAGCACGAGATCGACCATCTTAACGGCGTCCTGTTCATCGACTATCTTTCGAAGCTCAAGCGCGACCGCGTGGTCAAAAAATTCGCCAAAATCGCGCGCCGGGAGGACGGGAAGGGCAGGCTGTGAAGATCGACCTCGAATCGCTGAAGGTCGCCGAAGGCGAGAAGCTGGCGTTGGCCGACCGTCCGAGCGCGGTGGCGCCGCTTTATGACGGCAAGAGCGTCTATGAGGAGGCGCTGGAGGAAAACGCCAAGCAGTTGCAGAAGCGCCACGAGCGGCTTTACGCCAACGGCCGCCACGCGCTGCTGGTCGTCCTGCAAGGCATGGACAGCGCCGGCAAGGATGGCGCCATCAAGTACGCGCTGCGCGGCGTCAATCCGCAGGGCTGCCGCGTCGCCTCGTTCAAGGCCCCGACGCCGACGGAGTTGCGCCACGATTTCCTCTGGCGCTGCCAGCCGGATCTGCCCGAGCGCGGGGCGATCGCCATTTTCAACCGCTCCTATTACGAGGCGGTGCTGATCGAGCGCGTCCACCCCAAGCTGCTCGCCAACGAGGGCCTCGATCCGCCGAAAGACCTCGACGCCTTCTTCGACGCCCGGCTGCGCGCGATTCGCCAGTTCGAGCAACATCTGACCGACAGCGCCACCAAGATCGTCAAGATCTTCCTGCACATCTCGAAGGATGAGCAGAAGCGCCGATTGCTCGCCCGGCTCGACGACGAGGAGAAGAACTGGAAGGCCTCGATGTCGGATGTCGAGGAGCGCGGCTACTGGAAGAATTACGTGCGCGTCTACGAGGAGATGCTGCCCGCCACCAGCCTCAAAGCCGCGCCGTGGTTCATCGTGCCCGCCGACGACAAGAAGAACGCGCGGCTGTTCGTGTCGGAAATCCTCATCGCGGCGATGGACGCGCTGCCGATCGAGACGCCGAAACCGGGCGCCGCCCGCAAGAAGGAGCTGAAGGAAATCCGGCAGAAGCTGGAGAAGTGAGCCCGTGGGGCGCGGCGCGGCCGTCGTCATGGCCGGGCTCTTGTCCCGGCCATCCACGCCGAGACGTGATCGACGACCGCAGGTTAGCCACACATCGAGTGAAATAAACCCGAGGTAAATCTTGCAACCCCGTTGCGCCCCGAGGCGTGGATGCCCGGGACAAGCCCGGGCACGGCGCGGATAGCACCGCGTCACCCACCTAAGCGAGCGCCTATGGCCGTGACTAAACGGTCGCCAACTCAGCCGCGCAACGCCGCGATATTCGCCGCATACCCGCCGGGCTCGCCTTTGAACACCGCCGAGCCCGCCACCATCGCGGTGGCGCCGGCCTCGATCAGCCGCGGCGCGGTATTCGGGGCGGCGCCGCCATCGACCTCGATCTCGATCGGCCGGTCGCCGATCATGCGCTTGAAGCGCCTGATCTTCTCCAACACGGCGGGCACCAGCGACTGGCCGCCGAAGCCGGGATTGACTGTCATCAGCAGCACGAGATCGAGCCGGTCGAGCACATATTCGATCATTTCGAGCGGCGTCGAGGGGTTCAGCGCCACGCCGGCCTTCTTGCCGAGCCCCTTGATCGTCTGCAACGAGCGGTCGAGATGGCGCGTCGCCTCGGCATGCACGGTGATCTGGTCGCAGCCGGCCTTGGCGAAGGCTTCGAGATAGGCGTCGCAGGGCTCGATCATCAGGTGGCAGTCGAACGGCTTGTTGGTGTGCCGCCTGAGGCTCGCCACGACCGGCGGCCCGAACGTGATGTTGGGCACGAAATGCCCGTCCATCACGTCGAGATGGATCCAGTCGGCGCCGGCTTCGTCGAGGGCGCGGATCTCCGCGCCGAGCTTCGAGAAATCGGCCGACAGGATCGAGGGCGCGATCTTGACTGTCATCTCTTGACGAGTTCTTTGGCCGCCGCGACCACGGCCTCGAGCGTGATGCCGAACGCTTTGTAGACCTCCGTCCCCGGCGCGCTGGCGCCGAAGCCGTGCATGCCGACGAAGCGGCCGCCCTCGCCGATGTAGCGGTCCCAACCCATCGGGATCGCCGCCTCGACCGCCATGCGCGGCGCCGAGCCGAGCACCGTGGCGCGATAGCCGGCGTCCTGCGCCTCGAACAACTCCCAGCACGGCATCGACACCACGGCGGCCTTGATCCCCTCGGAGCCGAGCGTCTTGGCCGCCTCGGCGGCGAGGGAAACCTCGGAGCCGGTGGCCAGTATCGTCACCTCGCGCCCGTCGTCGGGCTCGCTCAGCACATAGGCGCCGCGCGCCGACAGATTGACGTCTCCTGACGTGCGCAGCGTCGGCAGGTTCTGCCGCGACAGCGCCAGCGCCGAGGGCGTCTTGACAGAACCCAGCGCCAACTCCCAGCACTCCGCGCATTCCACCGCGTCGGCCGGGCGGTAGACGTTGAGATTCGGCAGCGCGCGCAGCGAGGCAAGTTGCTCGACCGGCTCATGCGTCGGCCCGTCCTCGCCGACGCCGATCGAATCGTGGGTCAGCACATAGATCACCCGAATGCCCATCAGCGCCGTGAGCCGGATCGCGCCGCGCGCGTAATCGGAGAAGATCAGGAACGTGCCGCCATAGGGCACAAAGCCGCCATGCAGCGCTATGCCGTTCATCGCCGCCGACATGCCGAATTCGCGAATGCCGTAACGCACATAGGAACCGTGGAAATCCTCGGCCGTCAATGACGCCTGACCCTTGGTCAGGGTCAGGTTGGAGTGGGTGAGATCGGCCGAACCGCCGAGCGAATTCGGCAGCACTGCGTTGATGACGCCGAGCGTCATCTCCGAGGATTTGCGGGTGGCGACGTTGGGCTTTGATTCGACGAGGCCGCGCTTGTAATCGGCCATCTTGGCGGAGAAGTCGGCAGGCAGGTCGCCGGATACGTCATGCGCGAACGCCGCCCATCTCGGATGCGCCCTGGCGCGCTTCTCCCAGGCGGCGCGCACGGCGCGCGAGCGCGTTCCCGCTTTGCGCCAGAAGGCGAGCGATTCCGCCGGAATTTCGAACGCCGGATAGGGCCAGTTGAGGTTCTTGCGCGTCGCCTCCAACTCGGCGGCGCCGAGCGGCGAGCCGTGCGTCGATTCCTTGCCCTGCTTGTTGGGAGCGCCGAAGCCGATGGTGGTGTGGCAGGCGATGAAGCTCGGCCGGTCGCCGTTCTGCGCCCATTGCAACGCCGCCTCGATGGCCCGCGGGTCATGGCCGTCGATCGCCATCGCGCGCCAGCCATGCGCCTCGAAACGCTTGACCTGGTCGGTGCTGGTGGCCAGCGAGGTCGCTCCGTCGATGGTGATGTGGTTGTTGTCCCACATCAACACCAGCTTCTTCAGTTTCAGGTGGCCGGCAAGGTCGATCGCCTCGTGGCTGACGCCCTCCATCAGGCAGCCGTCGCCGCAGATGACATAGGTGCGGTGGTTGACGAGATCGTCGCCGTAGCGCGCGTTGAGCGCCGCCTCGGCGATCGCCATGCCGATCGACATGGCGACGCCCTGGCCGAGCGGCCCGGTGGTCGCCTCGACGCCCAGCGTGTGGCCATATTCGGGATGGCCGGGCGTGCGCGAATGGAGCTGGCGGAAGCGCTTGATCTCGTCGAGCGTCATGTCGGCGTAGCCGAGCAGGTAATGCACGGCGTATTGCAGCATCGAGCCGTGGCCGGCGGAGAGCACGAAGCGGTCGCGGTCCGGCCATTTCGGCTCGGCCGGATCGATCTTGAGGAACTTGGTGAACAGCACGGTGGCGACGTCGGCCATGCCCATCGGCAGACCCGGGTGGCCGGAATTGGCTTTCTCGACGGCATCGGCGGCGAGGAAGCGGATCGAATTCGCCAGCAGGTCGTGGGGGACAATCGGTTCAGGCATAAGTGCGCCTTTCTGGTTCCAAGAACACGGGTCTGGCAGGGCGGCTTGGTCTTAGCGGATCGCGCGGCGCGGTCAATCTCGCGCCGGCGCGTCTCAGCCGGCGCCAATCAGCGCGGCGACGCGGCAGATCAGCGCCGCGCTGTCGATCGGCTTGCGCAGCAGCGCGAAGTCGGCCTCGCCGGCGGCGTCCGCCGCCTCGCTGGCGTAGCCGGTGAGCACCACCACCGGCAGGCTCGGCCGCCGCTTGCGCGCCTCGTGCGCCAGGGTGACGCCGTTCATCTCGGGCATGGCGTAATCGGTCAGCAGCAGGTCGACGGGTAGCCCCGAATCGAGCTGTTCGATCGCCTTGCAGCCCTCGCCGCATGTCGTCACGCTGAAGCCGGCGCAGCGCAATTGCTCGCCGACGAGTTCGCGCACCAGGGGATCGTCGTCGACCACCAGCAGCCGTCCGCGCCCGGCCGGCGCCTGCGCCGGCGTCTCGGCCAGCGCGGGCGGCGCGACCGGCAACCACAGCGCGACGCTCGCGCCTTTGTCCGGCTCGCTGTCGATGCGCAGGCCGCCGCCGGATTGGTCGGCGAAGCCGCGCGCCATCGACAGCCCGAGCCCGGCGCCCTGGCCGCGCGGCTTGGTGGAGAAGAACGGCTCCGCGGCGCGCGCCCGCACCTCCGCACTCATGCCGCGGCCGGTGTCCTCGATCTCGATGCGCACATAGTCGCCGGGCCGAAGCTGCGCGCGGTAGCGCGACGCCTCGGCCGCCGCTGGCGTGTCCGGCCGCGCCCGCAGCGTGATGACGCCGATATCGCCCATCGCGTCGCGCGCATTGGCGGTGAGGTTGAGCAGCGCCGTTTCCAGTTGCCGGCGGTCGGCGAGCAGAGCCGGGCAATCGGCCGGGCAATCCGTCGCCACCGTCACGCCGAGGCCGAGCGTGCGGCGCAGGATGCCCGCCACTTCGTCGATCAGCCGCACCGTTTCCACCCGCTCCGGCTCAAGCTCGGCGCGGTGGGAGAACGACAGCAGCCGGCGCGAGATTGCACTGCCGCGCCGCGTCGCCTCGCGCGCCATGCGCAGGTAGCGCGGCAGGTTCTGCGCGTCCGGCTTGCGCTCGATGAGGTCGGCGGCGGCCTCAATGGCCTGCAACACGTTGTTGAAGTCGTGCGCGATGCCGCCGGCAAGTTGGCTCAGCGCCTCCATGCGCTGGGCGTGGGCGAGGCGGGTCTGCGCCTCGGCGAGTTCGCGCGTGCGCGCCTCGACCAGCCGCTCCAGCTCCGCGCGGTCGCGCTCCAGCACCGCCGCGGCGCCGCGTAGCGTCGACACGTCGAGCACCACGCCGATCATGCGCGCCGGTCGCCCGGCGTCGAACAGCGTCCGCCCGCGCACCGAGACGTTGCGCGTGCGCCCGTCGCGCCGGTTGATGACGCGAAATTCCGTGTCATAGCCGCCGGCGCCACCGGGATCGTGCGAGGCGGCGATCGTCGCCTCGACCCGCGCAACATCGTCGGGGTGCAGGCCGTGGTAGAAATCGGCGATCGTCAGCGGCGTCCCGAGGTCGATGCCCCAGATCTCGCGCACCTGCTCGTCCCACTCCAGCGCGCCGCCGGCGAGGTCCCAGTCGAAGGTGCCGACCTCGCCGAACTCCAGCGTCAGGCGCAGCCGCGCCTCGCTCTCGCGCTGCGCCTGTTCGGCGGCGCGGGTCTCGGTGACGTCGCGTTGCAGACCGATGCAGCCAATCGCCCGGCCGGCGCCGTCGCGCCGCACCTCGCGCCGCTCGGCGATGCGGCGAATGGCGCCGTCGCTGACCCGCGCGATGCGATATTCGATGGCGAGCGGCGGGTCGGCGTCGGCGATGGCCTCGGTGTAGGCGACGACAAGGCCGCGATCAGAGGGCACGACGCGCGCGTGCCATTGTTCGTAGGTCTCGCGCCGCTGCTCCGGCGCCAAGCCGTGGAGCGTCATCAACTCGTCGGAATATTCTGTCATCCGGCGCAGAAAATCGCGCTCGAAATTGCCGGCGGCGCCGGCGCGCAGGGCTTGGCGCAGCTTCGATTCGGAGAGCGCCAGCGCATCGAGCGTCGCCCGCTCGCAGGTGACGTCAACCCCCATGCTGACGTTGACCGCGCGGCCGGCGTCGTCGCGACCGATGGAAAAGGCGCGCATCAACCACCGCCGCGTCGAGCCGTCGGCGATGCGGATCGTCGTCTCCCAGTCGCGATGCAACGGACCCGGCGCGGCGTCGTATCCCGCCCGGTGGGCGGCCATCACCTTGTCGATCGTCTCGGCATCGTCGAGGACGAGCGCGAGCCAGTCGGCGAAGCTGCGGATCTGCTCCGCCCGGTAGCCGGTGACGCGCAACAACTCCTGGCTTAGATAGCGGATGCGGCCGGTTTCGTCATGCGCGAGCATGGCGATCGGAACGCCCGTCATCGCCGAACGAAGCTGACGCTCGTTGAGGTCGAGAGTCATGAAGCCTGCAACGCACCCTTGTTTATAACGTGAGGCGCCGCTTTCGCGCAATTGCACGGGTTAGGCAATATAGCGGAAGGCGCTGGAGCCTATCCAGCGGTTCAATCTTTTGCGACGAGGTTTCAGCGCGGTCGCGCCAAGAACACCGCGGCGAGGATAATCAGTCCCCCCGCCATCTGCATTTGGGTCATACTTTCGTCGAGCACGACCCAGGCGATGAGCGCAGAGACCGGCGGCTGCGCGAGCAATACCAGCGCCACCTGCGCCACGGGAACCCGGCCGAGCGCGACGGAGGTGAGGCCCTGTCCCATCGCGTGGCTGACGAAGCCGAGCAGGAAGACGATCGCCCAGCCGAGCGGGCTCGACGGCACAAGCGTCTCGCCGCGCGCCACCGCCGCGCCGGCGAGCAGAAACGCCGAGACGATGGCGGAGATCAGCGTCGCCGTCGGCCCGTCGAGCCGTTCGCGGATGCGCTTGATGAACATGAGATAAGCGGCATAGGCGAGCGCCGCGTTGAGGGCGAAGGCGTCGCCCCATTTGACGGCGCCCGGCGAGGCCATGCCGGCCATCATCCAGGCCCCCATGAGCGCCAGGGCCAGCGCCGGCCACACCCGCGGCGCGGCGCGCTCGCGAAAAAACAGCGCGCCGCCGACCACCGCCAGGATCGGCGCGACGCTGCCGATGAACGAGGCGTTGGCGACCTTCGTCCCCGTCAGCGACAAGTGGAAGGAACCGACGTCGACGGCGAAGGCGAGGCCGGAAAGCGCCAGCGGCCATGCGACGGCGGCGAGGTCGCCGCGCGTCGGCGGCGCCCGCCCGCGCGCCGCCCAGCGCGACCAGACGGCGAGCGCCGGCGCCGCGAGCCCCATGCGCCAGGCCGCGCCCGCCAGCGGCCCGACATCGAGAAAGCGCACCAGCACACCCGACCAGGCGACGATCGCCGTGCCCACGAGCAGCGCCGCCCATGCGGCGCGGTCGACGCCGGGCGATGCCGCCAGCGGCGGCGAATAAGTCTGGGTCATGTGCATCCCGTGCGCCGGTCAAGAGTCGCATCGTGCGCCGGCCCGCCGCTTTTGCATCTTGGCGACGCGCGCGCTAGAGCGACGCATGACCCCCTCAGCCCGCATCCAGGCCGCGCTCGAAGCGCTCGCCGATATCCAAACCCGTCGCCGGCCGGCGGCCGAGGCGCTGAAAGACTGGGGTCTGGCGCATCGCTTCGCCGGCTCCGGCGACCGCGCCGGGATCGCCAGCCTTGTTTATGACGCGCTGCGCCGCAAGGCGTCGTCAAATTGGCTGCTGGGCGAGGAGAGCCCGCGCGCCGAGGTGCTGGGGGCGCTGTCGAGCCTGCGCCGGCTCGGGCTCGCCGAGATCGAGGCGCTGTTTTCCGGCGAGCGCTTCGGGCCCGCGCCCCTGAGCGAGGGCGAGTGCGCCCGCCTCGTCGCGCCGACGCTGGAAGGCGCGCCCGATCACGTGCGCGGCGATTATCCGGAATGGCTCGCCGCCGCCTTTGCCGAGAGTTTCGGGGCGGAGGCGGCGGCGGCAGGGGCGGCGTTGGCGTCGCGGGCGCCGGTCGATCTGCGCGTCAACACGCTGAAGTCCAGCCGCGACAAGGCTTTGGCGGCGCTGGCTCATCTTGCGCCGGAGGCGACGCCGTGGTCGCCCGTCGGCTTGCGCATCGCCGTGCGGGCGGACGGGCGGGGGCCGCCGCTCAGCGCCGAGCCGGCTTACGTAAAAGGCCGCGTCGAGGTGCAGGACGAGGGTTCGCAACTCGCGGCGCTGCTCAGCGGCGCGACGTCCGGCCTGCAGGTGCTCGACCTCTGTGCCGGCGCCGGCGGCAAGACGCTGGCGCTGGCGGCGATGCTGGCCAACAAGGGCCAAGTCTACGCCACCGACGAGGACGGCCGGCGGCTCGCGCCGCTCTATGCGCGGCTGGAGCGCTCGGACGCCCGCAATGTGCAGGTGCGGACGCCGCGCGGAGCCGCCGATCCCGTCGCCGATCTCGCCGGCCACTGCGACCTGGTGTTCGTGGACGCGCCCTGCACGGGTTCCGGCGCCTGGCGACGCAGCCCCGACGCCAAATGGCGCATCCGCCCCGGCGCGTTGCAGGAGCGCGTCAAGGATCAGGTGGAGATCCTTGAGCGCGCAGCGAAATTCGTCAAACCGGGCGGCCGCCTCGTCTATGTCACCTGCTCGGTGCTGAAGGCGGAGAACGAGGATCGCATCGCCGCCTTCCTGGCGTCGCGCGAGGACTTCCTGCCGCTCGATGCGGCGACGATGGCGCGCGCCGCCGGCCTGCCGGCGCTGGCCGATTTCGCCTCCAAGCTCGGCCCGGGCCTGCGCCTCGATCCGCTGCACTCCAACACCGACGGATTTTATGTTGCGGGGTTGGCGAGGGCCGGGTAGGCGCGCGGGCGTCAGCGCAGAAGCTTGAACGCGTGCGGCGACCAGTCGCCGCGGCCGATGCCGGGAATACACCACAGCATGCACAGCGGCTCGATGGCGCGCGCAGCTTCGAGCGCGCCCATGTCCTCGCTGTCCCAGCCGAATTGGTCGAGGAGACCAGCGACGACCTTCTTGGCCTCGGCGTCGCTGCCGCAAATAAACATCGTTGGCCGGCCGCCTGCGAATTGCGGATTGACCATCTGCGCTGCGCCGACGCTGTTGAACGCCTTGACGAAACGCGCCTTCGGGTAGGCGGCTTGCAATCGCTCCATCAGCGAGTCCGTCATGGTGGTGAAGAACGATAGCACGCCGTTGACCGGCGGTCCGCCGCCGATCGGATTGCAAGCGTCGATCACGACCTTGCCGTTGAGGGATTTTTCGCCGGCCAGATTGAGCGCATTGAGGGCAACCTCGCCGCCGACGGCGAGCACGACAATTTCGCCAAACTCGGCGGCGTCCTTGAACGACAATATCCGGGCGCGCGGATTGGCCGCGCCCCAGTCGGCCAGTTTGGAGGCCATGCGCGTGCCGAGCGCGACTTCGTGGCCATGTTTGAGAAAGCCCGCGCCCAGTGTTTGCGCGACCGTGCCCGATCCCAGTACGCCAATCTTCATCTCGCGTCTCCGTTCTACCGCGCTCGCGCCGCCCCGTGCATATGGCGGCGGGGGAAGGGAACGCAAGGCGTGCGCTTTCTACGCCCCAGCCCCGCTGGCGCCGCCATTCTCCCGCCCTCGCCGGCGTGATAGGCTTAACCCATGACTCGTCTTCTCGATCTGCGTGAGCGCCACCCGGAAAAGGCGCATCGGCCGGACAATCCGGTGTTGCGCAAGCCGACATGGATACGCGCCAAGGCGCCGGGCTCGCCCGGCTATCTGGCGACGCAGGCGCTGATGCGCGAGCACAAGCTCTCGACCGTCTGCGAGGAGGCGCGCTGCCCTAACATCGGCGAGTGCTGGGAGAAGAAGCACGCAACCTTCATGATCCTGGGCGACATCTGCACCCGCGCCTGCGCCTTCTGCAATGTCGCCACCGGGCTGCCGCGCC
>Ga0134126_10004263_pt1 | contig 17908 bp, 12 predicted proteins | sample KB31752_FD_96881 | JGI IMG/M metagenome (GOLD analysis project Ga0134126, IMG submission 96881) | Terrestrial soil microbial communities with excess Nitrogen fertilizer from Kellogg Biological Station, Michigan, USA - KB3-175-2 | ecosystem: Environmental > Terrestrial > Soil > Unclassified ...
GACGCACCGCGTACAGCGGTGATGAGCTGAGGTCATCTCACCCACATGGCCGGCGCACGAGCCTCATCCAAGGAGATCACCATGCCAGCAATCGCGCTCGTGGCCGCCGGGGCTCGCCTCGGCTTGTCTCTCGGAAAGATCTTCGGCGGTCACGGATTCGATGTCGCGCTGATCGCCCGTTCGAAGGAGCGGCTCGATGAGCTCACGGGGAAACTCGCGGCCGAAGGGGTCTCGGCGGCCGGCTTTCCCGCCGACGTCACCGACCGCTCCGCACTGGCCGCAGCCTTGGACAGCGCGGCGGGACGGTTCGGCGGAATCGAGGTGCTGCACTACTCCAGCCCCGGCGCGGGGACCACGCAGACCCTGCGCAGCACCGGAGCGCTGGACGTCACCGTGGACAACCTCCGGCCGCAGATCGAAAGCATCTGCTACGGCGCGATCACCGCGACACGCGCGGTGCTGCCGGCCATGCTGGCCGCCGGCACCGGAACACTGCTGTACACCACTGGCGGCTCCTCGGTCACACCCGCGCCGGTGTTCGTCAGTGCCGGCATGGCGGGCGCTGCCCTGCGCAAATGGGCCCTGACCCTCAACGGAGTGCTGGCCGGCCGTGGTGTCTACGCCGGTCATGTCGCGATCGGCACCTGGATCGCGGGCACGCCAGGCGCCCCCGAGGGCACCCCGCTCAAGGATCCCGACGACATCGCACGCCTCTACTGGGACCTCCACACCGGCCGCGAGCCCGCCGAACACCTCATCTCCGCCTAACCCGTCGCTATGCCGCGCTCACCCGTCGGTCATGACTTCGGGCAGCGTGTATCTACTCAGTACCGGTTACTAATCAGTACTGAATACTCGACCGGCCGCCCGGCCGGCGTCAATCCGCCCGGCGGGTAACGGAGACTCCGACCCCGCCGGAAGGGAGGCGGCCCCCCGCAGCGCGGCGCTGCCCGTCGTCCTAGAGGAAGTACAGCCTGCTCAGCGGTACCGAGCGTGCGGCCGGGACGGACAGCAGCTGGCCGTCGATCGTGGTCCGGCCGGCGGGGTCGACCCGCACGTCGCCCTCGCGGCCGTGGCGGATCATGTCGGCCGCGCCGATGCGCCGGGTGCCGCGCACCGGGACCGGGCGCCGGGTCGTCGGCAGGCGCGCGCCGGACGAGATCGCCGCCTGCGCCACGAACATGACCGAGATCTCGGCCGGCATGGCGCCGCACCCGCCGAACTGGGGACCGAGCACCAGCGGCTGGGCGGTGTCGATCGCGGCGTTGGGGTCTCCGGTGGCGCCCCAGGCCGGGACGCCGGCCTTGAGCACGAGCGACGGCTTGGCGGCGAAGAAGGCCGGCTCCCACAGCACGATGTCGGCCAGCTTGCCCACCTCCAGCGAGCCCACCTCACCGGCGAGCCCGTGCGCGATGGCGGGGTTGATGGTCAGCTTGGCCAGGTAGCGCAGGACACGCTCGTTGTCGTCGGCCGCGGCGGCGCGAGGCGTGGCCGCCTTCATGGTCGCGGCCATGGCGAAGGTACGGCGGATGGTCTCGCCAGCCCGGCCCATGCCCTGGGCGTCGGAGGACGTGATCGCGATTACGCCGAGATCGTGCAGCGGGCCTTCGGCCGCCATCGTGCCCTCCCGCACCCGGTCCCTGGCCAGCCGGGCGTCGCCCGGCCGCGCCGGGTCCAGGCCGTGCACGAGCGCGATCATGTCCAGGTGCTCGGCCAGCGCGTCCCGGCCGAACGGGAGCGTCGGGTTGGTCGAGGACGTGATCACGTCGGGGCGGCCGGCCAGTTCCAGGACGTTGGGCGCGTGACCGCCGCCGCAGCCCTCGACGTGGAAGGCGTGGAACACCCGCCCGCCGGCCGCGGCCAGCGTGTCGGAGACACAGCCGGCCTCGTTCAGCCCGTCGGTGTGCAGCGCGACCTGCACGTCGTAGGCGTCGGCCACCGTCAGCGCGGTGTCCAGGCAGCGCGGGTGGGCGCCGAGGTCCTCGTGCACCTTGAACCCGCAGGCGCCCGCGGTCAGGCCCTCGACCAGCGGAGCGGGGTCGGAGGACGACCCGCGGGCCAGGAAGCCGATGTTCACCGGCCAGGCGTCGAACGCGGCGAACGCCCGCCCCAGCAGCCAGGGCGAGTTCAGGCCGACGCCCCAGACCGGCCCGATCTCCTGGCCGATGACGGTGGTCACGCCCGAGGCCAGCGCGGCCTCGAGGACCCGCGGGGACAGCAGGTGCACGTGAGTGTCGACGGCGCCGGGCGTCGCGATCAGGCCGTCGCCTGGGATGATCGTGGTGCCGGTGCCGACCACGACGTCCACCCCGTCGAGCGTGTTGGGGTTGCCGGCCCGGCCGACCGCGCTGATCCGGCCCTCGCGCACGCCGATGGAGACGTTCTGGATGCCGAGCACCGGGTCGATGAGCGTCACGTTCGTGACCACGATGTCGCAGGTCTGCGCGGCGGTCGCGGCGAGCAGGTGGATGCCGTCCCTGGCCGTGCGGCCGAAGCCGATGCGGAACTCGTCGCCGGGACGCTGCGCGTCCGACTCGGGCCGGATCGCCAGCCCGGTGTCGGCCAGGCCGATCAGCTCGCCGGCTGCCTCGGGGTAGCTCATGGCCGGTCGTCCGAGTCGCCCCGAAGGGGAGATGGATACAGAGTGTCCGCGTAGCCGCAGGCCCGGGCGCGCTCCAGGGCCCGCTCCCGCGCGCCGGGCTCGTCGAGCGGACCGTCGACCAGGCCGGCGAACCCGATCGCGACCCGGCGCCCGCCGATCGGCACCAGCGGGACCCGGCGGGTCTCCCCCGGCTCGAACCGCACCGCCGTGCCCGCCTCGATGGCCAGGTGCATCCCGTAGGCGGCGGCGCGGGGAAACCGGAGCCGCGGGTTGGCCTCGAAGAAGTGAAAGTGGCTGGTCACGCCGATCGGGACGGCCGCGGTGTTGGTCACGTCCACCTCGACCGCCGCGGGCACGCCCACCGCATCGGCCGGCCCGGCCGCACCGGCCGCGGCGGCCGCACCGGGCCCGGCCGGGCGCCCGGCGCGGAAGGGATCGCGGACCACGGCCAGGCGGGTGCCGTCGTCGAAGACCGCCTCGACGCGGACCTCGGGCACCGCGGCGGTGACGCCGGGCAGTACCTCGGCGGTGGTGAGGACCGACCGGCCCGCTTCGATCGCCTCGGCCAGCCGGAGCCCGTCCCTGGCCGCCTCGCAGACGGTGTCGGCCACCAGCGCCGTGGCCTCCGCGATGTTGAGGAGGAGCCCGCGCCGTCGGCGGCCGCGAGCCAGTTCCGCGGCCGTGAATAGCAGCAGCCGGTCTCGCTCAGCCGGGGAGAGCAGCATGGCGGACCGTTTTAATCTTCCAGGCCTTTTGACAGGGCAGCTGCGTTGGCCCCGCCGGCGCGCCGGACGATCAGCGCCCCGGCCGCGGCCACCACCAGGTAGGCCAGGACCCAGATCCAGTAGTGGTCAGCCGGACCGGCCTGCCCGGGATTGACGGACTCCCAGATGCCGTAGCCCATCACCGCCACGCCGATCAGCGGGAACAGCCCGTGCCGCAGCAGCGAGAAGTGGGCGCGGTCCACGCGCCGCACGAACATCGGCAGCAGCACGCACGTGGCGCCGTAGATGATCAGCACCGGCACGGTCGAGATGCCCGCCTCGTCGGTGGAGATCGTGATCGCGTTGTGCATGATGAGGTCCAGCAGGACCGTCGCGACCACCATGAGGCCGACGTAGAGCAGGATCGAGGGCAGCGGGACGCCGGTACGCCCGGACACCCGCGCCAGCGGGCGCGGGAGCAGCCCGGCCCTGGCCCCGTGGAAGATGTACCGGGAGCCGGGCATGGCGGCGGCCAGGAAGCAGCCGAGCGAGCTGGTGATGCCGATCAGGAACATGATCAGGTGCAGCCAGGGCGCGTAATGGCTGGCCAGGGCGAGGTACGGGCTGGCGGTGCCGGCGATGTTCTTCATCCCGGCGGCATTGCCCTGCCAGTCGGCGAAGCCGACGACCAGCGCGTAGGCGGAGATGAAGAACACCAGCATGACGACCAGGATGCTGAGCACGACCGTGCGCGGGATCGTGCGGCGGGGATCGCGTGATTCCTCGGCCAGCGGGGCGGAATTCTCCCAGCCCACGTAGCCGAACACGGCCAGGCCGAAGGTCAGGCCGCCGATGCCGGCGAACCCGCCCGGCGAGCCGCCGATGGCGTGGAACGGCACCCCGAGCGCTCCGTGCGCCCGGACCAGCACGATGGCGGACAGCACCAGCAGCGCCAGGGCCTCGGTGAGGAACAGCGCGAACGCGGCCTTGACCGAGACACCGGTGCCGCGCAGCAGCACCGGAACGCCGACGGCCATCGCGGCCAGCGTGATCCAGATCCAGGAGCCGGCGGGCCAGTTCGCGTAGCCCACGGTCCACGAGCCGATGAACACCACGACGCTGCCGACCGAGACCGGGTAGATGAACAGCAGCAGGTAGAACGTCATGGCGCCGAGGAAGCTGCCGCCGCCCCCGTCCCGCCGGCTGGTGGCGCGGGTGATGTAGCTGATGAAGCCGCCCGCGCTGGGCATCCGGCGGGTGAACTCGATCAGGCTGTTGCCGGTGGCCAGGATCGCGACCGCGGCCAGGACGAACGCCCACGGCGCCATCGAGCCCATGGCGATCACGATGGCCGGGATGGTCAGGAACACGCTGAGCGCGGGCGCGATGTTGGCCAGCGTGCTCGACGTGGTGCCGAACAGGCCGATCGAGTCGGCCCGCAGCTCGGCGGCCGGGCCAGCGCTCGTCGTCGCGGGTACTGCTGTCTCACTCATCGCCGTGCACCACCTGTCCGTTCGCTGCCGTCAGGCGCGCCGGTGCACGATCGCTCCGTGCAGACTCTTTCTGCAGAAACGTTCCTGCACTTCGGGCAACCCGGACGCTAACAGCGCGCATATCGCCTGTCAACGGCCATTTCACAGGGCGTTAGCATGGGCTCGTGGCAGCCAGGCGGGTGACGATCCGCGATGTGGCCCGGGCGGCGGGGGTCTCCACCACGACGGTGTCGGACGCGCTCAGCGGCAACGGCCGGCTGCCCGCCGCCACCCGCAGCCGCGTCGCCGCGGTGGCCGGCCAGCTCGGCTACACGGCCAACCCGGCGGCCCGGTCGCTGCGCGGCCAGCGCGTCGGCGGCATCGGGCTGTACCTGCCCGACGACACCGGCTCGTTCGCCTACTACCTGGCGCTGGCGGGCGGCGCGGCCCGGCAGGCGCTGGCCCATGGCCTGGCGCTCACGCTCATCCCCCCGGGCCAGGATCCGGCCCGGCTCACGGCGTTCCCGCTCGACGGCTTCGCCGCCGTCGACCCGGTGGCCGGCGATCCGGTCGTGCGCGCGTTCTCCGGGCTCGGCATCCCGGTCGTCACCTGCGAGCGCGACCTGACCCCCGGCGCCCAGCACGCCGGCCGGGTCGAGGGCGACTACCGGCCCGCGATGACCGCCCTGCTGGATCACCTGGCCGCGCAGATCGCCAAGCGGCCGGGCACGGAGCGGGTCGCGATGCTCGCGCCCGGCCCGGAGACCGCCTGGGGCCTGGAGCTGCGGGCCGGCTATCAGGCCTGGTGCGCGGCCCGGCGCCGGCCGGAGATGATCTACGACGTGCCCTTCCCCGGCTCCCCGGAGGAGGTCCGCGATGCGGCGCTGCGCGCCCTGCGAGCCGTCCCGGTCCCCGATGCCGTGGTCAGCGGCGTCGACGGCGGCGCGATCGGGGCGCTGCTGGCCGCCGGCGAGATGGGCCGACGCGTCCCGGAGGACCTGCTGGTCGCGTCCTGCGTGGACAGCCCGGCGCTGCGCACCTGCAGCCCGGCCATCACCGCCCTCGACCTGCAGCCGGAAGAGATGGGCCGCAAGCTGGCGGCCCTGCTGAACGACCTGCTGGACGGAACCCTGCCCGCCGGCACCGTGCAGCTGATCGAGGCCCGCCTGGTGCTGCGCGCCTCGACTAACCGCGGCTAGCTGGTCACCGGGGCGGGACGCTGATCGCGCCCGCGGCCCCGCCGTTCATGATCACCCGGACCTTTCAGTCATTATGACCGAAAAGTCCGGGTGATCAAGAAAAGCCTAGCCTGGACCGGCGGCCGTCTGTAACGTACGGTACATTTCAGCGCTGATTAAGCGGCTTGGTTACAGATGGCAGACTGCCGGCCTCAGCTTGCGGCCGCACGACGGAGACGAGCGCATGGAGATTTTCGAGGCGGTGCCGCCTGCGGGAGGACCGAGCCTGGCCCTGCACGGCGGGGCCGGGGGGCGGGTGCAGGAGCTGGAGGCCGAGGGCCGCGCGCCGTACGAGGAAGGACTGCTGGCCGCCTACCGCGCGGGCTGGCAGGTACTCGCGGCCGGCGGCGACGCCCTGGACGCCGTGTGCGCCAGCGTGGCCGTCCTCGAGGACGATCCGCTGTTCAACGCGGGCCGCGGTGCCGCGCTCACCGCGTCGGGACAGGCCGAGCTCGACGCGTCGGTGATGACCGGGGCCGGGCTGGCGGGCGCGGTGGCGGCGTCCGGGTACGCCAGGAACCCGGTCCGGCTCGCCCGCGCCGTGATGGAGCACACCGAGCACGTGCTCATCGTCGAGCCTGACATCGAGTTCCTCGAGCGCTACGGCCTGGACGTCGTCGCGCGCGACTACTTCGTCACTGACCGGCGCCAGGAGCAGCTGGCCCGGGTGCTGGACGGCCGCGCGGTGGCGGCCCGCCACGGGACGGTCGGAGCGGCGGCGCGCGACGCCGCCGGCCGTGTCGCCGCCGCCACGTCCACGGGCGGCATGACCGGCCAGGCCGACGGGCGGGTCGGAGACAGCCCGATCGTCGGCGCGGGCGTCTATGCCCGCGACGACGTCGTGGCCATCTCGTGCACCGGGGACGGCGAGGCCTTCATCCGCGGCGTCGTCGCCTACGACGTGGCCGCCCGGATCCGCTACGCCGGCGCGGGCCTGGCCGACGCGGTCAGGGAGACCTTCGAGCACGAGCTGACCCGGCGCGGCGCCACCGGGGGCCTGGCCGCCGTCGGCGGTGACGGCCGCGTCGTCGTGGCTCACAACTCGCCGATGATGTTCTCCGCCCGCGGCACGGGTCCCGAGCCGATACTGACGACATGACAGTGTCTCCGGCATGACAGTGCCTCCGACATGACAGTGCCTCCGACATGACAGTGCCTCCGGCATGACGCCGCCTCCGCCGGCGCAGCGGGCGCTGAGAGACGAGATCTTCCAGCGGATGGACGAGCTCACGCCTGCCGAGCGGAAGGTGGCGCGCACCCTGCTGGCCCGGTACCCGGCGGCCGGGCTGGAGAGCACGGCCGCGCTGGCCGCCGCGGCCGGGACGAGCAAGCCGACCGTGCTGCGCCTGCTGGGCAGGCTCGGGTTCGGCAGCTATCCCGCCTTCCAGGAGCGCCTGCGGGCCGAGGTCACCCGCTCCATGAGCGGGAGCCCGCTGAGCCGGGCCCGGGCGGGCCGGGCGGGGCCGGCCGGCGACAGCGTGTTCCTGCGCGCGGTCGAGCTGCGCACTCAGCTCGTCACGCGGGTGCGCGAGACGGTGCCGCCGGCCGAGATCGAGCGAGCGGTCTCATTACTGGCCGGACGCCCGAAGCACGTCGTCATCTGCGGCGGCTACTTCTCGCGGCTGATCGCCCGCATGCTGGCGATGCAGCTGGACCAGCTCATTCCGAACGTGGACTACGCCGACGAGCCGCTCGGCGCGGACGTCGGGAAGTACCTGCGGGCCGGCCGCGACTCGGTGGCGATCGTCTTCGACCTGCGCCGGCATGAAATGGCCGCCAGGGAGGTCGTCTCGATGGCCAGGACCCGCGGCGCCACGGTCATCCTGATCACCGAGGAATCGCTCTCGCCGGCCGCGGAAGAGGCCGACATCGTGCTGCCGGTCGCCGTCGGCGGCGTCCCGTTCGACTCGTTCGCCGCGCTGCTCGCGCTGACGGAAAGCCTGGTGGACGCGGTCTTCCACGCCGCCGGCCAGGCGGCCATCGAGCGGATGGCGGACTGGGAGCGGTCGGTCCGCATCAACCGGGCTTTCCCGGCCGGCGGACACCGACCGGTTACGTAGCCGCCACCGTTCTGAGCGTCCACGACCAGCGGTAGGTGCCGGGGCCGACGAGGTAGGCCGGCAGCGTGTCGGGTCCGCACGAGGCGGTGCCCAGCCCGCGGTGAGCCGCGTCGACGTGGACGACCTGGCGGTCGCGAGGGACCAGCTCATCATGATGCGCGGCCGCGGCCAGGTCCGCGGCCCGGTACCGGGTGACGCTGACCTGCCGGGGCTGGTCGAGGTGGATCACGATTCCCGTCCCGTCGGCCTCAGTGAGCGTGAACCAGCGGACGTCGTTGCGGCCGCCGCTCTCCTGCGGCCGCAGGTAGGGCGTGAACAGCGTGTCCGTGGCGGCCGCGTAGCGGCCAACCGGCGCGGTCGCCCGGTCGGGGTAGGTCTCCCACGGGCCCCGCCCGAACCACTCGGCCCTGGGCAGTGGCCGGGCCGTCTCGAACACCGACCCGACCCTGGCCACGTCGGTCAGTTCCTCCGGCAGCACCGCCGTCTCCTCGATGAGGACGCCGCCATTGCTCAGCGGGCTGAGCGCCTGCTCATGACGGACCGGGCCGTACTGGGCCCGGACAACAGTCCGGCCTTCCTCGCTCGTGACATCGATCAGCTTCCGCTCGAGGCCGGACAGGCCCCAGTCATCCCAGCGCGCGGCGATCCCGCCGAGCAGGTCGTTGTCGGTGGGCGCCCGCCACAGGCTGAGCACCGGCGCCGCCGCCAGCAGCGGGTGCGCCAGGAGCCCCTGGCCATCGACCTCGACGGGAGTACCGCCCTGCGCGGCGCCGGCCCGGACCAGCAGCCCGCGGCTTTCCCGCCGCACGCAAACCTGGGGATTCCCTAGCTCCGTACCGCCGGCGGCCAGGCGCAGGGTGGCCCATGCCTCCCCGTCGGCCGCCATCCCCTCGGGGATCACCATCGTGGCTGACTCCCCCGGCCCCATCGACGGCAGCTCGGCCGGCCCGACGCGCGGCTCCCGGTCAGCGGTGGTGAGCACCCATTGCGCGGTGAGATCCGCGAGACCGGTGAAGTGCCGCCGGCTGCGCAGCCGGACCCGGCCACCCTCCACGGGCTCCATCGTCACCGGGCAGGCCAGCTCCCGGTGCTCGAACATGGCTGGCTTCGGGGTCCGGTCGGGGAACACGAGCCCGTCGGCGCAGAACGCGCCGTCATTCGGCACATCGCCGAAATCACCGCCGTACGCCCATCGGTAGCCCGGCGCGGCGACCCCGCTGGCGTACGCGCCAACGCCGGCCGGGCGCCCGTCCGACACTCGCTGCAGCAGGCCGTGGTCGTAGAACTCCCAGATGAAGCCGCCCTGCAGTCCCGGCTCCGACTCGATGGCCCGCCAGTAGTCGGCCAGCGTGCCGTTGCTGTTGCCCATCGCGTGCGAGTACTCGCACATGATCAGCGGCCGGTCGCGCCCGCGGTAATTCACGATCGCGGCGATGGACGGGTACATCGGGCAGATCACGTCGGTCACCGTCTTCCCGCCGTCCCAGCCATCTCGCCTGATGGCTCCCTCGTAGTGCAGCGGGCGGGTCGGGTCGGTCTGGCGGACCCACGCCGCGGCCGCGTCGTGGCCGGCTCCGTAGTCGCTCTCGTTGCCCAGTGACCACATGATGATGCTCGGGTGATTCCTGTCGCGCGCCACCATCCGGGACACCCGGTCCACGAACGCAGGCCGGTACCGAAGGTCGCCGGCTACCTCACGCGCGTGACCGTGACTCTCGATGTCGGCCTCGTCGATCACGTAGAAGCCGAGCTCGTCGGCCAGGTCATACAGCACGGGATCGTCCGGGTAGTGCGAGGTGCGGATCGCGTTGAACCCGAACCGCTTCATCGTCTCCAGGTCGGCCCGCAGGTCACCGGCGGTCACGACACGGCCGGTGACCGGGTGGAAGTCGTGCCTGTTGACCCCCCGGATGAGCACCCGGGCGCCATTGACCAGGAGGTCGGGCCCCTCGATCCGCACGTCGCGGAACCCGACCCGCAGCCGGGTCTCGTCCGTCACCTCGCCGTCCGCCCGGTGCAGCCTGATGCGCAGGTCGTAGAGCTCAGGGGTCTCCGCCGACCAGCGGCGCACGCCGGGCACCGTGGCGCTGACCGAGGCCGGGTCCGCGCCTGGCGCGAGCTCGCCGTGGCCGTCCAGGTGCCCGGACACGTGCCAGCCGGGCTCGGCCGCGCCGACCTCGATGTCGGCGCGCAGCGCGCCGTCGGCGCCGGCGGTCACCCGCACGTCGCGCAGGTACAGGGGATCGGTGGCGTAGAGCAACACCGGCCGGGTGATGCCGCCGTGCCACCACTGGTCCTGGTCCTCGATGAACGAGCAGTCCGACCACTTGACCACGGTGAGCCGGATCGTGGCCCTCTCCCCCGGCCGGACCACATCGGTGATGTCGAACTCGCTGGCCAGGTGCGAGTCCTTGCCCAGGCCCACGTCGGCGCCGTTGACGCTGGCCAGCAGCACGCTCTCGGCCGCGCCGACGTGCAGCACGATCCGCTGGTCCTGCCACCCGGCCGGGATCGTCACCTCGCGCTCGTAGACGCCCGTCGGGTTGGCGTCCGGCGGCGCCGGCGGCGGGCCCGGCCAGGGCATCTGCACGTTCGTGTACTGCGGCAGGTCGCCCACGCCGTGGATGTCGTCGAAGTCCTGCACGGTCCAGCAGCCCGGCACGGTCGTTCGTGCCCAGCGGTCCGCCAGCCGGGCTTGCGGGGACGGCAGGAGCTGGAACCGCCATTCGCCGTCGAGCGACAGCCCGGCGCGCCTGATGGCGTGCATCGGGAGCCGGTTCCAGCTCGTCACCTCCGGCGCCGCCCACGGCCGCATGAGCTACCTCCTGGTCGTCCGTATATGGATGGGGGGCTACCCGCTCACTGCGAGGACCCCGTCGAAGTGATTGTCACCTGCGCGTAGCCGGTGGCACCGGCCGCGGTCATCTCCCCGGCGGTGATGACCCAGGTGCCGGCCGCGGCCGGCAAGGTGACCGAGAACTGCCCGCTGGCGTCCGCCCGCGCCGTGGCGATGTTCGTCGGCACCGCCGCCGAGTGCGCGGAGCCGTTCGGCTGCGTGGCGCCAGCCGGCGAGAGGGTGGCCGCGATCACCACCGCCGCGCCCGGTGCGGCCGTGCCGGTCACGGTCATCATGGAGGTGCCGATCGTCGCGCCGTTTGCTGGCGAGGTGATCACCAAGGGCGCCCTGGCCGGCGGCGGGCTGGACACGTACCGGTCACGGACCACCGCCGGCTGGTCGATGATCCGCTTGTCTGAAATATCTAGAGCGAGCCGGACGTACTGGGCCTCGGCCCAGGTGATCTCCCCGGCCGAGCCGGCTCCCTGGCCGTCGGTGAAGCCGATCGACGCGGTGGTCGGGTCGCTCCCGTAAGGGGACGGCGGCACGCCGGGATCCTCCCAGTCCTGCTCGGGGATCATCCCGGCGCCATCCGCGAGGCGGGACATCGTCAGGAGCTGCCGCGACGCCCCGGCCGCGGCGCCGAGCTGGAGGTCTTCCTCGCCGCGCTCGCCGTTCAGCAGCGGCCACGCGTGCCCGGTCCCGGTGAACCACGGGATCCACGGCCGGCCGGTCAGCGGGCAGTGCATGGGCGCGGGCGCGTAGCAGTCGCCGTAGCCGTCGGTGCTGCCGGTGATCGGGACGTTGCTGCCGTTCACCGACTGGAACTGGGTGCCGTACCGGTGGTAGCCGGGGCCGCTGGGAGTCGCGGTCTTTAGCACGCGGTCGACGACCGGGAGCGTATTCAGGATGTCGGGATCGCTGGCCGGGAGCACGCCGAACCGGGCCAGCTCCAGGAAGCCGGCGTCGATGACGCTGCGCTGGTCGGCGTCGATGCTGCCGTTGCCCAGGTTGTAGACGGTGGGCGCGTTCGGGTCGCCGGCCTTGGACAGCCGGATGAAGTACGGCCTGGCGCTGTACGGGCCGGTGGTGGTGACGGTCCAGCCCCTGACGCTGCGCTGCCAGTCGTCGGCGGTGGCCAGGTACAGGCGCGCGCGGGCGGGGTCATGGTTGAGCTGGGCGATCCGGCCCGCGCACACCAGGCCGGCGATCTCGGTGGCGATGTTGGAGGGCGAGTAGCCGGCCTGGTCCTCCCAGCGCTCGTCGCCGTAGACCGGGCCGTGCGCGACCAGGAAGTCGGCCGCGGGCCGGATGTGGTCGCGGTACAGGGCGCCGTCGCGGCCCAGCCCGGCCTGCCAGGCCATGATCAGCGGGAAGGCCTGCTCGTCGGGCTCGAGGACGTAGTTGTCGGAGGCCACCGCGCCGTTGACGAGCGAGTCCCGCGGGAAGCTGCCGTCGGGCTGCTCGACCCGGTCGAAGATGAACCGGACCTGGGCTCGGGCCGTGGCCAGGTCACCATCGGCCAGGAACCCGGTGAACGTCTCGTAGAAGTCACGCTCGAAGATGACCCGGTAGTTGGTGTCCACGTCGGGCTGCCCGCCGCTGACGGTGTTGGCCGCCGTGGCCTGCCCCCAGGGCGTGGCCAGCGAGGAGACCACCGCGCCGGGGAACTGCTTGTCCTCGGTGGCCTTGATCACGTTGGCGGCCAGCCAGTACTGGGCGTCCGCCTGCCGGTCCTGCGTGAGGGTCAGGCCGGGGAAGGCGGCGGCCGGGCGGCGCAGCCCGGCGTCATAACGCCGCCAGCCGGCCAGGTAGCGCGCGTAGGTGAGCCCGAACGGGGCGTGGGCGCTGGCCTCGGCCGCCTGGACGGAGGCTGCCTCGGTCGGCCCGTAACCCAGCGCCAGCGTGAACGACCCGCGACCGGTGTCGATCTCCGCCGTCTGCTCCACGTTGCCGTCGCTCGCCGTCTGGTAGGCCGGCGCCAGCGCGTGGCCGCTGTCCAGCTCCGTGAGCCCGTCACTGGCCGTCCCGACGAAGCCGCTGGAGGCGGCCGGGAACGGCCGGTTCGCCGCCAGCGCACCGTACAGCGGGACCTCATAGTCGCGGGGCGCGTAGCTGCTGGAGGCGTGCGTGTCGGAGGACACCAGCGCGGTCGTGGACGGGTCGATGGTGGCCGAGTCGGCCCCGCCGTTGGCGCTCCCGCCGCCGCCATTGCCGTTGATCATGGCGTCGTAGCGCGCGTAGACGTGGTAGTGCCAGGCGGCCGGGGTCAGCGGCACGTACCTGGTGTGCATGACCACGCTGCCGTGGGCCGGGTCGGTGATGTAGTCGGTGATCAGCCGGTAGCGGCCGCTGCGGGCGGTGGCGGTCACCTGGCAGGCCAGCCCGGTCCGGTCCAGGGCCCGGACCGTGTAGGTCATGTCGCGGGTCTGCAGGTCGGTGAAGGTCCGCCCGTCGGTGACCAGGTACTGCAGGGTGCTCAGGTTGGAGTTGTCGGTGGTGGGACTGTAGACGTCGGACAGCACGCCGCCGGCGACGGTGTACCAGACCCTGGAGTTGTCGTCGCGCGCCGTCCCCAGGCAGTCCTTCCGGCCGAGACCCAGGTAGGACGTCGCGCCCGGGGCGCCGGGTGCCTGGGCGCCGGGTGCCTGGGCGCCGGGTGCCAAGGCGGCGGCGCTGGTGGTGGCGCGGGTCGCGGTGCTAGGGGCAGGTCTGATGGCGGTCGCGGCGGTAGCCGGGCTGGCCGGTGATAACGCGGCCAGGCCGGCGGCGATCAGGCCGGCCGTGACGGCGATGGTGACGGCGGTGCGGGCGTGTCGCACGGACGGCCTCCTGACGCTCCGGTACTCCCGGTACCCCGCCAGGTCCCGCCGAGGGACGGCCTGCCCCGCCCAGAGGCACAAGCCCCACGTTCGCGCGGCCATCCGGGTCACGTCAAGGCCGACCAAGTGCGTCCGACCCCGGAGCGGGCCGGCCTGCGGCCTCCGCTACCGCCACGACCTGGACCACAGGACCTGGCAGGCTGGCTCTTTAGCTTGACTGCTATTTAGCAAGATAGCTAATATCGAGATCATGGCCGATGAGGACACCGGTGTATTCAAGGCGCTGGCCGACCCGACCCGCCGCCAGATCCTCGCCGACCTTCGCGGCGGCGAGCTGTCCGCCGGGGAGATCGCCGCGCAGTTCCCGATCAGCGGGCCGTCCATCTCCCGTCACCTGAGCATCCTGCGCGCGGCCGGCCTGGTCACCGAGCGCCGCGACGCCAACCGGATCCTCTACTCGCTCGTGCCCGACCGGCTGGCGGTCTGCGTGGGGAGTTTCCTGTCCGCTGTCTGCCCCGAGCAGGTTGTCCTGCGCCAGCGCCGCAGCCGGGCGGCGGCCCGCAGGCCGAAGGAGCCGCAGAAGTGATCACCAGGAACATGAGCTCGCTCATCGAGCGGCGGCTGCTGGTCAGTTACCGCATCGATGCCGAGCGGGTGACCGCATTGCTGCCGCCGCCGTTCCGGCCGCAAGTCGTCAGTGGCCACGCGATCGGCGGCGTGTGCTTCATCCGCATGAGCGCCCTGCGCCCGGCCCGCCTGCCCGTGGCGATCGGAATGACCACCGAGAACGCCGCCCACAGGTTCGCCGTCGAATGGGACGACGAGCAGGGCCGCCACACCGGGGTCTACATCCCCCGGCGCGACACCAGCTCCCGCCTTACCGCCGCGCTCGGGGCCCGCATCTTCCCCGGCGTCCACCACCTGGCCCGGTTCAGCGTGACCGAGTCAGCGGGCGTGATCCGCATCGCCGTCAGCTCGCGCGACCGGGCGACGTCGTTGTCCGTCACGGCCGTTCCCGCCACCGAGCTGGACAGCAGCCTGTTCGCCGGCCTCGACGAGGCAACCGACTTCTTCCGCCGGGGTGCTCTGGGGTTCTCACCCTCCGCCGCTGACGGCTGCCTGGACGGCGTGCAGTTGCACAGCACCAGCTGGGCCGCCCGCCCGATGACGATCTCGGCCATGAGCTCCAGCCTGTTCGACGACACCGCCACCTTCCCTGAGGGGACGTGCACGCTCGACTCGGCCATGCTCATGACCAGCATCCCCGTGCGCTGGAGCGCTGAGCCCGCCATGGCGGGCCGGACGCCAGCCGGCCACCAGCATCACAGGCCCAGTCCCTCTCTGAGCCGGAGCTGAAGCCAGAGCAGGAGACGCCCACTGCCCGGCGCTCGTCATGCCGCACGAGGGCTGACCTCGCGACCTGAGTATCTGCGCAGCTCAGCCGAGGTGTTGCGACATTAATGACACATCGGCGGACTGGTCATTCCCCGACAAATCCGCTTTGATGCAGGGGCTGTGGCCGAGGTCGGTCCGGAGGGGAATCGGCGTCGCGGCCAGCCAGCGGCGAATGACACGGGCGAGCTGGAGTCTTGCCTACTCGGGAAGCTCCGGCTCTGACCCGCCTGGCTCTGATCCGCCTGGCTCTGGCCCGCCTGGCTCTGGCCCGCCTGGCTCTGGCCCGCCTGGCTCTGACCCGCTCCGCGCGAGCAACGTACGGACCCGGCCGGCTGCGTCGCGATTGCCTAGGTCGTCGAAGATGCCGAGCGCCTGCTGCCAGGCCTCCCGAGCCTGCGCGAGCCGGCCCGCCGCCTGGCAGGTCTCCCCGAGGTGGGCCAGGGCTTCCGCTTCCGTGAACCGGTCGCCGGCCTCCCGGTGCAGGCTGAGCGCGCGCTGGTAGCAGGCGGCGGCTTCGGCGAGGTTACCCAGGTGGTGCTCGGCGTACCCGAGGCTGTCCCACACGTATCCCTCCAGCCAGTGGTGGCCGACTTCGGTGCACAGGACCAGGGCCTGGCGGCAGATCGCGCGGGCCTGCTGGTAGTCACCGAGGAGGCCGTGAGTCCAGCCGACGTTGTTGAGCGCCGCGGCCTCGGATGCCTTGTCGCCGATGGCCTGGTACAGGCGCAGCGCCTTCTCGGCATGCTCGAGCACGTCGGCGTAGCGGCCCTGCCCCTCGGCCAGGGCGGCGAGATTGTGCTCGACCTTGGCTTCGCCCAGGCGGTTGCCGAGCCGCTGGTACAGGCTGAGGCTCTCGTTGAACAGGCGGGAACTCTCGCCATATTCGCCCAGGTCAGAGTAGGCAGCGGCCAGAAGGCGGCTGCACACCGCCTGCGCGACCAGATCACCTAGACGGGTCGCCGCCGCGAGCGCGGTGCGCTGGGTCGCGGCCCATTCCTGCCAGTGCCCGCGAGTCTGCAGGTAAGGCGCCAGGGCCCAGGCGAGCTGCCAGGCGTGGGCGTCCCGCCCGGACTCGGCGGCCAGGGTGAGCGCGGCGAGCAGAACCTGGTGCTCGTCCTCGAACCAGGTCAGCGCCTGCCGGTGATCGGCGGGCTGCTCGGGCGAGGCGTCAGGTCTGGGCGTGACCAGGACGACCGGCTCATGGGACGGGTTCAGCAGCTGGGCCGCATGGGCGGCGCTCTGCAGGTAGTGGTCGAGCATTCGTCCGACGGCGGCATCGCGCTCTGCTTCGCCGCCGGAGTCGCGGGCCTGCTCAGCGGCGTAGGCGCGCAGCAAGTCGTGCAGGGCGTACCGGCCGGGCAGGCGCTCGCTGAGCAGATGGGCGCGGGCTAGCTCGCCGAGGTCCCGGCGGGCCCTGGCCAGGTCGCAGCCGGCCAGGCTGGCCGCGGCCGGGACGCTGATGTCAGGACCGGGGTGGATTCCCAGCAGCCCGAACATCCGTGCCGCGTCGCGGCTGAGGTGGCGGACCGACCAGGAGAACACCGCGCGGACGCTGGCCGCAGGATCGCCGGCGTCCAGGGCGTCCAGCCGGCCGGCCGCGTTACGCAGCTCGCCCGCCAGCGCGGCCAGCGGAAGGCTGGGCCGGGTCACGGCCCTGGCGGCCGCGATCGCGACGGCCAGCGGCAGGCGGGCGCTCAGGTCCGCGATCTCGCCGATCGCGCTGAGCTCCCGGCCGGCGCGGTCGGAGCCGATCCGCGCGGCCAGCAGCTCCGTTGCCTCACCACGGGCGAGCGCATCCAGGGACAGCAGCCGGGCCCCTTCCGCGGCGGCCAGGCCGGCCAGCTGGCTGCGGCTGGTCACCAGTACCAGGGTCCCGGCGGAGGCCGGAAGCAGTGGCCGGACCTGCTGCTCGTCGCGGGCGTTGTCCAGCACGATCAGCATCCGCCGGCTGGCCAGCAGGCTGCGGTACAGGCCCGCCTGTACGTCCGGGCTGGCCGGGATGCGCCCCGCGGCCACCCCCAGGGCGTCGAGGAACCGGCGGATCGCCTCGGGTGCGGTTACCGGAGTGCCAGAAGGGTCAAAGCCGCGCAGGTTCACGTATAGCTGCCCGTCAGGAAACCGGCTCGCCACCTGGTGCGCCCAGTGCAGGGCCAGCGTGGTCTTGCCCACGCCCGCCATCCCGCCGATCGCGGTGATCATGACCGTCCCCGGCCCGCTGCCGCTGCCCGCGTCCAGGACCCGGGTGAGCCGCTCCAGCTCGGTGGCGCGACCGGTGAAGTCGGCGACTGCCGGCGGCAGCTGCCGCGGCGTCGCGCCGTCACCCCGCTGCTCATCGGCGGTCAGCATGCTCTCCAGCAGGTCGGCCGAGACCTTCAGCGCCCGGGCCAGCCGGGGCCGGATCCACGGCAGCGGCTCGCTCTCGCCGCGTTCCCATCGCACCACCGTGGAACGCCCGACAGCCACCAGCTCGGCCAGCGCCTCCTGAGTCAGCCCCAGCGCCTTGCGGCGCTGAACCAGGCGCTGCCGTCTGGCCACGGTGCTGGGTGTGGCATCTGCTGACATAACCTCGGTGCGCCCCACTAGCCAGGTGATGGTCCTCTGCCGACGGACGGTGACTCCAGGAGCCGGAACCGGGAATCAGATGCCGTCGGCAGACGACGTTAGCGCGGCAGGTCCGATTTGGCGCCCCAGTCCGCTCTCTGCCGTGGAACCTGGTCTCGCATGACCAGGCGGCCCAGCCGTCGGGGCGGAGAAACAGGGGTTCGCGCCGCCCGCCACC
>Ga0134126_10004265_pt1 | contig 17906 bp, 11 predicted proteins | sample KB31752_FD_96881 | JGI IMG/M metagenome (GOLD analysis project Ga0134126, IMG submission 96881) | Terrestrial soil microbial communities with excess Nitrogen fertilizer from Kellogg Biological Station, Michigan, USA - KB3-175-2 | ecosystem: Environmental > Terrestrial > Soil > Unclassified ...
CAGCCAGACCGAGACCTACGTCGCGCTGAGCACGGTCACCGACTCCTGGCGCTGGGCCGGCGTGCCGGTCGCGATCCGGGCGGCCAAGTGCATGCCGGTCACCGCGACCGAGGTGTCGTTCCGGTTCCGCAAGCCACCGCACGACGCGTTCGGGCTGGGCGACGCCGTCGCGGACAACCATCTGCGGTTGCGGATTCACCCCAACAACGAGGCCGAGCTGTGCCTGGTCGGCAAGAAGCCCGGCCAGGGCTGGCAGGCGCAGGACCAGCACCTGGTCTACACCGAGCCGCCGGGCGAGGACATGCGGCCCTACGACCGGCTCATCGGCGCCGCGCTGAGCGGCGAGCGGTGGCTGTTCGCCCGCCAGGACACCGTGGAGGCGGCCTGGACGGTCGTCCAGCCGGTGCTCGGCACCGACGTGGTGCCGGTCCACACCTACGCGCGGGGCACCTGGGGCCCGGCGGAGGCCGACAAGCTACTGCCGCGCGGTGAAGCGTGGCACAACCCGGCGGGCTGACCGTTGGCTGACGGGGGAGGCGGCGTACCGCGCGTCGTGATCATCGGGGGCGGCTTCGGGGGTTTGTTCGCCGCTCGCGCGCTGCGCAAGAGCCCGGTCGCGGTGACGCTGATCGACCGGGCTCAGCATCACCTGTTCCAGCCGCTGCTGTATCAGGTCGCGACCGGCATCTTGTCGGAGGGCCAGATCAGCGCGCCGCTGCGGCAGGTGCTGCGCAGGCACCGCGACGTCGAGTGCGAGATGGCCGAGGTCACCGACATCGACGCCGAGCGCCGCGTGGTGCGCGCCAAACGGCCGATGGGCGAGAGCATCGAGGTGGGCTACGACTACCTCATCGTCGCGGCCGGGGTCCGGCAGTCCTACTTCGGGCACGACGAGTTCGCGCCGCTGGCGCCGGGGATGAAGACCATCGCCGACGCGCTCATGATCCGGCGCCGGGTGTACGGGGCGTTCGAGATGGCCGAGCTGGCCACCAGCGCCAAGGAGCAGCAGCACTGGCTGACCTTCGCGCTGGTCGGGGCCGGGCCGACCGGGGTGGAGCTGGCCGGGCAGATCCGCGAGCTGGCGACCAAGACGCTGCGCGACGAGTTCCGCAAGATCCGCCCGGAGGACGCGCGGGTGCTGCTGTTCGACGGCGGCGACGCGCCGCTGGCCAGCTTCGGGCGCCGGCTGTCGGGCATCGCCGCGCACTCCCTGCTCGACCTCGGCGTCGAGCTGCACATGAACTCGCGGGTCACCGACATCGACATGAACGGGGTGACCGTCCTGGCCAAGGACGGCACCTCGGTCAAGCACGACGCGGGGGTCGTGCTGTGGACGGCGGGCGTCGGCGCACCGCCGGTGGCCAAGGCCGTCGCCGAGGCCACCGGCGCCGCCACCGACCGGGCCGGGCGCATCAACGTCCGCGACGACCTGACCATCCCCGGCCACCCGGAGATCTTCGTGGTCGGCGACTTGATGAGCCTGCGCAAGCTGCCCGGCGTGGCCGAGGTGGCCATGCAGTCGGGCTACTACGCGGGCCGCCGCATCGGCCGCGCGGTCACCGGCCGCAAGGCGGGCGGCAAGTTCCGGTACTTCGACCTGGGCTCGGCCGCCTACATCTCCCGCGGCCGGGCCGTGCTGTCGGCCGGGCCGCTGCGGCTGGGCGGGTTCGCGGCCTGGCTGGGCTGGCTGTTCATCCATATCGCCTTCCTCACCGGCTACCGCAACCGGGTCGGCGCGATCTTGACCTGGTGGCTGGCCTTCACCAGGGACTCGCGCCGCGAGCGGGCCTTCACGACGTCCCAGGTCGGCCTGGTGGCCGACGTCTACGACGAGTTCGCGCAGGCCAAGGCCTCGGACCGGGCGAAACGCTAGCCTGACGGCGGCTGCGGGGGCGGCTGTGACCACGAGCCACGTCATGCTCGGCGTCGGACTGATCTTCGTCCTCGCCGTGGGCTCCCAGGTGCTCGCCACCCGCCTGCACGTGCCGCCGATCGCGGTACTGCTGCCGGCTGGCTTCCTGGCCGGCATGGCGACCAGGTACGTGAACCTGCACCTGCTGCTTGGCACCGCCTACCCGCCGCTGGTCTCGCTGGCTGTCGCGGTACTGCTGTACTACTCGGGCCTGAACCTGGACCTGCACTACCTGGCCGGCCTGACCAGGCGCAGCGTGTTCTGGCTGGTCGGCATCGGGGTGCCGGTAACCGCCGCGCTGGCCGGCCTGGTCGCGGCTCCGGTGCTGTCCATCTCCGCCGGGGCGGCGTCCGTGCTTGGCGGCGTGCTGGTCCTGTCCGGCCCGGCGGTGGTGAGCCCGCTGCTGGCCATCGTCCGGCCCGCCGAGCGGCTGGGCCGGGTGCTGACCTGGGAGAGCAACCTCATCATCCCGGCCGGCGCGATCGTCGTCGTCCTCGCGGTCCAGGCGGTCCTGGCTAGCCTCGGCGGCAGTGTGGCCGACCAGGTCGCGGACGCGGCCGTCAGCGTCGCCATCGGCGTGGTCGGCGGGGTCATCGGCACGGTGCTGCTCTGGCTGGCCCTGCAGAAGCTGGCCCTGGAGCACACCCTGGGCACCAGCACCCAGCTAGCCGTGGTGATTGTCGTGGCCGGGGCGTGCGACGTGCTGCAGTCCGGCACCGGGATTATCGCCGCGATCGTCATGGGCCTGGCCCTGGCCAATATGCCCGGCTTCGACGTCCCGGCCCGGCTGCCGTTCCTGGAGATGCCGATCCAGCTAACCATCGACGTGCTGCTGGTGTCGCTCGCGGCCACTGTCACCCCGCACGCCCTTTGGCCGCTGGTGCTGCCGACGCTGGCCGTGGTTGGCGTGCTGGTGCTGATCGCCCGGCCGGCTGTGGCGCTGATGGCGATCCGGCCCGGCGGCCTGACCCGGCGCGAGCGGCTGTTCGTCGGCTGCATAGCCCCGCGCGGCGTGACCGCCGCCGCGCTGGCCGCGGCAGTCGGGGCCCAGCTGGCCGGCTCAGGCGTCGGCGGTGCGGGCCGGATCCTGCCGGTCACCCTGCTGGCGATCATGCTGACGATCATCTTCTACGGCCTGGCCGCCGCCCCCGCCGCCAGGTGGCTGGGCGTGCTGCGCTCGCCGCGGACCAGGCCGCTGCTGGTCGGCGGGGACGCCTGGGTCATCGACCTGGGCCGGACCCTCCAGGCGGCCGGGCTCGACGTGCTGATGTGGGCCGGCCTGGAGCGCCAGCGGGAGCAGATCACCGAGGCCGCGCTCGAGCTGGCGCCGGGCGAGCTGCTGGCCTCGGTGACCGCGGACCGGGCCGACCCCTCGGGCATCAACACCGTGCTGCTGCTGACCGGCGAGGACGACTTCAACGCGCTGGCCGCGTCGGTGCTGCGCTACTCCGTCGGCGACCGCGTCTTCCGGCTCGGGCCGCCGGCCAGCGGCCGGGGCGTGGTCGCCCCGTACACCGGCGGGGACGTGCTATTCGGGCCCACGCTGAACCGGTCCACCCTGGCCAGTCGGTACAAGAGCGGGGCCAGGATCGTGGCCCTGAACGCGGCCGGCACCCTGCCCGCCGGGCACGACCTGCTGTTCCTGGTCCGTGCCGACGGCCGCCTGGACCCAGCCACCCGGCGGCGCACGCCCACCCCGCGGGACGGCGACACCGTGGTGGCGCTGTGCGACGAGGCCGGCTAGCCGTGGCCGGCCGCCGCCGGCGCCGGCTCGCCCGACTGGGCCGACCCTGCCTTGGCCGCCTGCTCCGGGGTCAGCCAGGTGGACGACACGAAGGCCACCACCACGGCCACGATGACCAGCGGCATCACCGCCAGCCCGTCGGAGAAGAACAGCAGCGTGGCCAGCAGCACCGACGTGATCGGCAGCCGGAGCATGACCGCGCACATCGCGCCGATGCCCATCGATGCCCCGGCGACCATGGTCAGCCCCGGCAGGTGCGACATCAGGATCCCGCCCCCGGCACCCAGGAATAGGGACGGGAACGTCGGCCCGCCCCGGAAGCTGGTCAGCGACAGCGAGTAGCCCAGTCCCTTGCAGGCCAGCAAGAGGAACAGCACCCCGACCGAGTAGGAGCCGGCGTGCTCGACCAGCCCCGGCAGCGCCGACTGGCCCGAGAACAGCACCTCGCTGAACGACCGGCCGCTACCCTCCGCGTAGGCCACCGCCAGCCCCCCGACCGCCAGCCCGACCACCGGGGTCAGCAGCAGCATCCGCCGCTCCACGTGCGGCCTGATCTCGAGGGCCAGGCGCCGGATGCCCGTGCCCAGCAGCGCCGCGGCCAGGCCGATCACGATGGCCCAGCCGAACTCCGAGATCGTCGGCCGGCCCACGTGCGGCACGTTCGGGATCTTGAGCGAGAAGGTGCCCAGCCCGGTCCAGGCGTCCAGGCCGGTGAAGATCAGCGCGCCCACCCCCGCGGCCAGCAGGCCCGGCATCAGCACCAGTTCCAGCGCCGTCCCGCCCAGCCCGATGGCCTCCATCAGCAGCACCCCGCCGATCAGCGGCGACCCCAGCAGCGTGGCGATGGCCGCGAAGCTGCCCGCCGCGGCGACCACCTTCTCGGCACTGGCCGGGGCGGGCTTGCGGCTCAGCCGCACCACGCAGACGGCCAGCCCGCCGCCCAGCGCGATCAGCGGTGCCTCCGGGCCCAGTACCACGCCCAGCACCAGCGTGGCCAGCGCGGCCAGGAACACTCCCGGCAGCTCCGACGGGCTCGGCGCGCCGCCGGCCTGGAATCCGTCGGCCGGCGAGTGCCCGCCCCGCCCCGGCAGGTACTTGATCGTCGCCGCCACCAGCACGCCCGCCACCGCCAGCAGCGGGAGCGACCACCAGACTGGCGTGCCGTGGAAGCCCAGCCCGCTCGGCAGACGCGTGAACACCAGATGCTGGAGCTTGTTCACCACATACAGGAAGAAATAGGCCGCCGCCGAGATCGGCACCCCGATCGCGGCGGCCAGGACCAGCAGGACCAGGTAGCGCCGGCTGCGGATCACGTCAGCCGGCCTTGCCGCCTCCCCCGCCCCCTTCTCGGGCGTGCTCATCCGCCGGTCCTTCCCCGTCCGCGCCGCCCGCCGCCACTCGGCCCCCGGCCCCTACTCTTGGTAGTCCCCCCAATACAATCTGCACAGTCATGTCTGCCAGGCCCGTTGATCCGCGGCTGCTCAGGTATGCCGCTGCGGCGCGCGGCTACCTGGTCCTCACCGTGCTCCTGGGCCTGGCCGGGACCGCTCTCATCCTGGCCCAGGCCGGCCTGCTGGCCCGGCTGCTGGCCGGGGCCGCCACCGGCGTCGGCGTGACCTTGCTGGCCGGATCGCTGATCGCGCTGGCCCTGGTCCTGGCCGGCCGGGCCGCCACCAGCTACGGCGGCGAGGTCGCCGCCCTGCGCGCCGCCGCCACGGTCAAGTCGCAACTGCGCCGCCGCCTCATCGGCGCCCTGCTCCGGCGGCCCCCGTCCGCCGGAACAAGGCGCAGCTCGGGCGACGGTGACGATCACGGCGACGACGACGGCGACGGCGACGGCGAGCTGGCCACCCTGGCCACGCGCGGCCTGGACGGCCTCGACGCCTACTTCGCCCGTTACCTGCCTCAGCTCGTGCTGGCCGTCCTGGTGCCGCTGGCCGTGCTCATCCGGGTCGCCCTGGCCGACTGGCTCTCCGCGCTGATCATCGCGGTCACGCTGCCCCTGGTGCCGGTGTTCGCGGTGCTGGTCGGGCTCAGCACCAGGGCCAGGACCCGCCGTCAGTGGGCCCTGCTGGCCCGGCTCGGCGGGCACTTCCTCGACGTCGTGGAGGGCCTGCCCACCCTGCGGGTCTTCGGCCGGGCCCGGGTCCAGGAGACCACGATCGCCGACATGACCGACCGCTACCGCGGCGCCACCATGGCCACCCTGCGCATCGCGTTCCTGTCCGCGCTGGTGCTCGAGCTGGCCGCCACCCTGGCCACCGCGCTCGTCGCGGTCGAGGTCGGCCTGCGCCTGCTGGCCGGGCACATCGGCTATGAGACCGCGCTGCTGGTGCTGCTGCTGACCCCGGAGGCGTTCCTGCCGCTGCGCAACGCCAGCGCGCAGTTCCACGCCAGCATCGAGGGCGTCACCGCGGCCGGCCGGGTCTTCGAGGTCATCGAGCACGCGGCCGACCCCCCGACCGCCGCGCCGTCCGCAACCCGGGGACGGCTCGACTTGCGCCGTCAGACCATCATGATTAACGAAGTCGTCCTGGCTTACCCTGGGCGCGCCGGACCGGCCATCACCGGGCTGACCCTGACCATCGCGCCCGGCGAGCTGGTCATCGTCACCGGCCCCAGCGGCGCCGGCAAGACCTCGCTGCTCAGCCTGCTGCTGCGCTTCATCGAGCCCACCGCGGGCACCATCGAGCTGGCCGGGCCAGGACTGACCGGGCCCGGCCAGGGCGACCGTGTCGGCCTGGCCGCCGTCCCGGCCGCCGGCTGGCGGGAGCAGCTCGCCTGGGTGCCCCAGCGGCCGCACCTGTTTGACGACACCGTGGCCGGCAACATCGCGCTCGGCCGCCCCGGGGCCAGCCCGGCCCACATCAGGGACGCCGCCCGCCGGGCGGGCGCCGACCAGTTCATCGCCCGGCTCGAGGACGGCTACCAGACCCCGGTCGGCGAGCGCGGCCTGCGACTGTCGTCCGGCCAGCGGCAGAAGATCGCCCTGGCCCGCGCCTTCCTCCGCGACGCCCCGCTGCTGCTGCTGGACGAGCCCACCGCTCACCTGGACCCGTTCAGCGCCAGCCAGGTCGCCGACGCCATCGCCGCGCTCAGCGCGGGCCGCACCGTCATCCACGTCACCCACCGGCCCCCGGCCGACCTGCCGCCCGGCGCCCGCCTCGTCACCCTGGACGAGGGCCGCCTGGTCACCGCGCCCGACGGGATTCCCGCCGCTCCCGCCCCTACGGCGGGCTCATGACCGCCTCCCCGCCCATCGGCCTCCGCCAGCGCCGCCCGCGGCGCGGGCGGAGCTGGCGGGGCGTCCGGCACGGGCCGTTGCTGCGGCTGCTGGCGCTGGCCGGGCCGCAGCGCGGGCGGCTGCTGGCCGCCGTCCTGGCCGGGGCCGCCGCCACCGGGTGCGGCGTGGCCCTGCTGGCGGTGTCCGGCTTCCTGCTGGCCCGCGCCTCGCAGCACCCCAACATCGTCGCCATCTCGGTGGCCGTGGTCGCGGTGCGCGGGCTCAGCATCGGCCGGTCGGTGTTTCGCTACCTGGAGCGGCTGGGCACCCATGACGTGGCGTTCCGGGTGCTGGCGCAGGTGCGGGTGGCCATCTACACCCGACTGGAGCGGCTGGCGCCGGCCGGGCTGGGCGCCTTTCGGTCCGGCGACCTGCTGCTGCGGCTGATCTCCGATGTGGACGCCACACAGGATTTCTTCATACGCGGCCTGGCTCCGCCACTGGCCGCCGTGCTCGTCGGGGCAGGCGCGACCGGCGCCGTCCTCGCCCTCCTGTCCCCGGCCGCCGGGGCCCTGGCGGCAGGCCTGATCGTCGCCGGGGTCGTGGTCCCCTGGCTGACCGCACGGTCCGCGCGCCGCGCCGCCGAGCGGACCGCCCCGGCCCGTGGCGAGCTCGGCGCGGCGGTGACCGACTCGCTGGCCGGGGCGGCGGAGCTGCACGCCTTCGGGGCCGTCGGCCCGGCGCTCGACCGGGTCCTGGCGGCCGACGCCGAGCTGACCCGGCTGGCCCGCCGCACGGCCGGGGCCAGCGGCCTGGGCACCGGCCTGACCAGCGTGATGTCCGGCGCGACCCTGTGGGCGGTGCTCGTGCTCGGCGTGGCCGCGACCGGCCAGGGCGCGCTCGGCCGGGTCCCGCTGGCGGTGATCACGCTGACCGCGCTGGCCGCGTTCGAGGCCGTGCTCCCGCTGCCCGCCGCGGCTATCCAGCTCGGCCAGTCCCGGACCGCGGCCCGCCGCATCGCGGCCGTGCTGGACGCCCCCGACCCGGTCACCGAGCCCGCGCACCCGGACCGCCTCCCCGTGCTGGCCGCCGGCCCGGACCGCGGCCCCGTGACCACCCACCCCCACCACCTCTCCTTGCCCATCAGCCCGGACCGCCTCCCGGTCACCGTTAAGCTGCGCGGGGCCCAGGTGGCCTACCGGCCGGGCGGGCCGCTGGCGCTGGACGGTCTCGACCTCGACCTCCGGCCCGGCCGCCGCGTCGCCCTGCTCGGGCCGACCGGGGCGGGCAAGTCCACGGTGGCGGCCTTGCTGCTCCGGTTCATCGACCTGGCCGGCGGGACCGGTACGCTCAACGGCTGCGACCTGGCCCGGCTGAGCGGGGACGAGGTCCGGACCGTGATCCGGGGCCTGGCCCAGGACGCCCACATCTTCGACACCACGATCCGGGCCAACCTGCTGATCGGCGCCCCCCAGGCCAGCGACGCCGAGCTGGCCGACGTGCTGGCCAGGGTGCGGCTGAGCGACTGGATCGCCTCACTGCCCGAGGGCTGGGACACGCCCGTCGGCGCCCACGGCGCGACCCTGTCGGGCGGCCAGCGGCAGCGGCTGGCCCTGGCCCGCGCGCTGCTGTCCGACCCGGCCGTGCTGGTGCTGGACGAGCCGACCGCGCACCTGGACCCGGAGAACCGCGCCCGCCTGGCCGCCGACCTGCTGGCCGTCAGCGCGGGCCGGAGCACGCTGCTGATCACCCACGACCTGATCGGGCTGGACCAGGTGGACGAGATCATCGTGCTCACCGACGGCCACGTGGCGGAGCGCGGCAGCCACGCCGAGCTCAGCCGCGCCAGCGGCCCCTACCGCCAGATGCTCCGGCTCAGCGGCTCATGAGGCGGGCGGCTCATGAGCCGCGGCGCCGATCGCGCCAGAGCAGGCGCTGGCTGCGCAGGGCTGCCGCGCCGACCAGGATCAGCAGCACCACGTTGAGCAGGAGCTGGAATGTCGAGCCGCGGGCCGCCCGCCAGCTCTGGAAGGCCACCGACAGCCCGATGTCGGCCGCCGCCGGGATCGTGGTCACCGAGATGAACACGCCGATCAGGGCCCCGGCCCTGGCCTCGGTGAGCGAGACCACGCCGATGATTCCGGCCGCCACCGCGATGATGACCGAGAACATGTCCGGGCTGTTGATCAGGTCGGACACCGGTCTCAGGCCGTCCCTGTAGGCCTCCGGCACTTCCCCGATCAGCCGTATGAACAGGCTGAACACGAACGTGACCACGATGGCGATCACGAACCCGACCAACAGCGCGCGCAGCCCGCGGCCGACCGCCGCGTGGTCATGCCGCTCGATTCCCATGGCCACCGCGATGATCGCGCTGTACTCGGGACCGACCACCATCGCCCCGACGATCAGGATGGTCGAGTTGGTCAGGATGCCCACCGCCCCGATCACCCCGGCCAGCGCCAGCAGCGTGTACCAGCTCGGCGCGTAGACCGAGTCGGCCTCGACCTTCGACTCGACCAGGTCCCAGATCGGCGCGGTCTCGTTCTGGAACGTGCGGCCGCGGCGCGCATTGTGGCGCGGCCGGTCCAGCTCGCCCGCCCCGATCGTGGCGTCCACCGCCTCGATGGCGATCGGCCCGGCGTCGTGCGGCCGGAGGGCACGGAGCTGGCGCAGCACCGGGTTGGCGCTGGCCACGCTCAGGTCGAACTGGACCGCGTCCCCGGCCGGCTCGCGTGCGGCACCGGGGAGGACGACCAGGTTGACCACTCCGGGGCTGTCGGCCAGCAGGCTGACGATCTGCGCCGTCTGGCCAGACGGGCTGGCCACCCGCACGTGCAGCATGGTCGAATCGTCGGCCCCGCCGGCGCCGTCGGCATCACCCCCGGCGGACGATCGAGCCGGATCGCCCGTTACGGGTGAGGTACCCGCTTATCGATAGGGGGAGTGTTAAGGCCAAGGGCTACAGGACCTGCCGGTCAGCGCCGACCGACAGGTCCTGCTTGGTTTTCGCTGTTGGTTTCGCTTCGCCTACGCGCCTGGCCGAGAGGAGGCCGCGACGGTCACGGGAGGCCTGGGCCGTTCCGGCCGAGCGCGGGGGCCCCGGCCGATCCCTGGGCGCTACGGCGTGCTGCTATTGCTGCTGATCGTCACGTACCTGCTGTCGGCGTTCACGAACAGCTACTGGATCGGCGCGTTCCAACTCGCCGTGTTCGTGGCGACCGGGTTCCTGGCCCTGCGCTCATCCGGGTTGCCCCTCCGGCGCGCCCGGCTGATCGGAGTGACCGGCCTGGCCATCTCGGCCGCTGCCTTCGGCCTGTCCGTGACCCGCCCCAACGATGCCGCCATCGGCGCCGCCAGCATCTGGACCGGAGTGCTCCTGCTGGTCACCATCGTGCTGATCGTGCGGCGCATTCTGGTCTTCGAGACGGTGACCATTCAGAGCATCTTCGCGGCGGTCAGCGCGTATCTCATGATCGGCCTGATGTTTGCCGCGTTCTACGCCGCCGACTATCAGCTGCACAACCACCAATTCTTCGCCGACCACCAGGGCCTCAGCAACTCCCAGACCTTCCAGTACTTCAGCTTCACCACGCTGACCACACTGGGCTACGGCGACTTCACCGCGATCGATTCCGGCGGCCGCGCGGTCGCGATGCTGGAGGCGCTCACCGGCCAGATCTTCCTCGCGACGCTGGTCGCGCGGCTGGTGGCGGGGTTCCGCGCGCCCAGTAGCCGGGAGGAGGACAGCGAGCGCGGGCAAGATTAAGCGCCGCGCCAGGCCTGGGCGGGGGATCGGCCTGGCGCGGGCACTTGGGAGGTTACCGGCGCGTTTGACTTTAAACGCGAGTTTTCAGATAACAGGCCACGGTTGGCTGGCCGCGTAGCGTAACCGGGGGCGTAACCGGAAGCCACCGCGGGCCCCTGAGCCATTATCGATGCCATTGTGGCCTGGCCGAATGCGGCCCAGGGGCAGTGCGGGTGGGCGGGCGCCGGGGCGCGCTTGCGGCCGATGTGCAGGTGTAAAACTCGGTCACTGGGTAGCTGACCGACATTGGGCCGGGTCAGCCTTGAGCCTGCTGGCCCCGCTATCAGGGCCCGGCAGGCCCCGCGGCGCGAGCGGGGATGCCGGGCTCGTCTAGTGGCGGGGACGAATTTGCCAGGTCATGTGTAAGTCGCAGAGCGACGGGTAGCTGATGGCGGGCCGAGCCAGCCCGCACGCCGTTGGGCTCTCCCGCGGCGTGTCCATCCCCGGACTGGCCCGTTGCCCCTGGGCGGCCAGGTCCTCGCGGTGACGCTGGCTCAGCCCCTGGGGCCCGGCACGAACGTGGCGGACGTGCCGGGCCCCCCTTACATCGGAGGCATCCCCAGCTCGCCCGCGCGCAGTCCGGCCTGGAAGCGCGAGTTGGCCTCCAGCTTGGCCATCAGCTCGGCCACGCGCCGCCGGTAGGTGCGCAGCGAGATGCCGAGCCGCCTGGCCGCCGCCGCGTCGGTCAGTCCCGAGGCCAGGGCCTGGAGGATCACCCGGCCGTCGGCATCCAGGTGCGGGACGTTGTCGCGCAGGTAGCTGTTGAGGTCGACGGCCGTATCCCAGATCGCGCGGAACAGCGAGTGAACCCCGTCGACCAGGATCTGCGACGTCGTCACCGTGTACTCACGACCCGCCGGAGTGTGCTGCCCGGCCAGGATCATCACCCGCCGGTCGATGAGGATCGTCTCGTGCGGCAGCTGTGAGCTGCTGATCCGGACCTGCGCGCCCTTACTCTGCACCGTTCGCAGGTGCGCGCGGGCCTCTTCGTCGGCCAGGACGAGCGGGCTCAGCAGCTTGCGTGACGTGAAGCCGGACGTGTTCTTGGCCTGCATTCGCTTGCCGATCGCCGCCCGGGCACGCGGCTGCGACCAGGTCCCGAGGTCCCGCGCGGCACACAGGAACTCCGTCCGCGCGGACTCGAACAGATGACCAGCGCGCTCGGTCAGCTCCACGTCCCCGCGGACCGAGAACACTTCTTCCTTCCGCATTCCTCCAGTGTGGCAGCAAGCTGCCAGCACCTCGCCGGGCGTCATGGCGACGGACACCATGAGTCTCATGACGATCACGACCTTCTCCCTGGGCGGAGACCTGACCATCAACCGGCTCGGCTTCGGCGCCATGCGCCTGGCTTCCGGCACCTTCGACGGCCCGGCCCGAGCCCCCGAGACCGGCGTCGCCGTGCTCCGGCGTGCCGTCGAGCTCGGCGTGAACCACATCGACACCGCCGGCTTCTACCGCCGGGGATCGGTGCAGGCCAATGAGCTGATCCGCACCGCGCTGGCGCCCTACCCCGACGACCTGGTCATCGCGACCAAGGTCGGCCCGCTGCTCGGACCCCAGGGCGTGCCGACCCACCAGGCGACTCCCGAGCAGCTACGTGAACTGGTCGAGGCCGATCTGCAAGCACTCGGGTTGGACCGGCTCGACCTCGTCTACCTGCGCGTCGGCGGGATGAGCCCGCCCGGTGGCGAGTCCATCGCCGAGCGGTTCGCGGTGCTCGCCGATCTCCGCGCGCAGGGCCTGATCCGTCACCTCGGCGTCAGCAACATGGACGCCGCCCAGCTGGCCGAGGCGCGGGCGATCGCTCCCATCGCAGCCGTGCAGAACCGGTACACCGCCGATATGGCGCTGCTGGCCGAGTGCGAGGACTCGGGCATCGCCTACGTGCCGTACTTTCCGCTGGGCGGTGGCATCAGCCCGGTCGGTGTTGCGGCCAGCCAGGAGGGTGCGACGGCCGGAACCGCAGGCAGCGGTAGCTCGGCGGGTGGCGGAGGCTCGGCGGGCAGCGAGCGACTCGGCAAGGTCGCGGCCCGCCTCGGCGCGACCACCGCACAGGTGGCCATCGCCCTGCTGCTGGCGACCTCGCCATCGGTGCTGGCGATTCCCGGCACCGGCTCGCTCGATCACCTCGAGGAGAACCTCGCGGCCGACGATCTCAGCCTCAGCGAGCAGGATCTGTCTGACCTGCGTGGCTAGTCAGCCGCGTCCGACTGGTGCTCGATGAGGCCCACGGGCTCGATGAGCGCTGGCCGGTTGGCGGGCTCGGTTGGCGGGCTGGAGGCCTGGGTCCCGCGGCCGAAACGCTAGCCGTCGGGGTAGCCGAACAGCGCCTCGCCTCTGGACGCCACCCGGCCGAGCGCTGGCTGGCCCCCCTACGGCGTTTCATTGCCCGGCCAGCACCCTTTGATCAGCATTTAAGCAGGCCACAGCCGGGTTGGCGAGCCCCAGGTGTCACGGAGACATCAGGGGCCAGTCTGACCCGGCCCAGGCGCGATGCCGGTTGTTAGCGCAACCATGCCGTGGCAGGCTCCCGCTCGGACGTTAGGGCCCCGTGCCAGCCATGGGGGGGAAGGGCCAGCACGGGGCAACTTCGATGCTATCCACCGCTACCCCCATTCCGGTCCTCGTCTGACCTGCGAACTGGATTCGGAGTCTCGGATGCCGCTCGCCCGTGGTGGCCGACTGGCGGGGCCGACGGATAGCCAGGTGGTCGGCGCACAGCCCCCAACGCGTCCCCAGCATCGCGCTGGGCACTGGCGCCTGGAGTGACCATAGCGCCCGGTTCTGACGTTTCGCTCAGCGCAAGCCCGGTCTTAGTTCTCGGATCCGCGCGAAAGCGACGAACTCAGCTCTCAGTCGGGATGGCGAGATTCGAACTCGCGGCCTCCTGCTCCCAAACCAAGTCGGCACGGTTCAACCCAGTCGAGGTCATCTCGCTGCGTTCGCTGCATCCGCTCCTCCAGCCATCAGTTCTAGCTGAGGCTGAACACCACGGCGGTGTACTTGTTGGTCAGGTGCGGCCACTGGGCCAACTCCTCGGCCCATTCCTGGGCGCGGGACTGCACCTGCTCCAGCGGGAGGACCTCGGCGAGCGCGCCCCAGTCGCGGGCCTGCCGGCGGTGAAGGAGCCTTGGGTGATCTCCAGGTGGCGGGCGCGGTTGAGGCCGAGGACTTCTTTCCAGACGATGAACAGGCCGGCGCCGGGCGCGATGCGACCTTGTTGGCGGCACCGGGGATGGCCAGAGGCTTGCGGCCCAGGCCGCGCAGGGCGGCGCGGGATGGCGGCTGGCGGTTCCCCGGTGGCCTCGAGTATCCGCTGCACGCTGGTGGGCGGGTGTGCCGGTTACCGGTGGTGGCCGTCATCGTGGCTCCTGGGCGTAGATGAACGATGATTTGCGCGTTGTCAGTGGTAGGTGCCGAGGTAGTAGTAGTGGCCGTTGAGACTGCCCGGGGCTGGCGTGACCGGGGCGAGGGCGTTGTAGGGCCGCACCCTCTGACGCAGCGTGATCTTGTAGGTGGCGAGTGACAGGGTGTCCGCCTGGACGGTGCCTGGGGCCATGCCCTGCTGGACCCAGGAGATCAGCGGGGTCAGGAAGTCAGCGAGGTTGATGCTGCTGCCGTCGGGTGCGTACAGGCAGTGGAAGGCGCCGGGGATCATGTAGAGGCGAGAGAATGCCTGGCTGGCGTGGAAGCCGCCGCTGGCCCGCTGCGCGGCTGCGTAGTAGTCGAGGGTGGACCAGGGCGGGATGGATTGGTCGGCCCAGCCGTGGTAAAGGATCAGCTTGCCGCCGCGGGCGGCGAACGCGTGCAGGTCTGGGTTGTTGGCGTTGTAGATGGCGTTGCCAAGCAGGTTGAGCTTGCGGAACTCGGTGTCGGTGAACTTGACCCTGGCGAGGGTGAGGCGGCCTGGGGGGTTCGGCCAGAACGCCATGTACTTGAGGTAGTTGAGCGCCATGGCGGCGTCGAAGGTGTCGGCCGGGGCCGCGGTATCGGAGGCGGGTTGGACGAAGTTGCCGATCCAGCCCAGCTCGGACCCGTAGGGCAGGCCGCCGTTGTAGAGGCTCCGGCCGCGCTTGTCGGTGGGGCCGCGGTAAAACTCGCGGACCGCTCGCACCTGCGCCGGTGTCAGGCAGGAGTCGGCCTTCTGGCCGGGCGGGCACTGGATGGAGGCGGGGTTGAATCCGCAGCGCCGTGGGTCGGTGATGATCCCGCGGGCGTTCCCGCACGCCCGGATCACGGCCGCGTGCAGCGCCGAGATATTTCCGGCGGTCAGGATCTGGTGACCGCCGGGGCCGGTGTTACTTTCCACCAGCCAGGCGTTGAGCAACGCCAGGGGCGCCAGGTTGCTGGCGGGCGCGCCGGCGATGATCCCGTTGAAGTCACGCGGGTACCGCTGGGCCAGCATGAGGGCTTCCCGCCCGCCGGTCGAGCACCCGTCGTAATAGCGGAACAAGGCCGGCTGGCCGTAGTAGGCGGTGATGACTGCCCGTGCCATCTGGGCCAGGCTGTGCTCGGAAGTCAGGCCGAAGACGACCCGCAGCGCGAGGCTGTTTTTGGCCCACAGCCCGTCGGTCAGGCTGCCGCTGGTGTGCCCCTCGTCGTCGGTGGCCAGCGCCAGCTCCCCGTTGTCGACAGCGGTGCAGGTGAAGCCAGCGTCCGGGATGTCAGATGACAACTGCTGGAGGGTTCCGCACAGTGCCTCGCAGCCCTCCTGCACGTACTGGCCGTGCCAGGTCGAAACCGGCAGCTTCATCTCGAACCGCGTGTGCGGCGCGAAGGCACCCTTGACATCGCAGAACGACACCGTCTTGGTGCCCACCGGGTCAAGCACCATTGTCGAGGAGGTGACCTTCCCCGGCGCGTCCGGCACTCCGGTGAAGTTCATCCGCGCCAGCGAGGCGCACGATGTCACCGGCCGGATCGACCCCGGTGCCGGGCTGCGCGACCCCGCCTGACCGCCCGCGGTCCCGGCCGATGCCGCGCCGCCGGTACCCAGCAGCATCGCCGCAGCAAGTGGCACCACAAGTCCAGGGCGGGACCATGTTCGCCGCCGTCGTTTCACCGGATCATCGTCCCTTCCGAACATGCGAACGACACTGGCCGCCCGTACAGGGTTAAGCCGCTCTGCGATACGAACATGTCGGCGGGTGAGCTCGGGCATCCGTTCCTCCTCGGTAAAGTTGCCGGCGTCTGGGGTGCCGGCTACCGGCTGATGGCCGCCTGCAGGATCTGCGCCACCCACAGCGGTGCGTTGCACCGACGTGGACGGGTCTTGACGATCTCCTTACTTGCAATCACGGCTGAATCTCCTTGTGTTTGGCCTGCGATCAGCGCCGTTCTCGCACGGTCCGGGCAAGCAATGGCGGGTGCACGGCCTGGGTTTCGCTGGCACCCATCCATTGCACGGCGGCCGCGACGGTGCGCGGCAGGGCCAGCAGTCGGATCCCGCCCGACGAAAGGCTGGCAGTAGCGGGTCCGCATGCGACTTTCGTAGGTTTCTCGCCCGCCAAAAGGTTTGACCGAAGCGAAGACCGGCCCAGCCGCCGGCGGGCGTGTGACTGGAACCTTCGCTCGGGTCGTCTCGGCCGACCGGGCGCCAGCCTGTCGCCCGTCGAGTCCTACGTCGGGGACAGGGCGCTGGCCGGAAGCCTCAGCTTCGTCGGTCATCGCATCCGCGTGCGTCGCCGCGACGGCTACACGCGCATAAACGACGGCGAGCAGGAGTTCTCCTCCCCGCGCCGAGGACGTGTTCGCGTGCATCGAACCCGTCACAACCAGCGAGAACGAGCCGAAGACGAGGGAAAGGTGCCGACCCGAGGTAGCAGACGACCCGATCGCCAGCCGCGGGGCCTGCACCGCTGGCCGCAGCCTTGATCACGACTTCCGATATGTCTGGGCCGGGTCGCCAGCCATCGGGGCGGCGAGCGATCAGATTGGAGTCGACGATCCGTACCGAGCGCGCGGGGTCACTCGCAGTAGTGCGCTAACCGTATGTGACGATGATCGGCGTCGTTGGGTCCCCCATGGGAATGAAATGCCTCGGGTCAAGCTCGTCAGCTGTAGTTGCGCCAGCAGAATGGCACCGGCCAAGGAGGAAGACCTCGCCGCACGTCCTACGACGAGGGCTTCAACGGATATGGACGGTGGTGCCGATGTACATGTCGGGGGCGATGCGGTAGTTGGCGTGGGCGGCCATGCGGATACGTCGGTGGGGTCGAGTCTCCAGGTGAACAGGGCGGTGGTGCAGAACACGTGCTCAGCGCCGCCGAAGTAATCTGGGCGGTGGCCGTCGCGGCCGCGCTGGCCGCCGCGAGCCAGCCCCGCACCGACCTCCCTGCAGCCAGGGTCAGCGGTCATCACACGCAGGCCGGCCGAGCCGCGGTCAGGGCTCGGGACGATCCCCCGGAGTACTGATCAGCACCTGTCGCCACAGGCCGTAAATAGACCGGTGGCACTCGTCGATCACGATGATGTCCAATGCCCGGGCGGCAGGTCCAGGTTGTACTCGACCTCGACGGGCCTGGCCATACCTAGCTCGTAAGCGGACTGCTCGTCGATCTCCGGGTCCAAATCACTGTCGCCCAGCAGGATCGAGTAGACGCGCTGGATGATCGAGAGCATCCGCGTGCCGGATCAGCCGGTAGCAGATATTCGCGCCGATCGCTGCGCATGAGGGGATGGCCGCCCGTTTGAGTAGGCGCGCACCTGCCTCCAGTATGGCGAGTGTCTGAACCGGCACGCGAAGCCTGGCAAGAGCGCCTTCGGCGAACTCCAGCGTCCACCAGGTCCAGCCCGTGACAGTTTGTACCACTGGCTGGCGTTCAAGTTCACGGTCAGATGACGGTCAAACGATCTTGGTGGCCACGCTCGTCGAACACATCACACTTCTCACGTGCAGTTTCAGTCGGGATGGCGAGATTCGAACTCGCGGCCTCCTGCTCCCAAAGCAGGCGCGCTAACCAAGCTGCGCCACATCCCGTTCAGGCCAGCCGAAGCCTACCCTGTCCCAGTCGAGCCTGCCTGGCCGCGGCAGGCAGCGCAACTCTGAATCAGTCTGGCTGGCGTCAAGGCCTTGCTGAGCTGGCCTGGGCGCGCGGTCGGCCCGCAACCCGGTAGGCTACTGCCCGGCGGTGCGAGCCGCCGCGCGGGCGTAGCTCAATGGCAGAGCCCCAGCCTTCCAAGCTGGTCATGAGGGTTCGATTCCCTTCGCCCGCTC
>Ga0134126_10004266_pt1 | contig 17904 bp, 22 predicted proteins | sample KB31752_FD_96881 | JGI IMG/M metagenome (GOLD analysis project Ga0134126, IMG submission 96881) | Terrestrial soil microbial communities with excess Nitrogen fertilizer from Kellogg Biological Station, Michigan, USA - KB3-175-2 | ecosystem: Environmental > Terrestrial > Soil > Unclassified ...
CTCCAGCCGTTCCTCCGCGATGGGGTAGTCGCCGTCATGCCAGCCCGGCATGCGCGCCGCCGGCTGCTGCTCAACGAGGTGGCGCTGGCGTTCGAGCCGGGCGTGCACTACTCGGAGCGGACGGTCAGCCTGTTCCTGCGCCAGTTGTACCCGGACTACGCGGCACTACGGCGATACCTCATCGACGAAGGCTTCCTAGACCGCAAGGACGGCGAGTACTGGCGCTGCGGCGGCGCCTGACCCGAGGTCCGGGGCGTCAGATAGTCCGGGACAGCGCGGCCAGCCGCCCCACGGCGGCGTCGATCCGCTCGTCGGTGGCGGTCAGCGCGGCCCGGATGTGCCGCTCGCCCGCCGGGCCGTAGATGGGGCCGGGCGCGACCAGGATGCCGGCGTCGGCCAGCACCTCAACGCTCTTGCGCCCGTCGTAGGTCGCATGCGCGGCCCAGAGATACAGCCCGGCCACCGACTCGTCGACCTGCCAGCCGGCCGCCTCCAGGGCCGGGCGCAGCCGTGACCGGCGGGCCTCGTACCTGGCCCGCTGCTGCTCGGCGTGGCGGTCGTCGTTCAGCGCCGCGATCATGGCCGCCTGCACGGGCCCGGGCATGAGCAGGCCGGCGTGCTTGCGGATCTCCAGCAACTCGGCCACCAGGGCCGGGTCGCCGGTCACGAAGCCGGCCCGGTAGCCGGCCAGGTTGGACCGCTTGGACAGCGAATGCACGGCCAGCAAGCCCTGGTGCGAGCCGCCGCAGACCTCGGGGTGCAGGACGGACCGCGGCTGGGCCTCCCAGCCGAGCTCGAGGTAGCACTCGTCCGAGGCCACGACGGCGCCGTGGGCGCGCGCCCACGCGATGGCCGCGCGCAGGCGGTCGTCGGACAGCACGGCCCCGGTCGGGTTGGACGGCGAGTTGAGCCAGACCAGCCGGACGGTCCCACCCGCCGCGTCCGGCCCGGACGACCCGGACGACCCGGACGACCCGGACGACCCGGACGACCCGAAGTCATCGGCCCGCTCCGGCGTTGCCCCGGCCAGGCGCGCGCCGAGGTCATAGGTGGGATAGGCCAGGCTGGGGTGGATCACCACGTCGCCCGGTCCGCAGCCGAGCTGGGTCGGCAACGAGGCCACCAGCTCCTTGCTGCCGATCACCGGCAGGATCGCGTCCGGGCTGACCGTGACCCCGTGCCGCCGGGCCAGCCAGCCCGCCGCCGCCTCGCGCAGCGCGGGGGTGCCGTGCGTGGCCGGGTAACCGGGCCAGTCGGAGGCCGCGGCCAGCGCGGTCCGCACGACCTCGGGCACGGAGTCGACGGGGGTGCCTATGGACAGGTCAACGATGCCGTCCGGGTGAGCGCGGGCCCGCTGCGCGGCCCCGGCCAGGGCATCCCAGGGGAACTGGGGCAGCCGCTGCGCCAGCGTCGGCCGCCCGGCTGGCCGCCCGCTCAGTGCTCCGCCGCCTGCGGCGGCAGCGCGGCCACGATCGGGTGGTCGGAGTTGATCTTGCCGGTCTTGGACGCCCCGCCGGGCGAGCCGAGCTCGCTGAAGAACTCGACGTTCGCCTTGTAGTAGTCCTTCCACTGGTCGGGCACGTCGTCCTCGTAGAAGATGGCCTCAACCGGGCAGACAGGCTCGCAGGCACCGCAGTCCACGCACTCGTCCGGGTGGATATAGAGCATCCGCTCGCCCTCGTAGATGCAGTCAACGGGGCATTCCTCGATGCACGCCTTGTCGAGCACATCGACGCAAGGCTGCGCGATGATGTACGTCACGTCGGACTCCTCTTTTACTGACGGGTGTCGCACTCAGGCAGCACCAGTCACAATTATCGCGTCTTCCGGCGGGATCGCGGCACTGGGGTCGGCGACACTGGGTTTGCGACACTGGGTTTGCGACACTGGAACCCCGGCCTTGAGGATCGCAGATTATCAGCCGAACAACACCACGGCCGGAGGAGCCTTGGGGTGCTGGCCGGCCTTGACCCGGTGCCACCCGCTGGAGCCGTCCTTGGTCACCCACTGGTAGCCCTGATAGGTGACGGTCTGGATGCCGTAGCTGGCCGCGTGCGACACCAGCCAGGCGGCCACGGCCCAGCCCGCGGGCGGGCGGGCCACCCGGATCGCGAGCTGCGGATCCCCGAGCCGCCAGACGTGCAGCGGCCCGAACGCCTTGGTCAGCGCCTGGCCCGCCGCGGTCAGCCGGGGCTGGCCCACGGGGGTGCTGTACCAGCACCAGACGCCGTGCGGGAGCTGGCCGGTGAAGGCCTTGGTCATGTTCGCGGCCACCGACGCGTACTGGCTGTAGGCGTAGCCGTCCGCGCTGTGCTGGACGGCCTGGGCCGCCTGGTAGACAGGCATGTTCTTGTAGCCGGGGACCTGGGTCAGCGCGCCGAAGAACCGGGTCGTGGCGTAGATCGGGTCCTCGATGCGGCGGGCCGGCCCCCAGCCCTCGGAGGGCCGCTGCTGGAAGACGCCGACGGAGTCGCGGTCGCCGGAGCGCAGGTTGGTCAGCTTGGACTCCTGAAGCGCGGTCGCATAGGCGACGGTGACCGCGCGCGGGGGCAGGTCGTGATGATGCGCGACCCCGGCGATGGTGGCGGCGATGGCCGCCTGGCCGACATCCAGCGGAATGGGCTGGCCCCGTGCCGCGGCCGCGCACGAGCTGGGCTCCAGGACCGGTACGGAGTGCCGCAGCGCGATGTAGCCACCCACGGTGAGCAGCAGCGCGAGCACGATCGTGGCCCGAGTCGCGCGCTTGATGCCGCGGCGCTGCTGGCGGGCGCGCGGCTCGCGGGCTCTGGGCACAGACAGAAGCTACCCGCTGGGTCCGATGGAATGTCCCCCGTCGCGGACCCCTAGAGGATTGGCGCACCGGGGTTTTGCCGTGCCGTGGTCCTGTCGTTCCGGCGCTCAGCCGCTAGGCTCGCTCGCCATGAACAGCTCACCGTCCCCGGCCGTCGTCCCGCCGCGCTCGCCGTTGTCAGCCCAGATCGATGAGCTGTGGGAACGCCGCGCCGAACTGGGTCCGGAAGACTCCGCCGCCCGCGAGACGGTGATCGAGGCGGTGGACGCGCTGGACACCGGCGGGGCCCGGGTGGCGTGGCCGGACACCGGCAGCGGCGAGATCGTCGTGGACGAGCGGGCCAAGCGGGCCATCCTGCTCGCGTTCCGGCTCATGCCGATGGTCCGCACCCAGGTGGGGGACTTCCGTTATCACGACCGGGTGCCGCTGAGCTCGCACCTGGACGGGGTCCGGGCGGTGGCCGGATCGATCGTGCGGTGGGGTGCCTACGTGGCGCCTGGCGTGGTGCTGATGCCGTCCTTCGTCAACATCGGCGCCTACGTGGAGACGGGCACGATGGTGGACACCTGGGCCACGGTCGGCTCGGGGGCCCAGATCGGCAAGAACGTGCACCTGGCCGGCGGGGTCGGCATCGGCGGGGTGCTCGAGCCGGTCAACGCGGTGCCGGTGGTGATCGGCGACGACGCGTTCATCGGCTCGCGGTGCATGATCGTGGACGGGGCGCGGGTCGGCGTCGGCTCGGTGCTCGGGGCGGGCACGATCCTGACCAAGAGCTCGCACGTCATCGACGTGCAGACGGGCGAGGAACTGCCCCGCGGCGAGGTGCCGGCGTGGTCGGTGGCGGTGGGCGGCACGCGGCCTCGCCAGTTCCCCGGCGGCGAGTTCGGGATGCCGTGCGTCCTGGTGCTGCGGCGGCTGCCGGAGGGCGGCGTCCACGACAAGGCCGCGCTCAACGAGATCCTGCGTGACCACGGTATGAATGCATAGATTCGACAACGGCCCTCGGTCGCCCGCGCCGACTCCTGCCCGGCTCTGGCGGCGCTACCTTGGTTGGTCATGAACGGCAATTCCGAGCCGCCACGCCGTCGGTCGCGCCGGCAGGGCCCAGCCACGCTGCGCGGGAAGCACATCCCCGCCACCACGACCGACCAGCGGCTCCTGGACTGGCGCGGATCAGGTGACTGGGTCCACACGGACCCGTGGCGGGTGCTGCGCATCCAGGCCGAGTTCGTGGAGGGCTTCGGACTGCTGGCCGAGCTGGGCCGCGCGGTGGCGGTGTTCGGGTCGGCCCGGACGCCCCGCGGGTCGGCCGAGTACCAGAAGGCCGAGCAGATCGCGACCGGGCTGGCCGAGGCGGGCTACGCGATCATCACCGGCGGCGGCCCCGGCATCATGGAGGGGGCCAACAAGGGCGCGGTGAGCGCGGGCGGCGTCTCGGTCGGCCTGGGCATCGAGCTCCCGGTCGAGCAGGGCCTGAACGAGTACGTGAACGTGGGCCTGGAGTTCCGCTACTTCTTCGTCCGCAAGACCATGTTCGTCAAGTACTCGCAGGCGTTCGTGGTCCTGCCGGGCGGGTTCGGCACGCTGGACGAGCTGTTCGAGGCGGTCACGCTGGTGCAGACCGGCAAGGTCACCAAGTTTCCCATCGTGCTGGTCGGCCGGGACTACTGGTCGGGACTGCTGTCCTGGGTCAACGGCACGCTGCTGGAGCAGGAGAAGATCGCCCGCGCGGACCTGGGGCTGCTGCGGGTGGCCGATGACCCGGACGAGGTCGTGGAGATCATCAAGGACGCGCACAGCCAGGTGGACGCGGTCACGCACTACTCGGCCCGGCCCGACCTGACCTGATGTCCTGACCCGACGTAGTCACGGGGCGGTTGTGGTCCTGAGTTCGGTGAATGTCGGCGGGGCATGGCACGATTCTTTCTATGCCCGTGGTTCTGCTCCTGGCCGCACTGGCCATCCTGGCCGGGGTCGTCGTCGTGGCCGTCGGCCGGGGCGGGGAGCTGACGATGTTCCGGCCCGATTCCCTGGCCGACTCTGAGCTCGCGACGGCGGCCGACGTGGCCGCGTTCCGGCCGCCGCCCGCGTTCTTCGGGTACAGCGCGCCGGCCACCGATGAGGCGCTCCAGCGGATCACCGAGGTGGTGGCCGAGCGCGACGCCGAGGTGGCCTACCTGCGGGGTCAGATCGCGCGGCTCAGTGGCACGGGCGCGGAGCAGGACTGGGCGGACTCCGGTCCGGCGGGCCAGCCCGAGTCCGCCAGCTGGCCGGATGCCTGGACTTACGGTGGTTCGAGGGGCCAGGCGCAGGCGTATGAGCAGCCGGCTCCGGAGGCCGATGCCGGCCGGGCCGGCGAGGCTGAGACGGCCGGCTGGGCCGGGCCCGAGGCCTATGCCGAGCCGGAGCGCCGGGCCGATCCCGCCGACTGGCCGACGCCCGCGGCCGATGCCGCGCCCGAGCCCGAGGCCCATGACGCCAGCCGAGAGCCCGGCCAGCCATGAGCGACCGGCCCACCACCGCGATCCCTGGCCCCGACGGCGAGCTGCGCTGCCCGTGGGCACTGAGCACCACGGTGTATGTCGCCTACCACGACGACGAATGGGGCCGCCCCATCCGTGACGACCGCGGCCTGTACGAGCGCCTGTGCCTGGAGGCCTTCCAGTCGGGTCTGTCCTGGCTCACGATCTTGCGCAAGCGGGAGAACTTCCGGGCCGCCTTCCGCGGGTTCGACATGGAGACCGTGGCCGCGTTTGGGCCCGATGACGAGGCCCGGCTGCTGGCCGACGCGGGCATAGTGCGGAACCGGGCCAAGATCGAGGCGGCCATCGCCAACGCCAGGGCCGCGCTGGACCTGCCCGACGGGCTGTCCGCGCTGGTCTGGAAGTACGCCGAGGACGGGCGTCCGGCCCCGGCCACCCTGGCCGACGTGCCCGCCTCCACGCCCGCGGCCAAGGCGCTGTCGGCCGACCTGCGCCGCAATGGCTTCAGGTTCACCGGCCCGGTGACGGCGTACGCGACGATGCAGGCCTGCGGAGTGGTTAATGATCATCTCGCGGATTGCTTCTGCCGTGCCTAGCACGGGAATGGCCCTGCGAATGGCGTCGGTCACCTGGGCTGACCGGGAGTTATTCGCTGGCGGGGAGCGAGTCTCTCACGTAAGTTCGGAAGGGTTACTATATGAATGCCCGCTCAGCGGAGGATTGGACCTTCGCGGCGGGCCAGCCGTCAAGGGGTTTGCCGGGGGCGCCGCGCTCTCCACGCCATATCCAGGCGTGCAGCATGCCGTGTGCTTCCGCGGGCCGGTGGGGGACCGCAAAGCCGCAGACCACAAGCGCCGACACGACGCGCCAGCGGCGTGGCTGGCGTTGCGTGGCTGGTGATCTGTCCGTTGTCCCCTGGAGGCGAGATGGCGCAGGAGACCCCGTCGGAGCATGTGCGGCCCGGCGTGGACGCCAGCCGGCCTAGCCCGGCCCGGCTGTACGACTGCTACCTGGGCGGCACCCACAACCTCGCGGTGGACCGTGAGCTGGGTGACTACGTGGGCGTATGGGTCCGCCGACCATGAAACCGCCGGTCAGGAACTCGCCGGTCACGATGATGTGCAAGCACTGGTGTTGAGTACTGGAGGCCCGGACATGACCCCCGCTGAGCAGGCGCCCGCCGAGATCGACACCACCCGGCCAAGCACGGCCCGGCTGTACGACTACTACCTGGGCGGCACGAACAACTTCGAGATTGACCGCCAGGCGGCCGAGCAGCTGCGCAAGCAGCTGCCCGAGCTGGCCGACGCGGCCTGGGCCAACCGGGGCTTCCACGGCCGGGCCGCGGCCTGGATGGCGGGCGAGCAGGGCATCCGGCAGTTCGTCGACATCGGCTCGGGGCTGCCGACGCAGAACAACACCCACGAGGTGGTGCACCCGCTGGTGCCCGGCGCGCGGGTGGTGTACGTGGACGTGGACCCGCTGGTGGCCACGCACAGCGCCGAGCTGCTGGCCGGCGACGAGCGAACCGCGCTGGTCACGGCCGACCTGCGTGACCCGGACGCGGTACTGGCCCACCCGGACCTGCGCCGGATGATTGACTTCGACCAGCCGGTCGGGCTGCTGATGACGGCGGTCATGCACTTCGTGGCGGACGAGGAAGACCCGTGGGGCCTGGTGGCCCGCTACATGGATGCCTTCCCGGCGGGTAGCTACCTGGCGCTGTCCCATGCGACCTACGAGCAGCTGCCCCCGCAGGCGGTGCAGGCCATGAATGAGGTGTACCAGCGTGCCACGAGCAACATCTACCTGCGCTCCAAGGCTGACATCGCCCGGTTCTTCGACGGGCTCGAGCTCATCCCGCCGCACGAGGGCTCCACGTCCAGCGTCTGCTTCGTCGGCTGCTGGGGCGCGGAAGACCCGGACGCGGCCGACAGCGACGGGTCGCGGGTGCTGCGCTGCGGCGTCGGCCGTATGAGCGGCCGGTGACTACCAAGCCGACCGTCGAGAGCCTGGGCATCGACCTGGATGCCCAGGAATGGCAGCGCTCGGGCTCCGGTGACGGCATGATCGAGGTGGCTCTGGTCGACGTGGCCGGGACCGACTGGGTCCTGATGCGCGTCTCCGGGGACGAGGCCCGCCGGGTGCTCGTCTATGACCGGCATGAGTGGGAGTGCTTCCTGGATGGCGTCCGCCACGGCGAGTTCGACACCGCCTCCACCTGATCTGTCCTGGGTTGGAACCGATTGGCCCGCTGGCGCGTCAATGGTGAGACAATGTTTGTGAATCACAACTTAGGTACCGCTATGCTAAAAGTCCTGTCCCGTCAAGGAGGCAATCGCGGATGAGCGACGATGCCTACGGAGCAACCGTCGCCAAGCGCCGGCTGGCCTTGCGCCTGACGGAGCTGAGGCAGGCATCCGGGCATACGGCTAACCACGTGTGTGACCTGCTGAACTGGGGGCGGGGCAAGGTCGGCCGGTTCGAGGCCAACCAGTGGAAGCGCCCCGAGATGAGCGACATCAGGGACCTGGCCAGGGTCTACGGGGTCAGCGACACCGAGGCGGAGGAGCTGGAGCAGCTGGCCGCCCACGCGCGGGCCCGGCCCTGGTGGCGGGACTACCCGGACGTGTTCGAGAACGAGTTCGCCGGCATCGAGAACGACGCCAGCCAGATCCGCATCTTCATGCCGCTGGTGCTGCCGGGCCTGCTGCAGACCCGCGAGTACATGGCGGTGGTGCTGCGCGCGGGCTCCCGGCCGCCGAGCTTCGTCCGCCGGGCCATCGAGGCGCGGATGCGCCGCCAGGAGATCCTCGACCGCACCGACGGCACGGCACCGCGGCTGTACGCGGTGATCACCGAGGCCTCGCTGATGTACCGGTGGGGCTCCAAGGGGGACCGGCGGGAGCAGATCGAGCACCTCGCCACGCTGAGCCGCGAGCCCAACATCGACCTGCGCATCCAGCGCTTCGCCGACGGCCCGCCGACGGGCATGCACTCCATGGTCAACATCTTTGACCTGCCCGGAGAAGAGTCACGCCTGGTCTACCTGGAGACCGACGTGGCCATCCACGAAGTCAGCAAGCGGGAGGAGGTCGAGAGCTACGTGCACGGCTTCAGCCGCGCTCAGGACGCGGCGCTGGAGCCCGGCGATACCACGGCATACCTGAAGTACCTAGCCGAGCAACTGGAGTAAAAGATGGTTGACCTGTCTCAAGCAGCATGGCGGAAGGCCCGCGCGAGCTCCATGAATGGGGGCTGCGTGGAAGTCGCGAGCAACCTTCCTGGCGTCATCGCCGTCAGGGATAGTAAGCGCCCCGAGGGCGGGGCCCACGTGGTCGGCCGGACGGCGTTCGCGGCGTTCCTGGCCGACGCGCAGGGCGGCCGGTTCGACCTGGCTCCCCTCGCCTGACCTCGCCTGACCGACGCACCACAGCGAAGAATCCCCCGGGCTGTCCCCCCGGGGGATTCTTCTTATAACTGCGCCTGTCTCAAGGGCACGGAGGTCCCCGTCCGTTCACCGGCAGGTCGCTACCGCGTGTGCGACTGTACCCGTACGTAGCGGCGTTGGCTACGCCCAGGGACCAGGTTCTCCCTGGCCGGGGGGTCAGGGTTGGCTTACCTGGCGGCCTGCTGGGCCTCGTCAGCGGCCAATCGGTGACCGTTTGGGCGTTAATTTTCCGTGAGTTTCGCCTGATCCCATTGCGGTAGTTTGCACAAGACTCATAATCTGTGAAGCACAGATGCATCACGGGAAGTCGGAGGAGCATGCTCCCGTCGCCTGCCGATAGCGGCCGAAGCGGCCGCGGCGGAGCCGTCCCGTCCGCGGTCGATGGGGGGTTCCTGGCGGCGCCAGTGGCTGAGGCGATCGACATGCCATCAGGGATCCGGGACGCATCCGTTCGTGCCGGTGGCTGTTTCGTCCGCCCGCTTCCGCTCGACCGAACCTGCTCCTCGGCGGCCCGGCGGTTCTTCCGTGAGGCGGTGGCCGGGCTGGACCTGCCCGGTGATCTGGTGCACGACGGCATCACGATGGCCAGCGAGCTGGCGGCGAACACGCTGCACGCCCAGGGCAACGTGGAGTTCAGCGGCGGCAACCGGCAGCGGGCCGTCAGCGGCATCCCCGAGTTCTGGCTCTACCTGCGCGGCACCGGAGCGCGGGCCGAGCTGGTCTGCAAGATCTTCGACTCCGAGCCGGGCTGGTCGGTGGACGCCCAGGAGCAGCCGAACAAGGCGCCGTTGGAACAGGTCGGCGGGCGCGGGCTCCAGGTGGTGGCGGCGCTGTCGGCCGGGCAGTGGGGCGGCCACCCGAGCCGGGGCCGGCTGGGGGCCTGGAAGGTGCCGGGCAAGGCGGTCTGGTTCGCGCTGCGGATTCCGCCGTCGGCCGAGGCGGCCAGGTACGGCCGCCGCGAGCTCGGGCCGGCCCAGGCCATCGACGAGCTTGAGGCGATGCTGGCCGAGCGCGGCCTGGGCAGCCGGATCGTCCGGGCCGACGAGCCGGCCGCGGACATCTCGGTCCTGTCCATCAGCCGGCACCTGACGGTCTGGCGGCACGGCAAGACCATCTCCTGGCGCGTGCAGGGCGGCGAGTACCAGCAGATGCAGGTCGTGGACCTGGTCGACGTGGCCGAGCAGATCATCCGGGCCCACGAGGAGGCGGCGCAGGCCGACCCGCTGGTGGTCTGACCGCGGGCCGCGCGGGCGCTGAGGGCTGGTGCTGGCCGCGCGGGTGGCGCCCGCCCCGGCGGCCACGCCGTTGACCGCCGCGATTACCGGCTTGGGCATGCCGGTAATGGTCATCACGATCGGGTTGTAATGCTCGGCCACGGTGTCGAGCGCGCCGCCGTGCTCCAGCAGGTCGGCGTGCTCGAGCAGGTCCGGCCAGCGCAGAAGGCGGTACCGGCCCCGGTGATGATCAGCGCCCGGATGCTCTCGTCGCCAGCGCGGTCACGCAGCGCATCCAGCAGGCTGACTTTGGTTTCGTAAGTGAGCGCGTTCCTGGCCTCGGGACGGTTCAGGGTGATGGTGGCCACCGACCCGGCCTGGTGGCGCAGGACGCTGTCTCCCACTGGGGTCTCCTGTCCGACGGGCTGGTAACACTGATCATTACCACTCGCCGCCGCAACTGAAGGATAATGGAGGTACTGATCGAGATGCTTGTGGCTAGCCGGTCCCGCCAGGCACCGTAGCTGCGGTGCACTGCGCCCCAGCGAGGTTCCGTGCGGCCCCAAAAGGCAGGGAAAAGGCAGGAAAGGGGATGCAGCATGGCGGCGATGAAGCCGCGGACGGGAGACGGTCCGCTTGAGGTCACCAAGGAGGGCCGCGGCATCGTGATGCGGGTGCCCCTCGAAGGCGGTGGTCGGCTCGTGGTCGAGCTGACGCCGGACGAGGCCGGCGCGCTGGGCGAGGCACTCAAGACCGCTGTTGGCTGATCTTGCCGATCACGTCAGATGTCGCAGTGCTGCCGGGCGCCAGCACTCAGCCTCTTGACGCCTGCCTACCCCATCTCGCGGAAGCCGGGTCCGGAACAGCCGGCATCCTGGCCGTGCCGATCCGGCCGCGCGGTCAGCCGGGTGATACCGGCCTGGATGACGTGCTGCCGACCAGCGCCGCGGACGTGATCGCGGCGTTCGGGCTGACCGGCAAGGCGGGCGAGACCGCCCAGGTCATGACCAGCTCCGCGGGCCGTCCGGTGAGCGTGCTGCTGCTGGGCGTGGGCGCCCGCTCGGCGGCCGCGCTGCGCCGGGCAGCGCGCTGCGCCGGGCGGGCGCGGAGGTGGGCAGGAGGGCCGCCGACGGGGCCACCGTGGCCACCACGGCGGTGGCGGACGAAGCGGCCGATGGCGTCCAGGCCTTCGCCGAGGGCGTGCTGCTGGGCGGCTACCGGTTCGCGCTGAAGTCGGACCAGCCGTCCAATGGGCCGCTGGTGCTGGCCGACGCGCTGGCGCGGCGCAGTCGCTGGAGCCGGACCGGATCATCGACGTGGCCACGCTCACCGGCGCCGCGCGAGTGGCCCTGGGCACGGCCCACGCTGCGCTCTACGCGACCGACGACGCGCTGGCGGAAGCGCTGATCGCGGCGGGTCAGGCAGCGGCGAACGGGTCTGGCGGATGCCGCTGGCGGACGACTACAGGCCGGCGCTGGGGTCGCTACTCGGGGCGCTTGACCGCCGTCAGCAGGCCCTTGCCGATGGGCAGCAGCAGCGGCACGAGGCTCTCGTCGGCCCGCACCTGCTCGCGCAGCTCGGTGGTCGCGGCGGTGTCGTCGGGGCCGTGCTCGGAGCCGAGCGCGTCGTCGAAGGCCAGGATGCCGCCGGGCCGCAGCAGCCGCAGCGCGGCGGTCAGGTAGTCGGCGTCCTCCTGCGGATCGGCGTCGCAGAACACCATGTCGTAGGCGCCGTCGGCGAGCCTGGGCAGCACCTCGAGGGCCAGGCCGCCGATGAGCCGGTACCGGCTGGAGGCGAAGCCGGCCGCCAGGAACGCGGCCCGGGCCAGCCGCTGATGCTCGGGTTCGACGTCCACGCTGGTCAGGACCCCACCGGCGCGCATGCCGCGGAGCAGCCAGATGCCCGAGGTGCCGCAGCCGGTGCCGATCTCGACCACCGCGCGGGCACCCATGGCGGCGGCGATGAAGCGCAGCGTGCCGCCGGTGACCGGGCTGACCGGCGCCGCGCCGCCGACCTCAGCGGCGTTCCGCCGGGTGGTGTTGAGCACCTCATCCTCGGGAAGGAACTGGTCCACGTAGGCCATGGTGACGTCCGTGATCGAGATGGCTGCCTCCCCGTGGTCAATCCCTGAGCTGTCCAGCGCTCAGTGTGCTTGCTGCTCAGTGTTTGGCTGCTCGGTGTTTTTTGTTGCTCAGTGCGGCAGCCTAGCGCCCGCTACGCTCCGCTTGACCGGGAACTAGCCGGGTAACCTCGGGCGTTGAGGGAATTGCTGGGCGAGACCAGCGGAAGCTTTGCGGGCACAGATGGCGTTGGAGGTCATGGGAGCGGATGAAGGGGGATGCCGTGGACCAGGCCGAAGCGCCCGGTGCAGACGAGCTCGATACTTCCGTGCTCGACGGTGCCGAGCCCGGCACCGACTGGACGCCGCCGACCTGGGAGGACGTGGTCCGTGACCACTCCGCCCGGGTGTACCGCCTCGCTTACCGGCTGACCGGGAACACCCACGACGCTGAGGACCTTACTCAGGAGGTCTTCGTCCGTGTCTTCCGCTCGCTGTCCTCGTACTCGCCGGGCACGTTCGAGGGCTGGCTGCACCGGATCACCACCAACCTGTTCCTGGACATGGCCCGCCGCCGTCAGCGGATCCGGTTCGAGGGCCTGGGCGAGGAGACGGCCGCCCGCATCCGCGGGGCCGAGCCGACTCCGGCCCAGGTGTTCGACGACCGGCACTTCGACGGCGACGTCCAGGCCGCGCTCAAGGCCATGCCGCCCGAGTACCGGGCCGCGGTCATCCTGTGTGACATCGAGGGCCTGTCCTACGAGGAGATCGCCGACACGCTCGGCATCAAGCTCGGCACGGTCCGCAGCCGGATTCACCGGGGCCGGGCCCAGCTGCGCGAGGCGCTCGAGCATCGCCGGCCCCGGCACCTGACTGCCGCTGCCGCGAGCCCGGCCGCAGTGAATTCGACCGTACTACCGGCGCCGCGCGTGGGCGTTGACCCGCTGCCGCAGGGAGGGCAGCCATGACACACCTCGGACATCGCCTGTCCGCCCTGATCGACGACGAACTTGACCTCGAGGGACGCGACCGGGTCCTGGTCCACCTGGCCAAGTGCGAAGTCTGCCGGCGTGAGGCGGTCGCCCTGCGGACGCTCAAGAGGCGGATGAACGCGCTGGGCGGCGAGACGGAGGCCGACTCGGCGCTGACCGGGCGGCTGATGGGACTGGCCAGCCTGAGCGGCGGCCTGGACGGGCGCGGCGCCGGGCTGACTCCATGGTCGGCCTTGGGCGGCGCGGTGGCGGAGAGCCGGGGCTGGCCCGAGCCCAAGTCGGCCTGGTACCTGCTGGGCGGGGCCTTCTCCGTGTTCCTGGCCGGGATCGGCACGGCGGCGTTCATGGCCGGCGGCAGCCCGCAGGTGCAGGATCCTGAGCCCCGGGTCATCCCGTCGGTGGACGTGCTCATGGTTCAGCACGAGATGGCCGGGACCGGTGGCGTGCCGGCCGCGCCTGCCCCGAGCGCGAGCCTGAAGTCCTCGCTGCACGGTCCGTGACCTCTGCGCTGCGAACATCTCGACGTCTGACCAGCGTGGCCGTAGTGATCGGCTTGCTGGGTGCTTGCGCTGTCCTGGTCGTGCTGGTGGACTCGCCGGGCCAGTCGAGCGCGATCCGCGGCGTGGGCCATCCGGGCCGACCGCGCCGGGCGTCGTCGGCCGACCTCGCCCCGCTGGGCGCGGCCGGGCTGGCGCAGCGATCGGCCACGCCCGCCTCGCGCGCCGGCCTGCGGCTGCTCAGCCAGGCCGCGACGGCCTGCGAGACGGTGCCGTTCCACGGCGTGCAGATATCCACCTGGTTCGGGTCCACCACCGAGACCGCGTCGGTCATCCAGGTCTGGCACCGGCCCGACGGCGAGATCGTGGTGCAGGCCTCGCCCACCGGGACCGGCCCGACCGAGCAGGGCCAGTCCAGCACGGACGTGCTGGCCAGCCAGGGCGACGTGATGTCGGTCACCTCGCCGCTGCTGGACCTGATGCGCCACGACTACGAGATCACCTATGCCGGCCGCTCGTCGGTGGACGGGCGCCCGGCCCTGCTGGTGGCGGTCCGGTATCCCGGCGGTCGCCTGGCCGCACGGTACTGGATCGATGCGGCGACCAAGCTGCCGCTGCGGCGCGAGCTGCTCGTCGACGGCAGCCGGATCCTGAGCGAGGACGCCTTCCTGTCGCTCAGCGTGGGCACCGGCCAGCTGCACGGCATGCCCCCCGCCGACGCCCGGCCCTGGACCGGGCAGCTGACGATCGGCGAGCTGGCCCGGCTGGCCGACCAGGGCTGGCCCCTGCCGGGGGACACGGTGGACGGGATGTCGCTCTTCCAGGCCTCGGAGAGCGCGGCTAAGTCCGGCAAAATCGTCGAACTTTCGTATTCGGACGGACTATCCGTCATCTCGGTATTTGTTCAGCGCGGGATATTGCCGCACACCCTGCCCGGCTGGCGGCATGTGGCGGTCAGGAACGGCGGTCAGGTCTACGCCATCGACCCCGACGACAGGAACCTGGTCTGGTCGGCGGGCGGCTTTGTCTACACGATGATTTCCAACGCCCCGCCCGGGGTGGTTGACCAGGCGATCGTGCACCTGCCCCACGACAGCCCGGTGGGCTTCTGGTCACGGATGGGGAGGGGTTTCCGGCGCCTGGCGTCCTGGGCTAACCCATTCCGCTGAGGATGCCTAGTCCGGCCGGATATAGGGCAGGAATGGGGGAACGGCGGCCAGCACCAGGTCGCCTCGGGGAGGCACGATATGTCCGAGGGGCCCTGGCCGACAAGCGCGGGCAATTCCGCGCCCGCGCCAGTGACGCCTGCGCCCGGACCGCCTGCCCCGCCTGGATCTCCCGCCTCGCCCGCCTCGCCCGCGACCGAAGCTCCCGCCGCTGAGCCTGATGTTCCTGATGCCCGGTGGACCGCGCCGGGCGCCAACCCGGCCTATCTGCCGGACGACCCGGCCGACTTCGACTACAGCCTGGATCCGCCCCGGCGGCACGGGGCTCTGCGGCAGTGGGGCTCGCGGCACCTGGGCCCGGACCGGCGCGGGCGTCGGCTGGTCCTGGCCGGGCTGGGCATCGCGGTAGTGTCCGCCCTGGTCGGCGGATTGCTCGGCGGCTTCATCGCGACCCGCTCCGAGGGCTCGGGCATCGCCCCCGGCTACAGCCTGGGCAAACTGCCCCGCGCGACCAATCGCCGCCCGGCCACTTCGGTGGCGGGCATCGCGGCCCAGGTGCTGCCCAGCGTGGTCATGATCCGGGTCAACGGCTCGGACGGCACCGGCTCCGGGTTCATCATCCCCGGCGGCTACATCGTCACCAACAACCACGTGGTGACCCTGGACGGGAACTCCAGCAGCGCCTCGCTCCAGGTGGTCTTCCAGAGCGGCCTGACCGTGTCGGCGCGCCTGGTCGGCCGGGACGTCTACTCCGACATCGCCATTATCAAGCCGGTCGGCGCCCACGTCCGCGACCTGCGGCCGCTGCCGCTGGGCAACTCGGCCGGGGTGGCGGTGGGCGACCCGGTGGTCGCCTTCGGCGCGCCGCTGGGCCTGGCCGGCACGGTGACCAGCGGTATCGTCAGCGCCCTCGACCGGCCGGTGCAGCCGGGCGCGGGCAACGGCCCGGCCGCCCCGCAGGTCTTCCTGGAGGCCATCCAGACCGACGCGCCGATCAACCCCGGCAACTCGGGCGGCCCGCTGGTCGACGCCCAGGGCCAGGTCATCGGGGTGAACGCGGCCTTCGACACGCTGGGCGGCAACATGATCACCGGCCAGGGCGGCAACATCGGCCTGGGCTTCGCCATCCCCATCGATCAGGTGCGGCGGGTAGCGGTGCAGCTGATCAGGAGCGGGCACGCCACCCACGCGATCATCGGCGCCCTGCTCAACACCAAGTACATCGGGACCGGGGCCCAGATCGCGGTCGCCACCAAGGCGGCCCGGTCGGTGGCCGCGCGCGGGCCCGCGGCCCAGGCCGGCCTGCGGCCCGGCGACGTGATCATCAGCTTCGCGGGCCAGCCCATCCCCAACGAGCAGACGCTGCTGGACGCGATCCGGGCCCACGCGCCCGGTGACGTGGTCCGGCTGGTCTACCTGGCCCACGGCAAGACCTACACGGCCAGCCTGCGACTGGGATCGGCCCGCTCCTGAGCGGCCGGCCCCCCGGGTGCCGGGTTCCGGGCCTGAGTCCTGGGTTCCGGGCAGCCGGGCCGACGGTTTACGCTGCTGGTAGCGGATCGTCCCGTGCGGTCCTGCCGTCCAGCGGGAGCACCCCTTGTTCGACCTGTCGTTCTTCAAGATCGCCGTGCTCGCGGTGATCGCGCTCGTGGTCTTCGGCCCGGACCAGTTGCCCAAGCTCGCGGCCCAGGCCGGGCGGGCGCTGCGCGACGTCCGGCGGATGGCGGAGAACGCCAGGGCCGATCTGCAGGAGCACCTGGGGCCGGAGTTCAGCGAATTCGACCTCAACGAGCTGAACCCCAAGTACTTCGTGCGCAAGCACCTGCTGGATGAGCCGGGTGGCGCGGCCAATGACTCCGCCGACGGGTCCGGGGTGGCCGGCATCGGCGCGGGCCAGCGCTCGGAGGAGGACGACCTGATCGCCCGGCTGGAGCCCGGCGAGAGCCCGCCCTACGACGTCGAGGCGACCTGAGCTAGCCGGTTGCCAGACGGGCCGCTAGACCGGCGACAGCCCTAGCTGTCGTCCCGCCAGGCTGCGTGACCGGTCGCCGAGCTGCTGCGCGATCTTCCTCAGCTCCACCGCGGACGGCGAGTCCGGGGCCGACAAGACGATCGGCTCGCCGCTGTCGCCGGCCGCCCGCAGCCCGGTGTCGATGGGGATCTCGCCCATCAGCGGGACCGGGGCGCCGCTGATCTTGGTCAGCGTGTCGGCGACCGCCTGGCCGCCGCCCCGGCCGAACACCTCGACCCGTTCGCCGCAGTGCGGGCAGGGCAGGTAGGCCATGTTCTCGATCACGCCCACCACCCGCTGGTGCAGCTGCGAGGCCAGCGACCCGGCCCGCTCGGCCACCTCGGCCGCGGCCAGCTGCGGGGTGGTGACCACGAGCAGCTCGGAGCCTGGGACCAGGTGCGCGGCCGAGATGGCGACGTCGCCGGTGCCCGGTGGCAGGTCCATTAGCAGCACGTCCAGGTCGCCCCAGAACACGTCGGCCAGGAACTGCTGGAGCAGCCGGTGCAGGATCGGGCCGCGCAGCGGCAGCGGCTCGTTGCCCTTCTTGAGCATGCCGCTGGAGATGGCCCGGACGCCGTGCGCGACCGGCGGCATGATCATCTGCTCGACCTGGGTCGGCCGGGCCGTCACGCCGAGCATGCGCGGCACGGAGTGGCCGTAGATGTCGGCGTCCAGCAGCCCGACCTTCTGCCCGGCCGCGGCCAGGGCCACGGCCAGGTTGACCGTGACCGAGGACTTGCCGACCCCGCCCTTGCCGCTGGCGATGGCGTAGACCTTGGTCAGCGACCCCGGCTTGGCGAACGGGATCTCCCGCTCGGCCTTGCCGCCGCGCAGCCGGCCCTGCAGCTCGCGGCGCTGCTCCTCGCTCATCACGTCCAGGTCGACCTCGACCCGGCTGACGCCGGGCAGCTTGGCGACCGCGCCGGTGACCTCGCGGGTGATGGTGTCCCGCAGCGGACAGCCCGCCACCGTCAGCCAGATGCCGACCCGCACGGTACCGTCGGCGGCCACCTGCACGTCCTTGACCATGCCCAGCTCGGTGATCGGGCGGTGGATCTCGGGGTCATTGACGCTGGCGAGGGCCTGGTTGACCTGCTCGACGGTGGGCGGTGACACGACCCCCACGCCGGGCTCGGGTACGGCTGCTGTGGACATGCCTCCATGCTACGGGGCATCACAGGCCACCCGTTCACGGCCGCCGGCCGGCCGCGTAGGCTCCCAGCCGTGAGCCCAGCCGTGA
>Ga0134126_10004268_pt1 | contig 17901 bp, 15 predicted proteins | sample KB31752_FD_96881 | JGI IMG/M metagenome (GOLD analysis project Ga0134126, IMG submission 96881) | Terrestrial soil microbial communities with excess Nitrogen fertilizer from Kellogg Biological Station, Michigan, USA - KB3-175-2 | ecosystem: Environmental > Terrestrial > Soil > Unclassified ...
ACCAGCGCCCGGTACGATGTGCTGATTCAGGAGTCTGCGCTCAATTACGAGACCGGCATCAGGGCGGTGCCGCAACCCCGATGAGGCTCCCCACCCTATGAACAGCCTTACATCATGCAGTTGCGTGTTGGCACTCGCGAGCCTCGCCGGCTGCGCCGCCGCGCCGACGGTGATCCACGAGCCCGTCCGGCCGCAGCGGCCCCAGCTCATCCGCCGGCGCACCGACGGCGATCTGCTCGTCTACTCAGCTCCGCGCGTGAGCTGGTACGCGCAGGCGGAATATCCTGCCTACACCGACTACACGATCTACGCCCCGGACGGCAAAATCCTGAGCAAGGTCGACAATAGCACCGGTTCCTTCAGCGGCTACCCGGCGAGAGTGACTCTGCAACCCGGTGAATATCGGGTAAAGGCCCTGGCGGCTGGGGGACGCTACGCGATCGTCCCGGTGATCATCGAGGCGGGCGAAACGACCGTGGTGAGCCTGGACGGCACAGGCGGACACCCCTAGCCGTCGAGGGTGTTACCGATCCACCAGCCCACCGCCGCGATTGCCGCAGCGGCGGGAATGGTGATGATCCAGGCAATCACGATGTTTCCGGCGACTCCCCAACGCACGGCGGAGGCGCGTTGTGAGGATCCCACGCCGATGATGGCTCCGGTGATGGTGTGGGTCGTGGACACGGGGACCCCGAGAGAGGAGGCCAGGAACAGCGTCACTGCGCCGCCGAGCTCGGCGGAGAACCCACCCACCGGCTTGAGCTTGGTGATCCTCTGGCCCATGGTTTTGACGATCCGCCAGCCGCCGAACAATGTGCCGATCGCCATCGCCAGATAGCAGCTCACCACGACCCACAACGGCAGGTGGTCGCTCGTGGTCGCCTGTCCGGCGATCAGCATCATCCAGATGACGCCCATCGTCTTCTGCGCATCGTTGCTGCCGTGGCCGATGCTGTAGAGCGCAGAGGAGATCAGCTGCAGGCGCCGGAACCACCGGTCGACGTGCAGCGGCGAGCGCCTGAAAAAGATCCACGAAACAGAGATCATGGTAAGCGCACCCAACAGCAGTCCGAGCACCGGGGAGATCACGATGAACGCCACGGTCTTGAGGATCCCCGGCGCCAGCAGCGGAGCGGTGCCCGCCTTGGCGAGCCCGGCGCCCATCATCCCGCCGATCAGGGCGTGCGAGGAGCTCGAGGGCATCCCGTAGTACCAGGTGATGAGATTCCAGGCGATCGCGCCGAGGAGCGCACCGAAGATCACATGGGCATCGACGAACTGCGGGTCCAGGATCCCCTTGCCGATGGTGGCGGCCACGTTGAGCTTGAAGATGGCGAAGGCGAGGAAGTTGAAGCACGCCGCCCACACAACTGCCTGATAAGGACGCAGGACACCCGTGGACACCACAGTGGCGATCGAGTTGGCGGCGTCGTGAAAGCCGTTGAGGAAGTCGAAGACCAGCGCGAGGCCCACGAGCGTCGCGAGGGTGGCGAAGCCGAGCGTCAGATGCATGCCGAGGTGCACGGAGGCAGCGTGAACGCCAGCAGTGGCCGGCTCTGGCCCGACTGGGCGGGCGCGCCGGTCGAGCGGCTAGAGGTGGGGACCGTTCTCATGCGTTCTCGAGAACCACGCCTTCGATGATGTTCGCCACGTTCTCGCACTGATCCGTCGCTGACTCCAACAGCTGGTAGACCGCCTCGAGCTTGATGAGCTGGCGCACGTCGGGTTCCTCGCGAAACAGCTTCGAGAGCGCGGCGCGCATCACCCGGTCGGCCTGCGACTCCAGGGCGTCGATCTGGTTGCACAGCTCCAGGATCTGCGCGGCCTTGTCCAGCGTCGACAGCAGGCCGACCGCCTGCTGCATCCGCACGCAACACTCCCGCAGCAGGTCGGCGAGCTCGCACGCCTGCGGTGTGAGGTCTTGGATGTCGTAGAGCTGGAGCGCCTCGGCGGTGTCCTGTATGAGATCCAGCACGTCATCCATGCGCGAGATCAGGCGATGGATGTCATCCCGATCGAGGGGCGTCACGAAGGTCTTGTGCAGCAGCGCGACGGTCTCGTGCGTTACCCGGTCTGCGCTGTGCTCCAGCTCCAGGATGCGCGCGATGCGCTCGGTGCGCCGGTGCTGCTCTGAGTTGAAGCCGTGCAGCAGCTCCGACAGCACGGCGCTGCCTTCCGCGACATAGTGGACGTGCCGGTCGAACAGCTCGAAGAAGCGCTTCTCGCGAGGCATCAGCCGCGACAGGAAACTCATCATGGCCCTGGAGACCTTCCGTTGTTGTGCGGCCGCGCGGCTCGAGTCCCTCGAAGCCGTCGGCGCTCTTGTCAGTCGGCGCGCAGCAGATCGTTGATCGAGGTCTTGCCGCGCGTCTGCGCGTCGACGCGCTTGACGATGACCGCGCACGACAGCGAGTAGCGGCCGTCGCTGGAGGGCAGGCTGCCCGGAACGACGACCGAGCCCGCCGGTACGCGGCCCTGGTGGATCTGGCCGCTCGCGCGGTCGTAGATCCGTGTGCTCTGGCTGATGTACACGCCCATCGCGATGACGCAGCCGGACTCGACCACCACCCCCTCGACGATCTCCGAGCGGGCGCCGATGAAGCAATCGTCCTCGATGATGGTCGGGCTGGACTGCAGCGGCTCGAGCACCCCGCCGATGCCGACCCCTCCGGAGAGGTGCACGTTGCGTCCGATCTGGGCGCAGGAGCCCACCGTCACCCAGGTATCGACCATGGTGCCCGACCCGACATACGCGCCGATGTTGACGAAACTGGGCATCAGCACGACGTTCGGCGCAACGTACGCCCCCGTGCGTACTATGGCACCCGGCACGACGCGCACACCGCTGGCACGCAGGTCCGAATCCCCGGCGCCCGCGAACTTCAGGGGCACCTTGTCGTAGAAGTGGGTGAACCCGGCGTCGACCACGACGTTCTCATGAGTGCGGAAGTGCAGCAGCACCGCTTTCTTCAGCCACTCGTTGACGACCCAGCGGCCCTCCTGGGGCTCCGCCACCCGCGCCTTGCCGCTGTCCAGGAGCGCGATGCACTCATTGACAGCGGCGTCGAGCTCACCGGTGAGGTTCCTGGGGGTGAGCTGCGCACGCCCTTCCCAGGCGGCATCGATGATGGCTTGCAGTTTGCGTAGGTCGGTCATTGTTCGGTCGGGGCTCAGCGGTTGACGATGAATTCTCTCATACGTCGCGCCGCCTCTACGCACACATCGACGCTGGGCACGAGTGAGATGCGCACCCGGCCGGCCCCGGGATTGGCGGCGCCGGTACCGGCTGTGCCGGCGGCCGGCCGCGCGAGGTAGGAGCCCGGCAGCAGGGTGATGTTCTGCGCTGCAAACAGGTCCCGTACGAAGCGTTCGTCATCCCCGCCCACGTCCGGCCACAGGTAGAACGCGCCTGCGGGCATGCGGATATCCAGGACGTCCGCCAGGATCGGCAGGACGCGCTCGAACTTCTCCTGGTAGAGACGCCGGTTGCGGGCGGCATGGGAGTCCTCGCTCCACGCGGCGATGCTGGCGAGCTGGGTGGGGATCGCCATCGCGCTGCCGTGATAGGTCCGGTAGAGCAGAAACCGGCTCACCATCCGGGGGTCTCCCGCAACGAACCCGGAGCGCAGGCCCGGAACGCTCGAGCGCTTCGAGAGGCTGTGAAACACCAGGCAGCGCTGGAAGGTGGCGCGCCCGGAGGCCATGCAGGCCTGCAGCAGTCCGGGCGAGGGAGCGCTTTCGTCGAGGTACAGCTCCGTGTAGCACTCGTCGGCGGCAATGACGAAGTCGAAGCGATCCGCCAGCTCCAGCGCGCGCTGCAGATACTCCAGCGAGACCACCGCGCCGGTCGGATTGCCGGGGCTGCACAGGAACAACACCTGGCAACGCCGCCAGATCTCCTCGGGAACGGCCTCCAGGTCGGGGACGTAGCCCGTGGCGGCGGTGGTCGGCAGGAAGTAGGGCTCGGCGCCGGCCAGCAGGGCCGCCCCTTCGTAGATCTGATAGAACGGATTGGGCATCAGCACGAGGGCGGGGCGGGAGCTGTCGATGACCGCCTGCACGAAGGAGAACAGGGCCTCGCGTGTGCCGTTCACCGGCAATACCATCGTGTCGGGGCTCACGCTGCCGCCCGGGAGCTTGAATCGCCGTTGCAGCCAGTCGGCGCACGCGGCGCGCAGCTCCGGCAGCCCGGCAGTGGCCGGGTAGCTGCCCAGCCGGTTGAGGTTGCTCCGCAGGCTCTCCAGCACGAACTCCGGCGGGGCGTGCTGCGGCTCGCCGATCGACATCGCGATGTGGGTGAGTCCCGGGGGAGGGGTGACACCGGCTTTCAGCCGGGCGAGCCGCTCGAACGGATAGGCGTGCAGGCGCTCCAGGCGTGGGTTCATGCGGCCTGGCGCCGGTCCAGCGCCTGCATCAACCGCTCCCGCAGACGCTGCGAATCGGACGGATTCAGCGGCCGATTGTCGAAGTCGGTGACATAAAAAACGTCCTCGGCGCGCTCGCCGACGGTCATGATCTTGGCGGCGTGCAGCACGATGCGCTCCTCCATGAGCACCTTGCCGACATCACACAGCAGGCCCGGCCGGTCGCCCGCGGTGAGCTCCAGCACCGAGCGGCGATTGCGCTCGTCCACGTTCAGAGCGATCTGTGTCGGCGTGTTGAACATGCGCGCCTGGCGCGGGGCACGCCGCGACACGGCGAAGGAGGCGTCATCCGGCCTCTGCAGGGATCGCCAGATGGCTTGCTCGATCTCGTTCTGGCGGTCGCTGTCGGTGATCGGGGCCCCATCGTCTTCGAGCACGTGGTACAGATCCAGACTGAAGCCATCGCCGGTGGCGGTGATACGTGCGTCGACCACGTTGAGACCCAGTTGATCCAACACTGAGGTCGTGCGACCAAAACCATCGCGGCGCGCGCGAACGTAGATCATGACAGCCGTCGTTCCACGGACGCTGCGCGGATCGAGCGCCACGACCGGCTCGTCGGAGCCCGGATCGCGGTCGGCGAGCAAGCGCGTGTGCCAGGCGACTTCCTCCGGCGAGTGTTGCAGGAAGTAGGCGGCCGAGAATCGCGCCCATGCTTTTGCGATGTCACCCGCCGCCACACCTCGGTCGAGCAGCATGCGGCGGGCCAGGTCCTGCGTCTCGCTGACCAGCTGCTCCTGATCGATGGGGCTCTCCAGCCCGCGCCGCAGTGCCCGGCGCACTCTCTCGTAGAAGTCGTGAAACAGGGACGCCTTCCACGAATTCCACAGCTTCGGGTTGGTTGCCCGGACATCCGCACAGGTGAGCACGTAGAGATAGTCCAGATGGGACTCGTCGCCGACCCTGCGGGCAAAGGCGTTGATGACTTCCGGGTCGCCGATGTCCTGCTTCTGGGCGGTGACGGAGAGCTCCAGGTGATTGCGCACCAGCCACGCGACCAGGCGCGCATCGTACGGTGACAGGCCCTGCTCGAGGCAGAAGGCTTCTGCGTCGACGCCCCCGAGCTCGGAGTGATCGCCGCCGCGTCCCTTGGCAATGTCATGGAAGAGGCCCGCAAGATAGGCGATCTCCGCGCGCGGCAGCTGCTGCATGATCCGCGAGGCCTCCGGGAGCTCGTGGTCGTAACGCGGAATGGCGAAGCGGCGCAGGTTGCTCACGACGAACAGGATGTGGGCGTCGACGGTGTATGCGTGGAACAGGTCGTACTGCATGCGGCCGACGATGCGGCCGAACGCTGGAATGTAGCGCCCGAGCACGCCATAGGTGTTCATCCGGCGCAGCTCGTGGGTGACCCCTACGGGCGATCGCAGAGTCTCCAGGAACAAGCGGTGATGGCGCGGGTTCTGCCGGAATTCCTCGTCGATGAGCCACAGGTTGCGCGCAACGGCGCGCATGGTCGAAGAGCGTACGCCCTTGATGTCGGGGTTCTGCTGCAGCAGCACGAACAGCTCCAGCAGCGCGGATGGCGTGCGTGCGAACACATCCTCACTGACGGCTTCGAGCGAGCCGTTGCGCACCTGGAAGCGCGTGTTCAGCGGACGCGGCGGCTCGCTCTCGGTGAGGATCGCCTCGCGAAACACCTGCAGCAGCAACTCGTTCAGCAGGCTCACGTCCATGACAGTGCGGTAGTAGCGCTGCATGAACTGCTCGACCGCCAGGGTGTAGGAGGCGTCCTCGTAGCCGAACATCTGCGCCAGGCGGATCTGGTGATCGAACAACAGCCGATCTTCGCGTCGTCCGGTCACGATGTGCAGGCCGAAGCGCACTTTCCACAGGAAGGCCTGCGCCTGCTTCAGCCGCCGCAACTCGGCGGCCGACAGAAAACCGTGCGTCGCCAGCTCATCCAGCGTATCGCTGCCGAAGTGGCGCTTGGCGACCCAGGCAATCGTCTGGATGTCGCGCAGGCCCCCGGGGCCAGTCTTCACATTGGGCTCGAGGTTGTAAGCGGTGTCGTGCGCCTTGGTGTGCCGCTCGGCCTGTTCGCGCACTTTCGCTTCAAAAAACTCCCTCACCGGCCAGATGCGCTCCGGCGACAGCGCTTCCCGCATGCGGGCCACGAGCGCGGCATTCCCGGCGATCAACCTGGATTCCAACAGCGTCGTCATGACGCCTACGTCAGCAGCACTCTCCTCGGCGCACTCTGCGACCGTGCGCACGCTGTGCCCGACTTCCAGGCCGATGTCCCACAGGAAGGTCACCAGCCGCTCGAGCGCATTTCGGCCGCGGGCATCCGGCGCCTCGGGGACCAACAGCAGGATGTCGATGTCGGAGCAAGGATGCAGCTCGCCCCGGCCGTAGCCGCCGACGGCCACCAGGGCCCAGTCGCCGGCTGCAGCGAGCGCCTGAGATCTCCAGACCTCGGTGAACACGACGTCCACGAGCGCCGCCCGGGCATGGACGAGATCCTCGACGGGCTCCTCGGCGAGGAAGCGCGACTTGAGCTCCCCGTGGGCCTGTCGCAGCAGCTCCCGAAAGGCCGCCGGGGAATCGTTTGAGTCGGCGAGCAGCGCCGGCAGACGGCTCAGCAGCGGCCATGCGCTGCCGCGGGTCGGAGGCGGCAACGTTTCTTCTATGAGATCTGGGTCTCCTGCGGCCATTACTGTTGCTTATCGACCGCCCGGGCTCGCAGGGCTCTGGCCTCCGCGCCCAAGGTCAGGACTTCGACCCCCGCTTCCGTGACCAGTACCGTGTGCTCCCACTGTGCCGACAGCGAGTGATCCTTGGTGATCACGGTCCAACCGTCCGGCAGGAGCCTCACGTGGCGCTTGCCGGCGTTCACCATCGGCTCGACCGTGAAGGTCATTCCCGTCTGGATCTGCAGGCCCGTGCCGGGCTCGCCGTAATGCAGGATCTGCGGATCTTCGTGGTAGATGCGGCCGATGCCGTGGCCGCAATACTCGCGAACCACCGAATAGTCGCGCGCTTCGGCAAATGCCTGGATGGCATGGCCGATGTCTCCCAGGTGCGCGCCCGGGCGCACAGCCTCGATCCCGCGCCACATGGCCTCGAAGCAGGTCTCGGCCAGGCGCTGCGCGTGCGGCGGGGGCTTGCCGACGAAATACATCCGGCTGGTGTCGCCGTGGAAGCCTTCACGGATGACCGTCACGTCGATGTTAACGATGTCGCCCGCCTTCAGGCGCTTGTCATTCGGGATGCCGTGACAGACGACGTGATTCACCGAAGTGCAGATCGTCTTGGGGAATCCACGGTAGTTGAGGTTCGCCGGGATCGTCCCCTGCACGTTCACGATGTAGTCGTAACAGATACGGTCGAGCTCCTCCGTCGTCACTCCGGGAACGACGTGCTCGCCAATCATGTCCAGCACTTCCGCGGCCAGGCGGCCGGCGGTGCGCATTTTTTCCTGCTCTTCGGGTGTCTTGATCGTCACGTGCATGGTTGGAACCCGGCTCAATGGGCTACTAGGGGCCACTAGGGACAACGGCGCTCTCGGGGTCAGGGTTGCGCAACGCGTAAGGCATTGTTCAGACGGGCATTGTTTACATGGAGCGAGGCCGATGGTATAAAGCGCCGCCTTTTTTGGCAACGCAAGTAAACCACACGCGTATCGCACACCCGCCCGGCTGGGTGTCCCTCGAGGGGTCCAGGCCCCAGGGGATGGCCGGCGGGGATACGCGGAGGCCCAACCCGAACAGGAGATTTCCATGCCCGGCGTGTCCATGCGACAGATGCTGGAGGCGGGGGTCCATTTTGGACATCAGACCCGCTTCTGGAACCCGAAGATGGCCCCTTTCATCTTCGGAGAACGCAACAAGATCCACATCATCAATCTCGAGAAGACTCAGCCTCTCCATGCGGAGGCCGCGAGCTTCATCAAGGGCGTGATCGCCGACGGCGGCACCGTCCTCTTCGTCGGCACCAAGCGCTCCGCGCGTGAGGCCGTCCAGAAGGAAGCCGCGCGGGCCGGCCAGCCGTTCGTCAATCAGCGCTGGCTGGGCGGCATGCTCACGAACTTCAAGACCATCCGCCAGTCCATCAAGCGTCTCGCGGAGATCACCGAGCTCGCCTCTTCCGGGGCGCTGGAGAAGCGTGGCAAGAAGGAGGCGACCCAGCTGCGCCGCGAAATGGAAAAGCTGGAGAGAAGCCTCGGCGGGATCAAGAACATGGACTCGCTCCCGGATGCCATGTTCGTGATCGACGTGGGCCACGAGAAGATCGCGATTCACGAGGCCAAGAAGCTCGGCATTCCCGTGGTCGCCATCGTGGATACCAATTGCACCCCCGACGGCATCGACTACGTCATCCCGGGCAACGACGATGCGATGCGCGCCATCCAGCTCTATGCCGTCGGTATCGCCGACGCCGTGCTCGAGGGCAAGCAATCGGTGCCCGCGGTCGCCGCCGGTGAGGATGAGTTCGTCGAGCTGGATGAAGCGGGCAATCCCCGCAAGAAGTCCTCCCGCGCCCGGCAGAGGCCGCAGGCGGCGGTGCGCAAGAAGGCCCCGGCCCGCCGGCGCGCCGCGCCCGTCAAAGTGCCGGCGGTCCCGGGAGCGGAGGTTGTGGACGTGCCGGATGAGGAGGATCTGGAAGTCGAGCCGGTGGGAGACGTGGTGGCCTCCGGTGGCACCGCTACTGGCGCACCGGCAAGCGCCCCACGGCGGCCTACCAGCGGCGGTGGACGTCGCGGCGGCAAGGGGTCCGGCGGCGGTCGCCCGGCAGAGTGAATTGGAGCGCATGGGATGAATATCACGGCAGAATCGGTCAAGCAGCTGCGCGAGCGCACGGGCGCCGGCATGATGGAGTGCAAGAAGGCGCTGGTCGAGACGAAGGGCGATCTGGATGCCGCCGCGGAGCTGATGCGCAAGCAGGGGCTCGCGAAGGCCGACAAGAAGGCCTCGCGCGTAGCCGCCGAAGGCGTGATCGTGATCGAGAAGTCGCCCGACGCGCGCGCGGCGGCCATGGTCGAGGTCAATTGCGAGACCGACTTCGTCGCCCGCGAGCAGGATTTCCGGGCATTCGCTGCGAGCGTCGCGGCGCGCACGTTGGCGGCCAACCCCGCTTCGCTCGAGGCATTGCTGGGTCTGAAGCTCGAGAGCGGCGAGACCATCGAGGAGCGCCGTCGGGCACTGGTCGCGAAGATCGGCGAGAACATCAGCGTCCGCCGTTTCGTGGTGGTGAGCTCGCCGGGCAACCTCGGTGCCTACGTACACGGAACCCGTATTGGCGCGTTGGTCGGAGTAAAGGGCGGTGACGCCGCCCTGGCGCACGACCTGGCGATGCATGTCGCAGCGAGCAACCCACGCTATCTGAGCCAGGCGCAGGTGCCGGCGGATGTCGTGGCCAAGGAGCGCGAGATCCTGACGGAGCAGGCGCGCAGTGAGGGCAAGCCGCCGGAGATCGTCGCCAAGATGGTCGAGGGCCGGTTGCGCAAGTCCCTCGGCGAGATCACGCTCCTCGGGCAGCCATTCGTGAAGGATCCTGACGTCACGATCGAGAAGCTCCTGAAGGGCGCCAAGGCGGAAGTCGCGGCGTTCGAGCGCTTCGAGGTCGGCGCCGGTATCGAGAAGCGACAGGAGGACTTCGTCGCGGAGGTCATGGCCCAGGTGAAGGGCTCGGGCCCTGCGGTGAAGCACTAGAGGCTTGGGACGAACTTGAAAAGAACCCCGCCGAGCGCGGGGTTTTTTTCAAATGCGAGCTAACGAGTATGAACGACAAGGCGAGCTTCAACCGGATTCTCGTCAAGCTCTCGGGCGAAGCGCTCCTGGGCAGCGGCGACTACGGCATCGACCCCGCGGTGCTGAAGCGCATTGCCGGGGAGCTGCAGGACATCCTGGAGAGGGGCGTGCAGGTGGCAGTCGTCCTGGGCGGCGGCAACATCTTTCGCGGCGCCGGGTTGGCGCGCGCCGGGATGGATCGGGTCGCCGCGGACCACATGGGAATGTTGGCCACGGTGATGAACTCGCTGGCGATGCAGGACGCCCTGGAAGGCCTCGGGATGCATGCACGCGTCATGTCGGCCATCCGCATCAACGAGGTCTGCGAGGACTACATCCGCAGGCGTGCGGTACGGCATCTGGAGAAGGGTCGGGTCGTCATCTTCGCCGCGGGCACCGGCAACCCCTTCTTCACCACCGATACGGCCGCCTCGCTGCGCGCGATCGAGATCAATGCCGAGCTGCTCCTGAAGGCGACCAAGGTCAACGGCGTGTATTCCGATGATCCGATGCGCAACCCCAACGCCACGCGCTACAACCGGCTGACCTTCGACAGGGTGCTCACAGACAAGCTCAACGTTATGGACGCCACGGCGATCGTCATGTGCCGCGACAACCGCTTGCCTTTACGGGTGTTCAATCTCAACAATCCGGGGGACCTGGTCCGCGTTGTGCGCGGCGAGGAAGTAGGCACGCTGGTGACCGTCGATTGATAGGAGCTCCCCATGCTCGATGATCTCAAGAAAGACGCGCGCGAGCGCATGGCCAAGTGTGTGCAGAATTTCCAGTCCGACCTGAAGAAGCTGCGGACCGGGCGTGCCCATCCGAGCCTCATAGAGCATCTGCGCGTGGACTACTACGGCTCCGAGGTGCCCCTGCAGCAGGTGGCGAGCATCTCGGTGGAGGACGGTCGCACGCTGGTGGTCTCCCCGTGGGAGAAGACCGTCGTGCAGGCCATCGAGAAAGCCATCCACAAGTCCGATCTCGGCCTGAATCCGATGACCGCCGGAACCATCATCCGCATTCCGATGCCGCCGCTCACCGAAGAGCGCCGCCGCGACATCACCAAGGTCCTGCGCCACGACGCCGAGAACGCCCGGGTGGCGGTGCGCAACGTGCGCCGCGACGTCATGAACGACATCAAGGAGCTCCTCAAGGAGAAGCTCGTCTCCCAGGACGATGAGCGGCGCGCGGAAGCCGAGGTGCAGAAGCTGACCGACAAGCACGTCGCCGACGTCGACCAGCTGCTGGCAGCCAAGGAGAAAGAGGTCATGCAGGTTTGACCGCGCCAGTACCGGCCCCCTCAGCGACCCGCATACCCCGGCACGTTGCCGTGGTCATGGACGGCAACGGCCGTTGGGCTGCCGCGCGCGGTCTGCCACGACCGGCAGGGCACAAGGAAGGGCTCACCTCGGCCCGCCTGATCGTTCAGGAGTGCTCGCGCCGCGGCGTGCAGGCGCTGACCCTGTTCGCCTTCTCCAGTGAGAACTGGCGGCGCCCGCCGGAGGAAGTGTCGGGCCTCATGAGCCTGTTCCTGGAGGCGCTGGAGCGGGAGGTCCCCGAGCTGCACGCCAATCGAGTCCGCATTCGCTTCATTGGCGACCGCACCACGCTCTCGGTGCGCCTGCAGGCACGCATTGCGGCGGCGGAGTCGCATACGGCCGGCAACGGCGGGCTGCAGCTCCAGATTGCCGTCAGTTATGGCGGCCGCTGGGATATAGTTCAGGCAACACAATTACTTGCGAAGCAATGCTCAAGTGGATCCCTCAAGGTCGAGGAGATCGACGAGGCGCGCTTCGGACAAGCCCTGGCGCTGAGCGGAGTCCCGGAGACGGACCTGCTGATCCGCACCGGCGGAGAGCGCCGCATCAGTAATTTCCTGCTGTGGAATCTCGCCTACGCGGAGCTGTATTTCACCGACTGCCTGTGGCCGGACTTCGACCTGGCGCAGCTCGAGGCGGCCTTCGACTACTTCGCGAGCCGCGAGCGGCGCTTCGGCCGCACCTCCGCGCAGCTCTCCGGCGTCCCCGATGCTGCGGCGCTGAAAGTGGGTCGCTCGTGAGCGCCCCTGGGATCGCCGCGAAGGAAGCTCTTGGCAAGCGGGTCGCTACCGCAAGTGTGCTTGCCGCGGTCCTTCTCGTGGTGATCCTGTGGCTTCCGCCAATGGCGACGGTCGTGGTGCTCACCGCGCTGGTGCTGGCTGGCGGCTGGGAGTGGTCGGCGTTCTTGCGCCTGCGGAGCAGCGTGGCGCGCGCCACCTATGTTGCAGTCCTTGCCGCATTGTTACCAACTGCATGGTTCCTGACCGTCACGCCGGTCGGTCGCAACACGTTTCTGGCCGTTGCGCTCACTTGGTGGGTAGTGGCGTTGTGCTGGATCGTTTTTGCGCCGCGGCGCGTGGCACCCTGGTCGGCGGCGCTGGCGGGGGCGTTGGCGCTCGTGCCTGCGTGGCTTGGGCTGGTGCGGCTGCGTTGGGATCTGGCGGACGGCGCGCAGTGGGTGCTGTTCTCCCTGATCCTGGTCTGGGTTGCGGATATCGGCGCTTACTTCATCGGCCGGCGCTTCGGACGTCTGCGGCTCGCTCCGGAGGTCTCACCCGGGAAGACCTGGGAAGGAGTCATCGGGGGCGTGGCCGCCAGCGCCATCGTGGCCGTGATCGGGAGCGCCTGGTTCCACCTTCCGCTGGTGATTTTCCTGCCCTTGTGCCTTGCTGCCGTGAGCTTCTCCATCGTCGGGGATCTCACGGAAAGCCTTTTGAAGCGCTTCGCGGGCGTCAAGGACAGCGGTACCCTCTTTCCCGGGCATGGTGGGGTGATGGATCGGATGGACAGCGTGACGGGCGCCGTACCGGTGCTGTTTTTCGGGCTCGCCCTGCTGGGAGTGGTTCCATGATCGGCGTGGTCGTGCTCGGCTCAACAGGCTCGGTCGGGGCGAACACACTCGATGTGATCGCGCGCAATCCCGATCGCTTCCGTCTCGTCGCGATCGGCGCCAATCGTAACGCCGCCATCCTCGCGCAGCAGATCCGTCAGTTCCGGCCCGCCTACGCCGCGCTGGCGGACGCCTCCGCTGCGCGCGAGTTGACTCAGCTCCTGGGCGACTCCGCACGCCAGACCCGCCTGCTGGTGGGAGCGGAGGCGCTGTCGCAGATCGCCTCTCTGCCGGAAGCGCAATGCGCGATGGCAGCTATCGTAGGCGCTGCGGGGCTGCGCTCGACGCTCGCCGCGGCGCACGCCGGCAAACGATTGCTGCTCGCCAACAAGGAATCCCTGGTGATGTCAGGCCCGCTGCTGATGAATGCAGTGCGTGCTTCGGGCGCCACGCTGCTTCCGATCGACAGCGAGCACAACGCGATCTTTCAGTGCCTGCCGCCGCAAGCGCGCACCGGGGAGAAGCCTCCGGGCGTGCGGCGCATCCTGCTGACAGCCTCGGGTGGCCCGTTTCGCGGCTTCGCCCGCGAGGCGCTCGCAGCGGTCTCTCCGGAGCAAGCCTGCGCGCATCCCAACTGGGTGATGGGGCGAAAGATCTCGGTCGACTCCGCCACTTTGATGAACAAGGGGCTGGAGTTGATCGAGGCGTGCTTCCTGTTCGGGGTTCCGCCGGAGCAGGTCGAGATCGTGGTGCATCCGCAGAGCATCGTGCATTCGATGGTCGAGTATCTGGACGGCTCCGTGCTCGCACAGCTCGGGTCCCCCGACATGCGTACCCCGATCGCGCACGCCCTGGGCTGGCCGGACAGAATCGACTCCGGTGTACAATTCCTGGATCTGATCCGGGTCGGCCGGCTCGATTTCCAGGCACCCGACCCCGAGCGCTTCCGGTGCCTCGCGCTGGCGCAGGCTGCGGCGCGGGCCGGGGGGCTGCATCCGGTGGTGCTCAATGCGGCCAACGAGGTCGCCGTACAGGCGTTCCTGGAGCGCCGATTGAACTTTCTCGACATCGCTGCAGTCATTGAAGCCGTGCTCACAGCGATGACGGGGGAAGGCGCGCTCGGGTCCCTGGAGGATGTGTTGGCCGCCGACGACAAGTCGCGGCGACTGGCACACGAGCGCCTCGGCGGCTACAGCGCCACAACGGGCCCGGCAGCGAGGGGCGTCCACGCATGAATTTGATCTGGCAGGCCATCTGGTTCCTCGTGGCCTTCAGCCTGCTCGTCACGGTCCATGAGTTCGGCCATTACTGGGTCGCGCGGCGGCTCGGCTTCAAGGTGCTTCGCTTCTCCATCGGATTCGGCCGACCGCTGCTGAAAAGAGTGGGGGGCAAGGATCGCACCGAGTACGTCATCGCGGCGATCCCCCTGGGCGGCTATGTCAAAGTGCTCGATGAGCGCGAAGGGCCCGTCGAGGCCGCCGACCTGCAACGCTCCTTCACACGCCGGCCTCCCTGGCAACGCATCCTCATGCTGCTGGCCGGGCCGGGCTTCAACATCCTGTTCGCGATCGTGCTCCTGTGGGGCATGTTGTGGGCGAGCGGCGTCAAGGAATACAAGCCGGTCATCGGCAAGGTCACCGCCGATTCGGTCGCCGCGCACGCCGGTGTGCGCTCGGGCGATGAGATCACCGCGATCAACGGCAAGCCGGCCACGGAACAGCGTGACGTGGTGTTTGCGCTGCTGGACGCGGTCAGCTCGGGGCCGGATGTATCGCTGGGCCTGCGCGACAAGAGTGGCGACACACATACGGCGACGCTGCACCTCGGGAGCACCGAGGAACGGCGCCGCCTCACCGAGCTGTCGGAGATGTTCAAGGGGCTGGGTTTCCAGTTCTGGCAGCCTTCGCTGCCCGCGGTGCTGCGCTCGGTCGAGCCCGGCGGTCCCGCCGCCGCCGCCGGACTGAAAGCCGGCGACCAGATCGTGGCGATCGATGACAAGCCCGTCGACCTGGCGGGCTTCCAGCCGCGCATCGAGGACAGCATCGGCAAGACCCTGGTGTTTCGCTATCGCCGCGCGGGAGCGGAGAACACCACCGAAGTGCACGTCGCAGGCGAGAAGGTCGACGGCAAGCTCATCGGACGCATCAAGGTCAGCATCGGGCCGCCAGCGGGGTTCGAGGTGAAGTATCCGCCCGGGATGGAGGTGCAGAGACAGCTCGCACCTCTGGAGGCGCTGGATCGCGCCGCGGGCGAAGCCTGGGGCATGACCGTGCTGCAGGGGCGATTGTTCTGGCGTATGGTGCTGGGCGAGGTATCGCTGAAGAATCTGAGCGGGCCGCTGTCGATTGCCGAGTTCGCCGGTGAGTCCGCCGAGGCGGGGGTGTCCTCCTTCCTGAGCTTCCTGGTGCTCATTTCGCTGTCGCTCGGCTTCCTGAATCTGTTGCCCATTCCGATCCTCGACGGCGGACAGATCGTGTTTCAACTGGCCGAGTGGCTCAAGGGGAGCCCGGTGTCGGATCGGACACAGGCTTTCGGGCAGCAGGTGGGCATCGCGCTGCTGCTGCTGTTGATGGGCGTCGCGCTGTTCAACGACATCACGCGCCAGCTCGGTTGAGCGCTAAGACAACGACCGGCGGCGGCCATGCGGCCGGACCGCGCTGGGGGGAATTTATTTTGGGTGTTGCAGAATGAAGTCTCGAGTCATTGTGGCCTCGGTGGCCTTCTTCGTGCATTGCGCGCTCGCGCATGCGCAGGCTCCTTCGCCGCAAGACCCGGCACCGCAGACGCCTCCGGCGACGCCGCCGGCACCTGCGGCGCAGGCTCCTGCATCCGATGCGCAGGGGGCGACACGTGCGGCGCAACCGCCTGCCGTACCCGCGCCGGCACCCGCGCCCGCACAACCCGCCGCGCAGACAGCTGCGCCCGCCGCGCAGACCACACCTGCACCCGCCCCGCAAGCTCCTGCGCCTGCTGCGCCAACAACCGCACCTGCTGCACAGGCCCCCGCACCGGCCCCTCAAGCACCGCCGGCGGACGACGAGCAGGCGCCGTTGCCGGGAACGGCGGGCCTCGCGTTGCCGCCACTGGCGGCGACGGGTCCGAGCGAGGCGGCCTTCACTGTTGGCGATATCCACGTGGAGGGCCTGCAGCGCATTTCCGAGGGTACGGTCTACAACTACCTGCCCATCAACATCGGCGACCACCTCACACCGCAGCGCGTCCGTGAAGCAGTGCGCGCGCTGTACGCAACGGGCTTCTTCCGCGACGTGCAGATGCGTCGCGATGGCAACACGCTGATCGTGTCGGTGCTCGAGCGTCCGTCGATCGAGAGCTTCGAGATCACGGGCAACAAGGACATCAAGACCGAGGATCTGCAGAAGTCCCTGCGTAACGTGGGACTGGCCGCCGGCAAGACCTTCGACCGCTCGGTGCTCGACGATGTGACCGGCTACCTGACGGATCAGTATTTCAGCCAGGGCAAGTACGGCGTGAAGATCGACTCGCACGTCGAGGAGGAGTCCGGCAACCGGGTGAAGATCAAGATCGAGATCAAGGAGGGCAGCAAGGCCAAGATCCGTGAGATCAACATCGTCGGCAACACCAAGTTCAAGGAAAAGGACATCCTCGACACCCTGGAGCTGAAGACGCCCAACTGGCTGTCCTGGTACAAGTCCGACGACCGTTACGCGCGCGAGAAGCTGCAGGGGGACCTGGAGAAAGTCCGCAACTACTACATGGACCGCGGCTACGCCAACTTCCAGATCGACTCCACCCAGGTCACGATCTCGCCGCAGAAAGACAACATGTACATCACCGTGAATGTCGAGGAAGGTGATGTCTTCAAGCTCTCGGAGGTGAAGCTCGCGGGCACCTTCGTGGTGCCCGAGGCGGAGCTGCGCCGTTTCCTGCTGGTGGCTCCGGGCCAGATCTTCGACCGCAAGCTGATCACCTCGACGCAGGAGCTCATCCAGAACCGCCTGGGCGCCGACGGCTATGCGTTCGCCAAGGTCGACCCGGTGCCGACTGCGGACAACAAGACCCACGAGGTGTCGCTCACCTTCTTCATCGATCCGGGCAACCGCGTCTACGTGCGCAACATCACTTTCTCCGGTGTCACGCGCATCAACGACTCGGTGCTGCGCCGGCAGCTGCGCCAGCTCGAGGGCGGGTGGCTCGCGAACACCTCGCTGGAGCGCTCCAAGCAGCTCATCCAGCGCCTGCCTTATGTCAAGAGCGTCGATTTCGAGACGACCCCGGTGCCGGGCTCGCCGGACCTGGTGGACACCAACTTCAAGATCGAGGAGGGGCCGGCGGCCACCTTGAGCGGCGGCATCGGCTACTCGGAGTCCTTCGGCGCACAGCTGAACGGGCAGTACGTGGATGCCAACTGGCTCGGCAGCGGCCAGCGCATCGCGGTCGACCTCAATACGGGCATCTACAGCAAGGTCTACAACATCTCACAGACCAACCCGTATACGACCATCGACAATCTGCAGCGCACGGTGTCGCTGACCTACAGCGATGTCACCCAGTTCGTGTCGCACTCCTCGGACTTCAGCTCCAAGCAGATCAGTGTCGGCCTGAGCTACGCCTATCCGATCGTCAACGACTTCCAGTACTTCCGCTTCGGGATCTCGCTGACCAGCTCGGAGCTGCTGACCAGCACGCTCGGCAGCGCGCTGCAGGCCATCCAGTGGGTGCAGGAGAACGGCAGCCACTACTCGCGCATCGGCCACGACGACAGCACCAATGCCGAGTACCTGTTCGTCGGGTCGAAGTTCAAGGTGGCCGAGCCGCAGATCGGCTGGGATTACGACACGCGCAATCGCACCCTGTTCGCCGACCGCGGCACGCACCTGACGGTGGGCGTCTCG